>Ga0307278_10000238_pt1 | contig 28661 bp, 24 predicted proteins | sample ER_DNA_117_FD_194482 | JGI IMG/M metagenome (GOLD analysis project Ga0307278, IMG submission 194482) | Bulk soil microbial communities from the East River watershed near Crested Butte, Colorado, United States - ER_DNA_117 | ecosystem: Environmental > Terrestrial > Soil > Floodplain | place...
CTCCGCAGACACGGCGCGCAGCTCGTCGACGAAGTGGTCCAGTACGAAGACGTGTATCGGCTCTGCTACGTCCGAGGCCCCGAGGGCATTCTCATCGGGCTGGCCGAGCAAATCGGCTGACGACCGACACGCGCTCAGGCGTCATTCCCCAACACTGGCGCAGCCGACGACCCTATCCCCGCACCGGAACACCAGCGGCGAGCATGCGTTCAGTGACGGCCTCGGCAAGTTCGTCGTCCTCGTCGATCAGAACGGCCACCTCGTGGTCGCCGGAGACGGTCGACCGGGAGGCGGTCCGCGCACATCAAGCCCAACCGAGCTCTTTCATCGCCCAACCCGCGTTCCAGATCTTCGTCATGTGCTTGATCTTTCCGTCCTCGAAGTCCATGACGTAGACGTAATCCGACCGCGTGCTCTTGCCCGTCGGCGGCATGGGACCGCCTTCACCGCTGTGCGTGCCCGAGAAGACCGCGAAGACGCAGACGCTATTCCGCTCCTCATCGAGCGCGAACGCCTTGGTCTCGCAGCTCCCGTCCGGGACGAAGACAAGTAGCGCCTTCATCCAGTCCGCGTAATCCTTCAATGTCGTCATGTCGGCGAGCGGCTCCGCCTGAACGGCGAAAGTCGCATCCGCGAGGCAATAGGCGCTGCACGCTTCCCAACCTTTACCCGTGTCGCAGGCGTCGAAGAACGCCTGTGCCGTGTCCGTGATCGTCGCCGCTGTGGTCGACAACTTGAACCTCCTCCGTCGCCGGTCTCCTCCCAACACCGAGGCGTCGGGCGAGTATCCCACCCGCCGCGGTCCGACGGCAACCGGCCGAACGGTTCCACCACCGGGCTCTGCTCAGGCTAACTCGTTGGGTCGGCGACCAGGCGTCATTCGCGCGCACTCGCGCGCGGACAGCACCTACTCCTGAGCAGCCGCCAGGTTCGTCACGAAGTTTGCGAAGGTCGCGTGCGCGATTAGCTCGTCACGATTGAGTCCGATCCAGTCTCCCTCAACCACTTCGCCGTCGCGGAAGCGATCGAAATCCGTAGACCGTATTCGCGCCAGTACCCGCGAACAAGACGACGCCCTCGCAGTGCGGTGGCCGCGATTCGAGCTCTCCCAGTACCCGAGCCGCCGGCCAAATCTCAATCCAGGTCCGACCCAGGTCACCGTCGCCGCCATCGCTGGATGCCATGAACCTCAGATACTCGTCCGGGAGGTTCATGCCTGCCGCCGCGGTGAGACGCTCCACCGTCGCGGGGTCAGCAGGCACTCTCTTGTCGAGCGTCGAGAGAGTGCGTACGACGTCGTTGGGCACAGCGGCAGTCTCTCGGACCGCCAGGCGCACCATCAGGCGTCATAGCGCAACACTCGCGCATGGGACGCTCGTGTGCCTTGTCGCAGTCTTCGCTCCCCGGCGCGACGACCCACGTCTCGTGACGGCGTCCCGTGGCGAGTCCGCTGTATCGTCGGGGCATGAGTCCGCAGCGGCCGACTGTCCAGGTCGTGGGGCGGCGCCTTGACCCTGGCGATCACCAACTGCGCGACTATCTCTCGCGGGCCGATCAGCCGTTCGAGTTCCACGAGCACGATTCGCCCGCGGCGCGGGTCCTGTTCGCGCGCCACGGTATCGTCGAACCGCGTTTGCCCGTTGTGGTGGACGGTGAGCGTGTGTTCGAGGCTGCGAACCTGGGAGCGCTCCTGGAGGCGTGGGGCTTCTCGCAGGCGCCCAGGCACGCCAGCTACGACACTGCAGTGGTCGGGGGCGGACCTGCGGGTCTTGCAGCAGCGATGTATGCGGCGTCGGCGGGCTTCTCGACAGTGCTCGTTGAGCGCGACGTCCCTGGAGGCCAGGCGGCGCACACGTCGGTGATCGAGAACTACCTCGGGTTCCCGGAGGGGGTCACAGGGTCGCGCCTTCTACGGCTTGCGGGTCGGCAGACAGAGGGTTTCGGGGGCGAGATCGTGATGCTGCGCGAAGTGACGACCCTCGACCAGGATGGCGACGGTAGGGTGCGATTCACGCTCGAAGGCGGGATCGAAGTCACGGCCGCGGTCGCGATCGTCGCGCCCGGTATCGACTGGCGCCGACTCGACGTCGAAGGCGTGAACGAGTTGCTCGGTCGCGGCGTCTACTACGGCGCCGGCCGCGGCGAAGCGGCCCTCTGCGAGGGTGAGGACGTGGTCGTCGTCGGGGCTGGGAACTCCGCTGCGCAAGCTGTTCTCAATCTCGCGGACGCCGGGGCGCGTGTGACGATGTGCGTCCGCGGAGAGACGCTGGGGCGCACGACGACCGACTATCTCGTCGCGCGGATCGAAAGGCATCCGCTGATAGATGTTCAACTGAGCACACAGGTGTGCGAGTTGCATGCCGACGACGAGCACCTGCGAGCCGTGACCGTCGAGGTTGCGTCTGGGACGCAGGAGCGCAGGCGGGCTGACCGGCTGTTCCTCTGTATCGGCGGCGAGCCGCGCGCCGGGTGGGCGGTGGCAGGCGGGGTGCACACCGATCGGGCGGGCTACGTCCTTACAGGCCCTGACCTGCTCGAGCGCGGGCAGCGCCCGGACTCCTGGCCGCTCGACCGAGACCCGCTTGCCCTCGAGACGAGCGTGCCGGGCGTGTTCGCCGCCGGAGACGTCCGGCACGGCTCGATCAAGCGCGTGGCCGGAGCGGTCGGGGAAGGCGCGATGGCCGCGCTCCTCGCCCAGCATCGCCTCGAAGAGATCGTTGCGTCAGGCTGAGGACCCACCCCGAAGAAGACGGCGTATACGATCGGCCGCATGCGCATTGCGGTCAATCATCTGACGTTTGCGGAGCCGATTCCCGCGTCGGTGATCGACTCGGCGCAGGATGCTGTACGGGCAGTCGTCGAGGCCGGTGGGCTCGACGCCCGCCTCGTCAAGGTCGATGAGACCCACGCGATCCTCGTTCTCACATTCCCCGATGTCGAGACGGAGGAACGGATCAAGTCCGAGGTCGGCGGGCCTTGGATGCGGGAGCACGTTGTGCCGTTGCTCGCAGGGCCGACCGAGCGCGCGTCCGGCGAGGTCGTGGCCGGGTCCAACTGAGCTCAAGGGATATTCCCGCACACTCGGGCAGCCAAGCGCGTTGTCCCCGGCGGTACCTCTAGGAGTTGAAGTAGGCGACCGTGCTGCCTTCGGTGATCACGGGCGGGTCGGCCATCGTGCTGATGTTCTCCTTGACCCACTCGGCGGCTCGCCGAGACGACTCGTCTGTCCCGGTCTTGTCTTGGCAGACAGTGACGGTGGCGCCGCCCTCGCTGCTCCGAAGAGCCGTGTAGCTCACGAAGCCAGGTACCCCGCCGATGAGGTCCTTGATTTCCTCGTTCCTCTGCTCGAGCTGCTCGAACAGCTCCGAGGCGCCTTGGCCGGAATAGCTGCGAACGACTGCGTGCATCACTGCCTCCTTGGTACGCGCCGTGGGGACAGAGACCCTATCGAACGACCCGCAGGGGACTCGGTCTGAGGCCATTGGTGAACGCTCGCCCAACCCTCGGACATCACACACGAGCGCCGCCTCCGCTGGGAGCGCGTGGCATCTTTGCGCCGGCACGCCATGGTCGGGAGTCAAACCAAAAAGGAGCCTCATGCCCACAGTGATCGGCTACCACGACGTGAAGGACACCGACCATTGGCTTGCCTCGCCGAAGCGCGAAGAGTTCTTCGGCCCCCTGGGGGTCAGCAACATTCGGACGTTCGTCGATCCGACGAACCGAACTCGCGTCGCCGTGCTGATGGACGTGGCGGACATGGACGCAGTCATGGCCGCGATGGAGACTCCGGGAGCGAGGGAAGCGATGGCGCACGACGGGGTCCTGCCCGAGACCCTCGTGATCCTCGTCGAGGAGTAGCCGTTACTGGATGGCTGTCGAAGGAGTCCGCGCTTCGACGGCTCAAAGTCTTGACTAGCCTCAGGTAGGCATTCGCGCACGCTCGCGCACGCGAGAACTCCGTAGCTCGACAGCGTTCTCGCGCGTGGAGGACGAGCCCTGAATCGGTTACGGTCCGCCGTGGTGCCGGAGTACACCGTCAAAGCGTTGGACGAGTCGACCTGGCCTGCGTTTGCCGCGTTGGTGGAACGCAATAACGGGGTCTTCGGGGGCTGCTGGTGCATGGGGTTCCACGAAGACAACAAAGGCACGGTGCCTCCCAAGCGCGAGCGGAAGCTGGCTCGCGTGCGGGCAGGGACGGCGCATGCAGCCCTCGTGTTCGATGGGGACGACTGCCTGGGCTGGTGCCAATTCGGCGCGCCCGACGAGGTGCCGAGGATCAAGAACCGGGCCGCGTATGAGAAGGGCGTGACGGCATTGCCGGACTGGCGGACGGCGTGCCACTTCGTCGGCAAGGGGCATCGGCGCCAGGGTGTCGCGACTGCGGCGCTCGCGGGTGCGCTCGACCTCATCGCGGATCTCGGCGGGGGGAGGGTGGAGGGCTACCCGGAGGACGCAGGCTCCGTTCCTGCCGGCTTTCTTTTCCACGGTGCTCTGTCAACGTACGAGAGGCTCGGATTCGTCCGCGACCGCAAGATCGGCAAGCACCGCTGGGTCGTGGCGAAGGTGGTCGAGCCGAACTCGCACCGGACGTAGCGACGCTCAGGAAACATTCGCGAACGCTGGGCCACGTTTGGGTGATGTCGCCCGCGGACCAAGGCGCGGCGACGGCCACGGAAGTCTGGCTCTCGCCTAGAGCGGCAACGTCAGCGGGACGCTCGGCGGCCTAACCCGGTTTCCAGAAGGTCAACCAGTTACCGGCATGGTCTTCCACGGTGAACTCGTCCTGGCCCCACGGTCGTGCAGCGAGAGGATCGATAATCCGAACGGTTCCGCTGGCTTTCAGCCTCGAATGGAAAGCAGCGAGATCCTCGGCCTCGATGTAGAGCGCCGTTGACGATGGCATACCGAGTCGCTCTCTGATCGCCTCGTTGTACTGGTCGCCGTAGAAGTCAGCCGCAGTTTCGATCATCAGGCGTCCGTCGCCGCGCGTCAGGGAAGAGTTAGTGGCGCCTTCACCGCCGCTGTCGAGCGCGAACTCGAGCTTACCTGTGTAGAACGCCAGGGACTCCACCATGTCGCGGACACGGATTGAAGGAATGACACCCCATCCAGCCAAGGCTTGGTCTCCTCGACAGGAGTTTGTCAACCGTCGGGATGAGAGGCAAGTCCATTGAGCGAAGACGTGAGTCGCTCGGGTGATACTCCTCCAATGCTCAGCCGGACCCGGTTTGCTGTTCACGCGCGCGCGGGAATACCAGATTGCGCGTGCTTGTGCGATGACCGGCGTCGTTCCGAAAGCAGTCGTGGGATTGACCATCCCATGCAGTCCGTTCTTCGTGACCGCTCAACTTCTTTCACCCTCTGATGCAGAGTGCTGCGAGGTCCATTCCGGAGATGGGTTGGTACGTCTGGCAGCCGATGCGCGCCGAGAAGAAGTCGCGCGCTCTCTCGTTGCCGAAAATCAGCATGGGTGCGACGTCTCGGGCGAGATCGGCATCCAGTCGACCGTATGCGCTGTAGCGGGCGGCGCCCGAAAGCCTGGCCGCTGCTTCGAGCTGGTGGTTGTACGTGCGATTGTCGAAGTGTGAGAGGTTGAGCCCCTTGCCTCTGCGTGCGAGGTTGCCGTCGAACAGGATGTTGAGGACGTCATAGGGGTCCGGGTAGTCCGTGCTCCACGTGACGAGGCCCATGTCATACGGCTCTCCAGGTCTGCTCTCCCGGTCGATGAAGTTGGCGAATTCTTTGACTTCGACTGTAATGCCGATCGCGGCCAGGTTTCGTTTGATGATCTGAGCTTCCTGAGGGCAGGGCGAAAAGTCGCATGTATAGAGCACTGCGCGTCGGTGTATGCGACCTGCCAACTGCCTCGCGCGTGCTAGGTCCGGACTGAGTGGATAGAGCGAGAGATCCTTGTATCCAGGTAGGACCGAGGGCAGGGACTGGTCCGTCGGAACAGACGAGAGCGGGCCACCGAGGCCGAGAAAGAAGGCACCTTCTCGGGCGAGTGCGCGGCGGTCGATTGCATAGTTGACCGCCCGCCGTAGCTTCGGGTCGGAGAACAACGATCGACTCGTGTTCAAGGCGAAGCCGTCGACCGCCCATATGGGGTTGACGAAGAATCGGCGGTGGGCGGGTTTCGTGTTGGAGCCGTACCGACGATCTAGTCGCTTGGCGTAGGGAGCCCAAACTTGCGCGTAGTCGATCTCGCCGCTGAGCACGCGCTCGACCGCTCGCGCCGGGCTGCCTGCCCGGTCGTAGACGATCTCGCTTGCCCGGTGGAGCCTCGGTCCTGTGTAGTTGGGGTTGCGCTTGAGCACGAGTTGCCGTGGTGTTGCTGAGGCGACGTAGTACGGCCCGGCGGAAGCTATCGGCACACCTTTTGGATCGATCGGCGTGTTGCTCGGGACGGGACAGAAGAACGGCATCGTGATCCGCGCCGGGAAATCGCCGGCCTGTCTGGTCAGCGTGATCGTCAGTCGATTGCCCCGCGCAATCACCCCAACGATGTGACGCGCCTCGCCGTGCTCGTACGCTCGTGCGCCAACGATGTCATCGAGATATCCGTAGAGCATGGCTGGTGACTTCGCCCGCCGATCGAGCGTCCGCTCGATCGTGTACTTGAACGTTCTGGCGGTGACCGGTTCGTTCGAGGGCGGGGAGAACCGGTATCCCGACCTGAGCGCGAACGTGTACGTCTTGCCGTCCGCTGACAGACTTGGCATTGAACGGGCAATCTCTGGTTGGAGCACAGACCCCGCCGGCGCGGGTTTGTCGGGATAGTTCAGGAGGTTCGCGCAGGTCGCGTGCTGCATCTGGATCGCGTCGAAGTCGAGGCCCGATTGCGCCGGATCGGTATTGGGACGGCCGTCGATCCGCACGACACCCCCCTCCCCCGACTCGCCATTGGGCGTGAGATTCGCCTGGACGGTGACCCAGACCATGCCCGGCGAAATTGCGATCCCAACAGGGCTGCCGCCGATCTTGATCGTCTTCACGACCTTGTTGGAGCCTGGGTCAATACGCGAGACCGTCCCTTCGTACTGGTTTGCGACCCAGACCGCTCCCGCGCCGACTGCGACTGCGACTGGATGGCGGCCGACGCCAATGGTCGTCACGATGGTGCCGGTCAGCGGATCGATCCGCTTGACATCATCGTCATCGCTGTCCGCAACCCAGACCGCATGGAATCCGACTGCTGTGCGCGTCGGCGCGTGTCCCACAGGAATCACGTTCGTGACAGCACCGGTCGGATCGATGCGCGAGACATTGTTGTCGAAGAGATCGGTGACCCAGACTGCGGAGGTAGTCGCCGTAACCGCAGGCGGCCCGTCACCAATCGTAAATGTCTCGACGACACGTCCAGTCGTGCGATTTGCTTGAACGACCCGACCTCCGAGGCCGCCGTTCGAGGTGCTGATCCATGCTGCGCCGCGTGTGAACGCGACACCTGTTGGAGCGGACGGGAACGGATAGCCACTCGTCGGCTTGCGCCCGTGGATCGGCAACGTTCGGCCGACGACGTTGTACGCCGGGTCGATTAGCTTGACGCCCTTGTCGGTGGCGACCCAGATCGAGCGATTTCCGGCCGCGAGTCCACTTGGCGCGGCTGCGAGCGGGATGACGCGAATCTGCCGCCGCGTCTTCGGGTCGACGCGGGAGACTGTGCCGTCGATCTGGTTCGACACCCAAAGCCCTCCGTGCCCGTAGATCACGTCGCCCGGCTGCGTGCCGACGGGCACCTGCGCGACGATCTCGTTCGTCTGCGGATCGATCGCCCCAAGCGCGTTAGGCGCCACGCCCGGCAGGCCGCCCCGTCCTGAATCGCGGCTGAGCTCGATGAGCCCTGCTGCGATTGCGGCGAGAAGAAGCAGTGAGCCGGCGAGAATGAGCATGCGGGGGTTGCGGACCTTCGCGCGCCCCGGGTGCGAGGTCTCCGGCCGAGGTCCGGCGAGCGCGGGGTCGTGTCTGAGGATCGCCCTTTCGAGCTCCTGGAGTGCCGGGCTCGGCTCGAGCCCGAGCTCGTCGCGGAGGAGTCGGCGTGTCTGTTGGTAGAGCTCGAGCGCCTCGGCCTGGCGGCCGGAGCGATAGAGCGCGAGCATGAGCTGGCCGCGCAGGCGTTCACGGAATGGGTGCTTCGTCACTTGGGCCTCCAGCTCACCGATCACGTTGGCGTGGCGGCCGAGTGCGAGGTCGGCTTCGATCCGATCCTCGAGGGCAACCAGGCGAATCTCCTCGAGGCGGGCGATCTCAGGCCGTGCGAAAGGCTCGTAGGTGAAGTCGGCGAGCGGCGGCCCGCGCCAGAGCGAGAGCGCCTCGCGGAGCTTGGCCGCGGCATCCGCCGGTTGCGCAGCCTCGAGGGCGTCTCTTCCTTCCTGGACTAGACGGTCGAAACGGTGGAGGTCGAGTTCGCCCGGTTCGACACGCAGTTCGTAGCCATGGGGCCGCGTGATGAGGATGCCATTGAGGCCCGCCTCGTCGACGTGACCGCCGATGATCTTGCGCAGTTGCGAGACGTAGATCTGGATGCTCTTCGCGGCGCTGGCGGGAGGGCGCTCACCCCATAGCCCGTCAATCAGCTCGTCGCTCGAAACGACCTCGTTCGCGCGCAAGAGAAGGATTGCGAGAAGCGCGCGCTGCTTCCCTGCGGCTAGGGCGAGCGAATGTCCTTCCTCGAGCACCTCGAGCGGACCGAGGATGCGGAATTCCACGGCCGTCTCCTCTGACAGACGAGCCGACCGTAGCACCGTGCCGGAGCTAGGTCGAGAACCCGCTCTTTACCGATCCTCAGACTTCCTTTACCGGACTGCACCCCGCGGCTCAACCAGCTAGGCGCACTGTCGAGGCACGCGACCACATTGGGTGCTCGCCGGATGAAGGGAGGAACCATGAAGGATCGGAAGATTCCTCGGCGACTGAGCCGATGGACCCTCGCGCTCGCGGTCACCGCCATCGCCGCGCCGGCGGCCGAGGCGCTTCACGCACCGCCTGAACATCAGCTCGGCACGTCGCCCCCAATGGTCGTTGACGCCGCGACGCGGCATCACCATCCAGACGTCGTCCAGCCGCCGACCCGAATCGTCACTGTCCCAAAGGCGGACAGCTTCGACTGGACTGATGCAGGCATCGGCGCTAGCGGCACGCTTGGTGCAGCGCTGTTGGTCGGCGGCTCGGCGCTTCTGCTCAAGCGCAACAAACGACGAGCAATCTCTAATCATCGACGGAAGGGAGTTCCCGTTGTCTAGCCATCCGCTGGCACAGCGCCGCTCGGCAGCAGCATCGCTTCAGCGCCCAATCTGGGACTCCGGCGTGCATGTGCGCTGCGTGGGGGTGCCACCCCCACGGGACGAGTCGAACAGAATCGCGCTTGGCGCGAAGCCGGGATCGGAGTCGTTCCCGCCTACCCTTCCGCGGCTAGCACGGACACGGTTCTCGGTCGTGGTCGCCCATATGGAGGACTCATCTGTCTCCAGAGGGCCAGATAGGCGTCTGCGTTGCCTCGAGAATCCTCTCTCTTCCATGCGATTCCGTTCGGTTCGGAGTCGTATCGAGGTGTGTAGCTGTCGCGTTTTGGCGGAAGAGCGACAAGAGTCGTTCGTCAGACGAACGGACGCGGGAACTGGGCAGTCGCTCGTCAGCTGGGGTCGGGGGCGAGCCGTGCGCGGAGGCGGGCAGGTGGGCAGAGCCGGTAGGTCGTGGCGCCGAGGCCCACCCAGTCGCCTGCACGCACCTCGACTTCGTCCAAGACGCGGCAACCGTTGACGTACGTGCCGTTGCACGACCCGAGGTCACGAAGCCACCATCCCCCATCGCGGTGGCGCACACTCGCGTGTCTGCGCGATACCGTCGGATCAGTAAGAACACAGTCGCATTCGCGCGAGCGTCCGAGCGTGACAATCCTGCCGACAGGCAGGGCAAGCTGCAGTGTACGCGGCTCTCGCCATGCATCTTCAACCAACGCAGTTAAGCGCGACACGCAACGGACCGCCGCAGACAAGGCCCGAACAAAAGCAGAGCGCCGGGAAGGTCAGCAACGAGCTCTTCGAGTTGCGCACGACTCGTTGCGACGAAGGCCTCTTCAACTCGGGCGGAGAACGTATCGAGTGACAGGCGCTCGTCCCCGCGGCCCGCTCGAAGCCTGCGGATAACCAACTCGCGCTCTCCAGCCGAGGGGCGCTGTCGCACAGACCTGGGTGTATCGAGAGTCACTATCCGCATTTTCCCACGGCCCTCAGGATTCGTCCATAAATCGCCCAATCGCAGCATCGAAGACCCAATCGGCACGCCGACTCGGCGCACTCGAACAGCAGCTCGACCGTAGGGAGTGGACGCAGCCCCTGGTTGTCTGGGTCGCTACTACAGCGATCGGAGGAACTCGCCGAGGCCCCACGCGAAAAGAGCGAGTGAGACCGCGACCGCCAGTGCAATCGTAACGTCCGCTGGATGCTTGGCGGACGCTGCGCGACGGGTCATGGCGCAGGTATCGACATCTCTTCACCACGACTGAAGAGCCGGCAGGCTGGCAGGATGGGCTCGCTCGAGAGAAGAGTGTGTCGCGTTTCCGCCAAAACGCGACAGCCGCGTGCAGGATCGAGCGTGCCGATGTTTTTGTGGCGCGTCTCGTAGGTTAGGCTGACGTCGCAATCGGAAGGGCGGGTATGGACAACGTCAAGATCGTTGTTGTCGGCATTTGGAATGGGCTCCTGCTCGGTGCGTTGTGAGCTGTGATCGTCTGGCGTGAGCGGCTGCTCGAGTGGTCACTGGAGCCGACCTGGACGGCCGATACGAATGGGACGCGAGTGGTGACGACCAGTGGTCTGCCTTCCTGGCAGAGCATCCGGAACTCAGTTAGCGGCAGCCAACCTCTGACGACCAGGAACCCGAGCGGCGAGGGTCTGACGGCCCTGGGTGAGCGCGCTCGCTCGGATTCCTTGACTGATCGCCTCCGACGCGCAACCGTGGAGGTGACGGCGGGTTTGCTGCAAGCCCGCGGGAAGGTTCTGACCCCTCCTTTCCCTGGTTGCTTGTGGCGGTAATACGGGAGTTGGCCCGACCTCGGGGCCGCTTCCGGCCCGCCGCCCGAGTCCGCGATGACGCCGCGTCCGCGGAGGCGCCAGCGGTGCGACGAGACGTTCAACCCTGCCGGCGCCCTCGCCGCTCGACGGGCACCGTCTTTCCGCTTGACTACGCGGTCCTCGCGGGTCTCCCGCGCTTCACCACTTGGAAACGGCTAGGTGAAACCAGGTGAAATCAGAAGAGGCTAGCGGCTTGATCATTCGATAGCTCAGTGAAAGCATCTCTGCCCGAGGGCAAATGCTCGCAAGCGCCGCATGCAAGGTCTTCGGGGTCGTGCTTGTTCTGGCTGTCGGCGGGACCGGCTCGGCCCAGTCGGCGGCGATCTCCGAATCCGGCGTGGTGGCGTTCGAGCGCGGCGGCGACATCTTCGTCGCGAACGTCGACGGCTCGGGCGAAAAGAGCCTGACGCGCGTTGGTGTTGGTCCCGCCTCGTACCCCGACGTTTCCCCTGATGGGACGATGATCGCGTTTCACGAGTTGACCGGCGAGCCGGCGGAAAGCCGAACGGTTGTCGTGAATCTGGACGGGAGCGGATTGCGCCGGATCGGCAATGTCAGCCGCGGGGGTGCACCACGCTGGTCACCGGACCGGTCTCTCATCGCGTACGGGGGGCCGCCTGAAGGGAGACTCGATGTCGTCGCTCCAGACGGGAGCGGATTACGGACGGTCGCAAACGACGCCGACGAGTTCGGCTTTTCATGGTCGCCCGACAGTCGTGAGATCGCCTACGGAAGCGACGATAGTCTGCAGGCAGTCGACGTCATTACGGGGAACAGGCGCATTCTCGCCGCCACGCCCGGCGCCAGCAACGTCGCCTGGTCGCCCGACGGTTCGAAGATAGCGTTCATGCGTTTTGCCGACGAGCTGTGGCTCGTGGGCCGCGACGGCTCCGGATTGCGGAAGCTCTTCAAAGCTGAGTTTGTCGGCGCGCCGAGCTGGTCCCCGGACTCGAACCAGATCGCCTTTCCTATTACTCAGACCTACCCCGCGGACGGCAGGATCCTCACCGTGGACTTGCGGACCGGCTCCGCCCACCAGCTGACGTCACCGGACTTCGGCGAGGGCTCGGATTCTCCGTCGTGGTCGCCGGATGGGTCGCGGATCGCCTATGAGCGCGAGCGCATCGGCCGACGATCTCTCAGTGACGAGTCCGACCGCGACGTTTGGGTCATGAATGCAGACGGGAGCGGCAAGGTGGAAGTGACGTTCGCGTTTCCGCTCGGAACGAGCGCATCGGGGCCGGAGTGGGTGCCCGGGCTGACGCAGATCGAGCCGGATGGAGAGGTCGGCGCCACCCTCGCCGCCGGCCCGCGTCGCGTCCTAAAGATGACGGTTCTAGTCGAGGAGCTCGTCGCCGACAAGACTCACGCACTGTTCGCGAGCGACAGGTTCGGCGTCTGGTCGATTCAGACCGGGAAGCTCCAGCGGGTACCCGGCCGCTGCGAGATCCTAGGGGGTCTCGCCATGGCTGGTGCGCGTGTCGCATGGGTGTGCCGGGAGGAGGGTGCGTCGTTCGTCCACGAGTGGCTTCAGACGGCGACGCTCGCGCGACCTCGCCCGGTTGACGTCGTCCACCTCAACTACTCCGGTCTGAGGGTCGCCGGAGGCGGGTCGCTGATCATCTTCAGCACGGGGCGCAAGATCTGGCGCTTGCACGGCAGGCGGAGGCACCTCCTTCGGATCGAGCGCACGGTCGCATGGCCGCGTTCGGTCGATGCGGGCCGAGCGCTGCTTGAGCGCAAGGATGGCTCACTTGCGGTGATCGCAGCCAACGGAAAGCTCATCCGCGGCTTCCGCTTCGCCCAGCGGCCTTTGGCCGCCGAGTTCGCGGGACAGCATCTCGTCGTGCTGAGTCCGGCGCGAGCCGTGCGGCAGCTACAGGTCTACCGACTTTCTGACGGGAAACGGGTGCGGTCGTGGCCGACGCCGAGTGGCGGTACAGCGGAGCTCCAAACCGCGCGTGGCAGATTCGCCGCCTACGTCGTCGGTATTGCGATCCACGTGATTGACCTCATGAATGGCCACGTCATCGTCCTGCGGTTCCCGCAGCAGGCAGGTAGGACATACGCGCGATTCGTGCCAACAGGTCTTGTGTACAGCTACGGCGAGGCGTATTCCGTGCGACCCGGCAGGCTTGGGTTCGTTCCGATGGCCGCGCTTGTCGAGTCGCTCCGGTAGCGACTCCCTCGCGTGTTCGGCTCGTAGCTCCCGGCCCGGCCAGCTCTTCATTGAATCCGGCCTTTGCCGCAATCCGCGCAGAAGCCTCGTTTCCCGGAAGCATCATCAGCTGCAAGCGGACGAAGCCGAGGCTCTGGCCCCAATCGGCTACGAGCACGAGCGCTCGCGTCGCTAGTCCCCGGTTCCGAAATGGTGCCGCCATCCAATAGCCGATTTCCGCGACCCACGATTCTCTGGCGAACAGCCCGATCGCGCTCGCTAGCGCGCTCGTCTGCGTCCCTGTGATCGCGAACTCCGCGTTTCCCCTTGCCCATCCTGCACTGGTCGATTCGATCCAACTCCGGGCGTGCTCCTCTGTGTAGTCCTCCGGGATCTGCGTCGTCCACCGGACGATTTCCGGGTCGCGGCACGCGAGAGTCACTTCCGGTACGTCGCCCGGCGTCCAGGGCCGGAGCGTCACCATGCCGTCCGAGAGAGGAGGCGCGGGCGGACTGACCTTCATATTCGGACGATACGCGCTGTGTCGAGGGACATTCCCGAACTGTGAGTGTGTTGCTGTCCCGTCTGCCAGCGAAACGTCGAAGCGTAGGCCGCGCCACAGCCTTGAGATCGTCGTCGTACTCCCGCCGCCGTCGCGTTTTGGCGGAACTGCGACACGCTCCCTATATCGGGCGAGACGCTACTCAGGCGCGCGCCTACCGCCGAAGCGTCTGGGGCGCTCAGCCTCGGCACGCTCGAGCGCGTTAAGCAGACGCCAAAGCGTTTTACGAATCCGTTTGGGTGACGAACGCCCACCGGTGCGGGCACTGCGCGCGACGCGCCCGGTGTCGACCGTCCGATGTAAAGCGAAAGGCGGCTGGCGAACTAAAGGCCAAATCGGCCGTCAGGCTCCGAGGAAGATCAGAGGGCCGCCGGAAGGCGGCCCTCTGATTGGGCACTGCCAGGCCCTGGGTTAGGCGTGGGCGAGCTCAGGAACAACGTCAAGCTGCTGCATCATCCCGAACGTGTCCCAGTTGGTGTACTCCTCGACCACTTTGCCGTTCTCAAGGCGGGAGAGGGTGAGTCCCGAAACCGTCACCTGCTTGCCGGTAGGGCCAATGCCCATCAGGTCACCGTCGTGTTTGCCGCGACCCGTCCAGCGGGTCGCGACCTTGTCGCCCTCGGCGATCTGTTCGTCGACCGTGATTCGGGCGTCCGAGTAGGCCGCGCGATAGATCGAAACGTTTTCCTTGAAACCGTCGGGGCCGCGCAGCGGCTCGGGCGTGGACGGGTCGTGGCCGACGTAGTTACGGTCGATGAGTTCGTCGACAACCTTCAGGTTCCCTTTCCAGGGTTCCTCCAAGAGGCGGCGGACGATCGTTTTGTTCTGTTCCGAGGACATACTTCTCCTTTCCTCGGCTTTGGTGCCCCCACGGCGACGCTGCGCCCCGAGGGCTGGGACCGAAGCTGCTCCCAAGAGGAGCTTCGGGACATGAGGAGCGAAGGGCGCGGCGCTCGCGTTCACGCTTCGGGCGTCGGAAACCGACTTCTCGCTGCCGAAACCCACGCTACAGGCGATCCGCCCCTGCACGAGCAACGCACGGAAACCGTCCAGGGGTAAACCGCAAAGTGCGACGTTTTTCGCACGCGGGGTGCACTATCTGGCCGCCACCCGACCGGGGCGAACCGTCGCGACGCGTCCCGAAATCAGGATCGCCGCGAGGCTCGCCGCTCAGCTGTTGCCGCCGGCCTTTTCGAGGAACGGTCTGATCAGGTCGACGGGGAACACGATCGTCGTCGACTGCGAGGAGCCGAGCTCGAGCAACGTCTGCAGGTAGCGCAGCTGCAGGGCAACCGGTTGCTCGCTGATCACCGCTGCGGCGTCCTTCAGACGCTCGGCCGCCTGGAATTCACCCTCGGCGTTGATGATCTTCGCGCGCCGCTCTCGCTCGGCCTCGGCCTGGCGTGCCATCGCCTGCTGCATGCCGGACGGGATCTCAAGGTCCTTGACCTCGACCCGGGCGACCTTGATCCCCCAAGGGGTGGTCGCCTCGTCGATGATCGTTTGAAGGATCGCGTTGATCTTGTCCCGCTCGGAGAGCAGCTCGTCGAGCAGGTGCTGGCCGAGAACCGAGCGCAGCGTCGTCTGCGCGATCTGGGAGGTAGCGACCATGAAATTCTCGATCTGCACGATCGCCGCCTTCGGCTCGACGATCCGGAAGTAAGCGACGGCGTTCACCCGCGCGGGCACGTTGTCCTTGGTGATGACTTCCTGCGGCGGGATGTTGAGCGTGACCGTGCGCAGATCGACCCTAACCATTCGATCGACGATCGGGATCAGGAAGAAGAGGCCGGGACCCTTCGGCTCGGGAAACAGGCGCCCGAGCCGAAAGACGATCGCGCGCTCGTACTCGCGCGCAACCTTGATCGCCGAAATCAAGAACAGCAAAAGCAACAAAAGCAGGATCGCGACGATGATCAAAACCGCGCTCATGGCGAGTCCCTTCCAGGGTTGCGAGGCAGGGATAGGCCAAAGCGAATGCGCGCGCCTTCACGCACACACGGGTCGAGGCATCGAGGATCGAACCAGCCACCGACGCTCGGGCTGACCGGCAGCCAGCGGGTAATCACCGTTCAGGCGCCTCTTGGGACTCGTCTCTGCGACGCATGGCCTCATAGACCGCGTTCCAATGACCTGAAATCTCCCCGAGGGCGCGGGCGGTGGTGAGTGCAGCGTCTTCCAGCCGCGCGTTCACCTTCTCGACCTCGACTAGACGCTTCTCGATCGCCTCAAAGCGAGTGCGATACCCGCTGACCTCGCGAGCGATGATGTCGAAATCAGTCAACTCTCAACCTAGGAACGCGGATCGCTTCTACCCGGCCGATCCAGGCAAAGAGCTGGCCCCGCAGTCAAACTCCACCGCCTTAGGCTCCTCGCCTCGCGCGCAACTGCGCGTTGGTGGTTTGCGGGCTTTGGGCCGGGACCGAATGCAGGGCCAGATCAAAACATCTTACGCCGTTTGGAACCTGAGAACGGTTTAGTCGTCTTCCCGATCCCCAACCACTTGCGGAGCTTTGCGATACTCGCGCCGAAGCTTGAGACGACGGCGCACTGGCTCGAGACCGGTGCGCCCGACCCCGCTGACGAGCTCGCCGCGCTCGTCCTCGAGTACGGGCGCCGACCGCTTCCCCGTCGAGCGACGCAACTGGCACGCAAAGCGCTCGGAGGAAACGCGCGCGAGTAGCTCATAAGAGCCCGCCGCGCAACATCTTCTGTCCGACGCGACGGCCGCTTCGGCTTTAGGCGTTTGTCTGGCTGGGCGGTGCGGCGGTTATTTCGGCCGCGAGCGCCAGGATCGTCGCGTGTAGCCGCTCGGGAACTTCGCTCTTTTCCAGGTAGGCGTCCGTTCCGCGCTCGTCCGGGTGGGCTCGCTTGTCTTCGAAGATCGAGCCGCTAATCAAGATCACGCGCGCCTTCGGGTAGCGCTCCTGCAGCAGCTGTGCGCATTCGATCCCGCTCATCGTCGGCATGAGCACGTCGATAACGGCCACGTCGGGTTCGGCGCGGGCGGCTGCCGCAAGCGCCTCCTCGCCGCTTGCTGCCTTGCCGACGATCTCCAACCCTGGTTCGCCTGTCAGCAGCGCCTCGAGCGAGTGCAGGAAGGACGCATCGTCGTCGACGAGCAGAATCCGGATCGGTTGGGCTTCCATCGCGTCTGGACCCTACCCGGCCTTAGGCTCCTCCAGACCCGCGCCCTCCGATCGAAACTTGCTGCAAATTGGGAGTCTTTGAGGCCACGACCAGGCGACCGGGCCAACAAGTTCGTGCGCGTCGCCTTTCGGCTCGTCTGCGACAAGTCCCGGCATCCCGCATTCTTCGTGAGCGCCCGTCATCAATGGTGCGACCGCCAAAGGGAGGGACTGATGGAGAAGCCGTACACGCACACGACCTGGCGCGTCAGGGCAGGAAGCGAGGACGAGTTCGTCAGGCGTTGGAGCGAGTGGGTCGATTGGAGCCGTCGCCAAGGACTCGAAACTCCCGCGCTGCTTCTCCGCGACCTGGAAAACCCACAGGCGTTCATCAGCTTCGGCCCATGGGCGAACATGGCAGCCGTCAGGAGTTGGCGTGCCCTCGCCGGATACCAGGAACGGGTGGCACGGCTCAGCGAGGTACTCGACAGCTTCGAACCACGAACGCTCGAGATCGTCGCCCGGCGCTAGACACCGCGGGCAGGGGCAACCAAACCGCGGTGCAACCCCATCGCAACCGCGAAACATCGAAACGTTGGCCGACAGGTGACGACCCCGAGGTCGTTGTCGTCTTTCCGCCAAAATGCGACATCCGAGGCCTACGCACCCCGGCTGAAGGCATGGGAGTTGAAGCGCTGGTTGACCACCGCCACGACCTGGTCGCGGAGCGGCGCCGCTGCCAGCAGCGGTTGCGCTGGCATCTGCACGAGCTCGATCCGACGCTCACGGTCCCGCTGGGCGCGCTCGACCGTGCCATCTGGCTCGACCGGCTCGGCCGCCAGCTTGCCCGCCGCGAACAGGCGACGCAGGTGCGGATCGCCCGCGACCTCGTCGGCCGCTGCCGCACCCTGACCCGCTCGGTCGGCGAGCTCGACCGCGAACTACACGCGCGCACGAAAACACTCGCGCCGCGGCTGCTCGAGCTCGCCGGCTGCGGCGCCTTGAGCGCGGCGAAGCTGCTCTGCGAGATCGGCCCGATCGACCGCTTCCGAAGCGACGCGCAACTCGCACGACACGCCGGCGTCGCACCCCTCGACGCCAGCTCAGGCAAACGGCGATGTTGCGCGACCCGAAGCGGGCCGGCGCCGCTGTTCTGGAAGACACGCTGCACTAACTCGTTACCCTCGCGAGCGCGCCGTTCATGCCCAGCTCGTAGTAGGTCGTCCTCGCGTCCTCCAGAAGCTCTTCCGCCCGCTCGGCGCGGCCGGGGAGGCGCTGCTTCAGCAGCATCCGCCCGTAATCCTCGGACGTGTACGCGAGCCAGGGTCGAGCTCCGATCCGCTTGTTCATCGCAAGCGCTTCCTCGAAGTATCGGGCGGCAGCATCCCACTGGGAAACGGTCGACGCGAGGAGTCCCAGATAGCGAGACACGGAACCGGTGCTGATCTCCGAATAGCTGATCGCGACGCGGTCGTGGTAGGGAAGGAGCTTGTCGTACAGGATCGTGGCCCGGCGGGAATCGTCGAGGGATCTCGCTGTCTCGGCCAGGAGACTCATGCTCACAAGCCAGTTCTCGTCGAATGGCAGTCCGGCGAGATCGTCCTGTGCGAGAAGGTCGAAAAGGTGGCGCGATTCCGTCTCGTTGCCCGTTTCGAGCAACGTGAAGGGGAGCGCGCACTGAAAGATCGAGTACGTCCGATAGTTCGCCGCCGCGCTTCGGATCAACTCCTCGACCTCGTCCAGCCGACCCTGCAAGCGGCGTAGCAGGAACAGCTGGAGGACGTGTGCGACAACGGCACTCCAAGGCTGCGCCCGCTCACCAAGAGAAAGTGCGTCTGCGACGAGCCTCTCTGCCTCGTCGAGCCTTCCTTCTATGAGCGCGTGCTGGGCTCGGAGCTCCGCGACAAACCATTTCTGGGACGGCTGACGAAGCTCCTCGGCCAGCTTCGCCATGGCCTCTAGATCGGCCTTCGCGCCCGGCATCTCACCGAGCTCGACCAACGCGACCCCGCGATGCTCATGGGCCTCCAGAGCTCTTTCCTTGTCGCCGGCCTCGACAGCCATTTCGACCAACTGTGTCGCCAGCTCAACTTGCTGGTGGGTTCCCTCAGGCGAGTGGTGGGCGGCGATGTAGCCGGCGAGGGCGTAGGACAACGTCGCGGGATCGCCGATGCGCCGGGCCATCTCCAGCGCCCCTTGGCTGAGTGCGGCCTTTCTCTGCGGAGGGAAGCTGGCATCGCGCAGTGGACCGCCGGCGAGCCGCGCCAGGAGCCTGACGTGGAGCGGGCTGTCCTGTTCGCCGAGGGCGGCGAGAGCGCGCTCCAAGAGCGGCACCAGGTAGCCGTCGTCCCTGGAGACGTCCCAAAGGAGTCGGCCACCGTACCCGAGCGCGGCGTGCCCGAGTTGTTCCGCGAGTCCTGCGGCATCCGCGAGCTCGGCGGCCTTTCGGAATGCGCGTTTCGACGCGGGCATATCGCCGGCCCTCGCCTGAGCGTCGCCAAGCGCCAGGAGGAGGTCGCACCGATCGACGGCGTCGTCGATCAGCGTGAGCACCAGCTCGTAGAGGCGCGCGGCCTCTTCGTATGCCAGGAGGCTCACGGCCCGATCTGCTGCACCGCGCGTGTACCCGATTGCCTTGTCCGCCTCGCCGGCCGGAGTGGCAAAGAAAAAATGGTGAGCGAGCTCGGCGAGGTGAGGCTCTTTGTCGGCGTAGACGGCCTCGAGCGCCTCGCCGGCTCGAAGGTGCAGCTCCATACGCCGCGCGGCGGTCATGCCTTCGTACATCACGTCGCGGATGAGAACGTGCGCGAAACGCATGCGCCCAGGCGCGTCAGGTACCTCGCCGACGATTCGTTCGGCCATTGCCTCGTCCAGCGCCGCGAGCAGCTCGCGCGGCGTCACGTCTGCGAGCCTGCCGAGCTCTTCGAGTCCGAACTCGCGACCCAGCACGGAGGCAAGCACGAGCACCTTTTGACATTCCGCAGAGAGGCGTCGCACACGGCGGTCGATGACGTCGCGCACACTTTCCGGGACGTCGAGCTGCGGCCTTGTTTCCTCCATCGCCCCTTCCGCGACGAGCAGCTGCACGACCTCCCCCATGAACAGTGGGTTGCCCTCGGTCTCCTCATAGATCGTCCCGACGATCTCCGCCTGTGGGCGCGAACCGGCAGTGAGCTCGATGTATGCCGCGATGTCTTCCTCCGTGAGTCCCCGGAGCGAGGTGCGCCTGGTGACCGGCTCCCGCTGGAGTTCTGCGACCGTCTCGGCCAGCTGTTCGCCGACCGTTGGGTCCGCGTCGCGGTAGGCACCCAGGATCAGTAGCCGAGTGTCCGCGAGGCCACGCGCGACGAATTGGAGAAGCAGGAGAGACGAGGCGTCGGCGGCATGCAGGTCGTCTAGTGCGAGCACCAGCGGCCGCGCACGGCTTGCGTTCTTCAGGAACGTCGCGACGGCCTCGAAAAGACGGAAACGGGCGCTCTCCGAATCCTGCACTACCGGCTCCGGGAGGTCGGGGAAGAGATCGCGCAGCTCGGGTAGGAGGTGAGCGATCTCCCCTGCGGCCGCGCCAAGTTCAGCGCGGAGTTCTGAAGGTCCGTGCGCGCGGATGTACGTGCGGAGTGCCTGCACCCATGGCCAGTAGGCGGGCGCGCCGCCTGCCTCCCAGCAGCGGCCGACGAGGATCTGAGCTCCCCGGGCCCGTGCATGACGGCTCAGCTCCTCCGACAGGCGGCTCTTGCCGATGCCCGGCTCCCCGACGAGGAGGAAGAGGCGACCGTGGCCCGCGATCGTCTTCTCGAGCCCGCCGATCAACTCTTCGAGCTCGCGCTTGCGACCGACGAAGACGCCGCTCGGGGGCTCCTCCGATTCGATTGTGGACCCATGTCCAGGCTCGGGCTCGAGTGAGGAATCTTGGCGGAGGATCGCCTGCTCGAGCGCGCGCAAATCGGGGCCCGGCTCCAGTCCGAGCTCATGCGTGAGCCTCCTGCGGGCGGCTCCGTAGGCGGCCAACGCCTCGGCTTGCCTTCCCGACCGATAGAGGGCGAGCATGAGCTGACGGCAAAGCCGCTCGCGTAGCGGGTGCTCGCCGACAAGCGCCTCGAGCTCGCCGACCAGGTCGGCGTGTCGGCCGAGCGCGAGATCGGCCTCGATCCGCTCCTCGAGCGCGACCAACCTACGCTCCTCAAGGCGAGAGATCTCGCTCTGCGCGAAGGGTTCGTAGGCGAAGTCGGCGAGCGGAGGCCCGCGCCACAGGGCGAGCGCGTCAGTCAGGAGCTGGGCGGCCTGCTGAGCGTTCCCGCCGGACAGGGCACGCCTGCCCCGTTCTAGGAGCTGCTCGAAGCGATCCACATCAAGGCTCCCGGGCTCGAGCCGGAGCGCGTACCCGAGTCCCTGAGTAACGAGCAGTCTCTCGTTCGGTGCGAGCGCGCGGCGGAGCTTGGAGATGTGATTCCGCACGACCTTGGCCGCAGTCTCTGGAGCGTGCTCGCCCCAGAGCTCGGCGACGAGGCGATCGGTCGAGACCGGCTCGTTCGCGTTCAGTATCAACAGGGCAAGGAGGGCGCGCTGCCTGCCGCCTGCGAGGGGGATCGTCCCCTCCCCGTCGCGGATTTCGAGCGGGCCAAGGATCCGAAACTCCATTCGCGTCCTCGCCGTGACGGTAACACCGCCATCCGCCCCTGCCTAGCACCGCGTCTCGGTGGCCATTACCGATCCGTGATCGAAACGAGGACGAGTCGAGTCCACCAGGCGGCATCGTCGGTCGCGTTGAGAGGAATCGTCGAAGGGAGAGGAAGATGAACAACAGGGCCAATACGAGGTGCCGGCTCGTCGGATCGATCACGGCGGCGATCGCGCTTGCCGGGCTGGTCCCGGCGACCGTTCAGGCCGGGCAGGACTACCCGGATGGGAGGGTTTCACTTCATGCCCGACCCACCAGGACCGTCGATTACCCCGACGGACGCGTGTCGCTCCGCATACGCCCAGCCGCGGTCAACACGAGCGAACGCCGCGGCCTCCACTCACTCGCCGACAGAACGCCGCCGCTCGAGCACGCTGCACCTTCGCCGGCGGCCGTCGGAGACAACGGCTTCAGCTGGGGGGACGCCGGAATCGGAGCGGCAGCCGCATTCGCGATTGTCGCCGTGCTCGCGGCTTCGACGCCCCTGATCCGACGTCGGCTCCTGGCCGCTGCGTCGGTCGGCCAACGAGGTGCTGGGGCGGCCTGAATCAAACGCTGCCGCTCGCTTAGTGGTGTCCAGGCGCAAGGCCCGCAAAAGCTGCCCCGTCGGCTCGGCCGGCATCAAGTGCAGTATTTAGCGGCGCAGCAGTCTCACTGCGCGGTTGAGCTAGCGCTTTTCGTCGCGGCGTTCGATTCGGGGCGTGAGATGGCGCTCTGTTCGACGAGATCCGCCCCAGCTCCGCGCTTGGCGACGATCAGGAAGCGGTCACGGCGTTCAATAACGTCCTCGAGGTCGGGGAGTTCGTGACCCGGCACGACAAGGAAACGGTTTGTCGCCCGGTCGATCTCAGCGAACCGTGCAGCGAAATCTGGACCGTGCTCGTGCATGACATGTCGACACACTCGCACGTGACCTCGATCGGCGCGATCTCGGGGAGCAGCGCCCGCTCGGCCAGCGATGCGATCCTCTCGTTGACCTCACGAAACAGCAGTTGATTCCGCGCAGCGCGCCGCTCGCGCTCTCGAAGGCCCTCGTCCATGTTCGCTTCCCCTTGACGAAGTGCCCAAGCTGCCGGGGGAAAGACCTTGACGTAGCGAGATGCCCTCGGTCACTTCCAGGGTAGCGCGTTCCCAGCCCGCCGCCGCAACGACGTTCCCGCCCGCGCCGCCCGTTACCCGAGCGACGAACCAGCTCGCGACGGACGCCGCGGCGCCCGCGAGAGCGAGGACGGTAGCGAGGTCTGACCGCCCGCCCAACGATCGCCTCAGCAACGGCTTCCTGGATCGCGCCCTCGCAGACGCAGCGAGAGACACGCCCCGCCATGCGGGCTTTGACGAGCAGCGGTTCACCTTGGCTCCGGAATGTCAGCTAACGCGGGGGGAGCGGGCAGCAGCGTCTACGCTGTTCGTGTGACTGCGAGTTCCGCGGTGGTTGTCGCATCTGACGCTGAGCCTTGATGTGAAAATACGTCCTATGCGGAAGCCGGATAGTCCAGCCGCCCGCACCTTCGACGAGACCGCCGAAATCTACGAGCGGGCACGCCCAGGTTGGCCGGTGGAGGCTCTCGACGATGCGGGAAGAGAGCTGGGAGTCCTTCGAACAGCAACAGTACTCGACCTCGGCGCGGGGACAGGAAAGCTCACGCGGATGCTTGTCGAGCGCTTCGGTCGTGTCGTCGCGGTTGAGCCGCTCGAGGGTATGCGCGTCTTGCTGGAGTCACTGGTCGCGCAGGCGGACGTGCTCGCGGGACGCGCCGAGCTCATTCCTCTCGCGGACAACTCAGTTGATACCGTTTTCAGCGCCGAGGGGTTTCACTGGTTCGACGGTGACGCGGCGCTTGCGGAGATCGAGCGCGTGCTACGACCGCACGGAGGGCTCATTCTGATGTGGAACGTTCCGGCGAAGCCCACCGAGCCACCGATCGCCGCCGCCGCCGCCCTGTTGGAACACCGCGGCGCTCCGGAACGACAAGTGAATCGTTACGACTCTGGCGAGTGGCGAGAGCCATTCGTCGGCTCACGATTCGAGGAGCTGCACCAAGCCCAATATGAGCACACCCAGACCGTCGATCGCGAGCAGTTGCTTGCATACTTTGCGTCGATGAGCTGGGTCGCGGTACTGCCCACCGATGAGCGGGCAGATCTGCTGAAGGAGGTACATAGCCTCCTTGATGCCGATGCATACACCCGCTTCTGGCGCACGGATCTTTACTGGACGAGGCTCGGAACCTGAGGCTGATTGTTCTCGCCACGCTGGCGGCAGGCTCCCACACGACAGCGAGGACGAGCCCTAACAGCCCCTTCGCTCGTCGCGTTCCAAACGAATCCCAACGAATCGCAACAACCGCTCGCACGTCGAGCTTTTACGTACGGTCGAGCTTTTTAGGCTTGACGCGCGCGCGAATATCGCGTGAGCTCGTCTGACGTCAACCCTGCCATTGCAGAGCCGGTCTCGTCGACGGAACGAAGCAGCACGTGGACGAGCGTCGCGCCGGTACGGTCGACCACCGGGTGGATGAACCCAACAGGTGCTCTAGCGATGTCGTGATCTGGCGGAACCGCGACAAGACTCGCAGTGCACCCGCCCGCTGACGGACAAGGTTTCAATGGTTCGCTGCGATGGGCCGCACCGACGTCGTTGCCGTGCCGGTGGTGCTCGAAGGCGTGGCGATGGCCTTCGAGTCGCGCGTGGGCGACCAACTATTCTTCGCACGCCCAGCCGTCGGAGTGGCGGGAGCCCTGCGAATGTTCCAAACCGCCGAACGGTCTGGCGCACGATCAAGGGAGAGTGACGATGGAGTACGTGAACCTCGGCAACACCGGCCTGCGCGTCTCGCGCGTCTGCCTCGGGATGATGAGCTACGGCAAGCACGAGAGCCGCCCTTGGGCACTCGACGAGGCCGCCGCGGAGCCGATTGTCCGGCGCGCGGTCGAAGGCGGGATCATCTTCTTCGACACGGCGGACGTCTACAACGGCGGCCAGAGCGAGGTCGTGACCGGCCGCGTCCTGAGACGGCTATTCGGTGTGCGCGAGGAGTATGTGCTTGCGACCAAGGTCAACGGGCGGACGATGGCCGGCGAGAACGGCCGAGGCCTCTCGCGAAAGCACGTCTTGGCCTCGATCGACGCATCGCTGCAGCGGCTCGGGCTCGACTATGTCGACCTTTACCAGATCCACCGCTGGGATCCGCTCACGCCGATCGAGGAGACGATGGGGGCGCTACACGACGTTGTCGCTGCGGGCAAGGTGCGCTATATCGGCGCGAGCAGCATGTACGCGTGGCAGTTCGCCAAGGCACAGCGCGTCGCGTCGACGCGCTTCGTCTCCATGCAGAACCACTACAACCTGATCTACCGCGAGGAAGAGCGGGAGATGGTCCCGCAGTGCCTCGACCAGGGCGTGGGCGTGGTTCCGTGGAGTCCGCTCGCGCGCGGGTTACTCGCCGGGAGCCGCAATGCGACCGGCGAGCGGCTGACGACGCGCGCGAACACGGACCCATTCCTCGACTCGCTCTATCGCCTCGAGATCGACTTCCCCGTGATCGACCGCGCGGCCGAGGTCGCCGGCGCGCGCGGCGTCCCGACCGCGCAGATCGCGCTTGCCTGGCTGTTGCACAAGCCCGCCGTCACCGCGCCGATCGTGGGCGCGACGAAAGTCGAACACCTTGAGGACGCGCTCGCAGCCGAGCAGCTGTCGCTGAGCAACGAGGAGATCGCACGGCTCGAGGAACCGTACGTCCCGCACGAGGTCTCCGGGATCGATCTCTAGGCGGGCGGCCAAGCGCGGGCCGACGGTGTCCGTCGTTTCCAACAAGCGGCGACATCCGCGCGCAGGCGTCAAGAGAGGAGAACTCCTGATGGGGAGCGGCTCACGCTCATCGCGCCATGACCATCAGCACGATCGAGAATACGACGGAAAAGAGCACGAAGCCAGCCACAAGCACGATGACAAGCCAGCGGTTCCATAAGAGAAGCCGCCGACGCCACTCAGCGTGTGCCTCGTTCATCGGGATTCAGCTTACTGCGGCGATGAAGCGTGGCCTACGACGCGCGGCCTTACCCTCATCTAGCTCAACGAATGCAAGCTCGAGCCGTGCCGCTAGCGGCCTGAAGCAGTAGGCTCCTCTCCCCCCAAGAAGCGGACGAAGAATGCCGATGTACGAGCTTGTTCTCCGGTTTCAGGGAAACGAGGAAGTTCGCATCACCGATAGGCCGATCACGATCGGTCAGACCCTGCTGATCGACAACCGTGAGTGGGTAGTCGAAGCTCGCATCCTGTCGCAGGACACGTTTGTAACAGCGCGATTCATCTGCTCGCGACCCGGCGACCGTTTCGCCAGTCCCTCCTAGCTCGCCCCCGTCTCGTCGGGCGTACAGCGGGCGTGGAATCAGGCACGCGCGGCTTACTGATCTCGCCTTTTCGTGGACTTGACACCTGCGCGGATGTAGGCGGGCCGCTTCTGATTTGTGTACTTGGCCCAAGGGCTCGAGCTGGAATATCGACCACGCTTAGCGCACTTCCCATGACGGGATACGGGCGTTCTTGCGGGCGCACGGTCACTCACGCAAAGAGACGGCCGCGATCGTCGGCGTCGCTCCGGAGACGATCTCGGTGTGGAAGCGCCACCCGCAGTGGCAGCTGGAGGTGGCGCGGTGGCGAACGCTAGCGGAGGTACCGCTCGACGCGACCGAGCAGCGGCACAAGTTCGAGTCGCTGGCGGCAACGATGGCGGCGCTCGAGCAACTGCAGCGTCCCGACCAAACTTCCGGCCTACGCCAACGCCTACTGTGCTTGATCGCTTCCCGAAAATGGTCGAGAATCACTCGCCGCCGTCGGACACGCGCACGACCGTTGCGGTGTCGGGCTCGTGCACGATATGAGCCGATATGAGCCGATATGAGCCGATATGAGCCGATACTGAGCGTGCCCGATGCGGGGGTGCGTTTGTGGAGGAATCAGGGTTTGCGGGGGAGACGGGGTCGGAAAAGTATCGGCTCGCTTTTCGCGAGGCTGGTGCGTTCGTGGTGCGCTAAGCGGGAGGTAGAATCTCCGGTGTGAGCGCTCGGCGTCGGCTGCGTCGGCTGGTTCCCGACGCGGAGCTGATTCGCCGCCGCGCGGCCGGCGAGCCGTTCCGCGAGCTCGCAGGCGACTACGGCGTCGCGCACACGACCCTCGGCCGCTATTTCGCGCGGCCGCAGGTCAAAACCGAGCTCGCGCAGGCGCGGCGGCAGCTTCGGGCCGAGCAAGCCGCGCGCAGCTCCGCCTGGCGGCGGCTCGAGCCAGCGGTGCGAGGGAGGGCGAACGAACAGGCCGCGCGCGAGCGGGAGGAGCAGAAACGCTTCCAGCTCGCCTGGGCTGAGCACAGGTCGCGTTGGCGTCCGCCTCGCGACCAGTACGAGACCCTGCTGAACGAACATGAGGCACCGCGGCGGCCGCCGACCCGCGCCGACGAGCACAACAGCTTCGACGAGATCGCCAAGCGGGTCGTCGCCGCAGGCGGCGGCACCCGGGCCGTGATCGACGCCAACGAGCTAAGCACCCTGAAACAGCTCGCCGCCCTGATCGACCCGGCCATCCTCACCCAGGCGTTCGCCAACGACGCGCTCCAGCTGCCACAGCCCCCGCTCGCGCCCAAGCCGCGGCCTCGACCGCGCCGGCTCGTCCCCGACGCGGCGCTGATTCGACGCCGGGCCGCCGGCGACCCGCTCCGCCAGCTCGCCCACGACTACCAGGTCAACCACACCACCCTCAGCCGCTACTTCGCCCGAACCGAAATCAAGCGGCAGCTCCAACACACCCGCAGGCAGCTACGCGCCCAGCGGCGAGCCCGCACGGCAGGCCGCCGCTCCGCCCAGCCGCCGCCCGACAGCAACCACACCGCACAACCACACAACTGACCCCACCGAACCACGCCCACCGCTCCTCCCGCAAGCCGTCGCCTTTCCGCCAAAACGCGACAATGACCTCGCTCGTCGCGGCTCGCCGCCGAGTAAGGGGTAAGACCGTAGAACGCTTTGGCGTCGGCTTAACGCGCTCGAGCGTGCCCGGCGGCTGACACCTCGTGCTCTGGCTCGTCCGCTGAGCGGCGAAGCCTGGCTCTACGGCTGACGTGTCATCAACAGGTGCTCGATCGTGGGCCGGTAACCGAGCCTCGTGTTGATCGCGAGCATCGCGGCGTTCGCGCTGTCGTTGGACGTGACGAGCAGCTCGATGCCGTTCTCGGCGCACCGGGCGATCGCCGCCAGCTTGGCCAGCCGCGCAAGGCTGCGGCCGCGAAACGCGCGCGCGGTACCGGTCAAGACGCTTGCGGCGCGTCGTCCCTGCCGGTCGACGGCGAGCCACGCGAACGACACCGGCCGTTCGCCCGCGAGCACGACGGCGCTGGCATCGAGATCGAGGAGCGGATTCCCGAGCACGCGCTCCTCCCACTCATCATAAGGCTGCGGCTGGGTCGGGTCGTCTCTCGGCATGTCCGCGGCCGCCTCCTGCCAGAGCGTGTGCAGGTCGTGTTGCCGGTCGAGCAACTGCCGCAGGGTCGCGACCCGGAAGCCCTCCTCAACCTTCGCCCCTGCGATCCGCCGAAGCTCGGATAGATCGACCGAACGCGGGTCGAGTGCAGAGAACCGCTCGGTTCGGCTGTGAACGAAGCCCCGACGCTCGGCAAAGCGGCGACCGTCCTCGTCGAGCGCCGACATCTCCACCTTGCGTGCTCCCTGCGTGCGAAAGTGCGTCTCCGCGAGCTCGTAGAGGCGCGAACCGATTCCCTGTCTCCGAGCCTGAGGGAGGACGCCGATCCACAGGCTCGCGATCCCGGGCTCCTCGGCACGCCAGTTCAGGAAGGCCTCCGCCGACGCGACGACCTCGCCCTCCATCTCTGCAACCCAGAACCGCGAATACGCCTGGTCGGGCATCGTGCGCATCCATTGCAGAAGCGCGGGCGGCGTCAAGACGAAGTCGGGAACCAGCAAACGGAAGAGGTTCGACGCCGCCACGGCATCGGCATCGCTGAACGGGCGGATCTCGACCTGCGCGCACTCGTTCACGCCTGCATTCTCCCGC
>Ga0307278_10000239_pt1 | contig 28601 bp, 22 predicted proteins | sample ER_DNA_117_FD_194482 | JGI IMG/M metagenome (GOLD analysis project Ga0307278, IMG submission 194482) | Bulk soil microbial communities from the East River watershed near Crested Butte, Colorado, United States - ER_DNA_117 | ecosystem: Environmental > Terrestrial > Soil > Floodplain | place...
TCGACCTGGCCGGCTGCGACGGCGACGAGCGCGAGCGCGCGCGGGCGCTGGCGCCCCACGACGCGAGCGCCCAGATCGGCTGGTACGTCCTCCGCAAACCCGGCTTCTAAGAGCGGATGCCGGTCCACGCAGACACGCGCCAGCACCCGCTCAACGAGGGAGAGCTGGTCGGGTTCCACAGCGACGGGCTGCCGTTGCAGCTTGCCGCGGGGTTACGACGCTCCGAACAGGGCGCGACAAAGTAACGGCACCCCACAGGACTCCAGACGGCTGGTGTGCCGCGTGACGACCTGCCACCGACCATCCCGTCTCCCTGCAACGAAGCGCCTTCCAGCCGACGACGAATGATCGCCGCGAAGGAGGCAGCCATCTCTCGCCGGCTGTCGCACTTCCAACATAGAGCGACGGCCGACGCCGGCTTCTGGCTTTTCTCGTCCTCACCTTTTGGGCTTCTTTGCACACGCGCGCGAGGACCTCCTTTCCGGCATCGGTCGAGGCCTTGCTGCCGCGGATCAGCCGGTCACGTGAACCTCAGAGCAGCGTGCGGCCCGCAGCCTGCTCCTCGCGGAGCGTCTCGGGCCAAGCCGTGGCTCAATTAGGGTGGTCTTGATGGCGCGCCATGTGACGGTCGAGTTCGGCCCCTCGCGCTCGAAACGGTTCGGCAAGGCGCTGGCCGAGGCTGAAAACGGGCCCGGCGAGTGCAGCGAGCTGGAGCCAGGCAGGTATCGGGCGAGCTTCGTGCTTGGCAGCGACGCCGCCGCCTACACGGCCCTCGCCCGTTTGCTCGAGCGGGTTCGCCACTGGCGGGCGACCGAGGTCTACGAGGACGACGAGCCGGCCTCCGCCTTCCACTCCAAGGAGATGGCCTGGTATGCCGCCTCGCAGCTGAAGTCGTTCGGGGAGTGTCGCTTCCGCTTCTCCTACGGGGTCTTTCCCCGCTGTTCTCTCTGCCCCCTGTTCGACGCCGAACAGGCGATCCGGGACATGCTGGGGGAAAACCCGATTCCGCCGCTCGTCCTCGAGATCACCTACGGTCCGAGGCTTCGCGCCGTGCTGGAAGGCGACCTGGACAGCCTGACTCAGGAATCCGAGCAGCACTGGCAGGTCCCCGACTTCCCGCCGGAAGAGTGGGAAGAGCCTACAAGCGGTGACCCATCAGGCTGAAGCTCCAAGCGCGCACTCGAGACCGCGCCACATACGGATCATCGGAGAACCGGAAGAACCGTCAGTTTAGAACTCTAAAGTTTCTATCAGCGTCGCGTGTTAAAGGAGGGGGTCGACGGTTCGAGTCCGTCAGAAGGACATAAATCCCTGCAAATCGCACTTCACGCGCGTTCTGTCTAGGCTCGACCTCCGCGACCGCGCCCAGGCCGTCGTCATCGCCTACGAGACAGGACTTGTGCAGCCCGGTACCTCATAGCCTCGGCGCGCTATGAACCTGCCACCGCATCAACGTCATTTGCTTGCAGACGCTCGGATGACGGTTCTCGGGCAGCAGAAGGGCAGCAAACGCCCGAAATCGAGCCTACGCAATCGTGCACAAATCAGCTGCCAGAGAGCCGCAGACCCGCATCAATAGAGCGATAGCGCGTGCATCGTCGCCAATCGTCGTTTCCGTGGAACAAGCCTGTCACGCCGGAGGTCGCGGGTTCGAGTCCCGTCGCTCCCGTAGCAAATCCCTGCAAATGAAGGGTTTTTTGTTGCCGGAAGCGACGCGAACGACCGCTAGCCTCCCGATCGCTCTCGCGTTGATCCCGTACGCGAGCTCCAGGTGCGACCTGGTCAGGCAAAGCGCTGGAAATCCGCACATTCTGTTGCTGGTCTCGTCACCAGACGACCTCCCGCTGTCCGGTCATCGAGCGCGCGTCCGATAGTAAGCCTTGTCTTGTGACGGACCTTGCAAAGGGGCAGCGATCGGTGGGATAGTGGCTGTGCGTTAGACCTCGCGCGGCGTCGGGACTGAGCTTCTTCGTCTCCCCACCCACGGGTTCTGGTGTAGAGGAGGAGCCTTCCCTCTTTCTCTCCGAACCGGCACGACAAGGAGATGATCAGTATGCGGCAGTTCTGGACACGCGCGCCTCGCTCGCCGTGGTTCTTGATAGTCGCGGCGACTTCCGCGCTCGCGCTCGCGGCGTCAAGTCCGATCTACTCGGCAGTAAGCGGATCGCACGTCATCAGCCACTCCTCACCGTCGCTGGTTGCCGCGGCGGGCTGCTCGAAGGCGACTGCGTCCAGGGCGATGACGCGCTACCGGATCGGGGTGAACCGCTACCAGAAGAAGACGCCGGTCTACCAGGTGTTGTGCGGGGCTTTCCTCGGCCCCGGCAGCCGCGGGATGGTCGGCTCGGTCGCGATTCCCTCGTGCGGCGGTAGTGTCGGCTGGGCTGTTTTCCGCTGGGCGCAGGGGATGTGGCGGCTGGTGAAGAACGTGAACCACGGCGCCTTCCTGGACGCCGTCGGCTCGGACATCCGCGAAAAGATCGGCGTGCTCGCTCCAGGGGATTCGCACTGCTTCCCTTCCTCGGTCAAGTACCACTTCTGGCACTGGAACGGGAGGCGTCTGAAGGCGGGACCGTGGCTCCGGGCGCTCTCATACAACCCCGTCGTCTCTCCCGATGGGAACATCTACTGCAGCTTCAGCATCGTCACCTACCCGAAATTCGAGGCGCACTGCGCGAGCCTTTCGCCCGTGCACAGCGCGCGTCTTCTCCTCAACGGCACTTTCACCACCTGCGACGCGAGCAGCAACTGCCTGAAGGGCGTCGAGCGCACGGGCGCCCACGTGGTTCCTCACGGGAAGGCGGACGAGTGGAACGACTTTCACTGCCTCTCGGAGAGCAATGGGTTCACGTGCACCGTCATCGGCGGCAAGGCCGCTGGCAAGGGCTTCCTGATCAACGCCTCCGGCGTCACGAAGGTCGGATAGCAGCCGTGTGTGCGACGAAGGGCGTGTCAGCGGTCATTGCGCTCGTCACGACGACGCTCGCTGCGGCCTCGGTCGCGAGCGCGACCCTAACCGCCACTAGGGGCTCGGACCGCTCTCCGGGGAACGCCAAGATCGTGGTCGCCCGAGACGACGGCAGCGGCGGGCGCGTGCTCGCAAATGGCGAGATCTCGTCCGTCTCGCCCGACGGCTCGCGAGTTGCGGTGACTAACTACGACGAGGTCAAGCATGCGTTTGTGAACCCGAGACTCGAGATGTTCCCCACTTCAGGCGCGGCGCGAACCTTCACTCTCCACATGGACTGCCCGGATGTCGCTTGGTCGCCCGACTCCACGAAGCTTGCCTGCGTCGAGTCAAGAGCTCCGCGCCGGCTCGTGTTGATCGACGCCGCGACCGGCTCGACCAGGACGCTCGCGAGGGGCTACTTCGATCGCCCGAGTTTCTCCCCGGATTCGACCAAGCTCGCTTACGTGCAACGCGCCCGTGGCCCGTCCTTTCGGGTAGCCGGCACGCTCAAGATCGTCGACATCGCCACCGGCTCGGTCACCGCTCTCCGCCGCGCTGCCACACGCCCCGTCTGGGGACCGAAGGCGATCGCCTTTTGCACTGTCGTCTCGCGGCCGCGGTACGACGTCCTCAACGTCTCGCTGATTCAGCCTGACGGCACCGACCTCCGTCAGATCACTCACATTCATGCGCGCCTGGTGATCTTCGGCGTGTTTCCAGTTGCCTGGTCGGCGGACGGGACGCGGCTGCTCGGCGGGGTCGTCGGTCAAGATGCCTGGACCGGACGAGAGTCGTATGCCATCAACCCGGTTCGCGGCGGCTACCGATTGATCGCGCACAGCGTCATGCCATCAGCGCTGAGCCGGGATGGCCGTTACGCGATCGGCCAGACAGGCGATCCCGAATGCTGCGGCTACAAGTACTCGAACATCGTACGCGTGCCCTGGGGGGGCGGGAAGAAGCGCGTACTTCTCCGCCACGCCATGCTCGCAAGCTTCAGCGGCTAGACAGTCGCTGTTTCGCGGGACTGCTTCGAGCTTGCGGCGACGATGACGACGGATGCAACGTCACGGCCGTCACACAAGGCCGAGCCGCCGGGTCTTGGCACCGGCGCCGAATCGAGCGAAAGTCGGTCGATGACCGCTCAGCCGACCGGGACCGTGACCCTGCTGTTCACCGACGTCGAAGGGTCGACGCGCCTGCTCCGCCGGCTAGGGGGGCAGCGCTACGCGGACGCGCTCGGCCTGCACCGGCGCCTGTTGCGTGAGGCCTTTGAACGCCACGGGGGCTACGAGGTGGATTACGAGGGCGACTCCTTTCTCGTCGCGTTCGCACAGGCGACCGCGGCCGTCGCCGCAGCCTCTGAAGGCCAAGAGGCCTTGGCAAGAGCGGAGTGGCCCGGTGGGGAGGCGTTCCCAGTACGGATGGGGATCCACACCGGCGAGGCGATAGCCGAGCCGCCGAAGTACGTCGGGCTCGACGTGCACCTGACCGCGCGGATCATGGCCGCAGGCCACGGGGGGCAGGTGCTGCTGAGCCAGGCCGCGCGCAGCCTCGTCGACACGCTAGCTGTCGACCTCGGTGAGCACACATTGAAGGACTTCGATGAGCCGGTGCGCCTGTTCCAGCTCGGAGGCCGCAGGTTTCCGCCGCTCCTGACGATCGCGAACACGAACCTCGTGCGCCCGCCGACGAGCTTCGTGGCTCGCACGGACGAGCTGGCCGAAGTGTTGACGCTCCTGCGTTCGGACGCTCGCCTGGTCACGCTCACGGGGCCCGGCGGGACGGGCAAGACGCGGCTGGCTCTCGAGGCTGCGCTCGCATCGATCGGCGACTGGCCGAACGGCGTGTGGTTCGTGCCCCTCGCGCCCGTCACCGACGAGGCTCTTGTCGAGCCGACGATCGCCAGTGCCGTCGGTACGTCCGGAGAGCTGCGGGAGGAGCTCCGCTCCAGGCGATTGCTGCTCGTGCTCGACAACCTCGAACAGCTGCCCGCGGCGCCCCCGATCGTCGCCGACCTACTCGCTGCGTGTCCCGACATGCGGGTGCTCGCGGCGAGCCGGACACGGCTCAACCTGTCGATCGAGCAGGAGTACCCGGTCACCACACTGCCGCCGGCCGACGCCGCCGAGCTGTTCGTGCAGCGGGCCCGCCTGCGCAAGCCGCGGTTCGAGCCGGACGACTCCGTGCTCGAGATCGCACGTCGACTCGACGGCCTTCCCCTGGCGCTCGAGCTCGCCGCCGCCCGCATCAAGGTGCTCACGCCGGCGCAGATCCTCGAGCGGCTGGGCCGGAGCCTCGACGTGATCGGTGGCGGCCCGGCCGACGCCCCGGAGCGACAGCGCACTCTGCGGGCCACGATCGACTGGAGCCACGCGCTCCTCGACGACGACGAGAAAGCGCTCTTTCGGAGGCTCGGCGTCTTCGCCGACAGCTTCGACCTCGAAGCCGCGGAGGCAGTCGGCGGCGGCGACCTCGACACGCTCGCCTCGCTGGTCGACAAGAGCCTCCTCCGCCCGGCCGACGAAGGCCGCTTCGCGATGCTGCACGTCCTCCGCGAATACGCCCGTGGCCGGCTGGAAGCCGCCGGCGAGATGCGCAGCGCGTCCCTCGCGCACGTCGTTCACTACCTGCGGCTGGTCGACCGAACCGAGCCGGAGCTCCGAACGTCGCGGCACATGGAGACGATCGATCGCCTCGAAGCGGACCACGCCAATTTGGTGCGGGCGATCGAGTGGGCAGTCGAGAACGAGCGTGAGCTCGCCCTCGATCTCTTCGGGAAACTCAGACACGTCTGGTGGGATCGCGGTCGCGAAGGATGGGTATTGGCGCAGCGCGTGCTCGCCGCGGGGCCGGCGCAGCCGACGCCCGCGCGTGCCGCCGCGCTTCACGCCGCCTCTGGATTGGCGTGGGCTTACGGCGATCTGGAGCAGGCCGTATCGCTGGACGAGCAGGCGCTCGAGATCTACGAGCAGCTCGAAGATCCGATCAGGAGCGGGAACGCGCTGGTCTTTCTCGGCACCCTCTATCAGGCGGTCGGTCGAGCGGGCGGACGAAAGACGCTCGAGCGGGGACTTGCGCGCTTGCAGGAGGCCGGTGACGAGTACGGCGCCACCATCGCCATCGGCAATCTCAGCCACTTCGCGCTCGAGGACGGTGAGTTCGCCACGGCGGCCCTCCTCAGCGAGCAGGTTGCGGCCAGAGCCCGCGAGCACGGATTCGAGCTCATCGAAGCCATGGCGACGTGCAACCAGGCCGTCGCGCTCATCCACGAGGACGATCCACGAGCCGGAGCGACCGCTCTCTTCGCGCTTCGACTCTGCGCGCGGACGAACTTGCACCTCTGGATCGGGAACTGCCTCTTCGTTGTCGCGGCAGCCATCGCGGCGGAGGACCCCCGACGCGCAGCGGTGCTCCTCGGAGCCGCGGAAGTGGAACTCCAGGGCGCGCGGTTGGCCCCGGCCGAGAAAGCGGTGTGCGAGAACGCCACGAAGGCGGTCCGAGCAGCACTCGGCGCCACCGCGTTCGAGCAGTCGATGGAGGAAGGCCGTGTGCTCGGCCGTGACGCTGCGGTAGAGCTCGCGCTCGGTTCCCAGTGACTCTTCGAGCATCGAGAGCGCACCCTCGCTTGGCGGCGCCGATCGGCTTTCGTAGGCTCGGCTCGGTGGAGTTCCAGCTATCGCGGTGGCGTCGACGACCGCGGCGAGCTCACCAAGCTGGCTTCCAGACCAAGCGGGCCAACCGCATCTCGCCTTCATCCCGCATTGTTGACCGATGCGACAACGCGGCATCCCGCGCAGATCCCGCAGAAGGTCGCCGGAAGCCCCGGTCGGTGCCCGGCATTGCGAATGGCAGAGGGAGGCATCGTTCACCGATGCCCCCCTCGATCGCAAACTCGTGCCTAGGGTGTGCAGCTAAGCGCCGGGTTGAACGGAGCGAACAGCCCACTCGGGTTTGTCTTCCAGATCCAGACATGCAAGTCGTAGTGGACCGGCATCGTCGGATTGTGTCCCGGCATCGGGCCATCGAATGCATGGCCGAGGACCGACGGGCGGTCATCGTCTGTCGTAAGGTCGCCATCGGCGTCGGCTTTCCAGTATTCGAGCCCGACAAGCCGCAACTTGCCATTCGCCTTCGGAACGTAGAGCAGGATCTCCGGCCGCAGCGCAGTGATCGCGGGGTCCGCCATCAGCGCCGCATTAACCGCATGGATCCCCATTGTGCCGAGTGGCGAAGCTACGCATGGCTCGCCGGTCACCGAGTAGCCGGCCCTGAGAGCCTGCTTGAACGAGTGGTAACGCGCCGTCGCCGCCTTCACCGACTGCAGTTCCCGCTGCAAAGTCGTGCGGTGCAGAGTTGACGGTGGTTTCTGCCGGGCGCTCGCTGAAACGGAGACAACGACAGGTACCGCGGCGGCCACAGCGAGCGCAATGAGAACGCGCCTCATGCTCCCTCCTTCCGCGTGATCGGTCCAGTATACGCGTTCACCTGAGGTGTGGGCTATCGATGCCGGTTGCCTGCTCCTACGGGCCGCCGGGCAGCAAAACGGCAGCAAACGCCCGAAAACCTGCCCGCGGGACCGGGGCGCATCTAAGCCGGATGTGCTGCAGCCCCGCATCAATAGCGCGATCGCGTCACCATCGTCGTTGACCGCCCGGCGACGTGTCGACGAGAGTTCTGGTTGACATGACCATAACCTGATGTATACGGTAAGAGTCGTGCCGACCAAAACCAGCGATTCCGGAGCGCCCGCGGATTACGACGCATCGCAGTTTCCGGCGTTCGCGGTGACGGTGGACGTCGTGATCCTGACCATGTCCGAAGGCCGACTTCACGTCTTGCTCGTGCGTCGTGGAGTGGCGCCGTTTCAGGGGATGTGGGCCATTCCGGGTGGCTTCAAGCGTTCCCCCGAGACCCTTGACGAGGCAGCGAAGCGGGAGCTTGCCGAGGAGACCAGTGTCGACGGTGCGAGCGTACTGAGCCAGTTCCGCGCCTACGGCGACCCCGGGCGCGACCCTCGAATGAACGTCGTGACGATCGCCTACCTCGCAGTGCTTCGCGAGGTAGGCGACGTGGTCGCGGGCGCGGATGCTGCAGACGCCGCGCTGGTTCCCGTCTCCGAGATGCTGAACGGAAGGATTGACCTCGCGTTCGACCACGCGCGGATCGTGCGCGATGCGGTCGAGCGTGTCCGCACCGACCTTGAGCTCACGGGCATCGCAACGGCGTTCGTCGGAAAGACGTTCACGTTGGCCGAGCTGAGGGCGGTGTACGAGGCCATGTGGGGCGTGCAACTCGACGGTCCGAACTTCCGCCGCAGCCTCATGGGCGAGGACGGGTGGGTGATCCCGACCGGCCTCACGGCGCGACCCGGGCCGGGCGGCGGAAGGCCCGCTGAGCTTTACCGCGCCGGGCGGGCATGGAAGCACGGCTCACCCATCCAGCGCATCCAGCGGAATCGACGAGAGGAAGTGACCGAATGAGAGCAGTCGTCCACGATCGGTACGGACCTCCGGAGGTGCTGCGCGTCGCCGAAGTCGAGCGGCCCGTGCCGAAGGAGGACGGGGTGCTCGTCAGGGTCAACGCCTCAACGGTTACCCGCACCGACGCGATGCTCCTGCGCAGCGCCGAGTACCGGTTCACCCGTGTCTTCACCGGCATTCGCCGCCCAAGGCAAACGATCGCCGGCACGGAGTTCGCGGGCCGCGTCGAGGAGGTCGGGGCGGCCGTGACCGAGTTCCGAGTCGGCGACGAGGTGTTCGGCATCGAGGGCGGCGCGAACGCGGAGTACGTGACCACGCGTGAGAGCGCCGTGATCGCACAGAAGCCGACGGGGCTGACGTACGAGGAGGCGGCGGCCGTCCCCGACGGCTCGCTGCTCGCGCTCACGTGCCTGCGACCGGCGTATCCGCTGCGGGGCAAGAGCGTCCTCGTCTACGGCGCCGCGGGCTCGATCGGAACGGGCGCGGTCCAGCTACTCGCGCACCACTTCGAGGCCGAGGTGACGGCGGTGTGCGATACGAAGGACGTCGAGCTCATGCGGTCGCTGGGAGCGCGGGACGTCCTCGATCGCTTTCGCGAGGACTTCACGAAGAATGGCAAGACCTACGACGTGATCTTCGACGCGGTCGGCAAGCACTCGTTCCGCCGGTGCCGGCGCTCGCTGAAGCCCGGCGGGATCTACATCTCGGTCGACCTCGGGTTCATGTACCACGTGCCGCTCCTCGCTCTCATCACACGGTTCGTCGGGAGCAGGCGTGCGAGGCTCGGCATGGGCCGCTATCGGAGGGAGGACCTCGTCCTCATCAAGGAGCTCGTCGACACGGGCAAGTACCGGCCCGTGATCGACCGGAGGTACGCGCTCGACGAGGTCGCCGAGGCGACCCGCTACGTCGAGACCGGCCGGAAGACGGGCAACGTCGTGCTCCGCGTCCGCGAGGCTGCGCCCGGCGAGCAGCCTGAGCCCGCCGCGAAGCAGAAAGATGAAGTGCCGGCGTAAGGGCAGTCGCCCACGACCGGTACGGCCGGCTCGAGATGCTCCGGCTCGCAAGGTCAGTCCTCGGCCGGAGCGTATATCGCGAGGATCGCGCCTGTCGCCGTCACCTCGCTGTCGACGAGTCGCAGGGCCCTGAGCAAACCGTCGTCGCGGAAGATGCGCTTGCCGCCGCCCAGCGTGACCGGGTCGAGCATCAGCCGGAATTCATCGACGAGATCATGCTCGATCAGCATCTGCACCAGCTCCGTGCTCCCGATCACGTGCAGATCGGAACCGTCCTCCTGCTTCAGCGCGGCGACCGCCTGGGCGGCCTCGCCCCGGAGCAGCGTCGAGTTCTGCCACTCGAGCGGCTCGGTGAGCGTCGTCGACACGACGTACTTCGGCTTCGTGTTCAGTGGCTTGGCGATCACCTGCTCCTCCTCGGGCGCGTTCGGCCAGTAGGCCGCGAAGATCTCGAAGGTTCGGCGCCCGAGCAGGAAGCCGCCCGCCTCGACGATGCTCGCGAGCACCCACCTCTGCGCGAGCTCATCCTCCATGTAGCGCATGTGCCAGCCGCCGTGCTCGAAGCCGCCGGATGTGTCCTCGTCGGCGCCGCCGGGCGCCTGTGCGACTCCGTCAAGGCTCATGAACTCATTCACGATCACCTTGCGCATCTCAACCTCCCTCCGATCGCCCAATCGTTTCAAGGGTTCAGACGGGGTGGCGCCGCGAAACTCATCGATCCTCCGCTCCCGGATCACGAACTCCGGCTTCGGATGGAGCCTCTATGGAACGTATGTGCGAGCGAACCGCCAGGGCCGTCTGCGTCAACTAAGGTCGGCAAACGGGCTGACACTCATGTACTTGAAGCCTGTGTCGACGGCCAACGTCACGATCACCGCGTCCTGGCCGAGGCGCTCGGCGAGACGATGCGCGCCGACCACGTTCGCTCCAGTCGAGATTCCCGCGAAGATGCCCTCTTCGCGCGAAAGCCGAAGCGTCATCTTGACCGCCTCGTCGTCTCCGATGGGCTCGAGGTGGTCGACCTTTTCCGGGTCCCAGTGCGGCATGACGAGCCCCGTCCAGCCCTGGATCAGAAACGGGCCATGCTCGCCGCCGCTGATCGCAGCCGATGCCGCCGGCTCGTGAGCCTGGATGAACACACCGTGAGGCTTGAGGGCATCCGAGACACCCATGACCGAGCTCGCCGTTCCCATGCCTTGGCAAAAAGCGGTCACCCGGCCTGCGGTCTGGTCCCAGATTTCGCGGCCGAGACGGTCACGGTGGTCGGGAATGATGTACGGGTTGTTGAACTGGTCGGTCGCGTAGTGGCCTGGCGCGCTCGCGAGCTCCGCGGCTCGCACGACCATGTTCTCGATGTCCTTCGAAGTCACCTTCGGCCGACCCTCGACCGACGGAACGACGTCGATCTCCGCCCCGAGTGCGCGCATCAGCTGAAAACGCTCCTCGGTGAAGCAGTCGGCCATGACGATCAGGGCGCGGTATCCCTTCGCCCTGCAGACGAGTGCCAGCGCCGGGCCCGTGCTGCCGCCCGTGTACTCGACGACGGTGTCGCCGGGGGAGAGCAAGCCGTCGCGTTCCGCTCCCTCGATCATCGCCAGCGCCATCCGGTCCTTCATCGAGCCGGTCGGGTTGCGGTACTCGAGCTTCAGCCACAGCTCTGCCCCGTTCGACGGCGCGCAGCGACGCGCGCGTACGAGTGGCGTATTCCCGATCGCCTCGAGGATCGACTCCATGCGGTGATGTTCTACTACCCGAGCTCGGGAGCGCGGGACGCAGTCCACACTTGCCATTGGATTGACGGCGTCCGAAATCTTTCCCGTGGAGCCCCCGGAGGTGCACCACGCGCGGAGTGGCGCGGTCAACATCGCCTACCAGGCGTTCGGCGCCAGCACAACAATGACGTCAGAAAGGAATCTGCCCACGGCAGCGGAGTACGATTGGTGCACGACGACCAAAATCGGAGACGGAGACACTCAGCTCGAGTTTTTGGACCTGCGGGAGACACGCGACGCGGGGTTGCTCGAGGCTCTGTACCGCGACCTGTTTCTTCCGAACTTCCCCGACCCGGATGAGCAGGAGGATCCGGGCGATTGGAGTCCACGCCTTTGGGGCGATCCGGCACCGCCGCAGCCCGAGCAGCACGGAGTTGTGGCAGGAACTCACGTGAACGATGCGTCGGCGCGGGCGCTTGCCGGGTTCGCTTTCGTGGAGCACTACCGTGAGAGTCGGTGTGCGCTGCTTAGCTACGTCGCGGTCGACAAGCGCCTTCGACAGCGAGGGCTTGCCCGTACCCTCTTCGAGCGGGCACTCGGCTCGGCTCGGAAGACTGCGAACGCTGACGGTCGGCCGCTTCGCGCGGTCTTCGCCGAAATCCACGACCCGGCGCATGTAGAGAAGAAAAACGACGTGATCGACCCAGCGGAGCGGGCCCGGATCATGGCGCATCTCGGCGCCCGACTCGTTCCGATCCGCTACGTACAGCCCGCGCTCGGTGAGGGCGGGGAGCGTTCCGATCGACTCTCCCTCGTTGCGTTCCCCCAACACGGGGAACACACCGTCGACGCCGACGTTATCCGCGAGTTCCTGCTCGAGTACTACGCCGCCCTCTCGGTCAGTGAGCCCGCGGACGATCCCGACCTTGTCAGAATCACGGCGGAGCTCGGATCGGGCCCGGTCGAGCTCGTCCCGCTAGACAACACGTCTGCTGGAGCGAAACCACTGCGATGACGGCGGCTTCCTTGCAACCCACGGTCCGCCCAGAGGACGCGCGACTCCATTTCGACAAATTCGGCGTAGCGCTTCACTTCGTCGCGATACCAATGAGAAGCGCCGAGGACACCGAGGCGGAACAGTTGAGGAGCCCGTTCGCCTCGTTCGAAGAGGATCTGTTTTCTTATGCCTACGCCGCGGGGCGTGGGGAGAGCGCGCCCTTCGTAAGTCAGATCGTGCATACCCCCTCCGCTCCCGAGACGGTGTGGTTGATCCTGCCCAGGCCCATCGAATACGAGTCCGAAGGAAGGGCGATCAGGCTCTGCTCAGACTCACCGATTCCTCAAGACGGGCGGCGGCGTCAACTCGCCATCAGGGCGAGCCGCACAGACTTCCAGAGCGGAGTCTCCGTCTTCCACCTCGTGTTCGTCAGGGCTACAGCGCAGGGCTCCGATCCCGACGCGGGGACGCTTAACGAGTACGACCTCATCATGCTGTCGAAGCTCTGGCAGGGGGGCGAAGGTTGGAATGCCGCGGAGAAGGTCAGATTTGCGTGGGACGGAACCCCTGAAGCATCGGTCCGGGAGCTCGCGCGCGCCGTTTTCGACCTGCCGCTCGTCCCCCCAGATGAACCTCAAGCGCTTAGGCTCCATCCCCCCGTTCCGGTCGGGACAATCCAGCTGATCACAAGCGAACTGTCACCGGTGCTCGCCCTGCTTCGCGATCGCAAACCGATAGAGCCGCGACTCGAGGAGGCAAAAGGGCTCGGCGGGATTCTCCAGGGCCTGCTCGACTTCAAGGAGATCGACCCGCAAGAGCTGACCGATGTCTTCGCAATGCCTAAGATCGACGGCTCTAGCTTCCTGGGCATGCACAAGGGCACGCTCCTCTGCGTAATGGAGTCCGACCGTGCGCACGAGACGGTGGCCTCCACGATCGGCGTCAGCCCGTACTTGCTCCTCCCGCAGGCGCTGCTCCTCCACAACGAGGCAATGCTCAAATGCGCCGAGACGTGGTCGCAAATGGCCCCAGACAACGATAACCCGAGCAAGCTTGAACCCTGCATCAACGGCATGCTCGACTCCCTCTCGAGCTACCTGCCGAACGTCTTCCACTATCCGCACGAGCGATGGCTGTTTCTCAAGGGCGAGACGTCTCGCGGCCTCCGAACAAGGCAAAAGGAACTGAACGAAAAGAGGGAGAATCTCTACGTGCGCTGGCAGCAGAAGGTGGCGAGGAGAGCCAGCTTCGCTGACGACTTCCGCACCTCCCTGCTGGTCTGGCTCGCCCTACTGCCAATCTACCCCGAGGTGAAGGACAACTTCTGGCTCAAGGTTGTCGCCTTCGGGAGTCTCTTCCTGATCGCGGCGGGGACATTGCTCTTGCCCCGACGAAGCTTGATCCTCAAAGCCATCGGAGGAGTCATTCACCGGAAATCCGAGGCACGTAAGACGGCCGAGCCGACTGTCCGAGGGGAAGCGAGCCCGAGCTAGCCGTCCACTCGCGATCGGGCTGCCGTCGCCAACGGGTCGGCTGTCGGCGCCGCGCCTCGCTCGCGGCCGCGTATGCATCTTCCTCGTCGAGGTCTCGTGGCGTGATCGGCAGTGCCGGGCTGTTTGCTAGCTCGGCGAGATGTTCTGGTTGATCCGGAAGAAGTTGTCCGGGTCGTACTTTTGCTTCAAGGCTCGCAGCCGGTCGTACTTTTCCGGCCCGTAGGACTGGCGAACCCGCTCGGCCCCCTCGTCACCCAGGAAGTTCACGTACACGCCCTCGTGCCACGGCTCCAGGGCTGACCAGAAGCTCCGCACCCACTCGCGCTCCTCGTCGAAGCCCTCGTTCGCCTCCGTACACACACCAATGTTGTACGTGAACCCCGCCGAACGGCCGTTGAACGCGGTCTCGTCGTCGCCCACCTGCGCGACCGCTCCGCCCATCTGCCAGATCGGGAACGACGTCAACGGCGACTCGATCTGCAGCGAGCGCTCAGCTGTGATGTCGATGATCTCGTCGCTCAGCTCCGCGACGTCGCAGCTTTTGAAGTAGTACCAACGGCCCGGCACGAAGGCTGGGTCGAACATCGACTGGTGGGTCAAATACGGCTTCGGCAGACAGACGTCTGCGACCGGCGAGCCGAACTGCCGTAGCGGGCGGATGAACTTCTCCCCCTCCTCCAGGTCGCCGGCCCAGCAGCAAACGACCATCACGACCGGCTTCCCGTGTAGCTCCTGCGGGACGAACGGCAGCGGCGGCGCCTTGCGGTGCACGAGGATCGTCATCAGCTCCTCCGGCGCCTCCGCAACCCAGTCGCGATAGAAACGCAAGACCTCCCCGGACTGCTCCATCGGCCAGAACACCGGCCCGGCCAGCACCTGCGTCCCCAGCGGCACGCAGCGGAACTCGAACTCCGTGGCGATCCCGAAGTTGCCGCCGCCGCCACGTACACCCCAAAAGAGATCTGCGTTCTCGTCTGCGCTCGCCTTGACGAACTCTCCGTCGGCTGTCACGAGATCCACCGAGACGAGCTGGTCGATCGACAGTCCGTGCTTGCGCATGATCCACCCGATCCCACCGCCGAGCGTGAGCCCTGCGACACCCGTGTGCGTGACGATGCCGGACGGCACCGCAAGTCCGAACGCCTGCGTTTCCTGGTCGAGCTCGCCGAGCAAGACGCCGGCTTGCACGCGCGCTGTCCACTTCTCGGGATCGACGCGGACGCCCTTCATCGACGCGAGGTCGATCACCAGTGCGTCGTCGGCGATCGACAGGCCCGGGAACGAGTGCCCACCGCTCCGCACTGCGACCGGCAGGCCGCTCGCCCGCCCGAACTTCACCGCGGAGATCACGTCTGAGACGCCCGCACAGCGAACGATCACGGCAGGGCGCTTGTCGAAAGAGCCGTTCCAGATCTTGCGCTGCAGATCGTAATCTGGATCCCCAGGACGAACCACCTGCCCGCGGAATGCCGCCTCGTCGATCTCGATCGGGTCGGCCACAGCGGTCACCGACCCAGTCTGGCACGCCGAGCAGACGCAGCAAAACCCAATCAACCGGCCGGCAAGGCCGCGAAGATCGATCAGGAGGAAAAGATGACGACTGCGGCCTCGACTGTGCGCCGGAAGCCGACCGAGGACGAATGCCTCCCTGGCGGCACGGTGATCGCGGCCGCAGGTGAGAGAGACGAGGGCAACCCGCCTCTCTCACCGTTTTTGTAGCTAGCCCGCCGTGATGCGGCCGAAGAGACCGTGCGTCTCGTCGTCCGGGCCCGCCGTGAAGAACAGCGTGTTCGTAGGCCCAGCGTTGGCGCCATTGCCAAACTCGAGCGCCCACAGCCCGTCGATGGCGATCGGCTGGCCGGAGCCGTCTCGTAGCTGACCGCGGAACCCGAAATGTCCGTTCGGCTGCGGCTCGAAAGCGTTGATCCTGCCGTCGCCGAAGTTGCCGACGAGGAGATCTCCGCTGAAGCGGCCGAAGTCGGCCGGCGCGAGCGCGAGCCCCCAGGGTGCGTTCAGCAGGCCGTGCTGTGCCACGCGGGCGACGAGATTGCCGGCCGTGTCGAAGGAGTCGACAAAGCCGAGGCCCTGCCCGGCGACCTCGTCCTCTGCGTCCTCGTCCTGCTTGGCGAAAGCGACGAAGATCCGCGAGCCGATCGCTTGGATCCCAAACGGCGCGTAGCCGGCGGGGAGCTCAGGATCGGTGAACCGGTTGACGATGTTCCACGAACCGTCGAAGACGTCGACGAGGCCGTTGTGGAAGTCGGCGGCGTAGAGCATCCCGCCTGCGATCGCTAGGCCCTTGAAGTTCGCGCCCGGATCTCCACTGGCAGCCACGACGGCATTCGTCGGGTCGACCGTCGGATTCCAGCCACGAATGAGGCCATCCTCGCTGTCGAAGATGAACCTGGCCGGTGCCGAGACGGTCCCGTTCGTCACCACGAAGCCCGAGCCGCCGTTGAAGACGACGCCGGTCGGGCCGGTGTCCGTGCCGACGCTGACGACGAGCGCTTGCGGCTGGCCGGTGTTGCCGTTGTAGAGCGTCGACTTGCTGGTCTCGTTGTCCGCGACCCACCACGGGCTGGTCGACGAGGCTGCGAGGCCCCAGGCATTGACCAGGTTCGCGTCGAGGAACGTCGCCTCGCCGGGCTGGTCGGAGACCAGCGGAGTGACGGTGTAGGCGTTGTCCTCCGCGGCTCCGAGCGGCATGGCCGCAAAGAGCGCGGCAACGAGGACCGCAAGCGCGACGCCACAGCGGCCGAGATTTGTTCGGATCACGATCATCCCCCCTTCTCGCTGATGAAGCTTTCTTCCGGTAGCTACGCGGATGGGAGGACGGCGGTTTCGGGCTTCGGGGACGAACCGCCGAGCCATGCGGAATTGGTAGCGAAGGGGGTCTTCTACGCTTCGGCGCGAGCCGGGCGGCCCACGAACGCGGCGAAGCGAGCAAGAACGACGCGGGTACGCTTCAGCCGTTGAGCGATCTCCGGAGCGGCTGCGGGAGCATGTCGTCCGCGACGCACCTCGGCCGCTCGCTGCCACTTCAGGGCCTCGCGCTCGAGATCGGCCTGGTGTTCCCTACCCAGCATGCGGTATGTCTCGTCCATGTCGCCTCCAATTGCTGCTGACTCAGATGTGGGCCTGAGATTGCCGAGTCGCCATTACGTGGACCTAACGCGCGGCTAAGACGCCGCGCTCAGGCGACCTTTTTCTACTCGTAGACAAAGCCTAAGATCACCATGGGACGACGAATGCAGCGCGCTGAGCCACGAGGCCCACGGCTCGAGATCAGGCTTCTCGGGCCTGTCGAGGCGAGCATGAGCGAACGGCTGCTGCCACTCGAGCGTCCCCAGCAGCGGGCTCTGCTCGCGCTCCTGGCACTCAACGCGAATCGCGTGGTCTCGACCGACCGGTTGATCGACGCCCTCTGGGGGGAGCGTCCACCGGCGACTGCGTCAGTTGCCCTCTATGGCCTCGTCTCCGGGCTGCGGAAGCTCCTTGAGCCGGATCACGCGAGGGTGGTGGTCACAAAAGCCCCCGGCTACCTGCTGGAGCTACCTGCGGAACAGATCGACCTCGGTCGCTTCGAGTTGCTTGCGGCCGAGGGCCGTCGTGCGCTCGGCTCGGATGACGCCGATACGGCTTCGGCACGGCTCTCGGAAGCGCTCGAGCTCTGGCGCGGCCCCCCGCTCCAGGACTTGCAGTTTCTGCCATTCGCGCAGCAGGAGGTCGGTCGGCTCGAGGAGTCGCATCTCGCGGTGCTCGAGGCCCGGCTCGAGGCGGATCTGGCCCGCGGCCGGAACGGCGATCTCGTGCCCGAGCTCGAGTCGCTCGTCTCGGAGCATCCGCTTCGAGAGCGGCTGAGAGCGCAGCTGATGCTCGCCCTCTATCGCGCCGGCCGACAGGCAGACGCCCTCGCCGCGTACCGCGACGCGCGAGCAGTTCTCGCCGAGGAGCTGGGCCTCGAGCCGTCCGCCGACTTGCTCGCCCTCGAGCGCGCGATCCTGCGTCACGAACCTTCGCTCGCCGCGCGCATCCCGGTCCCCACCGATGCGGCCGCTGCAAAGACTCGAGCGGGAACGGCTCCTCCGCCTGGGCCCTCGCCCCGCAAGAGGTGGATTGCAGTCGCGACGGTTCCACTCGTAGCGGTCGTCGCTGTGACCGTTCTCGCGATCACGAGGTCAGGCACGGACGACACGGTGCGCGTCGCTGCAAACGGAGTCGGTGTCATTGAGCACGGAAAGGTGGCCGCCGCCGGAAGCCTCGGGGCTTCGCCGAGCGACATCGCAGCCGGGGCCGGGAGCCTGTGGGTCACCAGCGCCGACGAGCACAGCGTCTCGCGCGTCGACCCGGATACGGGAGATGTGCGTCAGACGATTCCAGTCGGAAATGGCTCGAGCGCCGTCGCCGCCGACGATCACGGCGTCTGGGTTGCGAACTCGCTCGACGGCACGGTCTCGCGCATCGATCCGCGGACCAACACGGTCGTACAGAGGATCCCGGTCGGCGGGGGACCGGTCGCCGTCGCACTCGGCCCCCGAAGCGTGTGGGTCGTAAGCCGGGACGATCAGAGCATCACGCGACTGGACTCTCGCACCGGCGATCCCAGCGCGTCCGTGCCCGTCGGCGCAGCAGCGGCACCGCGGGCGCTCGCCGTCGGCGCGAACAGCATTTGGGTCGCCGACGAGAAACGCGGCGTTGTCTTCCGCGTCGATCCCGCTCAGAGAAGGGTCGTGGACACAATCACCGTCGGCAACGGCCCCGTCGATGTCGCCGTCGGATTCGGGTCGGTGTGGGTCGCGAACAACCTGGACGGGACCGTCTCTCGCATCGACCCGGCCAGAGGGGTAGTGGAGCAGACGATTCAGGTGGGCGACGGGCCCCGAGGGATCGCGGTCGCTCGGGACGGCATCTGGGTGAGCAACGAGTTCGATGGGACGCTGATGCGGATCGACCCGAGCTCGGACGGCCCCAAGCACGTCGTGCGCATCGGGGAGCGGCCTGAGGGGATCGCCGTGCGAGGCGGAAGGCTGTTCGTGGCCGTCCGCTCGGCCGGCGGCGCTCATCGCGGCGGCACTCTCCGGCTTGCGGGCCCGAGCGGGCCGTTCCGGCCGGGCTCCGTCGACACGACCAACTTCAGCATCGCCCCCACGACGATCTTGACGAACGACGGCCTCGTTGGCTTTCGCCGCGTCGGCGGGTCCGACGGCAGTCAGCTCGTGCCCAACCTCGCCGTTGCGCTGCCCACGCCTACGGACGGGGGCCGCACCTACACGTTCCGGCTCCGCGCCGGTATCAGCTACTCGACCGGCCGCCCCGTCCAACCGGCGGACTTTCGCCGTGCGCTCGAGCGCGCCTTGATCATCAACCACGACCAGGTCTACTACGGGGCGATCGTGGGGGCGGACAGGTGCGTCGCGAGGCCAAAGCGCTGCGATCTCTCGCGCGGGATCGCGACCGACGATCGGACGCGGACGGTCACGTTCCACCTGCGCGCGCCCGACCCGGACTTCGTCTACAAGCTCGCTCTCCCGTACGCCTTCGCCGTACCGGCCGACACGCCCGCCCGGGACGTGGGCACGCATGCGCTGCCGGCGACCGGCCCGTACATGATCGCCCACTACAAGCCAGGCAAAGGTGGCGACCTCACGCTCGTCCGCAATCCCCGGTTTCGGGAGTGGTCGAAGGCCGCACAGCCCGACGGCTACCCCGACCGGATGATCTTTGCGTTACGGCGGGGATCGACGAGTGGAGTGGTGCGGGCGGTCGAGCGCGGCGAACAGGACTTTGCCCTCGGCGGCGTCCCGCCCGAGCTGCAGCACGAGGTGGAGACGCAATTCGCGAGTCAGATCCATGTGAATCCTCTGACGGGGACGACGTATCTGTTCATGAATATAAAGGTGCCGCCGTTCGACGACGTACGCGTGCGCCGCGCTCTGAATTTCGCAGCGGACCGAGCGGCCGGCGTGCAAATCTCTGCACGTGCCACCGGAGCACAGCCGACCTGTCAGGTCCTGCCCCCTGCTTTTCCCGGCTACCGGCGCTACTGCCCCTACACCCTGCGGCCGGGGACAAGCGGCGAATGGAAGGCGCCCGACCTCGAGCGTGCGCGCCGACTCGTCGCCGCCTCCGGCACCAAGGGCGCTGTCGTCACGGTCTGGGAGCCGAAGAACCATCAGGGAGAGGCCCCGTTCGCGGCGGCGCTATTAAGGAGCCTCGGCTACGACGCGCGCATCAAGCGAGTCAGCGATGAGGTCTACTACAACCCCGCAACGGGACCGCTCGATCCAGGGCGCCACGTCCAAACGGGGCTCTTCACCTGGTTCGCGGATTATCCGGCGGCGTCCAACTACTTCGGAACCTTCTTCTCGTGTCGTGCGCCCTCGAACTGGTCCGAGTTCTGCGACCGCGGCATCGAGGCCGAGATCCAGCATGCGCTCGGGCTCCAAACGACCGACCCCTATCTCGCCAACCGGCTCTGGGCTCGGATCGACCGCCAGATCGTCGATCAGGCTCCGGTTGTCCCGCTGTTCACGCTGAAGGCAGTCGACGTGGTGTCGCGCCGGGTCGGCAACTACCAGTTCCACCCGCAATGGGGCCCCCTACTTGGTCAGCTCTGGGTCCGCTAGCGGGTCAGCCCTCGAGAGCGCCAAACTGGTCAGCGTTGTCGACGATCGGTAACCAAAAGCAGAAAGCCGCGGCGTTCCAGGCGCTCCACGCCGGCGAGCCGTTCGTGATCCCGAACCCGTGGGACGCCGGTTCGGCCCGCGTCCTGGCCAGACTCGGCTTCAAGGCGCTCGCCAGCACGAGCTCCGGTTTTGCGTTCACGCTGGGGCGTCTCGACGGTGAGGTGACCCTCGGAGAAGTCGTCGAGCACGCCTGCATGCTCGATCGCGCAACGGACCTGCCCGTCTCGGTCGATCTCGAGAACGGGTACGGCCCGGACGCGGAGAGCGTCGTGCTGGCGGTGACGCGCATCGCCGAGGCGGGTGCGGTGGGCGCCTCGATCGAGGACTACGACCCCGGCGGCCGGATCTACGACCTCCCCCACGCAGTCGAGCGCGTCGCGGCGGCTGCAGAAGCCGCGCGGCTGCTTGCGTTCCCGTTCACGCTCACGGCGCGAGCCGAGAACCACATCCGCGGCAACCCCGACCTCGACGACACGATCACGCGGCTGCAGGCATACGAGGCGGCAGGCGTCGATGTCCTCTACGCACCGGGGCTGCAAACATCGGCCGAGATCCGCGCAGTCTGCGAAGCCGTCGCGAAGCCGGTGAACGTGCTGGCACGGCCTGACCTGTCGATGGCCGAGATCGTCGACGCGGGCGCGCAGCGGATCAGCGTCGGGGGCAGCTTGACGTGGGTAGCGGTGAGCGCGATGACCGCCGCCGCGAGCGAGATCCGGGACCACGGAGACTTCTCGTCGCTCGGCGCCGGTCCCCCGCTCCCAGCGAGCTAGAGCCGGACCAACACTGCCTGACGTTCAGGTCGCGGTGCCGGAGCTTGCCGTGCGCAGGCTCCGCGAGGGAGACCGTTCGCCCAGGGCGAACTCGGCGGGAAGCGGCGTGCCCGCTGCGATGGCGGCGGCGAGTCGCTCGGCCATTGGCGGGCCATGCTTGAAGCCGTGCCCGGAGCCGCCGCCCACCAGCCATACATTCGGATGCGCAGGGTGCGGCGCCGCGATGAAGTGCGTGTCGGGCGTGAGCTCATATCGACACGAGCGCGCCCCGACCAGCGGCGCGCCTTCGAGGGCGGGGAAGCGCTCGTGGAGGTAGGCGCGCACCTCCGACTCCGTCGTCGCCGCCTCCGGGAGCTCTGCATCCGGGTCGATCGGGGGCCCTTCGTCGTCGATGGCCGCCTTGACCCCCAGCGCATCGATGTCGGCGGTGCCGTACCGCGCACGGTCGTAGTCACACCAGCCCGGCAAGGCCGGCTTACGCCAATCGGGGCCGCCGTCGACGAACAGCAGCTCCTGCCGGGTGACCCTGAGCGGGACGAGGTCGCCGAACAAACGCGCAAGCCACGGGCCGCACGCCCAGACGACGATGTCGCCCTCCAGCCGCGTGGAGTCCTCGAGAACGGCGCCGGTGCCGTCCGGCCGCGCCCGCCCCCGCAAGATCCGTGCCCCGTGGGCGACCGCCTGGGCCGCCAGCGCCCGCACCGAGCGCTCTGCACGCAGCACGCCGCCTTCCGGCTCGAGCAGCACGAAGGCGAGGTCGTCGCTGCGAAAGCTCGGATAGAGCTGCGCCGCGCTTGCGCCGTCGAGTCGCTCCACTGGGATGCCCTGCGCGGCCAGCGTGCGCCCGGACTCCACCTCCCACCCGTCCTCGCGGTGGGCAAACCAGGCCATGCCGCATTCGATGAGCAGCTCCTCGCCCGACTCGTCCTCGAGCTCGCGCCACAGCGTCCGCGCGCGACGAGCCATCGCCGTGTACTCGGTGTCGGGACCGTGCGCGCAGCGATAGAGCCGCGTCTCGCCGCCCGAGGAAGCACGCGGGTCGCCGGGCTCGAATTGGTCGACAAGGGTCACCTGCTCACCTGCGCGGGCAAGCCGCCAGGCCAGCGAAGCGCCAAACGTTCCCGCTCCCACGATCAAGATGTCCACGGGACAATTATCTCAGTGGAAGCAGGAGCTTCCCCGCGTCGGCCGCGGCTCTATCTTGCCATTCAGAAGACAACTTCCCGGAAGGAGGGATTGCCGTGTCAACCAAGGAGACCAAGACACTCGTGCGCCGCTTCTACGACGAGGTTTGGAACCTCGGCAACAGTGATTTCGCATATGAGGTCTTCGCCGAGGATTACATTCGCCACGACGTGCGCCCAACCGAGGCGCTGCCGGGGCCGGCGGGACAGAAGAAGATCGCTGATGACTTCCGCGCCGCGTTCCCCGACCTCAAGGTCGCTGTCGATCTGCTCGTCGGTGAGGAGGATTTCGTCGTCGGCCGCTGGACGGCGTCCGGGACCCAACTCGGCCCGTGGGGGGCACTTGAGCCAACCGGGCGCCGAGCGACGTTCTCCGCCGTCAACATCTTCCGCTTCGAGGACGGCAAGGTCGCCGAGATCTGGAATCACCGCGACGACCTCGGGCTGATGGAGCAGGTCGGAGCGCCGGTCTACGCTGGTGCGGCGCCGGAGACCGAGTAGGTCGCATCACCCTTAGAGGCTCCAACACAATGAGCCTTGTGCCGCCGGGCCGCGCTGCTCGCCCCGAGGCGGCGTCCTCCGTCGCACCCAGGCTGACTAGCCTGAGTGCTCCCTGCGTCCTTGCCTCGGAACGACCATCGCACCCCGGCGACGAAGCGTCATTATGTTGGAGCCTCTTATGCCTCGTGCGGGCTCGGCTGCGGACCCGGCCTCCGGTGTAAAGATCCTTGTAGGTGAGCCTCCCGTCCGGGACCGTTACCTTCCTCTTTACCGACGTCGAGCGCTCGACGAGCCTGCTGCACGAGCTGGGCGCAGAGGGGTACGCCGATGCTCTGGCAGCCCACCGGGCGACGATCCGCGAGGCGTGCGCACGCCACGGCGGGGCCGAGGTCGATACACAGGGCGATGCGCTCTTCGTCGCCTTCGGGACGGCACCGGCCGCGCTCGAGGCCGCCTCGGAAGCGCAGTCGGAGCTCGCCGCGGGGCCGGTCCGCGTGCGGATGGGCCTGCACACCGGCACGCCGCTCCTGACCGAGGAGGGCTACGTCGGCATCGACGTGCATCGCGCGGCCCGCATCGCCGCTGCGGGGCACGGCGGCCAGGTGCTCCTCTCGCGCTCGACGGCCGCCCTCGCCGATGGTTTCGAGCTGCGCGACCTCGGCGAACACCGCTTCAAGGACCTCGCCGGGGCCGAGCGCGTCTACCAGCTCGGCGCGGCCGACTTCACGCCGCTCAAGAGTCTCGGGCGAACGAACTTGCCGGTCCCCGCGACGCCTTTCCTCGGGCGGGAGGAGGAGCTCGCCGCGGTCGAGACGCTGCTCGTCGCCGGTGACGTCAGGCTCGTCACCCTGACTGGCCCGCCTGGCGCCGGCAAGACCCGGCTCGCGCTCCAGGCGGCGGCAGAGGCTTCGGAGGCGTTCCAGAACGGCATCCTCTGGATCTCGTTGTCAGCGCTGCGCGATTCCGCACCGGTTGCGGGCGCCCTCGCAGCCGCGGCGGGAATCGACCCGCCCTCGGATCGCCCGGTCGAGGAGACCCTCGCCGAGCGCCTGGGTGCGACGAGCACGCTGATCCTGCTGGACAACGCCGAGCACCTGCTTCCCGACATCGCCGAGACGATCGCGTTCCTGCGTGATCTCGACGGGCCCACTCTGCTCGTGACGAGTCGCGAGCGGCTCCGGCTCCAAGGTGAGCAGGCGTGGCCGGTACCCCCGCTCACCGAGGAGGACGGACAGGCCCTCTTCGTCGCGCGCGCAAGCGCCGTCGATCCCTCCTTCCACGGGAGCGACGCGGTCGCCGAGGTCTGCGCGCGACTCGACGAGCTGCCCCTCGCGATCGAGCTCGCCGCGGCGCGCACGGCGGTGTTCACGGTGGAGCAACTCCTCGATCGGCTCAGCCGGCGGCTCGACCTGCTCAAGGGCGTGCGCGATGCCGACCCGCGCCAACGGACGCTGCGCGCGACGATCGAATGGTCGTACGACCTCCTCGACGCCGCGGAGCAGCGGGCCCTGGCTGCGCTGTCCGTCTTCGCAGGCGGCTGCACGCTCGAAGCTGCAGAAGATGTAAGCCGGGTGGACGTCGACACGCTCGAGTCGCTGATCGACAAGAGCTTGCTCCGCCGTCGCGAGACGCCGTTCGCACCGCGCTACTGGATGCTGGAGTCGATCCGCGAGTTCGCTGCCGAACGCCTGGAGGAGAAGTGGGACGCCGCAGCCATCCGCGCCCGGCACGCCGCAAGAATGGCGGATCTTGCAGACGAGCTCTGGGACGCGCGACACGATGAAGAGCTGCGCTCGTTAGCCGAGCCCCTCGACCTCGAGCAAGGGAACCTCCGCGTAGCGATCGCGCATGCAATGGCCGGCCGTGACGCGGATCTCCTGCTTCGACTGGCCCGTGGAACCTCCTTTCTCTGGGTGAGGCGAGGCATGGCACGGAACGCCGACGCGGTGCTCGAGGGTGCCCTCGAGTTCGGCGCGGCGGGCGACCCCGGTCTGAGGCTCGACGCGCTGTGCCAGCGGTCCTACGTGCAAGCGCGGCTGAAGGAAGACCGTGGAGCCGTCGCATCGGGGGAGCAGGCCGTCGCACTCGCGCGTGAGCACGGCGACCCTCGTCGTCTCGGCCATGCACTCAGCTACCTCGGCTCTGCGCTGATGGGGGTCGACGCCGGTGCCGCGCACGCGACGCTCGAGGAAGCCGTTCTCATCTTGCGAACGCACGGTGCGACACCTGAGCTCACAGACGCGCTCCAGAACCTCGCGAACGTTCACGTGCTCAATCGCAAGTTCGACGCAGCGCGCGCTGTCTTCGCGGAAACGCTGGACCTCGGACCAGATGCAGCGACCTGGGGATCCTGGGGCCGTGCGGCCGCGCATCTCAACCTCGCACAAGCCCTCTACCACTTAGGGCGTTACGACGAGGCGCTCCGTCACGCGCGCGCAGGAGCGGCGGAAAAGCGCAAGACCGGCGGTCCCATCGGACTGGCCGATTGCGTCTTCGTGGCGGCAGCGGTCGTGGCGGCGCGGGGCGAAGCGCGGCAAGCGGGCGTTCTGCTCGGCGTCGTTGACCGGACGCTGACGGTCGCGGGGGAGCAACTCGAGGCGATGGAAGCGTTCACCCGGGAGACGATCTTCGAGCGCGCCTCGTCCGGCGAGCGCGAAGCGCTCGATCAGGGCATGCGGGCCGAACCGGCGCCCACCGTCGAACAGGCATTCGCCGAAACCTTCCCCGACGTGTGAACTAGTCGACGAGCTTCTGCTCCATCGCGTAGATCGCGATGCGCCACATGACGAGGCCGAAGGCAAGAAGCGCGCCCACTCGTGCGAGATCCGTCCAGCCCTCGAAGCCGAAGGCGGCGTGGCGCACGAGCTCGACGCAGTGGTGGAGCGGATTCAGGTTCCCGAGGACCTGAGCCCACTCGGGTAGCCGGCTGAGCGGGAAGAACGTCCCCGCGACGAGGAAGAGCGGCGTCAGCACGGCGCTCACGACGTAGTTGAAGTTCTCGAACGACTTCGCGAAGCCGGCAACCATGATCCCGAAGCACGCCCAGCCGAAGCCGGCGATCCAGGCGATCAGCGGTACGACGAGCATCCCCCAGGACGGGTCGAGCCCGAAAGCGATCGCCACCAGCATCGGCACGCAGCCGTACACACCGGCGCGGGTGGCAATCCAGAGCGCCTCGGCCGTGACGAGCTCCTCCGTGTCGACGGGCGCCGCGAGGATCGCGTCGTAGGTGCGCTGGAACTGGTACTTGACGAAGGTCCCGAACATGGCCGGGAACGCGGACGAGAAGAGCACAGCCGTCGCCACCGTCCCCGTGCCGACGAACTCGACGTAGTCGTAGCCGCCGATCTTGCTGACGAGCGAGCCGAAGCCGAAGCCGAACGCGAGCAGGTAGATCGTCGGCTCGACCGTCGACGAGAACGTGCTCGAGCGCCAGAAGGACGAAAAGTTCACGACCTCGCGCACGAGGACGCCGGTCAGCGCGGGCCGCTCGAGCCGGCCCAGCCGGGGTGCGCGGGGTGCCGTCGTCGCGGCCATTAGGCGATCTCTTCGCCGGTGAGGAGGACGAAGACGTCCTCGAGATTCGCTGGGCGGCGCTCGCCTTCGATCGAGTAGCCGTTGCCGTCGACACCGAGGATGGAGACGCTCGTCCCGGTGCGGCGCGTGCGCAACCCTGCCGCTCCCGCGTCGGCCTCGACCTCGGCCAGCCGCCCCGGAGGGCCGTAGACCTCCAGGGCCTCGCGGCCGGCGTGCTCGGCCACCAGCTCCGCGGGCGGGCCTGCGGCGACGGCGCGGCCGTGCGACATGATCAGCACGGTGTCGGCCAGACGCTGCGCCTCCTCGATGTAGTGAGTGGACATCAGGATCGTGGTCCCCTCGACTCGGAGCGCGTCGATGAGCGCCCAGATCTGCTGGCGGACCTGCGGATCGAGGCCGACCGTCGGCTCGTCCATCAGCACGAGGCGCGGGCGGTGCACGAGCGCACGCGCGATCAGCAGGCGCCGGCGCATCCCGCCGGAGAGCTTGTCGACCCGGGAATCCCGGCGCTCGCCCAGGTTGGCCATCTTCAGCGCCCGCTCGATCGCCTCGCGTCGCTCCGCGCGCCCGATCCGGTACAGGTGGGTGAAGACGAGCAGGTTCTGCTCCACGGTGAGCGTGACGTCGAGGTTGTCGAGCTGAGGGACGACGCCGCATTGCGCTCGAGCCGCCTTGGACTCGTCCGGGAGCCGAAACCCGAGCACCTCGAGCTCGCCCTCGTCCGCGATCGACTGGGCCGTGAGCAGCCGCATCGTCGTCGACTTCCCCGCCCCGTTCGGGCCGAGGAGGCCCACGCAAGTACCCAGCGGCACGTCGAGGTCGAGCTGGTTGACTGCGGTGATCGGGCCGTAGCGCTTCACGACCCCGCGCAGCCGGATGGCTAGGTCCCCGCTCACCGGCTCAGAATGACAGCGGGGCTCAGTCGGCCTCCGCCGAAGCGGGAGCGCCGTACGCCCCTTCGCCTTCCTGCGCGGGCGCGTACTGCCCGGCGCGAAGGAGCGCGGCCCCGACCGCGGCGGCCGTGACCGCGAAGAGGGCACCGACAAGGAACGCAGCGTGATAGCCGCCGTTGAGGGCGACCAGCGGTTCCTCTCCGGAGGAGAGCAGGCTGTCCTTCCGCGAGTCGGCGAGGCTGGCGAGGACGGCGAGGCCGAGCGCGCCGCCCATCAGGAAGGCGGTGTTGACGATGCCCGAGGCCAGGCCGGACTCGCTCGGCTCGACGTCGCTCATCGCTGCGAGCAGCACGGGGTTGAACGCCATGCCGGCGCCAAATCCGAGCAGGATCATGCTCGGAAGCACATCGACGACGTAGCTGCCGTCGACCGGCGCCCGCGCAAAGAGCACGAGCCCTGTCGCGGCCAGGAGTAGTCCAGTCGCCAATGGCGGCCTGAAGCCGAAGCGCAAGACGAGCTTCGCTGAAAGGCCGAGCGAGAACGCTCCCATGATCAGGCTGGCCGGAAGGAACGCGAGACCCACCTCGAGCGGGCTGTATCCGAGCACGAGCTGAAGGTAGAGCGCGGAGATGAAGAACCAGGCGAACATCGCGCCGGCCCAGAGGACACCGACGGCGTTTGCGGTCGCGACGTTACGCAGCCGGAAGAGGCCGAGCGGCATCAGCGGGGAGCGCACGCGAGACTCGATCGCAAGGAAGAGCGCCATCAAAAAGGCCGCGGCGCCGAGCAGGCCGAGCGTCTGACCAGATGCCCACCCTTCCTGGTTGCCGTTCACGATCGCATAGACCGCGAGCATCAGCGCGCTCGTCACGGTGACCGCGCCGGCGAGATCGAGGCGTCGCCCGCTCGCCCCCACATGGGCAGGCGGTAGCAATCTCAGCGAAAGGGCGTAGACGAGAACGCCGATCGGAAGGTTGACGAGGAAGATCCAGTGCCAGTTGATCGCGTCCGTCAGGATCCCGCCGAGGAGCACACCAATCGTGCCGCCGCCGGCTGCGACGAAGCCGAAGACGCCCATCGCCTTCGCCCGCTCGCGGGGCTCCGTAAACAACGTCATCATCAGCGAGAGCGAGACCGCGGAGGCGATCGCGCCGCCGAGGCCCTGCACTGCCCGGGCCGTGACGAGGAACCCCTGCGTCGTCGCCAGCCCGCAGGCGGCCGAGGCCAGGGTGAAGAGCGAGATCCCGATCAGGAACAGCCGGCGGTGGCCAAACAGGTCGCCCAGACGGCCGCCGAGCAGGAGGAAGCCGCCGAACGTGAGCAAGTAGGCGTTCACGACCCAGGCGAGCGAGGTCTGCGAGAAGCCGAGGTCCTCCCTG
>Ga0307278_10000240_pt1 | contig 28598 bp, 28 predicted proteins | sample ER_DNA_117_FD_194482 | JGI IMG/M metagenome (GOLD analysis project Ga0307278, IMG submission 194482) | Bulk soil microbial communities from the East River watershed near Crested Butte, Colorado, United States - ER_DNA_117 | ecosystem: Environmental > Terrestrial > Soil > Floodplain | place...
GGCCGCCGCGCTCTGGGCCCTCGCCCGCCTGCCACCGGCCGCCGTCCCGGCCCACGCGGTCGCGCTGGCGATGGCCGGGTCCCAGGCGGCCGGCGCACCGATGGAGGGCGACGGGGTGGACGGCCAGGCCGTCGCCGCCGGCGGGCCCGACGGCGCCGAGGCGGCAGCCGCCGCGGCGCCGGCCGGGCGGCGCCTGCGCGACGTGCTGCCGCTGGCGGGGATCGGCCCGGCCCTGTTCCTGCACGGGCTGGTCTGGCAGAACCTCGGCTGGCAGGCGGTGCTCGGCGGGCAGCCCCCGGCGCGGGCGTTCCTGCTGGTGATGCTCGCCAACCTCGCCGGGCTGGCCGCCGGCGTCGCCGCCTCCAGCGCCCCTGGCGGCCGGGAAGGCTGGCGCGTCACGGCGACCGCGGTGGTGGGCCTGGCCGTGGCCGTGCTGCTCGCCGAGCGCGCCACCGTGGCGGCCTGCTTCCTCGGGCAGGCGGCGGCCGCGACCGTGCTGGTGGCCGTCGTCAGGCGCGCCACGCCGCAGGGCACGGGCTCGGAGCGGTCCGGCCACGACCTCGCCGCCACCTCGGTCGCCTGGACCCTCGGCATGCTGCTGTTCCTCCTGCTCGTCTTCCTCTACTACGCCAGCTACGACATCCGGCTGCCGTTCGGCAACGAGCTGCTGCTGCCGGTCGCGGCCGCCCTGCTCGCCCTCGCCGGGATCGGCGCCGGGCCGGCGGGGCCCGATCCACCGGGGCACCCCCTTGGGGTTCCCCGGACCCCTCCGCGCCAGGCCGCCGCCGGCCCGGCCCGGTCCAACGGTGGGCCGGCCGCGCGCGGGCCGGGCTGGCTGCCGCTATGGGTCGGGGTCGCGCTGCTGCTCGCCCCGGCAGCCTTCTGGGCGTCGGCGCCGGCGCCGCTCCCGGCGGCCCGGCCCGCACCGCCGCTGCGGGTGATGTCGTACAACCTCCACTTCGGCTACGACATCGAGGGCTGGAGCGACCTGGAGGCCACCGCGCGCGCCATCGAGGCCGGCGGGGCCGACGTGGTGGGGCTGCAGGAGGTCTCCCGCGGCTGGTACCTCAACGGCTCGACCGACATGCTCGCCTGGCTGCAGCGCCGCCTGCGCATGCCCTACGCGCGGTTCGCCGGCGCCGCCGACGCGATCTGGGGCAACGCGATCCTGAGCCGCTATCCGATCGCCGACTCCGGGGCGGTGCGCCTCCCCCGCGAGGGCGTGCCCCTGGCCCGCAACTACCTCTGGGCCGAGCTGGACCTCGGCGGCGGCCGCCTGCGGCTGGTCGTCACCCACCTGCACCACGTCGAGGGACCGGAGGGCGCCCGGGTGCGCCTGGCCCAGATCCCGCGGCTGCTCGAAGGGGTCGCCGGTCGTCCGGCGACCGTCCTGCTCGGCGACTTCAACGCCGAGCCCGGCTCGCGGGAGATCGCGTTGCTGCGTGGGGCCGGGCTGACCGACGCCTTCCAGGCCGCCGGCGGCAGCGCCGACGACGAGCCGACCTACTCGTCGGACCGGCCGGAGCGGCGGATCGACTACCTCTGGCTCTCCCCGGACCTGCGGGCCAGCGACTTCGACGCCACCACCGCCACGGCCAGCGACCACCGCGGCGTCATGGTGACCGTGGCGCCGGCTATGTAGTCGCTGCGTAGCGAGAACTACGACCTGGAACCGGCCGGTCGACTCGGTCATCTTCCTACAACGTAGCGTACCCCTCGGAACGACTCCAACGAATGGACCCACGCCGTGAGGCGATCGCTGTCGCTCGCCGTCCTCGTCCTGACACTGCTCGCCGTCGCTCTCCCGGCCCGCGCCGAGCAGCGCCTCGACACCGTCCCCATCTGGTGTGACGGCGTGGTGGTGCGCGGGACGGGGTTCCCGGAGCCGGAGGCGCTGCTGATGGTCCGCGAGGTGCGCAGCGGCAAGCTGCTCGCCGGGCCGGTCGAGGTCGCCACCGGCGGGGACGGGTCGTTCCGAGCGCGGCTCCGGGTCGAGCTGACGGGCCGGCGCGGCGTCGAGATCACCGCCTGGAGGCAGGCGGGCACCACCGCGATCATGACCGCCCGCGACCTGGTCGACAGCCCGTGCATGGCCGGCACCTCCAGGTCGCGGGCGGCGGTCGGGACCCTGCCACGCACCGGCGGCTCGGCCCCCGCCATGGTGTCGCTCGGGCTCGGCCTGATCGCCCTCGGCGCGGTCGTCCGCCACGCCGGCCGGCGCCCGCCCGGCCGGGCGCGCGGTGGCACGCACCTGGCGGCACGCGCCACCCGAGGCCGCCACGAGCGCACCTGAGGCTCAGGCCTCCGGCTCGTCCTCCTCGCCCTCGGCAGCGTCGTCGGCCCCGCCGTCCTCGGCGAGGATCGCGTACAGGCGGCGCCTGGACTCGGTGAGGACCTCCAGCGCCCTGGTCTGCTGGGCCTCGGTGCCGGCGCTGGCGACCGTCCAGGCGGCCTCGCCGACCTGGAAGATGGCGTTGCGCAGGCCGAAGGCGACGGGCGCGATGCCTTCGGTGGCCTCCTCCCAGGGCCGCTGGGCGTGGCGCTCGGCCTCGGCCCGGCCGGCGTCGGTGAGCGCGAACCGCTTGCGGCCCTCGACCTCCTCGCCGGCGATCAGGTTCTCGTCCTCGAGCAGTTGCAGGGTGGGATAGACCGACCCGGGGCTGGGGCGCCACACCCCGCCGGTGCGGGTCTCCAGCTCCTGGATCATCTCGTAGCCGTGCATGGGGCGCTCGGCCAGCAGCGCCAGGATCGCGGCCCGGACGTTGCCGCGGCCGCGCCGCCCGCGGCCGCGCCCGCGGCCCGCGAAGCCCCAGGGGCCCGGCGGCGGGAACGGCAGGTGCCCGTGGCCGAACGGCCCGAACCCGCCGTGGTGTCGCACCCAGTCCTCGGGGACCGATTGCAGGAACATGCGTCGTCGCATCGCTGCGTCACCTCCTGTGCTCTCGAAGCAGCGATCTAACGATATATCGGAAACAGTCGACGATGCAACTACGATATGCGGACGCGGTCGACCGCGAGGATGCGGGCCGCACAGGTGGGATGGGTGCGGAGCAGGGCGGCCAGGCCGCGGGGCCGGCGCGCCGACCGTTCGGCGACGACGAACAGCTCCAGGACCCGCACCAGGCCAGGGCCGTAGCCGAGCTCGACGGCGTGCCGGTCGGCCGCGTACTCGCCGGACCGCGACAGGGCCGCGCCGAGCACCCGCGCCAGCCGCACCAGGACCGCGAGCGGCAGCCACAGCACGCCGAGCGCCACCGCCAGCAGCGTGCCGGCGACGACCAGCACGCCGAGCACCACCAGCAGGACCAGCATGCCGATGGCGCCGTCCGCCGCGCGCGCCCCGGCGGTCTGGTCGCGCAGCCGCGCGTAGGCCCGCGCGAGCCCACGGGTGACGCGGCGGATGGCCCGCTGCAGCCGTTCGGCCGCCTCGAACGGCAGCAGGTACCACCAGCCGAGGATGATCGCCAGGGGATGCAGGTGGCGGTGGTGTCCGACCTCGTGGGCCAGCACCGCCTCCAGCATGTCGTCGGGCAGGTCGATCGCGACCCGCGTGACGGCCAGCACGTGGCCCCCGAGAGCGAACGCGTTGAGCTGCCGGCTCTCCTGGACCCGCAGCAGGTAGCGGCCGGGGTCGGCACCCGCCCGCCGGCACACCCGTTCGAGCGCTGGGACGATCCTGGCCAGGTCGGTCGGGTCGGGCCGGTGCAGGCCGTGGTACAGCAGCCTCGCCAGCAGCGCCTCCACCGGGCGGGTGAGCACCAGCGGGGCGCTCACCGTCCAGACGCCGCAGGCCAGCGCCACGGCAACCTGCGGCCGCCAGCCCGCCACCAGGGCCGCCCCGAGCGCGGGCAGCGCGACCACCACCAGCGACAGCAGCCAGATCAGGACGACGATGGCGAACATCCCGAAGGTCGTCCCCGACAGGAGCGGCCTGGCGGTCGCCAGGGCCGGCGGCTGCTGCGGCGGCATGGCGCCACCATACGCGGACATGCAGAAGGCCCGTGCGCGCACGGGCCTTCTGCATTGGGGGATCTTTGCGCGGGAGGCGCGGTGGGGGATCTATCCGTTCGGACGGGTGAAGCCGACGATGCTGCTGCCGAGGGACTGGACGCGGACGTAGTCGCCGGTGTGGGTGGCCGACACCCGCTGACCGTTGCCGATGTAGATGGACACGTGGGAGATGGGGCTGTAGTAGAAGATCAGGTCGCCCGGCTGCAGCTCGCTGGCCGAGATGTGCCGACCGACCCCGTACTGGGCGGCGCTGGAGTGGGGGAGGGCGACGCCGGCCTGCGCCCAGGCCCGCATCGTCAGCCCCGAGCAGTCGTAGCACGGCCCGGTGCCGCCGTAGCAGTAGGGCTGGCCGACCTGAGCCATGGCGTAGCGGACGGCGGTCGCGCCCGCGCCGCTGCCACCACCGGAGGAGGGCGGCGGGGAAGGCGCGGGACTCGGGTTCGGGCTCGGGCTGGCGCTGCGGGCCCGCATCTGGCGGAGCAGCTCCCTGGTCCTGGCGGCGGCCCGCTCGACCTCGGCCTTCTTGGCGTCCAGGCGGGCCACCTCGGCGGCCGCCTCGCGCTCGGCGGCGGCCAGGTCCCGCTTGCGACCGTCATAAGCCTGGCCGGCCAAGGCGAGCCGGTCCATCAGGTCGCCGTCGTGGCTGGCCAGCAGCTCGAGGACCTGGACCCGGTCGATGGCGCTGGCCGGGTCCTCGGAGTTGAGCACGGCGGCCAGGGTGTTGCCGGCGCCCTGGACGTAGGCGGCGGCCGCGCGCGCCCCGAGGGTCGTCCGCAACGCCCTGAGGTTCTCCTCGGCCCCGCTGGCCTGCGCTCGCATCTCGTCGCGGGTCTTGCGGAGCCGCTTGAGCAGCAGACGGCTCTGGTTGTACTCCTCGACGAGCTGGTCGGCCTGACGGTTGAGCCGCTGGAGCTGAGCCTCGAGGCTGGCCTGGCTCGGGGCGGCGCTCGCCGGCGAGCCAGCGCCGCCCGACAGCAGGGTCAGCGGCAACAGCAGCGCCGCCAGCAGCACGGTTCGAGCGGCACGTCCTGGCCATCGACGGTGGGGGAACCGTCGAGCGCCTGAAGGCAAGAGGCGGACCTCCTTCTCCCTCCGGTGGGGGCCGGAGGGGTCATCCGGAGCCAAACGTGGCCGTCCAGTGACCATTCCGTGACCAAACGGCCCGGACTCTAGCGTGCTTCTGCGTGGATCGCCAAATCCCGTGCTCACAGGGCGCTAACGACGGCCCCTGGCTTGCTCTCCGCAACATGTAGCGTTTATGTTGCGCCCCGACACAAGATATTGAGAATCCGGTGCCAAGGGTTCGGGGACGCAGCCCGGTCCCTGCCTGCGGAGAACTGCGGGGAGTGGACGTGGAGAACTACGCATGGGAGCAGGACGCGCCCGGGCCGGCCGCGGCCGAGCCGGCCGAGGCAGGACCCGCCCCGAGGGCCCTCGAGGAGCGGGAACGGGGCATGCTCGTCTTCGAGCGGCAGTGGTGGCGGCACGCCGGGGCCAAGGAGGAGGCGATCCGGCGCCGGTTCGGCATCGGCCCGACCGCCTACTACCAGCTCCTCAGCCGGCTGATCGACGACCCGGCCGCGCTCGCCCACGACCCCATGCTCGTCAAGCGCCTGCAGCGCCAGCGAGCCGCGCGACGCCGCCAGCGCGCATCCCGTAGGCTCGGCCCGCAGGGCCCGACCGGGGGCTCGTAGCGAGGAGGTCAGCTTGCGACCCGGCCCGACCGCCCGGGCGGCGCTGGTGCTCGCATCGTTCCTGGTCCTGTTCGTGCTCGTCGACCGGCTCTCGGGGCCGGGGCGGGCGGACCGGGGGACGGCCAGCGGCACCACCGAGTCCCGGACGACGACCGCGAGCACGCGCGCCCCGACCAGCGCGACGGGGACCAGCGCCACCACCCGGCCGCCCGCGACCGGGGTGCCGACCACGACCACTCCGCCGAGCGACTCCACCCTGCGCCCCACCAACGGCGTGACCGTCCAGGTCCTCAACGGCGCGTTCGTCGCCGGCCTGGCCAACCGCGTCGCCACCCGGGTGCGCGCGGCCGGCTACGAGGTCGTCGCCGCCAACACCGCGCTCGGGAACTACCCGGTCTCGCGGGTCTACTACACCACCGGGCACCGCGCCGACGCCGAGGCGTTCCGTGAGCGGTTCCCGGCCTTCCAGGTGGTCGCCCCCGCCCCGTCCAACCTGTCGCGCCAGGTCGACCTCCACGCGGTGATCGGCCAGAACTACCCTGGCGTCTGATGGCCCGTCTCCCCCCGGACCGGGTCGCCGGGATGGCGGGCCGGACCGCGTTGTGCCTCGACTTCGACGGCACCCTGGCGCCGATCGTCGACGACCCCGAGGCGGCCGCCCCGCTGCCGGGCACCCCTGAGCTGCTCGGCCGCCTGGCCGGCCGCTTCGCCGCCGTCGCCCTGGTGTCCGGCCGGCCGGCCGCCTGGCTGGCCGCCCACGCCGCCGCCACGGGCGTCCGCTACCTGGGCCTGTACGGGCTGGAGGAGATCGTCGACGGCCGGGTCGCGGTCGCGCCGGAGGCCGAGCCGGTCCGCCCGGCGGTGCGGGCCGCCCTGCGGGACCTGGGCGCCCACCCGGCCGTGACCGGGGCGGGCGCCTACGTCGAGGACAAGGGGCTCTCGGTCGGCGTCCACCTGCGCCGGGTGGCGGACCCAGAGCACTGGGCCGGCCCGATCGAGGCGGCCGCCCGTGACGCCGCCGCCCGCCACGGCCTGCGCGTCGAGCCCGGTCGGCTGGTGTGGGAGCTGCGTCCCGCGGTCGGCTTCGACAAGGGCGACGCGGTCCGCCGGGTGGTGGCCGAGGCCCGCGCCGAGGCGGTCGTGATGGCCGGCGACGACCGCGGCGACCTGGTCGCCTTCCGCGCCGTCGAGGAGCTGGCGGCGTCGGGGCTGGGTGGGCTGCGGGTCGCGGTCCGCTCGGCCGAGTCCCCCCCTGAGCTGCTGGAGCTGGCCGACCTGACGGTCGAGGGCCCGGAGGGCCTGCGCGCCCTGCTGGAGCGCTGGGCGGCGGGCGGGGGATGATCGCCCGGTGAGCCTCCTGCGAACGCCGTTCTGCCGCGAGCTCGGCATCGACTACCCGATCTGGTCGGTCGGGTTCGGGACCGGCGCCGGCCCCGAGCTGGCCGCCGCCGTCTCCAACGCCGGCGGCTTCGGCGTGCTCGGCGCCAGCGGCATGCCCGCCGACGCCATCGGGCGGCTGGTCGCGCGCACCCGCGAGCTGACCGAGCGGCCGTTCGGCGTCAACGTCATCATCGCCGAGGACGGTCCCGGGGACCGGGCGTTCCTCACCGAAGCGGTCCGCGCCGCCACCGCCGCGCGGGTCGCGGCCGTGGTGCTGTTCTGGGGTGACGCGGCGCCGTACGTCCCCGAGGCCCACGCCGGCGGCGCCAAGGTCCTCATCCAGGTCGGCTCGGTCGTGGAGGCGCAGGCGGCGGCCGCCGCCGGGGTCGACGCGGTGATCGTGCAGGGGGTCGAGGCCGGCGGCCACATCAAGCCAGCCGGGGCGATCGTGCGCGACCTCGCCCGCGACGCGGAGGCGGCCCTGCGCTAGCTGGCCGGGCGGAGGGCGGCGAGGTCCTCCCGCTGCGCCGCGAACCACTCCTGGGGCGGCAGCGCGGTGGCGCCCTCGCGGAGCACGGCGGACCGCTTGGCCCGCTCGTCGGCCGGCATCGTCACCGCGGTCGCGATCGCCTCGGCGAGCTCGGCGGTGTCGAACGGGTTGACCAGCAACGCGCCGTCGGCGAGGTCGTCGGCGGCGCCGGCGTTGCGGGACAGGATCAGCACGACGTCGCGGCGGCTCACCGCCGGGCCCTCCTTGGCGACCAGGTTCATGCCGTCCCAGACCGGGTTGACGAGCAGCACGTCGGCGACGGCCATGGAGGCGAGGGCACGAGGGTAGTTGTCCTTCAGCTCCAGGATCACCGGCTCCCAGCTCCTGGTCCGGAAGCGCTCGTTGATCGCCTCGGCGGCGTGCTTCACCTCGGCGGTGTAGGCCTGGTACTCGGGCAGGTCGCGGCGGGAGGCGTAGGCGAGCGCGTAGTGGACCACCCGACCCCGTGCCCGTGGGTTGCGCTCCAGGAACAGCCCATAGCCCTCCAGCCCGCGCAGGATGTTCTTGGAGAGCTCCATGCGGTCCACCCGCACGATCATGCTGCGCCCCCGCGCCAGCTCGGTCACCGCGCGGAGCTGCGCCTGGACGTCCCGCTCCGCGGCCCTGCGGCGCAGGTCGTCGCCGTCCACCCCCAGCGGATAGCTACGGATCAGGACGGTGCGCCCGTCGGGGGTCAGCACCGTGCCGCGGTCGCGGTCCACCCGGTAGCTGGCGTCCTGGCAGCAGCGCAGGAAGTTGCGGGCCCAGCGGGGGACCAGGAAGCCGAGCAGGTCGGCCCCGAGCATCCCCTCCAGGATCGCGGCCGCAACCCGGTTCGGCAGCATCGCGAAGTAGCCCGGGTCGGCCCACGGGCAGTGGGTGAAGTGGGCGATGCGGAGGTCGGGCCGGCGCCCGCGCAGCATCGCCGGGGTCAGGGCCAGGTGGTAGTCCTGGACGAACACCTCGGCGCCGGGACTGGCCTCGTCGTCGCACGCGGCCGCGAACGCCTGGTTGACGTCCCGGTAGTCCCGCCACGCGACCTGGAAGCTACGGTCGAAGCGGGGGTGCCGCGGCACGTCGAACAGGTAGTGCTGCAGGAACCAGATGGTCCGGTTGGAGACCCGGTTGTAGTACCGCAGGTACGCCCGCGGGTCGATCACCAGGCTGCGGAGCCGGACGCTTCCCTGGGCCAGCTCGACCGTGCGCAGCCGCCCGGAACGGGCGACCCGCCTGGCCGCCACCCGGTCGCCCTCGGTGATCGCCGCCGCCACCCAGGTGCCCGCCTGGCCGGCGAGCGCCGGCCCGAGCGCGGCCACCATCCCGCCGGCGCCCCTTCCCGCCGTCAGGTTGCCGTCGTCGTCGACCTCGAACTGGACGGGACCGCGGTTGGACGCCACCACCAGCTCGGCCATCGTGCGCGATCCCGCCTTTCGTCGCCGGGAAGAACCCGTATCCGCGTACCCTCCAAAGGAGCATCCTGGCACCCCAGGCAGGCGCGGTCGACCGGAAGAAGGCGGCGAGGCATGGCCCAGACCGGCGAGGAGCGGCCGCGGGCGCCGCTGCTGCACCCGCCGCCCAGCCGCCCGTCGGCCTACGAGCGGTTCGTGCGCCTCGGCGTCCTCGCCTGGGCCGGGATCGGCGTCATCGTCCTCGCCTACCTGCTGCTCCGCCTGCTCGTCTACGTCAACCCGGTGGTGCCGCCGCTGCTGCTCGCCGTGGTCGTCGTCTACCTGCTCAACCCGGTCGTCAGCGCGCTGGAGCAGCGCGGCGTGCCGAGGGTGGCCGGGGCGGGCGTGGTGTACGTGCTGTTCCTCTGCCTGGTCGCGCTGGCGGTCTCCCTGCTGGTGCCGGTCGTGACCCGGCAGGTGACGGAGGTCGTCGACCACTTCCCCGGCTACGTGGCCGACGCCCAGGACCAGGTGCGGAGGGTGGCCGCCCGCTTCGGCGCCGAGCCCAACTTCCGGCTCGACGCCGACCAGGTCCGCAACTGGCTTTCGGCCGGCGACAACCGCCAGGCGGTCACCAGGTACATGACCGGGCTGCGCTCGTTCACCACCTCGCTGCTGAGCGGGCTGGTGATCTTCGTGATCGGACCGATCATGGCCTTCTACCTGCTGGTCGACCTGCCGCGGTTGCGAAGGGGGGCGATGGCCCTGATCCCGCCGGGCCGGCGGGACGAGGTCAGGATCCTGATGGAGCGCATCGGCCAGGCCGTCGGCGGCTTCTTCCGCGGCCAGCTCCTGGTCGCGCTGTTCGTGGGGGTCGCCTCCTCGCTGGGGCTGTGGGCCGTGCGGCTGCCGTTCTGGCTGCTGGTCGGGATCGTGGCCGGGGTGTTCAACCTGGTCCCGCTCATCGGTCCGTTCATCGCCGGCGGCCTGGCGGTGATCATCGCCCTGGTCGGCGGGGAGCCCCTCACGGCGCTGTGGGCGGCGCTGGTGCTGCTGGCGGTGCAGCAGCTCGACAACCACCTGATCTCGCCCAACGTGATGTCGCGGACGGTCCAGCTCCACCCGGTGGTCGTGATGCTCGCCCTGCTCGTCGGGGCGAGCTTCGCCGGCCTGTTCGGCATGCTGGTGATCGTGCCGCTGGTCGCCGTCGCCAAGATCGTCTTCCTGTTCCTGTGGTCGCGGTACGTCGACTACGGCGACGAGCTGGTCGGGGGCGCCCCCGAGTAGCGCGCCAGCCGGAAGGTGGCGAGCAGGGGGACGGCGACCGCGAGAGGGATCAGCCCGAGCGCCTGGAAGCCGAACGCCTCCGCGACGGCGCCGCCGACCACGGGACCGGCGAGGTAGCCGACGATCCCGAGCTGCGACCACAGCACCATCGCGGTCACGATCCGCTCGGGTGCCACCGCCTCCAGCAGCACCCCGGTGGCGCCCGTCTCCCCGATGCCGACGCCGACCCCGGCCAGCGCCAGCCCGACCACGAACAGCGGCAGTGTGCCGGCCGCGCCCGCAAGGGCGACCCCGGCCGTCACCAGCACCACCGACGCGGCCACGGCCCGCCTGGGGACGAGGCGACCGGCGACGACGGCGCTCACCGCCAGCAGCATCGCCAGCCCCACATACAGCCACCCGATCTGCGCCTGCTGGAGCCGGTCGGCGACGCGGAGGGGGAGCACGCCCTCGACGAGGCCGAGCGCCAGGATGGCGAACAGGACGCCGACGCATGCCAGCCAGAAGCCCGGCAGGCGCAGCACGCTCCGGTCGGGCTCGAAACGGCGACGCCGCGGCGGCGTCCCGACGGCGACCACCAGCGGCATCGCCAGCACCACCAGCGCCAGGTAGGCGAGGAACGGACCGCGGACGCCGCCGATCGTGCCGAGCGCCGGGCCGATGAGGCCGCCGACCGAGTACGCGGCGTAGATGCGGCTCATGCACAGGTACTCCTGGCCGGGCCAGCGCTCCATGGTGGCGAAGGTGATGGCGATCCACAGGCCACCCGAGCCGAGCCCCATCACCAGCCGGGCGGCGAAATACGCCGGCAGGCCGTCGCCGAGCACGAAGCCGAGGCTCCCGAGCGCCAGCAGCGCCAGCGCGCCCACGAGCACCACCGTCGGGCGCCGGCGGCGGACGCCGTGGCCGGCAAGGGTGTAGCCGACCAGCATGGCGGCGGGGAAGCTGGCGACCAGGGCGCCGATCAGGGCCGGCCCGGCGCCGGTGGTGGCCGCGATCGCGGGCGTGACCGGGACGATCACGCTGTAGCCGGCGGCGTCGAGCGCTCCCAGCCCGAGCAGCGCGAGGTAGGGCCGCCGCTCGGTGCCTGCCTGCACGCTCACGTGCGCGGGGGGCTGCCGGGCATGCGGGCCAGCAGGGCGGCGACCGCCTCGGCCCAGCCCTCGCCGGCCGCGGACGGGGTGACGACCACCGGTCGGTCCGGCGCCGCCGCCGCCGCCCAGGCGCCGTTGGCGACCAGGAACATCGCCCCGACGACGCCGGCCAGCTCGAGGTCGGCGGGCCCGTCGCCGATGGCGGCGGCCTGGCGGGGCGCAAGCCCCCGCTCGGCGAGGTAGGCGGCGGCCGTGCCCGCCTTGCTCACCCCGGCGGGCAGCAGGTGGTAGGCGTGGGTGGAGCCCGGGCCGAGATGCGGGTAGGCGCCGCGGAGGCGGCCGTTGTCGAGCAGCCGTGCCCAGCCGAGCCCGCGGGCGGCCAGCAACGCGTCGGCCTCGGCGGCATCGACCTGGCCGCGGAGCAAGGCGGTGCCGCGGCGGCCCAGGTGCCACGGCGAGTGCGGCTCAAGCCGCCCGGCGAACCCGCCGAGCAGGGCGGCCAGCGCGCCCGACCGCTCCAGGGCCGCCGCCGGGGTGGGCCCGAGGTCGCGGGGTGCCTCGCCCCACAGCACCTCGATGCCCCTGCCCCTGACCAGCACCGTGCCCAGCTCGCCGATCGCGTCCCGGGCGCCGACCAGCCGGCCCATCTCCCTGAGCTGCTCGCCGGTGCGACCGGAGACGAGCACCACCTCCAGCCCGGCCCGGGCGGCGGCGACCAGCGCCTCGGCCGCGGCCAGGGTCGGACGGCCCTCCAGGTCGGCGAGCAGCGCGCCGTCCCTGCCGACCAGCGTCCCGTCGACGTCGGAGAACAGCAACGCCGGCGCCAGCCGGTCGAGCAGCGGCCCGGCGTCGGCCAGGGGCAGCCCGGCCACGCTACTCGGGCGCGGTCACGGCGGTCGTCCGCCGCAGGTAGCCGTCGACGGTCACGATCGGCGGCCGCCGGGTGGTGACGATCTCGCGCGGCTCCATGTGGTACTCGCGTAACTGGTTGGAGAACTGGACCAGGGTGGTGCCGTAGGTGCCCGGCGCCGCGCGGCCCTCCTCCACCAGCCGCAGGAACACCGCCTGCAGGATCCCGAAGCTCATCCGGCCGAGCGCCTGGACCTCCTGGTTGCGGTGGACGCGGCGCTCCAGGTCGACCTGGGCGATCGCGTCCATCCCGAAGCGCTCGGCCAGGTCGACCAGCAGCCCCAGCTCGACGCCGTAGCCGGAGGAGAACGGCACCTGCTCCAGCGCCACCCTGCGACCCGCGTACTCGCCCGAGAGCGGCTGCACGATCCCGGCGAGCTGCGGCCAGAGCAGGTTCAGCAGCGGGCGGGCGACCAGCTCGGTGACGCGGCCGCCGCCGGTGGCCCGCAGGGCGTTGCGCTCGCGGATCGGCCGCTCGTAGAACGCCTTGACGTAGAGGACCGCCGGGTCCATGAGCAGCGGCCCGAGCAGCCCGCGGACGAAGCGGGGGTGGAAGTTGCGGATATCGGCGTCGATCCAGCAGATCACGTCGCCCTGGCAGGCGTGCAGGCTCTTCCACAGGGCCTCGCCCTTGCCGGAGCCGGGGCCGACCTCGGGCAGCACGTCCTGCTCGCGGAAGACCCGCGCCCCCTCGGCCAGGGCGATCGCCACCGTGTCGTCGACCGAGCCGGCGTCCATGACCACGACCTCGTCGATCAGCCTGGACCGCTCCAGCAGGCTCTTGCGCAGCGCCTTGACGATGGTGCCGACGGTGGCCGCCTCGTCACGGGTCGGGAGGCACACCGACACGGTCAGCCCGAGTCGCTCCTTGGCCGCCCGCAGCTTGGCCGGTTCGAACTGGCTGTAGTGGTGGGTCCGTTTCCCGAACCACTCCCAGGTGTCGATGTCGGTCATTCGGTCTCCCGGTACGGGCCTCCACGGCGCCAACCCTCCGGTGTTGCAGCCCAGCAGCGTGCCAGGGCAAGCTGAAAGCCACAACTTCATCCTCATCATCGGGCATCGGGAAGCCGAAGGTGATTGATCACACCCTCGACCACGTCGTCCTGCGATGTCGTGGCTGCCAGGCCGCCTACCCGCCGGCCTTCGAGCACGTCTGCCCGAACTGCCTCGGCCCCCTCGACGTCGAGCACGACCGCGCGGCGGTGGCCGAGCGGCTCCACCGGGCCGCCATCGAGGCCGGCCCGCGGTCGATCTGGCGCTACCAGGCTGTGCTGCCCGCGCGGCCGGGCACGGGCGACCTGGCTCCCGGGCTCACCCCGATGGTGCCGGCGCCGCGGCTCGCCGAAGCCCTCGGCGTGCCCGGGCCGCTGCTGCTCAAGGACGACACCCGCAACCCGACCAACTCCTTCAAGGACCGGGTGGTCGCCGTCGCGCTGGCGAGGGCGCGGGCGTTCGGGCTGTCCACGGTGGCGTGCGCCTCCACCGGGAACCTGGCGGGAGCCACCGCCGCCGCGGCCGCATCCCAGGGCCTGGACTGCGTGGTGGTGATCCCGGCCGACCTGGAGGCCGGCAAGGTCGCCTCGGCGGCGGCGTTCGGTGCCACCGTGGTCGCCGTGCAGGGCTCCTACGACCAGGCCAACCGCCTGTCGTCGCAGGCCGCCGAGGCGTTCGGCTGGGGCTTCGTCAACGTCAACCTGCGCCCGTGGTACGCGGAGGGGTCCAAGACGGTCGGGCTGGAGGTGGCCGAGCAGCTCGGCTGGTCGCTGCCCGACCACGTGGTGGTCCCGATCGCCTCCGGCGCCCTGCTGGTCAAGGTCTACCAGGGCTTCCAGGTGCTGGCCGACCACGGCCTGGTGGAGCGAACCCCGGTCCGGGTCCACGGCGCCCAGTCCACCGGCTGCGCCCCGGTGGCCAGCGCCTTCGCCGAGGGCCGCGACGACATCGTGCCCGTGCGGCCGACCGGCATCGTCAAGTCGCTGGCGATCGGCGACCCGGCCGACGGCGTGGAGGCCCTGCAGACCGTGCGCGCCACCGGCGGCCGGGTCGAGGCGGTCGACGACCAGGAGGTGGTGGAGGCGATCGGGCTGCTCGCCAGGACCACAGGGGTGTTCGGGGAGACCGCGGCGGGCGTGACCGTGGCCACCGTGGCCCGGCTGGCGGCCGCCGGCGCCTTCCGGCCGGGGGAGCGGGTGGTCGCCCTGGTCACCGGCCACGGCCTGAAGACCAGGGAGGTGCTCAACGGCCGCGCCGCTGCGACCATCACCGTCCGCCCCAACATCGACGCCCTGGAAGCGGCGCTCGCCCCGCTCCGCCCCGACCTCACCGCCACGGCCTAGCGTTCCCCGGCCAGATAGCGGCGGTAGACCTCCAGGCCGTCCGGGACGAACGGCCACTCCTCCAGCCGCGCCAGCAGCTCGTCGTCGGCGAGGAAGGCGCCCCAGGCGATCTCGCTGGCCTGCGGTCGGATCGGGCCGTCCCAGGTGACCTCGAACGCGGCGCTCCAGCTCGGGTTCTCCGCGCCGCGGTAGCGGTGCTTGAACAGGAACCGCGGCCGGGGACCGACCACGCCGAGCTCCTCGGCCAGCTCCCGCGCCGCCGCCTCCTGGTAGGTCTCGCCGGCGCCGAGCACGCCGCCGGCGAACATGTCGTACATCCCCGGGTAGACGTCCTTGTCGTCGACGCGCCGGTGGACGTAGACGCGCCCCGCCGAGTCGCGGCAGAGCACGGCCGCGAACCGGTGCAGCAGGCGGCGCGCCCGCACCTCCCGCCTGGACGCCCGGCCGACCACCCGGTCGTGCTCGTCGACGACGTCGAGGATCTCGTCCCCAGGGTCGATCGCATCCGCCCCCTTCGTCGCGGAAAGGTGATACTTGTCCCGGAAAAGCGTAAGGCCGCACGGCCGGCGTGGCTCTTCTCCCCGAACGGCCCGCGCCCGGGCAGCAGTGATGGAGGGGAATGGACGTCCGAGCTGTCGAGGACTCCCGCAGCGACGCCGAGCTGGTGGCGGCGGCGGCGGCCGGCGACCGCGGCGCCTTCGCCGCGATCTACGACCGCTACGCCGACCGGCTGCACGACTTCTGCTGGTCGCTGCTGCGCGACCGCGACGAGGCCGCCGACGCCACCCAGGACGCGTTCCTGGTGGCCGCCGAGCGGCTCGGCCAGCTCCGCGACCCGGAGCGGCTGCGCCCCTGGCTGTACGCGGTCGCCCGCAGCCAAGCTCTCCGCCGGGTCCGGGCCAGACAGCGCGTCTCGCCCGAGGAGGAGATGATCGACCGACCAGACACCGCCGCCGGCCCCGAGCGGGCGACCGAGCAGGCGGACCTGCGCGAGCTCGTCTGGAACGCCGCCGCCGGGCTGTCCGAGCGCGACCGCGCCCTGCTCGACCTCCACCTGCGGCAGGGGCTCGAGGGCGCCGAGCTGGGCGAGGCCATGGGGATCCCGGCCGGCCACGCCTACGTGCTGCTCAGCAGGCTGCGGGACCAGGTCGAGCGCTCCCTCGGCGCGCTGCTGGTCGCCCGGCTCGGCCGGCGGGACTGCCCGGACCTGGCCAAGCTGCTGACCGGCTGGGACGGCCGCTTCTCGCCGCTGATCCGCAAGCGGGTCGCCAGGCACGTCGACGACTGCGACGTCTGCGGCGAGCGGCGCCGGGTCGTGGCCAGCCCGCTCGCCCTGCTCGCCGCGGTGCCGCCGCTGCCGGCTCCCGCCACCCTGCGCGACCGGGTGCTCGGGGGCTTCCAGCTCACCGGGGCGCACGGCACCCAGCCGCCCGGCCAGGGGCCCGACCCGGGCGGGCCGGCCGGACCGGCCGTGGCGGCGGCGAGCCAGCCGGCCACCAGCCGGACCAGGCGCCGGGTCATGACGGTGGCGGCCGCCGTGGTGCTCGCCGTCGCGGTCGGCGTGGCGCTCGGGTGGGAGCAGGACCCGGCCGTGTCGGGGCCCGGTTCTGGAGCGGCGGTCGTGGCCGGCGCGGGCACCTCGGTGCCGGCCGGGTCGCTGCCGGCTGGGTCGGGCTCCACGGTCTCGACGGGCGCCCCCACGAGCACGTCGAGCCCGGCCACCACGGCGACGACCGCCACGACCGTGCCCGCGGCACCGGGGTCGCTCGCGGTGTCCCCGGCGGCCGTCGACCTGGGCGCCACCCGCACGACGACCGAGCTGAGCCTCCGCAACGGCGGCGACGAGGCGCTGTCGTGGACGGCCGCGGCGACGGTGCCGTGGCTCCGGGTCAGCCCCGCCAGCGGCCGGCTGGACGGCGGCGAGCAGGTGTCGGTGACGGTGACCGCCGACCGCGCCTCCCTCCCGGAGGGGACGGCCGACGGCACGGTCGAGCTCGCCTGGGACGGCCCGGCCCGCCGGGTGGCGGTGTCCCTCGGCGTCGAGCACCCTCCGCGGATCGACGGCCTGTCGGCGTCCCCGAGCCAGATCGGGGTCAAGGGGTGCTCCCCGGACACCGCGCTGGTCCAGGCGACCGTGCAGGACGAGTCGCCGCTCGCCTCGGTGGTGCTGGAGTGGGGCGGGACGAAGGTGCCGATGACCGAGCGCGCCGGCGCCTGGTACGCCCGTCTCGGGCCGGTCGACAAGCCGGGCACGGTGGCCTGGCGGGTCGTCGCCACCGACGCCCGCGGCAACAGCGCGCAGGCGTCGGGTCCCCCGGTCACCGTCGTTCCCTGCAGCCCTCGCTGAAACCTCTCTCCGAAAACCCGTAAGGGTTCGGCCCGTGGCCGCCTCCTACCGGTGTCAGCTCGTCTCCAAGGAGGAGGTCACCATGACCCTCGCGCGCAGCCGCCGCATGCTGCTGGTCGCCGTCGGGTTCTCCGTGGCCGTGGCCGTGTTCTCGGCCACCGCCGCCCACGCCGAGCAGCCGCCGGCCGGCAACACCCAGATCGTCGGCCCCGCCACCGGCATCCTCACCGAGGAAGCCCCCCAGGACCCCGTGTTCCAGGGGCCCTTCCACCTGATCCCGCCCGGCGACCACCCGGAACTCATCGACCCGCCCATCGACGACATCCTCTACCCGCCGGACGAGCCCGAGCCGCCGCAGCCGCCCGACCCTCCGGTCGGCCCCGACGACCTCGCCAACCCGACCGAGAACCCCGAGCCTCAGCCGCCCGGTGGCGGTGACGGCGACCAGACGATCCCGACGCCGGAGCGGGTGGACAGCGGGCTCGGCGGCGCCGCCGACCGGTCCCAGGGGCCCGCTGTGCCGCCGGCTGCCTTCCCGCTGCCACTCGCCGTGCTGCTCCTCGCGCTGGTCGCCAGCCGGCGTCGCGCGTCCACCGGGAGCGCTCGGTGACCCCGAGCCGCCGGCGCGGTTCGCGGGGCCGTGGGCCATGCCGGCCCGCGGCCCCCGCGGCCCCGCCAGCCGGCACGGGCCTCGCGGATCGCGACGCCAGGCAAGCCGTGGCCGGTCCCGAGGGCCGGTCCCGCTCGGCCGTGCTGGCGGTGGTCGCCGCGGCCGGCCTGCTCGCGGCCAGCCTGGTGCTCGGCGCCTGCCAGTGGACCGCCGGCGAGGTGGGCGCGAAGGCCGCGGAGCCCCCGACCAGCAGCGCGCCCCGGGTCGTGAGCCGGGCCTCGCGGCCGGTGTCCATCGCCATCCCGGCCGCCGGCGTCGACGCCCGCGTGGTCCCCGTCGGCCTCGGGCCGGACGGCGCCATGGAGGTGCCGGAGGTCGACCTCGCCGGCTGGTACCAGCTCGGCCCGAGGCCGGGAGAGCGCGGCCCGGCGGTGATCGTGGGCCACGTCGACTCCCGCCAGGGGCCGGCCGTGTTCTTCCGCTTGGGCCAGCTCCGCCAGGGCGACCGGATCGTCGTCGGGCGGGACGGGGGAGCGGCGGTCGCGTTCGCGGTCGAGCGGGTCGAGCGCCACGCCAAGGAGTCGCTGCCGATCGGGCGCATCTGGAACCGCACCAGCCAGCCGGTGCTGCGGCTGATCACCTGCGGCGGTAGCTTCGACCGCTCGACCGGCCACTACCGGGACAACGTGATCGTGTACGCCAGGCTGGCTTCTTGACACTGTTATATGACAGTGTCATTATGCTGGTATGACCGAAGCCATCTGGACCCTCGACGAGCTGACCGAGCGGGTCGGCGCCGCCCTCTCGGTGGGCTATGACGGCCAGCCGAGCGGCCGGGTCCGCGACCTGCCCGACCAGCGGGCGATCCGTTGGTACACGACCATCGGCCTGGTCGACCGTCCGGCCGCCACGCGCGGCCGGACGGCCATGTACGGGCCGCGCCACCTGCTCCAGCTCGTCGCCATCAAGCGGCTGCAGGCTCGGGGGCTGCCCCTGGTCGCCATCCAGGCCGAGCTGGCCGGCGCGACCGATGCGCAGCTCGCCCGGGTCGCCCAGGTGACCGAGGCGGCGGACCCGCCGGCCGCGCCGACCCGCCCGCCCGCGCCGACCCGTCCACCCGCCGCCCTGCGCGTCGCGCCGGCCATGGCCCGCCCGCCCGGCCACGGCGAAGCCGAGGCCGCCACCCCGCCCCCCGCACCCGGCCACGGGCTGGCCCGGCAGGCGCGGTTCTGGCGCGAGCGGCCGGCCGAGGCCGTGGACACGGCGGCCCGGTCCAGCGCGGTGACGGAGGCGGCCGGCGTGGTGACCCTGCGGGGGGTACGCCTGGGGGAGCGGGCGACCCTGCTGCTCGACCCGGCCAGGCCGCTCGACGACGCCGACCTCCGCGCCATCCTCGACGCCGCCCGCCCGCTGCTCGAGGCGCTCCGCGCCCGCGGGCTCGACCACCCCGGAAGGGAGCACCCATGACCGCCAGCCTTCCCCTGCTGACCGACGAGGAGGTCGCCCGCGGGACCGCCCCCGACAGCGACGAGGCGGGCGTCGGCACGCTCGCCACCGAGCGGGGCAACCTCCCGCTCGAGGCGGTCGACGTGGCCGCCTCCATTACCGGGCTGGTCGCCAGGACCGTGCTCACCCAGACCTTCGGCAATCCCTTCGACCAGCCGCTCGAAGCCACCTATGTCTTCCCGCTGCCCGACCGGGCCGCGGTGACCGAGTTCCGCATGGAGGTCGGGGAGCGGGTCGTCGAGGGCGTGCTCAAGGAGCGCGGCGAGGCCAGGGCCACCTACGAGCAGGCCATCCGGGAGGGCCGGCGGGCATCGATCGCCGAGGAGGAGCGCCCGGGCGTGTTCACCATGCGGGTCGGCAACCTGCAGCCCGGCGAGACGGTCAGGGTCCGGCTGGCGATGACCGGCCCGCTGCCGTGGGACCAGGGCGAGGCCACCTTCCGCTTCCCCCTGGTGGTCGCCCCCCGCTACATCCCAGGGGCGCCGCTGGAGGGCGAGCCGGTCGGCGCCGGCACCGTGCCGGACACCGACGCGGTGCCCGACGCCTCGAGGATCACCCCGCCGGTGCTGCTGCCCGGCTTCCCCAACCCGATCCGCCTGGAGATCCGCGCCGAGATCGACCCGGCCGGGCTCGAGCTCGGCGAGGTCCGCTCCAGCCTCCACACGCTGGTGGAGGAGGAGCGCGACGGCGACGGCGGCCGGGTCCGCGTGGTGCGGGTCCAGCCGGGGGAGCGGGCCAACCGCGACTTCGTGCTGCGGCTGCGGACCGGGAGCGAGGCGGTGACCACCTCGGTGGCCGCCGTCCCCGACCGCGCCGGTTCCACCGGCGCCCGCGACGGCACCTTCGCGCTGACGCTGCTGCCACCGGCCGGCGCCGACACGGGGCGGCCGCGCGACCTGGTGTTCGTGCTGGACCGCTCCGGCAGCATGGCCGGCTGGAAGATGGTCGCCGCCCGCCGCGCGGTGGCGCGGATGGTCGACTCGCTGCACGGTCGCGACCGCTTCACGGTGCTCGCCTTCGACAACCGGATCGAGACCCCGCCGGCCCTTGGCGACGGCCTGCGGGCCGCCTCCGACCGTGCCCGCTTCCAGGCGGTGGAGTTCCTGTCCCGGCTCGACGCCAGGGGTGGCACCGAGATGGCCGCCCCGCTGACCCAGGGCCTCGACCGGCTGACGGGCGCCGGCGAGGAAGACGCCTCCCGTGACCGCGTGCTCGTGCTGGTCACCGACGGCCAGGTCGGCAACGAGGACCAGATCCTGCGCCTGCTCGCGCCCCGCCTCGCCGGGGTGCGGGTCTACACGGTCGGGATCGACACCGCCGTCAACGAGGGCTTCCTCAAGCGGCTGGCCGGCCTCGGTGGCGGCGCCTGCGAGCTGGTCGAGTCCGAGGACCGCCTCGACGCGGTGATGGACCGGGTCCACCGGCGCATCGGCACCCCGGTGGTGACCGACCTCGAGCTGGAGCCGTCCGGCCTCGACGCCGACCCCGACTCGGTCGCCCCTCGCCGGCTGCCGGCCCTGTTCGCCGGCGCGCCGCTGGTGGTCTGCGGGCGATTCCGGGGCCAGCCCGGCGGGGCGCTCACCGTTCGCGGTCGCGACGCCGCCGGTCAGCCCTGGTCGGCGACGGTCCCCGCGACCGTCGGCGGCACGCCGGCGCTCGCCAGCATGTGGGCCCGCGCGCACCTGCGCGACCTGGAGGACCGCTACGCCACCGACCCGGCGCCCGACCGCGCCCTGGAGCGGCGGATCGTCGAGACCTCGCTCCGCTTCGGGGTGCTCTGCCGCTTCACCGCCTTCGTCGCCGCCGACGTCCAGGTGGTGAACGAGGGCGGCACCGTCCACCGGGTGCTGCAGCCGGTCGACGCCCCCGCCGGGTGGGACATGTTCCAGCACGTCGAGCAGGCCGTGGCGGCCATGCCGATGGCCAGCATGACCACGGCCTCCCTCGGCGGCCTGCAGGCGGAAGGGCTGCCGGCCCTGGCCAAGGCCCCGGGGCGGGTCGGGAAGGGCTTCCTCGGCCGCCCGCCGCGGTCGGGCGGCTTCGCCACCCATCCGCTGACCGGCGCCGAGCTCACCCCCTACCGCCGCCGGGCCGGTGAGCTGGCCCGCCTGCTCGACCGCGACGAACCGGAGCTGGGACGGCGGCTCGGGCTGGTCCGGGTGGGGCTGGCCGCGCTGGTCGCCGACCTGGAGTCGGTCGACGCGGCCGAGGCGGAGCTGCGTCCGCTGCGCGACCTGGCCGCCGAGCTCGACCGCCAGCTCACCCAGCCGGCCACCGCCGGCCCGGGTGCCCTGGACCGGCTGCGCGGGCGCGCCCTGGCGGTGCTGGAGGCGTTCGCCACCGTCACCGGCGACCCGGGGACCATGCCGCTGTCCGAGCCAGAGCCGCCGCGCGACCGCGCCTTCTGGAAGCGCTGAACGCGGCTGGACTTCCGGCCGACCCGCGTGATAGCACTTGTCTTAGCACTCGACCCTGCTGAGTGCTAACATCCGGGATTGCCGACCGGTGAGGTCCAGAGGCAAGCCATCCGAACAGGGGAGGAAGCCGCGCATGCCCAAGATCATCGCCTTCGAGGAGGACGCCCGCCGCGCCCTCGAGCGGGGGATGAACCAGCTCGCCGACGCCGTCAGGGTGACGCTGGGGCCCAAGGGACGCAACGTCGTCCTCGAGAAGAAGTGGGGCGCCCCCACCATCACCAACGACGGCGTCTCCATCGCCAACGAGATCGAGCTCGAGGAGCCCTACGAGAAGATCGGCGCCGAGCTCGTCAAGCAGGTCGCCAAGAAGACCGACGAGATCGCCGGTGACGGGACCACCACCGCCACCGTGCTCGCCCAGGCGCTGGTCCGCGAGGGCCTGCGCAACGTCGCCGCCGGCGCCAACCCGATGAGCCTCAAGCGGGGCATCGAGAAGGCCACCGAGCTGGCCGTCGAGGCCATCAAGAACCAGGCCAAGGACGTCGAGACCCGCGACGAGATCGCCCACACCGCCAGCGTGTCCGCTGGCGACCCCGAGATCGGCGAGGTCATCGCCAAGGCGATGGACACCGTCGGCAAGGAGGGCGTCATCACCGTCGAGGAGTCCAACACCTTCGGCATCGAGCTCGAGACGGTCGAGGGCATGCGCTTCGACAAGGGCTACATCGCGCCCCACTTCATGACCGACCCCGAGCGCATGGAGGCGGTCCTGGAGGACCCCTACATCCTGGTGGCCAACCAGAAGATCTCGGCCGTCAAGGACCTGCTCCCGGTGCTGGAGAAGGTCATGCAGAGCGGCAAGCCGGTGGTGGTCATCGCCGAGGACGTCGAGGGCGAGGCGCTCGCCACCCTGGTCGTCAACAAGATCCGCGGCACCTTCAAGAGCGTCGCCGTCAAGGCCCCCGGCTTCGGCGACCGCCGCAAGGCCATGCTCGCCGACATCGCGATCCTCACCGGCGGCCAGGTCATCTCCGAGGAGGTCGGCCTCAAGCTCGAGAACGTCGGCATCGACCTGCTCGGCCGCGCCCGCAAGGTGGTCGTCACCAAGGACGAGACCACCATCATCGAGGGCCAGGGCGACGCCGACCAGATCAAGGGCCGGGTCAACCAGATCCGCACCGAGATCGACAACACCGACTCCGACTACGACCGCGAGAAGCTGCAGGAGCGGCTGGCCAAGCTCGCCGGCGGTGTCGGCGTCATCAAGGTCGGCGCGGCCACCGAGGTCGAGCTGAAGGAGAAGAAGCACCGCATCGAGGACGCCGTCTCCAACGCCCGCGCGGCTGTGGAGGAGGGCATCGTCCCCGGCGGCGGCGTGGCCCTGCTGCGTGCCCAGGAGGCGCTGACCAAGGTCGACCTCACCGGCGACGAGGCGACCGGCGCGACCATCGTCCGCCGGGCCCTCGAGGAGCCCCTCAAGCAGATCGCCGTCAACGCCGGCCTCGAGGGCGGCGTGGTCGTCGAGAAGGTCCGGAGCCTGGAAGGCCCGATCGGCCTGAACGCGGCCAACAGCGAGTACGTCGACATGTTCAAGGCCGGCCTGCCGGACCCCGCCAAGGTGGTCCGCTCCGCGCTGCAGAACGCGACCTCGATCGCCGGCCTGTTCCTCACCATCGAGGCCGTCGTGGCCGACAAGCCCGAGAAGGAGAAGGCCCCCGCCATGCCCGGCGGCGGCGGCGACATGGACTTCTAGGTCCAACCCACGCGGGACGGCGGCCCTACGGGGCCGCCGTTTCGTATGGTTAGACTGTCCGCCATGGACGAGCTTGATGCCAAGCGGGGGGCGCTCCGGCGCGAGCTGCTGGCCACCGGCGGGGTGATGGTGGCGTTCTCGGGCGGCGCCGACTCGACCTTCCTGCTGGCGGCGGCGGTGGAGGCGCTGGGGGAGCGGGCGGTGGCGGCCACCGGCGTGTCCCCGAGCCTGGCCGAGCGCGAGCTGGCCGACGCCCGGGCCCTCGCCGCCGAGCTGGGCGCCCGTCACCTGGTCGTGCCGACCCACGAAGGGGAGCGCCCCGGCTACCAGCGCAACGAGCCCGACCGCTGCTACTTCTGCAAGCACGAGCTGTTCGAGGTCCTCGGGCCGCTGGCGAGGGTCGAGGGGCTGCGGCTGGCGGTGGGGACCAACACCGACGACCTCGGCGACCACCGGCCGGGCCAGCGGGCGGCCGCCGAGCACGGGGTGCTGGCGCCGCTGGTCGCGGCCGGCCTGTCCAAGGCCGAGGTGCGCGAGGCATCGCGCCGGCAGGGGTTGCGCACGGCCGACAAGCCCGCCGCCGCCTGCCTCGCCTCCCGGATCGCGTACGGCGTGCAGGTCACGCCGGCCAGGCTGTCGCGGGTCGAGCGCGCCGAGGCGCTGCTGCGGTCGTTCGGGCTCGCCCAGCTCCGGGTCCGCGACCATGGCGACCTGGCCAGGGTCGAGGTACCGGTGGCGGCCCTGCCGGGCCTGGTCGAGCCGGAACGGCGGGCGGACCTGGTGGCCGGCCTGCGCGAGCTGGGGTTCGCCTACGTCACCCTCGACCTGGAGGGCTTCCGCTCCGGCTCGATGAACGCCGTGATCCGGCGATGAGCGGGGCGTCCAGGCGGCTGGTGCATTGCACGCTTCCGCCGGAGCTGGTCCACCAGCCGATCCTGCACGGGCTGGTCAGGGCGAGCACGGCGGTGGTCAACGTCCGCAGGGCCAACGTGGACGTGGAGGCCGGGGTGGCCTGGTTTCTGCTGGAGCTGTCGGGCCCGCCGGCCGAGCTGGAGCGGGCCGAGGCCTGGCTGACCGAGCGCGGCGTCACCGTCGAGCCGATCGGCCGCTGAGCGGTCGCGACCTTCCCGCGCTCAGGTGGGCTTCGGGACGAGCGCGGTGAGCACTGCCGAGAGCAGCGGGGCGAGGATGAAGAGGCTGGCCTGGAGCTGCTGACCGGGCGTGACGTTGAGCTGGAGGAGCGTCTCCAGCGTGGCGCGCCTGTCCAACCAGCCCTTGAAGGTATCCGCGTCCGGCGCCGGCATCTCCGACAGCGGGAAATAGTGGTCGCGGATCCGCACGCCCAGCCGTTTGAGCGCGGTATGAGCCGGACCGTAGACCAGCAGGAGGAGTCCGGTGAAAAAGGCTCCGTACAGCAGGATCCCCTCCTGCGGGAAATCGCCCTCGGCCACGAAGTCCGGGACGGTGGCCTCTCGCAGCGCGCCAGCCGCCAGGACGGCGAGGCCGATGACCCCCCCGGCCACCGAGAGAAACCGGAGGATCCGCGATCGAGCCTCCAGCGCGGCCGCCACGTCGTCCATGCCGATCCGCCCCGTCGCTCGCTCACTGGCCTGACGCTGGACGAGGGCGATCCCCGCGAGCGCGGGTACGCCGGCGACCAGCCCACCGATGATCGTCAGCGCACGGATCTTCATCGTGTGGCCCCAGAGCGGCCACGCCACCCGAGCCGCCGCTGAGAAGATGGGGAGCGCGATGACGATGACGGCGAGCGTCCCGGCGAGCGTCAACATCGCGGCACGACCCGGCTTGGCCTGGCGCCACACGGCCGCGAGATCGGCCCACAGCGGACCGGCGATGACCGCCCAATAGGCGGTCTGGGCTCCGATCGAGGCCGCCCAGACCGCGAACCCGGTGGTGCGGACGAACTCCCCGCTCCGGGCTGTCTGGGCGCTCCCGAAGAAGAGCAGCCCGATGCCGAACAGGAATCCACCGATGCCGATGAGGAGGAGCCAGACGGGGTGCCGCCACGGAGCCGGGCTACTCGCGGGAGCTCGCAGCATGGCAGGCAAGGCTTGCATGATCGGATATGTGGGTCAAGGACAGGGGGTCGCCGCCGCGCTACGGAACGCCGGGGCGGACGATGCCGGTCTCGTAGGCCAGCACCACCGCCTGGACCCGGTCGCGCAGGTCGAGCTTGGCCAGGATGCGGCCGACGTGGGTCTTGACGGTGGTCTCGCTCACCACCAGCCGCTCGGCGATCTCGGCGTTGGACATGCCCCTGGCGACCAGGCCGAGCACCTCGACCTCTCGCGCGGTGAGGCTGTCGAGGGCTGCCGGGCGCACGGCCGCCGGGTCGGGCAGGCTGGTGGCGAAGCGGTCGAGCAGCCGCCTGGTCACCGACGGGGCGATGAGCGCGTCGCTGGCGGCCACGATGCGGATCGCCTCGACCAGGTCCTCCGGCGGGGCGTCCGGCGAGCCGGCGGTGCTGCAGGTCGCCGAGGAACCAGGCGGTCGCGAACTGCAGGAAGCTGAACACCCAGTCCTGGGCGCTCGACTCCACCGTGCTCGTCGGGTACATGCGCTCGGCGATCACCCCGTAGACGACCAGGCCCGCGGCGAACAGCAACGCGGTCACCACGGACTGCCGCCTCGGGCAGTGGGCGGCCACGGTGTAGAGCGCCACCAGCATGGCGACCTGGGCCCAGGTGGGCTGGTAGCCGAGCACGAGGTGGACGGTCGCGGCCACGAGGGTGGCGGCCAGCACCAGGCGGGGGGCGTGCCGGCGCCACACCAGCGGCGCCGGCTGGCAGAGCGTGAGCAGCACGGCCAGCGCGTCCGGGTCGCGGAAGTCCCAGCCGAGGCGGGCGATCAGCGGGCTCTCGAAGAAGAGCTGCGTGAGGCCGACCACGGCGATGAGCGCGGCCAGCAGCCCGTCCGCCACCGGCGGAGGCAGCTCCTGCACCCGCCTGAGCAGGGACCGACGCTCGCGCATGGCCCGACGGTAGCGCCCCGGCGCACGCGCGGCATCCTGCCCGGCGACGAACGTGCCGTCCTCCCTGGGAACGACTACGGCGGCGATCCGAGGATCCAGTCGGCGGCGGCCTCCAGGTCGGCGACGACGACGTCGGCCTGGCTCAGGTCGAGGGTCACGGTGCGGGCGTGGGGGATGGCGACCACCCGCATGCCGGCGGCGCGGGCGGCGGCGATGCCGTGGGGGGCGTCCTCGACGGCCACGCAGGCGGCGGGGTCGGCGCCCAGCCGGTCGGCGGCCAGCAGGTAGACCCCCGGGTCGGGCTTCCCGTCGGCGACCTCCTCGCCGGAGACCACCGCCGCGAAGGCGCCGGCCACGCCGAGCCGGTCCAGCACGTGCGCGACGTAGCCGCGCGTGCCGGAGCTGGCCACGGCGAGCTGCAGCCCGGCGTCCGCCAGGCGCGCCAGCGCCGGCCGCAGCCCCGGCATCGGCCGCGGCGGCTGCCGCTCGAGCAGGCGCCAGAACACCGCCTCGCGACCCGCGAACGCCTCCTCGGGCGGGATGCCGGCCTGCTCGGCGATGGCGTCGGTGAGGTCGCGGACGCGGCGGCCCAGCATCGCCGCGGCCAGCTCCGGGTCGAGGGTGACGCCTAGGCCGGCCAGGTACTCGACGTTGGCGCGCTCGTGGGTGGGCTCGGAATCGACGACGACCCCGTCGAGGTCGAAGGCGACGGCCCTCGCCTCAAAGGGGCCGGCGGGCCGCCAGGACCACGTGATGCCGAATGGGATCACGGCGGTCCGCGACGGCGGCCCGCCGGCCCCTTTGGCCAATGCGCCGCTCGCGTCAGGAGGCGGGGGGCGCCGCCGTCGGCTCGGGGCCGCTGCCGTCGGTCGACGGCCGCGAGACGCCCTGCGGCGCGGTGGTGGAGCCGATCACCGGCACGACCTGGCGGGCGGTGATGATCTCGTCGACCATGCCGTACTCGAGTGCCTGCTCGGCGCTCATGATGAAGTCGCGGTCGGTGTCCTTGGCGATCTTCTCGACCGTCTGGCCGGTGTGCTTGGCCATGATCTCGTCCAGCAGCCGGCGCAGCCGGATGATCTCGCGGGCCTGGATCTCGATGTCGGCCGACTGGCCGCGGGCGCCGCCCGACGGCTGGTGGATCAGGATGGTCGAGTGGGGCAGGGCGTAGCGCTTGCCCTTGGTGCCGGCCGCCAGGATCGTCGCGGCGGCCGAGGCGGCCATGCCCATGCAGATCGTGGAGACGTCGGGCTTGACGTACTGCATGGTGTCGTAGATCGCCAGCAGGTCGGTGATCGACCCGCCAGGCGAGTTGATGTACAGGGAGATGTCCTTGTCCGGGTCGTCGCTCTCCAGGTGCAGGAGCTGGGCCATGACGAGGTTGGCGATGGTGTCGTCGATCGGCGTGCCAAGGAAGATGATCCGGTCCTTGAGCAGGCGCGAGAAGATGTCGAACGAGCGCTCGCCCCGGCTGGTCTGCTCGATGACGATCGGGACCAAATTCGCATCGGCCATGAGCGCGAACCTCCGGAACGGTGGGGACCGAGGCGAAGGGTACCAGGGGCTAGCCGGCCCCGCTGGCTGCCCGGAAGGGGTCGGAGACGGGCGGCTCGTGCAGGTTGGCCCTTACCCCGTCGATGGGCAGGCCGACCAGGTCGAGGATCTTCTTGAGCACGTCGGCCACTTCCAGGCCGCGGTTGCGGCCCTCCTGGGTGACCATGCAGCGGTAGACGGTGATGTAGAAGCGCGTCGGGGTGTTGTAGGTCCAGTCCACGCTGCCCAGATGCACGCTGGAGCCGCGGGTGCCGCCCTCGCCGTTCCACGGCTCGCTCCAGACCTGCACGCCGGCCGGCCCGGCCGAGAACGTCCCGCCGGCGGTCACGTCCTCCTCCTCGGCCGCCCGCAGGAGCTGGTTGGCCTGGTCCTCGGGGAACACCAGCGCCGGCCGCACGCGGGCGACCTTGACCGGCGGGGCACCGGCTGGCTGCGTCACGGACTCGCTCCAGGGTCGGGGCACGTTTCCCCTGCAATCGGCAACTAGAGCGCATCCTGTAGCACCCGGTGGCACCCGGTAGCCGTTTCGGCTGGTCAGCTCTACCCGCGCTCCACCGGCGGCGACGGCCGCAGCCACAGCGACGCCTGGGTCGGTTGCGAGGTGGAGTGAACCGCCAGGGTGGTCCGCGCGAACGTCAATCGAGCTGGCGTCGCCAGCCAAGCAGCCACCCAGTGAGGCCAGCCTCGGACCGCCGAGTATCGGTCGGGGTGGTGCGGGAAGATCAGCGCCATCGCAGGCACGGTGGGTCCGAGCCTGCCCGCATGTTGGGGGTGCCATGGTGGCGGCAGTG
>Ga0307278_10000241_pt1 | contig 28514 bp, 16 predicted proteins | sample ER_DNA_117_FD_194482 | JGI IMG/M metagenome (GOLD analysis project Ga0307278, IMG submission 194482) | Bulk soil microbial communities from the East River watershed near Crested Butte, Colorado, United States - ER_DNA_117 | ecosystem: Environmental > Terrestrial > Soil > Floodplain | place...
GCCGAGCACCCATTCATAAACCGATCGCATCTGTTCACCAATTTGGTGCCATGAAAATTTTGTCGATACCAGAATGCGCCCACGATCACCCATTGCTCTTCGATCGTCATCACTCATTTCGGTCAGTTGTTTTAGACCAGCGGCAATTTCCTCCGGGCCGGTGCCAATTTGTAATGCTGCCCCGGCAGCGAAGCCTTCGGGCAAATTGCACTCGGGTGTCATCAACACCGGCTTCGCATGCGCCCATGCTTCCAGCACCGTCATCGGAAGACCTTCGCTGAATGATGGCAGGATGAATGTGTCGCACGCGCGATAACATTCGCTTTTGTCCGCACCGAATTGTGGGCTAAGGAACGCAACAGAAGTTGATCCTGTGGTCGCAGTCGTGCCGACTGAACGCGGATCACTGGCGTCCAGAAACGAAAGACCAAGTTCATCTGCCAGATGCTTGAGCATTCGTTCGTGCCCGGCCTGGTCCCACCCAACCACAGCCAGCACCCAGTTTTCTGTCATCGATGGATGAGAGTTGAGCGCTTGTTTCCAAGCGCGAAGCAGATTCGCCAAATTCTTCTTTGGATGAAGTCTGCCCAGATAAAGCAGGATTTTTCTATCGTCGGCGAATTTCGATAGCAAACTCCCAGTTCCAGAGTTCGAATTCTCAACCGATCTCGGCACGTCAACTCCGTTTGGGATGATGCAAATGGGATTGCTCAAGCCGTACGCGCGGACTGCTTCCGCTTCGGCGTCGCATAGGGCATGGATGCACGCGGCCTGGTGCAGGTGTGCATTTTGAAAAAGAAATCCTGCAACACGCTTCTTCCAGCCTGAATGGCTCAGCGCCCACGGATCGAGCATTCCGCGGGGCGAGATAAGATAGGGCTTGTGGACGCGCCGTGCCAAGCGCAGGCAGGCGAGCGCCGGATACATCCAAATACCGTGGCAATGTACAAGCTCCGCCTGAGAACGCGTGAGTCCGGCGTACAGCCGCGGCGCGTAGCCCACTGTAGCCGGCCCGACGACGCGGAAGCCTTGCGGTCGCAGCGGAGCCCACGCCGGCTGGTCATCGATGCTGAATCGATCAACGAGCCCGAGCACGTCCACAATCGCGCCGTCCTCGTAGAGCGTCTGGGCAAGCCGACGCACGCTGTCATACAGCCCGCCACTGCGGCGCGTAAGATGACCAGTTAAAAAACCAATGTGCACGGACGACCGTTGATGATTGCCGGTGTAGGTAAATCTAGCCGGACGAACAACGAAAAAATCGCGCACAACCTGTCATTCATTCGACATTCGGCATTTCTCACTTTCCGCAATTTGCTTCGAGCAGGTAAATCGCATCCGCTCCATGCCGGCTCGCCCAGTTTTGCAGACGCGTTTCCAGTTGAAAGTTCGCCCACGGCCAAAACCGATCTCCCAAGGGAATGGCCAGGCTGTTCCGCCGCACCTGCAGGATCCGCAGACCAGCGTCACGGCACGCGTCGGCGATATCACGTTGCGAGAACCAGGAAATGCGGTATCCGCGCTGGGCTAGCTCGCGCCGCGCAGTGAGTGCGCGCACAATCCGCGTGCCGAGGTGATCGGTAAGTGTTGTCTGCAAAATGATACGCCCGCCCGGTGCCAGCATCGATTTCAAATGCGGCAGTAAGATGTCTAGTCGTCCAACATGGGCAATCAATCCCAGGCAGAGAATGAGATCGAAACTTGAATCAGGCGGCTTGAAGTTGAACACGTCCGAATGAACGAATTCGAGCTGCGTGTTGGCAGTTTGCGAGCTGAGAAGTTCTTTTGCGCTCTGTACCATCGCCCCCGAAATATCGACTATAGTCGTATGAGAAAACCTGCCCGACTTTAGCAATGCGCAGGTTATTTCGCCCGTGCCCGCTGCGCAATCGAGCAATCGGCCTCCCAACGCGCCAGCCAATTCGCACGCCAGTGTCAGACGTTTTTGAAAACAAAAGTTCGCGCCGGACGCCCTTTGCACGAACTGGCGCTTATGAGTCTGCGGGAGTTTGTCGAAATAAGCAGCTACCGGATCGTTCATTTTTGGAACGGAGCTATGCTGTAGTTCAACCCAACGCGTTTGCGTTTCATATACCGCTTAGCGCTAGAAGCCCTCTCATAATGTCATTCTGAGCGGAGCGAAGAATCTCGGATCAAATCTGGACCGATCCACCAGCGGAAATAGCCAGAGATGTTTCGCTTCGCTCAACATGACAGCACGATTTACGAGATCAGTTCTAAGCACACGCGGATCGGCTTGGATAGCTTCGGTAAATCATCGGCAATTTCCAGTGTATGCGGTTCTTCATCGCCTGTATCTTGCCGCCCCGAATAATAGCGCCCGATCCATTAGTCCAAACCTCTTTTGCTGGAGGTTGATCGCCGTCATAGCTGCGCTCACCAAGCCCTCACCAAAACGATCGGGTCCAAGGCGCGCCGCAACTCTGCGACTCGCTTCGGCAAGGCATTCTAGATCGCGCTCCGAAAGCGATGCCATCTCCAATAATCGCGCGGCCAACTCATCCTCGTTCACTGGGTCAAAAATAAATCCATTGTCTTGCACGAGCTCCGGCACGCATCCGCATCGTTCCGAAACAATGACCGGAAGGCCTGACGCTATGGCCTCGTTCACCACCAAGCCCCATTGTTCGCTCGCGCTGGCATGGACGAACGCCTTCGCGAGCGCGTAATACGCTGGCAGCTCGTCGTATTGCTTGAAGCCGGGAAGATGCACGTGGACGTGTAGGTTGAGAGTGGAGAGTTGAGAATTGAGAGTGTCCCGCAGCGGTCCATCACCCAATAACACGAGGTCCCACGGTGCCTTTCCTGCGACTTGCGACTTCTGCCGGTATTCCGCATAAGCGCTGATGAGTCTCGGGAGATTCTTCTTCTCGATGAATCGCGCCGAAGCAAGAAAGTAATTCTCCGGCAGCGCATACTTTTTTCGGATTTCGAATGCAGCTCGCCCGCCGTAGCCTCGGCGAAGGTGGGAATTTCGAATTTCCACGGCGCGATTCGCAAAGTAAGCGTTATCCACTACGTCGTATCCCACGAAAATTCGATCGCGCGGCATACCAAGTTCACTGAGATACTCAACGTGACGCTGACCGCCCACAAGTGCGGCAGAGTAAAGATCGACGATCCGTCGCTTGATAGTTTCCTTCCACCATGCGCGAGGTTCGTCCCCGCGAGCGCTCTCTGACATCACGACCATGGGTATCCCAAGCCGCAGGCAACAATCCGCCGCAGCCAACGATCCGAAATTGTTCCATCCGTTGACTGCTACTACATCAGGTGTTGCCTGCTCCAACGCCGCGCGAAACGCTTCCCGACGTTGGCGGCGGCCCGGGTAGTCGTCTCCTGCTTCCGGGAATAAGGAGACCTTGGTGTACCGCGCAGGAGCGTCCGCTGCACCCCATGCGTCATATCCCTTGGCTGACCACTCAATACCGGTCACCGATAATCTTTCGGCCGCCGTATTAAGCCGGGCATGGTGATAAGGGCCGATATGATGAAAGACAACAGCGACAGCCGGCTTGCGCTCCATTCCTTGCTGAGAGGTTAACCCCCAGCATTCCGCAGAACCACTTGTTTTAGCGAAGACGCCGTCGGTGCGCGATTGGCCGCCGCGAATCGGCGGTCGCGACATCAGTGTAGAAAACCGCTAATCCGTACGGACCTTCCCGCCGGCATTTGACCCGCCGACGTTCGGTGCCTTCTCGTTGCCCGTAATCTTTGCTGCTGGCGGTTGAATTGGCTGCTGGCCGTTAGCTTTGAGTGATTCGTTTAAAGCGGGCAGGTCTTGGGCGAGCAATTGGTCGAATTCTTTCGTTACGTCATCCAATTCGCGCTTGAGCGAATCGATATAGGCAATCTGGTAGGCACCCGGTTTTCCTTCATAACTCAGAATCGCTCCGTAAAGCTGATCGGTGTGTTCGCGTAACCGTTCCTCCCCGGTAATCGCTCCTCCCTCGGTTGTCGCGACGATTTTCTTTCGCACTGCGTCAACTTTGCCATCGAAGTCGGAGATGTTTTTGCGCAGCGGATCACCTTCGGGCAAGGACGCGCCACTTTGGGCCAATGTTTTCCGCAACGCGAGAATACGATCCATCAGCGCGCTTTCGTCGCCGAACAATCCGTGAACGCGCATCGCCGCGTCGAACTGCGCTTTGCGGTCTGCGTCGCTAAATTTTGCGCGGCGATCCAAGCCGACCGTCAGCTTTGTGTCGGAAACTTTGCCTGCCTTGGTGAGGCGCACGGTGTACACGCCGGGCACGAGGCGCGGACCGCGAATCCCGGAGCCTGCGATCTGCGCGGCGGGTGGCACACGCGGCGGCTTTGCGCGCATTGTCCACGTCACTCGATTCAGACCCGGGCGTTTGCTGGCCGGCAATTCATCGATAACGCGTCCGGAAGCATCCAAAACTTCCAGTTTCATTTTTCCAAACAGATGCCGCTCGCGCTGGTAGTAATTGATGACGGCAGCATCAGGAGGATTATCGCCAACGAAAACCGCATCGCCGTTTGCCCACCCGCCTGCGCCTTCGATTCGCTGTTGAACCGGGCGGGCCGAAACAAACGCAACGTCCTGCTTCAACAAATCCGGCGTTAATGCGCGCAGTGGCGTGATGTCGTCTATGATCCAGATGCCGCGCCCGTGCGTCGCCAGCACAAGATCGTTGTCACGTGGCTGCACTGCCAGATCGCGAACGGCAACGGAAGGAAAATGGTTGCCCTTAAACTGCGCCCAGCTTTTTCCTCCGTCGATGGAAATCCAAAGTCCAAACTCGGTACCAAGAAAGAGCAGATCGGACTTGACCAAATCTTCCTTGATTACGTGAGCGTATCCACGAACGCCTTTCGGGTCCTGCGCGTTTACGAGCGGCGTCCAAGTTTTACCGTAATCAGTCGTTTTGAAAACATAAGGCGTCATATCGCCAAAGGTATGCCGATCAAATGCCGCGTAAGCGGTGCCGGCGTTGAAGTTGCTGGCCTGGACCCAGCTTACCCACGGATTCTTGGGTAAACCGGGGACGTTACCGACGACATTTGTCCAAGTCTTGCCGCCGTCGCGCGTAAGCTGAAGATTGCCGTCGTCCGTGCCGACCCAGATCAGTCCCTTCTGCTTGGGCGATTCGCTGATCGAATAAATGGTGGTGTGCATTTCCGCAGACGAATTGTCCACCGTGACGCCGCCGGATTGTTCCTGCTTCTGTTTTTGCGGATCGTTGGTCGTCAGGTCCGGTGAAATGCGTTCCCAGTTCTGCCCGTGATCGCGTGAACGAAAAAGAAATTGCGCGCCGACATAAATCGTCCCCTTCTCATTCGGCGAAAGCGCAATTGGCGTATTCCAGTTAAACCGGAGCTTTTCCTTGTAATTCGGTCTTGGCTTGATGTTACGAGCTTCATGCGTGTGGCGATTTACGCGCCCGATCTCGCCGCCTTGATATTCGGCATAGATGTAATCAGGATCAGCCGGATCGGGAAACATCCAAAACCCATCTCCGCCGTACATGTTTTCCCACCGCGAGTTAGTGATGCCACCGGGGTACTGAGAATCGCCCACCCACGAACTATTATCCTGCAGACCACCGTAAACGCGGTACGGATCGCTGTCGTCGACGCTGACATGATAAAACTGAGACACTGGCAGGTTCTCGCCTTTCCACCATTTGCTGCCGCCGTTGTAGGAGTACCACATTCCGCCGTCGTCTCCCACGAACACGACTTGCGTGTTGGTGGGATCGATCCACACGTCGTGCGCATCGCCGTGCGCTCCTTGAAAACCGCCTACGACGGCAAAACTTTTGCCGCCATCCTCGCTGACAATCAGTGATCCGTCTGGCTTAAACAGGCGATCTGGATTTTTTGGATCTACAACCAGATTCGCGAAGTAGAAGGGGCGCCACACCATCCATTGACTTTTGTCACGTTTTTCCCACGTCGTTCCGCCGTCGTCGGAAACGAACAACGCGCTCTCCGGCGATTCGACAAAAGCATAAACGCGTTTGCCGTTCGAAGGCGCTATCTTCACCGCGATGCGACCGTATGGTTTTTTGGGGAAACCCTTATTGGCCTCTCGCGTGATCTCCGTCCAGGTGTTGCCGCCGTCCGTGGAACGGAACAATCCACTGGCCGAAGGTGCGGTGGGACTTTCGCCACCGGAGCGGTACTCCCAGCCTTTGCGCCGGAAATCCCACATGGAAGCAAACATGATGTCGGGGTTGTTGGGATCGAGTGTTAAGTCCGTGCAACCGGTCGAAAGATTTGCTCCCTTGAGGACCTGCTGCCATGTCTTGCCGCCATCAGTCGTTTTGTACAGACCGCGGTCGGGCGAATCGCTCCACAGTGCGCCCGGAACTGCTGCGAAAACTGTGTCGCTATTTCTCGGATCAACAATGATCCGCGAAATGCGTTCCGATTTGTCCAAACCAGTGTGCGTCCACGTTTCACCGCCATCGGTTGATTTGTAGATTCCGTCACCGATCGAAACGCTGTTGCGCGTCCACGACTCGCCAGTCCCGACCCATACGTTTTTCGAATTCTTAGGATCAAGCGCGATGGCGCCGATTGATTGGACGTGCTGTTCGTCGAAGACCGGGCGATATCGCGTCCCGCTGTCGTTAGATTTCCAAACACCGCCGCTGGCGGCACCGACAAAGAGGGTGATCTTGCCCGAGGGCTCACGCGCACCCGCGATGGCAGAGATGCGCCCGCTCATCGCGGCGGAGCCGATGTTGCGCGCCCCGAGCCCGGAAATGCTCGCCGAATTAAATGGAGCGTCAGCTGCGTAGACAGGAATGGCGCAAAGAAAAAGCGATGCCAGAACGCATCGCACTCCAAAAGCACTGCGTGCGAAATTCATAGACGTGCTAATTCGGTTTTGCGGAAGCTTTGGCAGTGTACGAGCGTCCTCACGTCGCTTTTGGTGATTCAATATCCTCATCGATTGATTAGCCCTGTGGTTGGGGGAGACTTATTTGGCCGGGAAAATGAAATATCGTGTCATCCACCGTCACGTTGGCTTCGACCTTATCGATGATGGTTCTTTGTTTGTCCGGCGCGCCTTTTTGTCCGGATTCGATTGAGGTGGGAACAAAGACGCCGCCCGCTTTTTCGTAGTCACCCAAATCCGTTTCTACCTCTTCGTAGGCGCCGTGCCGCATCCGCCCCGTCACAATTCGAATTTCCAGGAAGTGATCAGGATCAAGATAAACAAAACTCACGTCGCCATTCTTGCGCACGACTTTCAACTTGTGCGCGGGCGTGCCATCAACGTCTTCCGTTCCGAGGTATTCGACGGTACTTCCCTTCTCTTTCCAATCAATAAGTGGCCCGTCGATCTCGGTGTCCTCGACCAAGGCTTTGACGTCATCGGCGGCCATGCGCTCAGGATCTTTCCGTCCGAAAAATGGCGACACCTTCCATCCTTCCTTGCCATCATAGGCTTGGATTTGTGTCATTCCCTGAAGAGAAGCCTCAGTGCGCACTTCCTCAGGACGCTTCTTGGTTTGGAGATAGGCGAGCTCAATCTGACCCTGCTGCACCAACAGCTTGCCCTTAAGGCGCAGCGATTGGAGAGCATGCAGTGCGCTCTCGCCGCCCTTGGCTTCGATGTTCTTTGCAACTAATTCGTCGGCAGTGGGCGGACTTTTGTCCTGCGCGAAAACTTCTGGTGCGATGAGTGCGGCGGAGATGAAAGCAATTAGAACGCGCAAATGCATATTAATTTTAATGAAGAATAGAAGACAGTGCAGCGACACCAATGTTCAAAGCAGATGAGAAAGCAAGCTATTGCGCAACATGCATTGACGAAGCTGAAAATCGCCGCGAGCGAACTTGAGGTCGTTTAGGTTATTCGGTGCGCAGGGCTTGAATCGGATCAACTTCGGTGGCGCGACGTGCTGGAAAAAAGCAGGCCATTAACGCGACGAGGGCGAGGATGATCGCAGTCGTTACGAGGAGGACCGGATTGTGTGGCGAAACCTGGTAGAGCTGCGTCCTCAGTAAACGGCCAAGCGCAAGCGCAGCCGCGATCCCAGTTCCAAGGCCAATTAGGACTGGTATCATACCCTGGCGCAAAACCAGCCGCAGCACGTCCGCAGCTTGCGCACCGAGGGCGATGCGCACACCGATTTCACCAGTGCGTTGCGCGACGCTATAAGCGACGGCGCCGTAAATCCCCACGGCTGCCAAAAGCAACGCGACTCCAGCAAAAAGGCCCAGCAGGATCATCATCAAACGTGCCTGGCCAAGCGCCTGCGCGACGATCGCGTCCATGCTCTGCGGAATCGCAATCGCCAAACCAGGATTGACCTTGCTTAAGGCCGATTGCACAAGCTTCGTGACCGCATCGGTTTTCAACGCGCTAAGCACCGCGACGTTAACGAACGGAAAGTTTTCCTGCGACCAGGGCAGATAGAACTCCATGCCCGGGTCCTCTTTGATCCGCTGGGAGCGAATGTCACCGACGATGCCGACGATCTCACACGGTGTGCCAGCGCTCGTCACCAGCAATGTTTTGCCGATCGGGTTTTCGCCGGGGAAAACTTTTTTGGCGCCGGTGTGACTAATCAACACGACGCGTTGGTTGTCGGCCGTGTCGTGCTCGTTGAACTCCCGGCCAGCGAGAATTGGGATGCTCCACGTCTTAAAGAAGTCCGGCGCCACGTCGTGACTTGGCCCATTCGCACGTTGCTCGATCGGCGGCACATCGCGATCGCCACGCGCGTAAAGAGTTCTGTTGCCGCCATTCAACGGAATGTCGCCGCTGACCGTTGCGTTCTGGATGCCGGGAACATCGCGCAGCGCGTTGAGCAGTTGTTCGACGAAACGCTGACGCGATGCGGCATCGGGATACTGCGCGGTCGGCAATGTGATGGCACCGGTCCAGAGATGTTGCGAGCGGAAACCGAGATTCTGCTGGCTCAACCGCATAAAGCTGGTTATTAACAGTGCCGCCCCGGCGAGGAGTGTGACCGAAAGCGCGACCTGCGTGCCGACAAGAATTTTGCGGAAGCGTTGTTGCCGCATGCTGCCGCTTGTTCCGCGGCCGCCCTCTTTCAATCCGTCAACCAAATCCGCGCGCGAGGCTTGGAGCGCTGGATAAAGACCCATCAGCAGTCCGGTCAAAATCGACAATCCAATGGTGAAGGCGAGCACCTCCACCGAAAGACTGCTGGCCGTGTTCGTTTCCAGCGGCAGAAAATTGGATGCCATTTTTGGCACCAGCGGAACTAATCGCCACGCCACGAACGCGCCGAGGCCCCCCGCGATGACGCTCACGAGCAAGCTTTCGAAGACGAAGAGGCGAACGATGCCTGCGCGGGAAGCGCCAATCGCCATGCGCAACGCGATCTCGCGACGGCGTCCGCTAAAGCGAACCAGCAGCAGGTTCGCGACGTTGCTGCACGCGATGAGCAAAACAAACGTGACGGCAGCGAATAGCGTGATGAATCCCGCGCGGAAGTTTTCCGTTACGTCTTCCGGGAGCGTTTTTACCGTCGTGGTGAGCGTGCTATCGATCTTGTTCGGATATTGGGCGCGATAACTTTGGCCGAGCGACGGCAGCGCTGCTTTCACCTGCTTGACTGTGATGCTCGGCTTGAGTCGACCGATCACGCGCAGAAAGCTTGTGCCGCGCATCATTCGTTCATACGTGAAGCCAGGAATCTGGAACGGCTTCGTTGTCCAGACCTCCGCGATTGGGTTCGCTCCGAACCAGGTTGCCGGCATGTTCGGCAGCACGCCTACAATGGTATGCGCGGTCCCATCGAGCGTGATACTGCGGCCGATCACGTTCGGATCTCCGCCGAGGCGTTTCTGCCAAAAATTCTTCGTCACGACGGCGACATCCGCGCCTTCTTGTTCCTGAGGCAAGAAATTGCGTCCCAGAATCGGATGCACGCCGAGCAGATCAAAATAGTTGGACGTCAAACGCCCGCCGAAGACCTGCACTGGATCGCCGAGACCGGTGAGCGTGAAAAGAAAGAAATTCTCTGCCGCCAACCCGTCGAACACGGTTTGGCCCTCGCGAAAATGCTCGTAACGCGGCGCCGACACGCCGATGTCGACGAGATCACGCGATTTGTCACCGCCGAACAGATGGACGACCCGCGACGGTTCTTTGAATTGCAGGCCGCGCAGAAACAGATCATTGATCAAACTGAAAATGGTCGTGTTTAGCCCGATGCCTATCGCAAGCGTGATAATCGCGAGCGCTGAGAATCCGGGCGATTTGCGAAGCTGCCGTAAAGCGAAGCGGAGATCATTCATAGGATTGATTTTTTCTGATTGTTGATTTTTGATTTCATTCGGCTGAAGCGGCACTCACCTGCATCACTCTTCCCGCAAAAGTTTGGATGGATCGACAGCAAGCGCTCGCAGGGCGGGGATGGCAGACGCTGCAATGCCAAGCACCGCCATCGTTAGCACCGCGCCAACAACGACCACGGGATCTCGCGGATTCGCTTGATATACAATCTGCCCCAGAAGCCGGCTGCCGAAAACGCCCAAGAGCAGTCCCACCAACGATCCGACTCCAAGCAGCACGATTGGCCGCCCCACCGCCGCGCTCATCACGTGCTTCGTGCGCGCGCCCAAGGCCACGCGGATTCCGAGTTCCTTCATCCGGCGGCTCACGTTGTAGGCCGCCATACCGAAAATGCCCGTTACCGCCAGCATCGCCGCCAGCAGCCCCATCACGCCGAGTGCTGCGGTTGACGCCCGGGCCGAGAATAGCGCACCCCGCATCGCATCGGACCAGCTCTGCACCGTGATTGGCGCATTCGGCTCGAGACCGCTCAGGGTGTGTTCGAGCGCCGCGGCTATCTCGTTCTGCGGCCGGTAGGTGCGCACGACGAAAATCGTGTAGCCCTGCTCGCTTTGTGACAACGGCAGATACACCACAGGCTGCGGCGGCTCTTGCATCTCGTGGTACTTGCCGTCCTCCGCCACGTCGACCACTTCTCTCAAGTGGCCCAATAAAATAAAGCGTTGTCCAATCGCCGGCATATCGCCCCACATCTTCCGCGCGAAGGTCTCGTTGACGATCGCGACATACGGCGTCTCTTTGGTGTCATGCCATGAGACATCCCGGCCATGCAGGAGCCGGGTACCGGCAGCCTCGAGGTAGCCCGGCGATATCGTAAATCGGTACGGCGCTAGCACAGAATTGTTCAGTGTGAACTCTGTCGTCCCTGGCGGAAAAACTGGAATACCCCGTAGCCCGCCGGTAAAGGGCACTCTGTTCACTGTCCCCGCCGCCGTCACACCAGGGATGCTTCGCAGGGCCTCGATCATCGCTTTTGTTTTCTCAAGCGGCAGGTCGCCTTCCTCGCTCAGGTCCATCTCGGCCAGCATCGCGCCCTGCGGCTGGAAGCCCAGCGGAGCGTGCAGCATGCGCACCATGCTCCGCACCGCTACGAGGGAGGCCATTACCAGTAGCGTGCAGATTACAATTTGTGCGCCTAACAACAGGTCCCGCAGGGCCAACCGGCGCAGGGGCGTTGAATCCACGGGGCCGCTCTTCATCGCCTGCAATGGACTGCTGTGCCAGACCTGCCGCGCCGGAATCATCCCAAACAGGAGCCCGCTTACGAGTGTCAACATTAGGGCGGCCAGGTAGACACGCACATCGACACTCACTGCCAGATGGCTATAGGGCCATTGCGTCGGCAATGAGCCCCGGCTGAGCACACCCAGGAGCAGACCCGCGATCACCAGCCCCGCTGCGCCGCCCAGCATCGACAACATCATCGCCTCAGTAAGTAGTTGCCGCACCAACCGCCACCGGCTCGCTCCCACCGCGACACGGAGCGCCAGTTCCCGGCTCCGATCCGCCGCGCGCGCCGCAAACAGGCTGGCCAGATTGGCGCACGCCGCAGCCAGTACCAGCAGAGCCAGCCCGGCCACGCTGTAAAGAGATCCGCGAATGACGTCACCATTGTCGCCGTAGAGTCCGGGACGGACCAGCCGCAGAGGCACTCCGGTGTCGGTTTCTGGATACTCCTTCGCCAGCTGCGCGGCTATCGCATTCAGATTTTCCGTAGCCTGCTGGGGCGTCACGCCTGGTTTAAGCCGGCCAAGCACCGTCACAGTCATAACCGTCCGGCTACGTAGATAATTCCGTCCCTCCACTTGTTCCTGGTTCACCATTGGTACCCAGTAGTCCGGCCAGTCAAATCGATCGGTGCCGTGGAACCCTGCCGGCGCCACACCCATCACCGTGAAAGGATGTTTGTTGAGCTGCACCGTCGTCCCGACTACGCCGGGATCGGCGTTAAATGCGCGTCGCCAAAGACTATCGCTCAACACCACATAGGGCGCTGAATTTGAGCCATGCTCGTCCGCCGCGTGAAAGAACCGTCCTACCTCCGGCTGCACCCCCAGCAGATCGAAATAATTGCCGGTGACCTCGTAGCCGGAGACACTCATCACCGCCTTACCCGACCTCAGTGTCGCCTGAGAAAATCCGTTAAACCCGGCCATCTCACTGAAGGTGGTGTTTCGCTGCCGAAAGTCTTCAAACGCGGGATACGACGTAGTCAGTAGTTTGAAGCTCGTCCACGGCTTGAGGCGAAGCTGGTAGAGGTTCTGTGGGTCGCTCACTTCCAGCGGGCGCAACAGGACCGCATTCACTATTCCGAAGACGAGGACGTTTGCCCCAATCCCAAGCATCAGAGTGACTAAAGCTACGAGCGTGAACGCGGGCGACTTCCAAAGCACGCGCAGCGCATAACGAATGTCCAGCAGCAGATCGTTCATATCATTCGGCGCGCAGAGCTTGAATAGGATCAACTCGTGAGGCGCGGCGCGCGGGAATCCAGGAAGCGAAGAAAGTCGCGGCGAACAGAAGCGCGCCGACACCAAGATAAATTCTTGGATCGATTGCTTTGACTTCGAAAAGCACGGTTTGCAACGCGCGTGAAAGCGCAAACGCCGCAAGTAGGCCGATCGCAGATCCGATCAAGAGCAATTGCATTCCATGGGAAAGAATCAGAGCGCAGATTTGAGCAGGCCGCGCGCCGAGCGCGAGACGGATGCCGATTTCCGGAACGCGCTTGAGTGTGGTGTAAGCGAGAACCCCGTAGAGTCCAATGCTGGCGAGCAGAAGCGCGAGGGCTGCGAAGGCGGAAAAGAGAAAAGTTAAAAGACGTTGCGCGCCCCATGTCTCGCGGACGCGGTCCGTCATCGGCCGCGCATCGAAAACCGGCAGCGAAGAATCAATTCCACTGACGGCATCGCGAATGGCGCGCTCGACCGCCGCAGAAGCCATTGTCGATCTTACGAACAAAGTAAGACTCGTTCGCTGCGCCTGGCCCAATGAACAATAAATCACCGGAAGCGGCGCCAGTTCGTCGACGGCATGAAAGCGCATGCGCGCCACTACGCCGACGATTTCGCTCATCACCCAACCTTCTTCGTCGTTAGCGGCATCGACGCCGATGCGTTTACCGATCGGATTCTCGCCCGGAAAATATTGTTCGGCCATCGCCTGATCAATAATCACGACGCGTGGAGAATCTTTCGTATCGCGTTCGTTAAAAATGCGACCGCGCAACAGCGGCACCTTGAGCGTAGAAAAATAATCTCCTCCGACGACCTCGAGGTCCGCGTTCAACATGTCCGAAGGCTGCGGTCTTCCATTCTCTTCTCTCCAAAAGCCAGTTTGCCAGCCGCCCATCAGCGGCCCGTTTGAACTGACGGCAGCACTTTGGATACCGGGCAAGGCGCCTACTTTGTCGATCAATGTCTTCGAGAAAGTGTTGATCTTGTCGCGGTCATCATATTTCCGCCATGGCAGCTCGAAGCGTGCAGTGAAGAGAGCATGCGGTTCGTAGCCGAGCTGAAGCGCCTGCATTTTTGAAAAACTTTTCAGCACTAGGCCGGCCGCGACCAACAAGGTCAACGTGAGCGCAATTTCGCCAATGACCAGCCAGTCCCGCATGCGCTTCGCCGACGGTGGATCACCGCTTGCAGCTGAGCCCGTTTTCAATGCGAGCTGAACGTCAGTGTGCGATGCCTGCCATGCCGGCCACAACCCGAAGAGCACGGTCGTCAACGATGCAATCAAAAAAGTGAATCCCAAGACGGGCAGATCGAATGAGATTTGTTGGAACCGGGAAACGTCTCCCGGACTCAACGCGATCAAGCCGTCGCGAACCCAAACCGCAAAGAAGAAGCCGAATGTTCCACCGAGGAGCGCTATTAAAAAACTTTCGATCAAAAGTTTTTTGATGATTTGCCCCCGGGTCGCGCCCACAGCCGCGTGAATCGCAAATTCTCGCGCGCGGGCGGCGCCTCGCACGGCAAACAAATTGGCAAGATTGGCGCACGCGATCAGCAAAACCAGTCCGACAGCTCCCAGCAGCAGCCCGAGATTCGTTCGATACTTGCCAACGAGATTATCCAACAACGGAGTAACGACCGCTGTCTCCCGGCCGTTGGTTTCCGGATACGCTTTTTCAAGACGCGTCGCGATCCCTTTCATTTCCGCGCGCGCCTGATCGACAGTCACACCAGGCTTGAGTTTGCCCCAGACATAAATCATCGGGTGAATCACGCGATCCATCCAAGTCTTACTGCTGCGTCGCATCATCGAAATCCAGATATCGGTGTCTTGCGGCGATGTGACCTGCGGAGGCATTACGCCGATGACGGTGTAACTCTGGTCGTGCAGAGTAATCGGGCGACCCAACACCGATGGGTCGCCGTTGAATACGCGTCTCCACAACCGGTCGCTGATAATGACAACTGGCGGCGCGCCGACCTTGTCTTCGTCTTCACTAAAAACGCGGCCGATCTTTGGCGGCAAACCGAGAATCTCGAAAAAATTACGCGTCACTGAGGCGCATGAAACGCGTTCGGGATCGCGACCTGGAATTCCGCTTAGATTTCGCGATTCCTTGTGAGTAGCGGCGAGATGTTCGAAAACGGTGTTGTCTTTTTGCCAATCGAAATAATCAGGCAACGCAACCGAATAATCCTGTCCCGGTCCCGAAGATTCGTTCAACACCATGATCTGGTCGGCGGTGGGATAAGGCAGCGGCTGCAACAAGACCGCGTTGACGATGCTGAAAATTGCGGTGTTCGCGCCGATTCCGAGCGCGAGCGTTATGACAGCGATTAACGTGAACGCCGGCGACTTGCGAAGTTGGCGCAGCGCAAATTTTAGGTCAGCAATCATCATTCTCCTTTCACAATCCAGCCATCGCGTAGTTGAATGATCCGCTTCCCATACGACGCGTTCTTCTCCGAATGCGTGACCTGCACAATGGTCATGCCTTCATCATTAAGCTTGCGAAACAGCTCCATGATTTTCTCACCTTGACTCGAGTGCAGGTTTCCTGTCGGTTCGTCCGCGAGCAGAAGTTTCGGTTCAGCAATGATCGCACGTGCAACGCCAACCAACTGTTGTTGTCCGCCGGAAAGCTGACGCGGATACAAATCTTTTTTGCCGACGATTTGAAAACGGTCGAGCATGTCGGCCACTAGCGCGGTGCGCTCGCTTTTGCTGTAGCGACGATATGACAGCGGGATATCGAGGTTTTCGTAAACCGTTAGGTCATCGAGCAAGTGATATTGCTGGAAAACGAAACCGATCTGCTCGTTTCGCAACGCGGCCCGTTCCTTCGGCTTCAAATTATGCACTGCGGTTTCGCCCAAAAAATATTCACCACGCCAGCCGTGATCGTGCATCCCGAGAATGTGCAACAGCGTCGATTTGCCTGCGCCGGAGGGTCCCATCACGGAGACAAAATCGCCTTCCCCGACCTCGAGGTTGATGTCGCGCAAGACGTAAAAAAACTTCTCCTTCGCGAGAGGATAACTGCGTTCCAGATTTCGAAGCTTGATCATCGCAAATCAGCAATCAGTTGTTCAGATCATTCATATCATTCGGCATCTAGCGCGATCATTGGATCGGCTTTGGTTGCACGCATTGCTGGCAGATAACTTGCGGCGAATGCGACAGCAGCTAACAAGATCGTGACCAGCACGAAAGTCGACGTGTCGAATGCGCTCACGCTGTAGAGCAATGTCCGCAATGCACTCGTGCTCATTAGCGCGACCATGAGTCCAATGACCGCTCCAGCAGAAACGAGCTTAAGCGAGCGGGTGAGGATTAGTTTCAGGATGTCACTGCGCTGCGCGCCAAGAGCCATCCGCACACCGATTTCGTGTGTCCGTTGAACGACAAGGAACGACATCACACCGTAGATTCCGACGCTCGCCAGCAGTACGGCGACACCTGCGAATACTCCGAGCAAAACGACAGAGAGGCGTCGCGGCGCAACTGAATCGGCAATTACGTTCTCGAATGTGCGTACATTCGCGAGAGGCACCGCAGGATCGATCGCCTGAATTTCGCGCCGAATCGCTGGAAGCAAAGCTCGCAGGTCCTGGCTGCTCCTGATGACGTAGATCGTCGTGAAGTATGGGTCCTGATCGAATGGAACGTACATTTCCGGTTTAGGATCGACATCCAACCCGAAATGGCGCATGTCGCCGACAACTCCAACGATCGTAATCCAATTCGGATTGTCGGACATTCCTCCCATCACAATCCGTTTGCCCAGCGCGTCCTGATTGGGCCAGAATTTTTTCGCGAACGCCTGATTCACGATAACGACCCGCGGCGCATCTGCGTTGTCCGCATCGGTGAAAAAGCGGCCTTTGATTAATGGCGTCTCGAGCGCACGAAAATAATCGGGAGAAACTTGACGCTTTTCTTCGTCAGGGCTTGGGCTGTTGTCGTTTGAAGCTCTTCCTTCGATCGCAAAAGATGAATCGCTGTTCGTCCCGGCGAGGGGCAGGATCGTGCTGAATCCGGCTGCCTGAACTCCCGGCAACGCAGCGATTCGACGTTGCGCTTCGTTATTGAAACGGACGATCGAAGGATCGTCCGGGTATTGAATCTTCGGGAGCGAAATCTCGAACGTGAGCGCGTTGCGCGGATTAAAACCGGGATTCACGTTTTGCAGGCGCGCGAAGCTTTTCATGAGAAGGCCGGCGCCGCTGAGCAGGACGAGCGCAAGCGCGACTTCGGCGATCACGAGCCCGTTTCGCAAACGATTGCGTCGCGTGCCTTGGCTCGAGCTTCGGCCGCCTTCCTTGAGCGCTTCGGTCAATTCCGGTCGGGCGCTGGCCAGACCGGGGACGAGGCCGAAAATAATGCCGGTGCCGAGAGCAATGGCCAGCGTCACGCCCAACACGTTAAGATCCACATTCACTTCGTCCAGGCGCGGCACTGTTTGCGCGCCGATGGCCTTCAACAATTCCACGCCCCAGAGCGCGAGAAGAACGCCGGCCGCGCCGCCGACGAGCGCGAGCAGAACGCTCTCAGTCAAAACTTGGTTGAGCAATCGCAGAGGACCCGCGCCGAGGGCGACTCGAATGCCCATCTCGCGTTCGCGCGCAGCCGCACGCGCAAGCAACATCGTGGTGAGATTCGCGCAGGCGATTAACAAGACGAGAAAAACGGCGCCCACCAAAATGATCAGCGCCGGACGCATTCCGCCGACCGCCAGGTCATGCAGCGGGAACACGTCGCCGCCGAAACTGTTGTCTTCCTTGTCGCCGATACCGCTACTCTGCGTGTAATTGTTCGGATGCTCGCGGCGCATCTGCGCGTTGATCGTCTCGACCTCCGCCTGCGCCTGCGCGACTGAAGTTCCCGCCGCCAACCGTCCGATGACGGCGTAGTTGCGCCCGGGGCGCATTTTCATCTCCTCATCGGTAAACGCGAGTGGCTTCCAAATTTCGGCGCGCTCGCGAAATTGTGCGCCGCTGCCGAGATTGAAGAGCTGGAGCGGAAAATCAAAGCTCGCCGGCATCACGCCCACAACCGTGAAGCTTTTACCGTTGAGAAGAAGCTTCGTCCCGATGATCTGCGGATCGCTGTTGAACCGGCGCTGCCAGAGTCGCGCGCTGATAATAACCACATCGTCGCGACCGAGCGTGCATTCTTGCGGCTCGAAGAATCGACCCTTGATCGGTGAAACGCCGAGCAACGGCAACATGCCTGCGGTGAGAGTCGCGCCTGCAATTCGCTCGGGCCTATCTTCGCCGGCGAGATTGAAATTTGTGTAACCGAACGCGCCGAGCTTTTCAAAGCTGTGCGCGCGCGTTTCGTAATCGACGAATTCGGGCGGCGAGACCGGAATCCGCTCGAGATTTTGCGATTTGAAATGCTGAAGGAGCAGAACGAGCCGCTGCGGCTCTGGATATGGCAACGGCCGAATCACCAGCGCGTTGACCAGACTCAGCACCGCAGTATTCGCGCCGATGGCCAACGCAACCGTCACCACCGCGATCAATGTGAATCCCGGTTGTTTGACCAGTTGGCGCAAAGCGAAGCGAAGGTCCTGGAGAAAGCTTTGCATTTGGTTAGTTATTCAGCGCGTAGTGCAATCATTGGATCGACATTCAAGGCACGCCGTGCGGGCACGAAACACGCCACCAGGGCGATTGACACGAGCAGCAGCGAAATCGAAATAAACGTCGTCGGATCGGTTGCTTTTGTTTCGAAAAGCAGACTCACTAGGAGGCGTGTTGTGCCCCATGCGACCGCCAATCCGATAACCACGCCCCACAGAATCAGCTTCACGCCTTGGCGCATGATTAGCCCAAACACGTGCCTCGCCTGTGCGCCCAGTGCCACCCGCAATCCAATCTCGCCGGTTCGCTGCGTGACAGAGTAGGCCATCACGCCAAACAGGCCGATAGAAGCAAGCAACAATCCGGAAATCGCCAGCGTTCCCATTAAGACCGCACCGAACCGCTCAGTAACGAGAACCGTGCTGAGATTCGTGTTCATCGTCATCACGTTGGAAATAGGTTGATCGGGATCGACACTGTGAATGGCCTCACGCACCGCTGCCGTCAGGGAACTCGGATCAGCCGCCGCTCGTATGATCAGATTGACTGGGAAATCGTTCTCCACCTGCGCATAAGGCACATACCAAACCGGCCGGTTAATCCGATAATTGAACCGGTCTTCTTTCACATCTTTGACGACGCCGACCACCGTCATCCACGGAAACACTTGGCCAACCCGAGTGCGCCGAACTCTTTTTCCAATGGCGTCTTCTCCCGGCCAGGCTTGCCGGGCAAACTCCTGACTAACCACGACGACCGGCACGGTTTCGGCGCGGTCATTTTTACTGATCAATTTCCCTTTAATGAGCCTAACAGCGAGGGTCTCGAGATAATCCGCAGTAACGATCCTATGGGATGTAATCGGAACTTCGTTCGGATTCGGCGGCGGGCGCCCTTCGACATTGATAATTGCGTCGTACGCAGTTTCACGCTCAAGCGGAATATTTGTTGCCATTCCTGCTGATACGACGCCAGGCACGTTACTCACTCGTTCCAGCAGTTGATCGGTGAACGCGATACGCTGCCGATATTGCGAATACTTCGACTCCGGCAACACCATTTTCAACGTGAGCAGATTGTCCGGAGTAAATCCCAGATCGATGTGTTGAAGGCGCTGGAAGCTTTGCAGCAACAATCCTCCACAAGCTAGTAGCGTCAGCGCGATGGCGATCTCGGCAATGATCAAACCGTGGAACCAGCGCCGGGCCGACGCGCCACCCCCACCGCATTGACCGGTCTCTTTCAGGCGTGGCATCACCTCGTGCCCGCCAGTCGCCTTCAGAGCGGGGAGCAATCCGAAAAGGACTCCGGTGAGAAGACTCATTACCAGTGCAAAACCTAAGACTCGCCGGTCGAGCTCGAAATTGTGCAAAAATGCAGTGAACGAGATTCCCCGAATGGGATTGAGCATTGCGAGCGCCGGGACCAACCAGTTCGCGAGAAGCAATCCACCCGCACCACCAAGCAGGGCCAGAAGCATACTCTCGGTAAGAAGCTGCCTAACGAGACGCCAGCGGCCAGCGCCGAGGGCCCCACGCAGCGCTAGTTCTCTTTGGCGCACGATGCCGCGCGCCAATTGCAGATTGGCTACGTTCGCACAACAGATCAGCAAGAGAAATCCGACCCCGCCCACCAGCGCAAACAATGCCCTCCGAATGTGACCTTCGAGGTCGCCGAGTAAATTTTGACGAAGCGAGATTACTTTCACGCTCCAGCCGCGCCGAAAATTGGGATATTCCTGTTCCAGTTGACGGGCGATGGCTTTCAACTCGACGTCAGCCTGCTTTACGCTGACCTGCGGTTTTAGTCGCGCCACGATTTCATGGCTCGTCGCCGCGCGCTCAGTCAACGGCAGGTTCTCGATATTCGTCTGCAGCGGTATCCAAATTTCAGCTGCACCGGGAAGATCGAATCCCGGCGGCATTACCCCAAGAACATTGTAAGTTCGCCCATCGAAATTGAGCGACTGACCGATCACTCCAGTGTTCCCGGCAAAATGTTTTTTCCAGAAACCATAGCCGATCAGCGCTACCGGCGGCCCGCCAGGCCGATCTTCATCGGCAGAGAACGCGCGACCGAGAACTGGTCGCACGCCTAACGTCGTTAGATAATTTGCCATGACTCGTGCGCCTCGGACGCGTTCCGGCTCGTGCTGACCAATCAGGTTGAACGACTGCTGCGTAGCAGCACCGCTACTGACGAAGCAATGGCTCCGATCGCGGTACGCCTCATACTCCAGAAATGACGATCCAAAAGGATCAAATCCCTCCCGCAACGCGTAGCTAGAAACTAACCGGTCAATATCTTTGACCGGCAACGGGCGAAGCAGAAGTGCATTGATGGCGCTAAAGATGGCGGTGTTCGCACCGATGCTGAGTGCCAGCGTTCCAACGGCAATTAGCGTGAAGCCCGGCTGCTTAAGCAACATGCGCACGCCGTAGCGGAGGTCCTGCCAAAGCGTTTGCATCTCGCGACCCTCAAGCAGCCATGCGGTCCTCAACGATCTGGCCATCAAATAAGTGCACCGTGCGGTCTGCGTGCTGCGCGAAACGTTCGTCATGCGTAACCATGCAAATGGTAGCGCCGCCCTGATGCAGTTCTCTGAGGAGGTTCATGACCGCTTCGCCATTGCGCGAATCGAGATTCCCCGTCGGTTCGTCTGCGAGCAAAATCGCCGGCCTGCCGGCAAGCGCGCGGGCGACGGCGACGCGTTGCTGTTGACCGCCCGAGAGCTGGCTCGGCAGATGTTTGGCCCGATGAGCCATGCCGACCCGCTCCAGAGCTTCGGTGACAAGCGATTTGCGTTCGCTAACGTTCATCCCGCGATAGGTGAGCGGCAATTCGACATTCTCAAAAACACTGAGATCGCCGATCAAATTGAAACTCTGGAAAATAAATCCGATTTCGCGATTGCGAACGCGCGCGCGCTCCGCAAACGAAAGATTAGCGACTTCGTGACCTTTCAGCGCATAGCTTCCACCTGACGGAGTGTCCAGCAGTCCGAGAATCGATAATAGCGTAGTCTTCCCGCAACCTGATGGCCCCGCAATGGAAACATATTCGCCCTCACGAATATCGAGATGAATTCCCGAAAGTGCGTGTGTCTCTACTTCGTCAGTAAGAAACACTTTGGTTACGCCGTTGAGCCGTATCAGGTGAGAAACGCCGTTGCCGCTTGAGGCATCGGTTTGTTGGGTTGCAGTTAGTTCCGTCGAGTTCATGTATTTGTTTAGTTAAGGCGAATTCGATCGTGTGTGTCCCAGGCGCTGGTATCGGAGAGAATGACCTGATCTCCAGGTTGCAAGCCGCTTAGAATCTCGATCGTGTTAACCGAGCTTTTGCCGAGCTTCACCGGAGTGCGAACAGCTTCTGAGGTGCCATTGACAAGCTTAAACATGCCGACGGTGTTGTTTTCCTGCCCGAATGCTGGCCGGCCCACATAAACGACGTCGTCGAGGTGTTCGAGCTCGATTGTTCCGTCTACGCTGAGATCGGGTCGCGCGCCCTTCGGCAATGGTTCGTCAAACGCGACATCCACTGTGACCGTGCCCTGCTCTACAGCGGGATCGACCCTCGTGACGTGACCGGTTACCACGCCATTACGAGTATCGATCACTGCTTTCTGTTTGATCTGAATATCCTTCGCTTGCGTTTCAGCGATTTTGACCTGCGCCTTCAGCTTCGTTGGGTCCGCGACGCGGGCGAGATTGTCGCCGACCTTGAGTCGCTGGCCGATTTGCACCGGCAATTGCTGCAACACGCCTGACATTCCAGCTTTCACGTGCAACGCTTCAACCTGGTCGAGCTTCAGTTTCGCCAGTTGATTCGCTTGATCGACTGCAGCTTGTTTCGAAGCCAGCTGCGGCTCGATCGAATCGCGCGCAAATGCCAAGCGCTTTTGCTCGATCTCATCGCTCTTCTGGCATTCTTCTTCTTTAATCTTCGAAGTTTTGTAAACGAGATCGGCGACGAGACCGTTCTTTGCCAACTGATCGTTTGTTTGGCGCTCCATTTTCGCCTGCTCATATGCGGAGTGTGCCGTGGTTGTTTTCGATTCCTGATCGAGCAATTCGCGCTGCAAAGTCGCGCGCATCGTCGTAAACTCGGCCTCCGCGGCTTTCGCCTTCAACTCCGCGTCGTGCGCGCTCTGCTCCAATTCTGGGCTGGTCAACTCTAATATAACGTCGCTGGGTTCGACTTTTGTTCCCGGCCAGATCAAAATTTTCTCCACGCTCCCTTCTGTGTTTGCCGGAATCCAGCGAATGTCTTCTGGTACGAGTGTCCCGAGGCCGCGCACCTGACGCACCATTGGGCCGCGTTTAACAGTATCGATCCAGACGGTAGAGCGATCGACGCTCGGCACTGCTGGTTTCAACCGGGATATTGCGATCGTCGCCAGAATCAAACCCAGTGCCGAGACGGCGATGATGATGATGCGACGCTTGCGTTTCTTCGCCGCAATCCCTACGCGCGGTACGTCCATCGAGGAAAGACTCGGCGCAAATCCCGCGGGTCGCACGATCGTTTCTTCTTTTGCTTTTCGCTGCGGAATCACAGTTGAATCAAAGCTGACCGAATGCCCGACAAAGCTCGGTGAGAGCCGATGCCGTGCTGAGCAGTGGCGCTACGGCTGTAGCAACGATGGCGGCGAAGAAAAATACTTCGCCAACGAAATCGCGTCGCGCCTCCTTTTGAAAGTACTGGCGGCTAATGTTTCGAAAAGATGGCGCCTCGGTTCTAGCGCATTGTCCGCGATACCTGCCGAGCGTCATCGGTTGGTAATTCCAGTCAATCAGCGGAAACCTCCGGCTGTTACGAGCTGTTATAGAGATCGGCTTCATTGGTTCTTTGTTAGTTACTTGGCAGTAGTGATCGCAATGTTCGTGCCAACCACAAAAAGGATTTCACATTACTCGCTCTATCAGTGGCTTACGTTCCACTGACAAATCGCAGCGGCGTCTTTGTCAATCCGCTTGTGGGACTGCCTCGTCCCAACTTCGGGACGCTTCTAGCCAGATTGCTTAGAGCGGCAGGCGCAGCAAAGCTTGCGCGCCCCGGCCATTTTCCCGGTTCATTACCACCAACGATCCGCCGTGAACTTCGGCAATTTGACGACTCAATGGCAGACCGATTCCAGAGCCATCGGGTTTGGTGGTAAAAAACGGCACGAAAAGATTCGCCGGGTTCATAATGCCTGGCCCTTCATCTTGAACAAAAATCTCAACCCAATCTTGTTTCTCACGCCAGCCGATCGCAACGTCCCCGCTTGTTTCAAGCGCGGCATCAACAGCATTGTGCATCAGATTGATTAGCGCTTGCTCAATCTGCGCGGCGTCGGCACGAATCACTGTTTTTGGACTCGGCTCGACTTCCACCTTGAGCCTTGGTTCCAAATCCACGACACGCTGTACTAGCTTGGGAAGATCGACGTCTTGTTTTTGAGGCGGCGGAAGCTTTGTTAGCCGTGTATAAGCTTGCAGGAAACGGCCGAGCGAATCGGCCCGCGACGCGATAGAGTTCAAACCCGCACTTGCATCATCTTTCCAATCAGACGGAAGCGGTTCGCGTCGCAGCAGCGATTCCAAACTGGCGGCAAGTGATTTGATTGGCGCCAGCGAATTGTTCATCTCATGGCCGAGGACGCGCACCAGTCGTTGCCACGCACGTCGTTCTTCTTCCCGCAGAGTGCGACTGAGATCCGTCAACACGAGTAATTCGTGCGGCAAACCTTGCTCTCGAAAGACGCTGCGCCGAACACCCCAACGGCCTGATGCACCAGGAAAACTCAATGTAAGCGGCTCGTCTTCGTTAGCGTCAAGACACGTGTCGAGAGTAAATTCTTTCGCCGTTTTGCCTAACAGCTTGTCCATTGGTTGGCCCAGCAATGTTTCCCCGGCGCGATTGATGAGCCTCAGACGTCGTTCGGGATCAAAAGTAAAAATTGCGACGTCGATTTCACTCATAATCGTGCGCAACAGCGCCGTGGCTTCGAAAGCGCCGAGGCGCTGCTGACGCAAAGTTTCGCCGAGCGAATTAACTTCGAGGAGGACTTCTCCCAAGGCGCTGCCTTCGCGAGCGCCGCGCGCACGGATCGAGTAATCGCCCTCACGTAATGCTGCGAGCAGATTAGACATGGTTTGCAAGGGCCGGATCGTCTGTTCGCGCGCGCTGGAAATGAACGCAACCAAGGAACCGACGATAACAATCGTTAGTGTCCACTGTACTTTCGCGCTGTAATCGCCGAACCAAAGAAGCGCTAGCGCAACAACACTTGCAGGGGCGACCGCAGCAAACGTGAGCCAGGTAATCTTGCCTTCGTAGGAAAGGCGGTGGCGAGTTTTGGAGCGATTCATTTGCCTGCTGTAGCGGCAGGCGTGTCGCCTGCAAAATCAGAAGACCCGCAGCCGACACGGCTGCCTCTACAGTTCATAAACCATACTGCTGCAACCGCCGGTAGAAGGCGCTTCTGCTCAGGCCGAGCGCCTCCGCCGCCTTGCGTGCGTTGCCATCATTTCGGGCCAACGCCTTTTTGATCAGAAATGCCTCCACTTCTTCGAGACTCATTTCTTCGACATTGCGCGATTCGCCGCCGCCGGTCGTTAGACCCAGATCCGCTGCGCGGATTTGCCGATCTTGCGTCATAAGCACGGCGCGTTCGATGACGTGATCGAGTTCGCGAACGTTTCCCGGAAAGCGATGTTGTAGCAAACGCTCTCGCGCCGCCTCACCAAAACCGTTGATCGGTTTCCGATAACGCTCTTGGTGTTGACGAAGAAAGTTGTTTGCAAGCGGTATGATGTCCTCTCGTCGCTCGCGCAAAGGCGGCAACGCGATCTGGATGGTGTTCAGGCGAAACAGGAGGTCCTGCCGAAAACGACCGGCTGCAACTTCACTCTCAAGATCTGCGTTTGTCGCGGAGATGACGCGCACGTTTGCATGCAGAGTTTTCGATGAGCCAACCCGTTCGAAATCTCCTGTCTCGATCACGCGCAACAGCTTTGCCTGTTGAGCGAGCGGGATGTTTGCAATCTCGTCCATGAAGAGTGTGCTCTCATCCGCAAGCTCGAAGCGTCCTGCACGGTCTGTTTTTGCATCCGTGAAGGCGCCTTTTACATGTCCGAACAGTTCACTCTCAAAAAGAGTCTCAGATAAGCCGCCCATGTTTACCGTGATCATCGTACGCGACGCTCGCGGCGACAGAGCGTGAATCGCCCGCGCAATCAGGTTTTTCCCAGTTCCGTTTTCGCCTGTGATTAGCACATTGGCATCCGAAGGCGCAACCCGTGAAATCATCTCGATGACCGGCCGCATGACAGGGGATTGCGCGATCAAATCCGGCATGGTGCCGCGCAAAAGTTCGTTTTCCGCTTCGAGTTTGCGCTCGCGTCGAAGCGCCGCAGCGAGCTCAATTTGCGTTCGTGCGACGGTTAACAATCGCTGGTTATCCCACGGCTTGGTCACAAAATCTCGCGCGCCGCGTTTCATCGCTTCTACCGCCAGTTCAATGGTTGCCCAGGCGGTCATCACGACAATTGGCAGCACGTTGTCGATCTGCTGAATCTTTGGAATGGCTGACAAGCCTTCCTGGCCGGATGTCGTGTCGCGCGTGTAATTCAGATCCATGAGCAATAGCGCGTACTCGTTCTTTTCCAGCGCGTTGAAGATGCCGGCGAGCGACGTGACTGCTTCCGTTGATCGTCTGCGATTAAAATTTTTGTCACCGGATATTTTTCAACCGCGTATTGCGCCTAGTGTCAATTGCTTTGCAATGCTCGTGCCAACCCTGCTTATCCCCATCAAATTGCACGCTCGCCAGCGATTTGCGCTCGCCAACCGAATCGCCGCGGCATTCGTTTCATTCCAGTTCCGGGATTTCCTCATCCCAATCTTGGGACGTCCTGCCGGTCGAGCCGATTGACTCGGTCCGCGTCCAGAGACATTCGAGAGTTCAGCCGAGCGAACCAAAAAGCAGGCCAAGGCCGTAAGTTACAACCGCGACGATGATGCCAATCCACGTCATCTCCAAGCCTGACGCCCACCAGGATCGGATGGTGATCAGCGATTTCAATGCGCCGACAATAAAGTGGGCCGCCAAACTGATGCCGAAGGAAATGATCACTGCAGTCATGCCACCGTAGAAAAAGAATGGAATGATTGGAACAAAAGCGCCGATCGCAGTGGAGATGGCAGCCGACGTCGCGGCAGTCCATTGATTGGGAAAACGATGTTCGGACAGGCCCAGCTCACTTTGCGCCATCGCCTGCACGAATTGTTCAGGTTGTTGGGCGAGACGTTCGGCCATTTTCTGCGATTCTTCAGGCGTGAAGCCTTGCAACTGATAGAAAAGCGACATCTCTTCGATTTCTTCCTCTGGATTTTCTTCGACTTCTGCGCGCTCACGCGAAATCTCCGCTTCGTAAACTTCCGCCTCGCTTTTTGCGGCAAGGTACGCACCCGCCCCCATTGACAGCGTGGAAGCGAACATGCCCGCAAGCCCGGAGATCAAAATGTAATGTTGCTCGTTGTTAGTCGCACCCGCCACGCCTGAAACAATTCCAAACACGGCGCCCAGCCCGTCGTTTGCACCGTAGATCGCATCGGCCACCCAACTGCCGCCGCGGCCGTGCCAGCGTTCGCGCTTCAGGATTTTGTCCAGCGCAGTGCGAGGGCCGGCCGGTGGCGCCATTGCGCTCAACGCCCGCGCGTGGGCCTTTTCCTCGAGGGCGCTTTGTCGCAGGAATTCCTGCACATCCTGTTCGCCCGCCAAGGCGCGCTGAGCTTGATCATGAAATTGCGCTTCCTGCCGCTCTTCTGTCGCTTCCATGCGGCGAATGGCGATATCGGCTCCGGCAATTTTGTTCCACCAACGATTCAACCGGCGCGCAATTGTATCTTTGTAAACAGGCGGCTCCCCGCCGAGATCTCTAAGTTTCTTCTCCCAACGCTGAGCATGGCGCTCTTCCGCTTCAGCCATCCGCAAGAGAATGCTTTTGCGTTTCTCGTCGTGCTCGCGCTCCGCCAGGTCGCGATAGGTTTGCGCGGTCTCGACTTCCGCCTGCCAGTTGCGCGTGACCACGTCGATTGTTTCGTGCCGATCTTTTTGATCACGCGACGGATTTTCGCTGCTCATAAATGTTCAATCAGCGGGCTCTAATGCAGCGCTGATAGCTGGCTCGACTCTCGCCCTTAATTGCTGCGCCGTGATTACAAGTGCAACAGAACCGATAATCAGACAGGCGGCAATCAACGTGCGCACAGTCACGGTTTCGCCGGCAAAAAGAGCGCCCAACAGAACTGCGACAATCGGATTCACGTACGCATAGGTCGCGACTTTCGCCGGCTCACAGTGACGCAGCAGCCAGATATAAGCCGTGTAGCCAACCACAGCTCCAATGATCACCAGATAAATAAATGAAGCGAGCGACAACATCGAGATGGAACTGAGATGCAGGCGTCGCAACTCGCCCGTCGCGATGCCTGTGAACAAAAGGAGCATTCCGCCACAGAGCATTTGTTGAGCGGCTGTGAGGAATGGTGAGGCTGCATGTTTTGCAACGCGCGAGTAAAGCGAACCCACCGACCAGATGAAAGATGAGACGAGCAGAATCGATATTCCGATCGCAGGATGTCGACCACCATTTGAAGGAAAATGCAGGGCCGGACCAAATAAGATGCCTACACCAACGAAACCTCCAATGAGGGCGAGCCACATAATTGGAGTTGGTTTGGGCGCCATTCCCGTCGCCCAGCCCAGCAGCACAATGTAAATGGGAACAATCGCCACGATGAGCGCTGCCAGTCCGGAGTCGATGTACTCTTCTGAGATCGTCACCCCGCCGTTGCCCGCGAGCAGCAAACACGCGCCAATGATCAGCGATGTGCGCCAGTTCGCCCAGGTCGATTTGGTTATGCCTTGCGACCAGGCGATCGCATACATGATTACTCCGGCCAACACGAATCGCGCACCCGCCATTGAAAATGGTGGAATCGTCTCGATCGCGAAACGAATGCCAAGAAACGTCGAACCCCAGATTAGATAGAGCGCGGCAAATGCAATGATCACTCGCCTTCTTGTCGGCGCGGCCATGAAGGAATGACCATCCCGCATTCCCAAGACAGAGCAAACGCGGGGATTT
>Ga0307278_10000242_pt1 | contig 28506 bp, 27 predicted proteins | sample ER_DNA_117_FD_194482 | JGI IMG/M metagenome (GOLD analysis project Ga0307278, IMG submission 194482) | Bulk soil microbial communities from the East River watershed near Crested Butte, Colorado, United States - ER_DNA_117 | ecosystem: Environmental > Terrestrial > Soil > Floodplain | place...
TGTTGGGAAGGCGACAGAGCCAGCCGAGCTGACCTCTTTATTTCCCCCTTCCCGCTGCGGCTCGACTTTACGCGCCTGTCCGAGGTCGGCTCGGGCACTAATCAGCTCTTGGGGTCGGCGTTTCCTGACACGGCTCCTGACATGAGAGCGTTGCCCCGAGCGGCGAAGTCGGGCCGTAGAAGCGTGGGTTTACTTCGTCCGGTGCAACGCTTCGCGCACTCTGGAGGACAGGCGGTCGAAGTAGCCACTACCCAGGATCGGTGGAGGTAGCTCGTCTGCCGTCGGCGCGCCCAGTCCAAGAGACTTCCCGAGCGCTCCCCACAGTTCGGAGACTTCGCGAGCATCCCAGCCGTCCGAGTAGGTGATCGACAGGACGGCATACGCCGACCGTGCCTGCGCGTCGTCGCCCAATCCGATCGCGTGGGTTCTATCTTCGGCCAGGCAGCGGTCGATGCGGTCGGCGAGTGGTACGGCACCGTCGAGCCATTCCGCGGCGTCTAACCCTGTGCGGCGCTGATCTCGGCGAGATCGCCTGCGTACTCCCCTCGCGCGAACTCGCGAAGCTTCTGCGAAAGATCCGCGCGTGTTGCGGTTCGAACCCGTAACGCGTCCCGTCTACCTCGAAACAACTTCCATGCGGCAAGTGTATGCCGCGTCGAGCGCGGCGAAGTCCGGTTCAGTGCGGCAGCACGAACATCCCTGCGACGCCGATCGCCCTCTCGCTGAGCCCCGGGTAGGGTCAACCTCGTGCGCGAGGGCGATCTGTGCTCGGTCGTAACCCCGTCTGAGCTCGTCGGTCCCGGCGCCGGCCCGAGGTCGCTGAGTCCAGCGCCGGCGGGAAGCATGTCGCACTTCCGCCAGAGAGCGACATCGCGCGCGGATCGAAACCGGGCCCGGTGTTTCTACAACCCGCGCTAGCGGCTTCACGTCGCGGCGCATCTCTTGGCGCACGCTCGGAAGTCCTCAATCCCCCAACTGGTGCGGGCTCACAGTCTCGGGTTGGCGCGTTGGCGCGTTGGCGATCCGCGCCAACGAGAGCAAGGGCAAAGCAACGCGGAGCCGGAGCAGTGAAATGAGTCCGACGTTGTGCGGACCGGCGAAGCATTGCTGTGGGGGTTAACTGCCGCGCTCCGCTCACTTCACTTCTGACCCCCGACGCCAAGGATAAGGCGCGCCTGAGAGCGATGAGTCCTTCGCCATGCTTGGCGCGCTCGGTGCGTTCGTCGGCCTGGCACTCGCCACGCCCGAGCGGGCGCACCCAAGGTCGCCTCGTTGCATTCCCTACATCCGTGGCCTACGCTTTCGCCCGCGATGGCGTTGCGTCCCGACTCGCGGACCGGAGTCGCGGCGATCCTTGCCGGCCTCCTGTACTTCGGGGGACAGGCCGCCGAGCTCGTCTTCGGGAACGCGCTGACCCCGCTCTGGGTCGCGCTCGGCGTTCTCGGGATCGCCGCTTTCGTCGTGGCGATCTGGGGCTTGGGTGGCCTCGTCAGTACGAGGACCGGCCGGATCGGGTGGCGCGCCTGCGTCGCCGGCGTCGTGCTGCTCGGCCTCTTCGCCGTGCAGGCGGTCATCACCGTCGCCCTTACCGGGGACATCCCGGGGAACTTCATTCTGTTCGGCCTCGGCTTCCTGCTGCTCTTCGTCGGCCACGTGCTGATCGCTACCGGGCTTCGCGACGCTCTTGGTCGCGCCTGGATCCTGCCGCTCGTCGGAGCCGCGGGCATCATCGTCGCCATCACACTCAATATCGATCCGATCCACGACATCGGCCTCTTCGTGTTCGAGGGCGCGTGGGTCGCACTCGGCATCGCACTACTGCGGAGGGAGCACCAGGGTCAGCCGGACACCGCCTCAGCTCTGGTCTGAGGCGGCGCCAATTAGGTGCTAGGGACACAACGGTTCCATGCGCGAGCGTACTGGCTCCCGAAATCAGTCCTGTTCCAATCTCGTCTCGACAAGATTGACAATGCGTCGAGGTATGCACCGGGGTCTGCACGCGACGCACTTTCGCGGCACGCCTGTCACAAATGACCCGCTCAACCAAGCGAAAACGGCTCGACTTTGTGACGTAGAAAGGCGCAGCCTGAGAGGCCGACACGAACCGCAGCGCTGGGGCGTGTCGTAGTTCCCGCAAACTGCGACAGAGCATTACCTACTGCGGGGCGCTCAGGGCGACGGAGAGCTGCCACTTGCGGCTCGGCGGCAGAGCTCGGCGCGGCGGAAATGATGGTGCGGGAGTTACTGCTCGGGCTCGATCGGGACGAGCCGGAAGTCGGGTCTTGCGGTGGCGAGATAGCTGACGCCGGGCTTCGCGGCTAGCAGTGTGTTGAGGATGTCGGCGCTCGGGCAGCCCAGGTCTTCGTGCAGGTGTATCGCGAGTTGCTCGATGTCCTGGCGGTCGTAGCCGTCTCCCTCGGGCCAAATGGTTCGCTGCATCGTCGGCGCGACTATCAGCGTCGGCTGCATCAGCGGAAGCTCGCGTTCGGCTTGCTTCCGGCGCACGAACTCGGCCTGCGTCTCCGAGCGCGAGAGCCCTGCCCACGTCGAAGTAACGGGCGTGCTCAGGGCGGACGCTCGGAGCTCAGGCTTCGGGCGCGTCCCGACACCGGCGCGATGCTGCGCGACGCGCTCGGGTGTCTGCCCGGACTGCTCGGCTCGTGCGGCGGCGCGCTCGCGCTTCCTCCGCTCGGCGGCGGAGGCGCGTGCCTTCCCCTTCTTCAACGCAGCGGCGGCTGCCTCCTGCTCGGCTGCCTGCTCGGCGCGGATGGCAGTCACGATGTCGGTCACAGCAGCGCGCTTGCAGGCGTCGCGGACGGTCGTGCGCGGCAGCTCGAGCCGGGCCGCGATGCTGCGCTGCGACTCCTTGAGGATCAGTCCGGCGGCGATCGCTTCGAGTTGCTCGGCTGAGAGCGTCGAGGCGAACCGGCCGCTGCTGGCGCGTGCGTTCATGCCTATGACTCTAGCCTCGTTTTCACCGACGCCCACCCGACCGGACGACGGTGCGACCCGTACATCTGAGACCGACGCCCACCCGACGCCCATCCGGGCGACGGTGGGAGGCGTGTGGGCGTCGGTGGAGGCCGTCTGAGAGGCTCCTGCGGCCCGAAGTTGGGCACGAAGTTGAGGCAATCGAACACGCGTTCATTCGCCGGAGCCGTGCGGAATGAGCCAGCCAGCTTGGGCAAATGGGCGATTGGGCGGCTGCCTCAGGTCGAAGGCGCTGAGGCGGAAGTCCTGCATTGAGACGACGCGCTCGTTCCGGAATTGCATGACGGTCGCGGTCTCAGACGGCCAGTCGGGGCCGCCGATCTCGCTCGGGTGCGAGACGACGATCACGGACTGTCCTCCGCCGTCTCTGAACTCCAACTCGCCCCTCGCGAATCCCTGGTCGTAACGCTCACGCAGCGTCCGGATTACGTCGTCCCGCCCGTGGCAGTCCCACTCGCCCGGCTCGAACCAGCGCCACTCCACGTTCGGGTCGAGGATCTCCTCGATCGGCCCGAAGTCGCCCTTACGCCAAGCTTCCAAGCCCTCCCGCGCGATCTCGGTCGGCTTGCTGTTCATGTCACCAGGATACGCCCGTACAACGGCCGCCGGGCCTCTCGTCGGCGCCCGTTTTTGAGGCCGGGGCCTCACGCGCCGCGCTTGGCCTCGCCGTCGGCGCGTCTTGCGGGCGTCATCCAGGATCGCTGATTGTGAAAAACGCCGCTTCAAGGCTTTGCTGAAGCGGTGTCGCCGGGCATCGCCGGCTCTGCTGTCGCGAATGAGCCGGAAGGCGACACGGCGCCCCGGGCTGTCGATCTGGGGAAGCGTTAGCTGCCGCTGATGCCGTTGTTTCGCATGCCGGTATGGTCCGGGTGCGGTCTCATCGTGGGGCGCAGCCGCCCCGCTGTTCAGGCCGCGCCAGGCGGGCGCGACGCTCAGACCATGTGTCGCATCCACACGTTCGGCTCCCAATAGCTGCCCCGGTCTCCCTCGCGATCGATCGTCACGGTGGTGAGCCCGCCGGGGAACCAGTAGTCGCCGCTCTCGGGGAAGGCCATCCGCGTCCACTGCTCCCACTCGGCGACGGTGCCGGTGATCCGGAGCGAGTGCGGCTCGAGCTTCAGCACGGTCGCGCCGAGCCGCTCGTGGACGCGCATCCACGGGTCGAAGAAGAGCCCGTCGGCGCGCCGCCACCCCGCGTAGCGCTCGATCGTTACGAGCGGGTAGTGCTCCTTCCAGCTCGGACGGACGGGGGCGATCAGCGCCGTCAGGCCGTGCCGGCGGGCGAGCTCAAGCATCGCCTGGACGGCGACGGCGCTCAGGCCGCGGCTCCGGAGATCGCGCGGGACCACGATCAGGAGCGCGCAGAGCACGTTGGCCCCGCTCTCGTCGAAGCCACGCGCGATCGCGCCGTCGATCCCTGCGGGCAGGTCGTCGATGCTCCCCTCCCAGCGCACAGGGATCGCGTGCGCGCGGGCCAGGATCTCGTCGCCGTCGCCCACAAGGTAGAACTGGAAGTCGGGCCGCTCCTCGGTCAGGCGTCCCCAGTAGCGGTTGAGCACGTCGCCGTGCTTGTTGTACTCGCGCAGGACGTCGCGGGTCCGCTCCCAGGCTCGCTCGGCAAGGTCGGGCCGCTCGGCGACGGTCACAGTCTCCATTCGCTCCTGATGATGGCGTAGCGCGGTTATCGACGAATTCGCGCCGCGGTCGCTTGACGGCACCGAACTCGCCGACGCCGAGCGCGCAGGGCGCACCGCCGCGAAGCGCTGTGGTCTTTGCTTGTTGCGCACGCGCGCGCGAGGACCTTTTGTGCCTTGTGCCTTGTGCCGGTGCGTGGGCGCATTGCCCCACAGCCGCGGCCGCTACGCGTTCGGTTGCGGCGCCTCCTCCCAGCAGGTCGTCAGCCACTCTGGCGTCCCCATGGGCTTCCATGCCATAGAGGGAGCGTGTCGCCGTTCCGCCAGAGAGCGACGCGCCAGGCCACAAAAGGCGTCGGGAGCACGTGCGCCACGTGCTCGGCGCGCGCACGCCACGGGTTGACGCTCGCGTTGACGGGCCCCGGCTCGCCGTTCTTCGGCTCCTTGAGCCGGATTGCAGGCCGCGTTGACGCTTTGACGCATTGATGGGCGCCGTCAACGGACGGAGCCCGACCCCGCCCGGGTCGGGGGCTCTGGAGTCGCGCCGCTTCGGCGGAGAATCCGCCGCGGAAGGACGCTCGCCGATCGCGGCGATGGACCGCCAGTCCGTTGGAGTCGGTGCTTATGGCGACGCGGTGGAGAACCGCTGCAGCGCCCGTGCCGCGTCGAGCATCAGCTCGCGCTCGGGGGCCAGAATCGTGACGTAGATCCCGTCTTTGACGGTGAGTCCGCCCCAGCTGGGGCGGACGATCAACTCCCCTCTTCCGGAACGGTCGAGGGGTTCCAGCCGTAGGTCGGCTCAGGCTGGCTTAGTAATCGTCCCTTTCCGATCCTGCAGCCTTTCCGCAAAGAGCGCGGCCGCGAGGGGCCTGTTTTCCGAGGCTTCGAGCGGGAGCCACTGAAACACTGCCGCTTGGCAGAGCGTCAGTCGACCTCGATGCGCTTGAGTAATTGCTCAAGATCGGTCAACGCCTCACACAGTTCTCCGTGGAGCTCGGTCGCTTCGCGATGGAGGTCGTTGATCTTGCTCAGCAGGCGAGTGTTCTCTTCGACAGCGAGCGCGACGCGCTGTAGGACTCGGGCGAGCTCGCTTGGATCGATATCCATCGCACGTGGAGGGTCGCAGAACCAGTACGCGACCGTGTGCTCGACTGCATCCTTTGGGTAACGGCGGGCGGCTAAAGAACGTGGGGGACACGCGCGATGGTCCGGCTGCGGCCGCCGTCAGCGCATCCGTGGCAGAACTTGCAGAGCGTCACGATGCGGTTAGCGTTGAACCAGCCGCGAGAATCGCTCTCGCTGATCGGCGAAGAAGGCTGGAGTCTGGGGCGCGGTAAGCACAACCCTCACGCTGAGCAGGGTCCAAGCCAGGGCTAGCAAGCGGTCTACGTCGCGCTCTAAAGGGGATTTTCCGCTGTCGCCGCTACGCCCGGGCGGAGGTCGCGGGGCGCAAGTTCCCCGCGCGATGCCGGTCTACCTGATCGGGGCCGGAAGCGTTGAGTAGTGGTCGTGCGGCACCGCTGCGAAGGCTCCGCCTACGGTCGAGCGGGCGCCGACCCGTCTTGGTCGATCAGCCGTTGCAGCGCTCGCGCCTCCGCCCGTCGAAGGGTTACCGGCTTCCGCTCTGTGAGGGCGCGTTCGAGGATCACGGCCAGGTCGTTCAGCGTTGAGGACGAGCCTGCGGCGGATTTTGCGTTCGCGCGCAGCCTGCGCACCGTCGTTTCGTCGATGGTGACCTTGCGCCCATTCAGATCGAAGTCGATCATCGCCGCAGAACCCCGACCGGACTTTACTCCGCTGCGACCTCCTGACATGCCCCGAGTGGGTCCGGACAGTACGGGGCCGCGAATCGGCGAACATCGCGGCGGGCGGGAACGTCTTCATTTACGCGCGCGCGAGAAACGCCGTGCTGACACAACTCAACGCCTCCAACAATCGCCTTCAAGGAGGGAGCCGAATCTTCGCCCCGGCCGATCGAGTTTGCGCACCCCACACGCCCGGCAGAACAGCAAGCCGTCGCTCCAGCTGGGACCCGCGTCGGCAAGACGAAGGGGTCCCAGATCGGCGGTCAGCTCGAACTCCCATCTCGAGCACACGCCTGCGAGCTGCACGTCCGGAAGTTCCTTTCGTGCCCATAGCGGCGGGTCCCCGTCAGGAACCCGCCGCCTCACATCGAGCGTCTAGCCCGCCGTGAGGTGATTGTGGACGTCGTAGAAGCGCATCTCCGGCTCTTCCTTGAAGCCGGCCTCGCGGGTGTAAGGGCCGATCTGCTCCTCCGCAAACCGGTCGAATACCTCCCTCGTCTCCCAGACATCGACGACCCGGATACCGTCGTCGGTCTTCGCCACCCAGTGGGAGATCGCTCCCGGGGGTCCCGAGCCGCCCGGTGTGAGGCCCATCTTCTCGATCACCTGGTCGTACTGATCGAGCGTCGCTCCACGGAAGTTCATCTCAACAGCAACCGCCATCAGAACCTTCCTTTCCGTTCTCTCTTGACAAACGATCCTAAACAGTTGCCGACCAAACCCGTAAGCGTCCGCCGAGTCCGCCAGCCCCTGCGCTGCCGGCTTTATGAGTACGCCACGACATGGCCCCGTCCTCAAGCTTTCGTGATCGAGCCGGAACGTCGCCGGCGCTGGTTGTCGCGATCGAGCCGGAAGGCGACACGGCGCCCCGGGCTGTCGAGCCCGGGAACCGTTCAGCTCGTCCGCCGCCGAGGAAGACGCCAGACGCCGCCAGCCTCTCGAAATGCGAGTCCCGCCGTCACGACCATCAGCAGCGGGACTGCGCCAAGAGAGATGAGCCAGAAGGCGGGGTGGCAGTCCTTGTCGGCGTCCGCGGGGTTGACGCAGTGCTCGGAGAGCGCGGCCTTGTCGAAGGGGAGGTGGACGAGCAGAAAGGCGAGCGCACTGAGACCGAGCCAGACGGTGCCCGCAGGTCCGCCTCGCCTCGTGCGCGCTAGACCGATGACGAGGAAGACCGGGAACACGATCCACGACGGCGTGACGCCCTCGACCACCCAAGAGACGGGAGCCAAGAAGAGGCTCAGTACGGCGAGTGCCAGCAGGGCCGTCTTCCACGGTCTCACGGCTAGAGCATCCCAAATCCGGCAAGGCTCGTAGACTCGCCTCAAGGTGACGACAAGAAGGTTCGCGCTGGCCGGGCAAAAGGGCGAAGGGGCCGCAGCGATGTAGCCGCCAGATTGGGCTGTTGGGTCGTCTGGGCTGTTCGAGCCCAGTGACCAAGCCCGTCCGCGACACGTCCGCTAGCCCATTCCACTGGTCCGTTCTGGCCGAAATGAGCTGTTTCTTGCTCGGGTGCCACCCGCGTCGCAGTTCCCGCATTCCGCGACACGAACCACGCTCATCGCAAGAGCGCTACAAGACGCTTGCATCATCCCGTCTCACGGCGGCGAAACCACGGCTCGCGCCGCCTTGGGCCGTGCAATCAAGCCCGACGAGCTCGCAAGCCAGCGTGCGATGTCCGGGGGGCGTTGCCTTCTGCGCCATGTGAGGGGTTCTAGTGAGAGAAGTCCCTCCGGCGCAGAGCGGCTCCCGGCGTGGGTTTCGGCGCGGGATGTGAGGTTGTGAGGGTGTGAGGGGACGCCCTCACATCAGGCAGGCGGCGCCCCGCGGGGGCTTGCCGCAAGCTCTCCGAGTGTCGCCGCAAGGCCTCCTCGTCCTCCTTGCTCAGCTTCGCGTACGTCGGGCGGTACGGCTCGTCCGAGCCCGTGAGGGCGTGGCCGGCGCTGCACCGGTCAGGCTCCCAGCAAGCAAGCCTCGGAGCACCGCGTCGACAGCTTCCGGGTCGAGCCGCCCCTCTTCGGCGCCGCCCCGCACCGGGAGACGTGCTAGTGGGACTTTGTTAGATCGCTAGAGGGTCTCGCAGAACAAAGGCGGGGCGGTCCTCGGACCGGGCCGGGGAGTAGGAAGGCCCGCCGAAAGCGGGCCTTCCGTTTGTTTGCGGCACGTTCGATCCGGGTTTTGACCTAGAGCCCGGCTCAGGGACCGCAGATTCCAGCGATCGGGGGCGAACAGTCAGAGAAGAAGTTTCCGGACACCGAGCCTGTCCAGCCGGGCAGCGTCGCCCCGGTGATCGGGTCGAGATAGGCGTTCGTCCCGTTAGCCGCCAGCGTTGCGTCTCCGTATATGCCCGGGCCGAAGGTGGCCTTGTTCTGGGTGATGGTCGTGGAGCCGGCTAGCGTGGTGACGCCGGACCCACTGTTGGCGAGGCCGCCGCCAGCGTAAGCGAGGTTACCGGCTACTACGGAGTCCACCAACGCGAGGGTGCCCTGGTTGCCGATACCGCCCGCACCGCTGCCCTGGGCGAAGGAAAACTGGTTCGTCCAGGTCAAACTTCCGCTCGTGCCCATCGCGGCGCCATCCGTATCCGAGATGCCCACGACGGGGATCGATACGGGACCAGCCAACTGGACGGCCTGGGGGAAAGCCCCAGCCCCGGGCAGGTTGATGATCACTGCCGCCACATACCCGGCGGCGGCCGCGTTGACGCCCTTGACCGAGAAGAAGCACGTTCCACGGCTGATCAGGGCAACCTCGTTGGGAAGCGTGGCCGGGGCGATTGGGTCGCCGGTGCAGGCCCTTCCGACGAAGAAGAACGGCTCTGTGCCTGCGCTCGGCGGCGGGATCGAGCCGGCGATCAACACGTAGCTGATCGACGTCGTCCCGAACTGGAGGACGCCGTTCAAAAGGCTTACCCCGTTGGTGATCGTCAGGCCATCGATCGACGTCTTCGTTCCGTTCGTGATCTGAAGCACCGTTCCTGTGTTGCCTCCGTCGAGGGTCGGGGGTCCCGGGAAGGCGTGGTTGGTGACGCCCTTGATCCTGATGTTTTTGCCCACGGTCGTGTTGCCGACGCAGGTCCCCTTGAGCTCCACGGTGTCACCGGCCTTGGCAGCGGCAGTCGCCGCTTGGAGCGAGACATAGTCTTTGTGCGTCCTCGTGTTGGACACCGCGCACGACGGCGGGCTCGCACCCATCGCCGGAGCCGAGATCGCGAGTATCGCGGCCGCCAGGGCGGCGAGTGTGAGTGCCTGCAGAAGCAATCTGCGATGCATACCAATCCTCTCCCTTCATCTCCCTGCTACGGGGTGCAGCCAAACGCTGCCGCAGCGAGGAAAGAGGGCTAGGCGTCGCAATGGCCGCAGATGCCGTTAGCGCGATTCGCGCGACTCGACCCGCTGAACGCACCAGCATCGCAGGCTCAGAAGCGCACGTCAATCCGGTCGCGCCCGAACCTCCGCGGCAAGTGCCGAGCCTGGGAGTAACAAAGTCCTACTAGGCGTCGTGCTGGCCGCCGAGCTCCTCCACCTGGGGCCTACCTTGGTGCCCCGCGACGTGCCCTCTGGACACGGCTCGTCGAGAACTCCTCAACCGAGAACGTTGTTGGCTAGATGGGCAATCGTGGTACTCGGAGGGGTCGTCGGCGGAATCGCGGGAGTCGCCGGAGCCGCGATCTCCGAGCCCGGCGTCGGCTTTCCCGCAAGGGTGGAGCTGACCGGGGTTGCCGCTCACAGGTGACAGAGCACGCGCAGCCGGCAGGACTGGCGCCAGGGCCGGCTTTATAGGATAGAGTGTTTGCTGTATGGGAGCTGCACAGGTGCGCTCGCGCTCCTCGCGCCGGGGTCGTGGCCGAGCCGGAACGAGCTCGGCGGGCTCGAGCGCGCGCGGGTGAGCAGCGAGCGCCAGCCTGAGCGCCGCGCCCGCCGCGAGCGGCGGGCGCTGGCGGCGGCCTGCAGGCGGCGCGGCTGGAGGGTGCTCGAGCCGGTCGACGAGGCCGGGCTCGCGGCGGGCGAGCGGAACGCTCCCGGCCTCGAGCGGGCGCTGCGGGCACTCGAGCGCGCAGAGGCGAACGCGCTCGTCGCCGCCAAGCGCGAGCGGCTCGACCGGGCGCTGGGCGAGCTCGCCGCCCTGCTCGCGAGCGCGCAGCAGCAGGGCTGGGCGCTGGTCGGGCTCGACTGCGCCGGGCAGCCAGCGACGGCGGCCGGGGAGGCGAGCGTGAGCGTATACGCCAGCTTCGCCCGCTGCGAGCGAGGCTCGATCTCGGAGCGGACACGGGCGGCGCTCGCGGCCGCGCGCGCGCGGGGCGTCCGGCTCGGGCGGCCCCCGCAGATGTCCGAGTACGCGCTCGAGCGGATCAGGCGCGAGCGGGCAGCCGGCCGCAGCTTGGCCGCGATTGCGAACGGACTCAACGCCGACCGCATCCCCACCGCCCAGGGCGGGCGCCGCTGGTATCCGGCCACCGTCCGCTACACGCTCAACCGAACAGGCTGACCCCCCGGGCCCGTCGCAGTTTGCGGGAACTGCGACGCGGGTGGCACCCGAGCAAGAAACAGCTCATTTCGGCCAGAACGGACCAGTGGAATGGGCTAGCGGACGTGTCGCGGACGGGCTTGGTCACTGGGCTCGAACAGCCCAGACGACCCAACAGCCCGATCTGGCGGCTACATCGCTACGGCCGCTTCGCCCTTTTCCGACGCGGCGCGCACGCCGGAGCTCTACTTTCTCGCGGCCAAATCCTGGCGCGAGGCGCTCGCCGAGGTGCTGCCGGAGCTGCTCGAGGGCGATGCCCAGCAGGGGGTGCGACGGATCCTGCGCGAGAACGCGCTCGGAGCTCTACGGCTTAAGACGGCCGTACCGGCAAAGCCGGCACGGCCTCTTCTGGTCGGCGTCGCAGGCGAGCGCCTCAGAGCATGACGAAGGGCCCCGGCTGGGGCCCTTCGTCGCGTTGCTTGCAGTCGCGCTCTAATAGTTGCCCGAGGCCGTCACCACGTCCTGTTGGTGGACGAGCGTCGGGACGAACTCGAGGCCGTACCACCAGACCACCGTCTGGACGTTGTTCGTGTCCGTCCAGAGCGCGTGGAACCGATTGTCCGAGCCGACCGCGAGGTGGGTGTAATCGCCGATGAACCCGCCGCCGAAGTGGTAGCGGGTGTTGATCGGATGCGTGCTGACCAGGTTGGAGACGCCGGTCGACAGGTCGGCGACGGCGTAGTCGAGCCGGGCGTTGTGGATGTAGTTCCCGAGCGCCAGGCAGTTGATCCGTCCCTCGGGCGGCGGCGGAGTGTTGGCACACGTCTGCCACGGCGAGACGACGTCGGCCGCATACGCGGACATGTAGACACGTCCTGAGGGCGAGACCGCGACGCCCGGCCAGAGCGTGTCGACGCGACGCGGCGCCGGAGCATCCAGCGTCGAGCCGTCGGGGTTCGTGACCGGGTAACCCACCGCCGTTTGGTTCGACCCATCGAGCGCCGGGAAGATCGGCGCCGGCTCCGACCAGGTCGCGCCGCCGTCGGTCGACTTGCTGTAGACGGCGGCCACGTGACAGCCGCTGTTCGTCCGCGTCGCGCAGAGGCTCCCGTCCGAGTCCTTGACCTGCGTCGACCAGGCCACGTACAGGTCGCCGTTGGGGGCGATGTCCCCGGCGGGGAAGCTGTTCACGCGGAAGACCGCGTTAGCCGGGGTGACGATGTCCTGGACGTCCGCGATCCTCCTCGGCCTACTGAAGGTCGCTCCGCCGTCGGTCGACTTCACGATCCACTGGCTGTTGAGCGTCGCGAGGCGCGTGGAGCCCTCGAAGATCACGTAAACCGTGCCGTCAGAGCCCACGATCGGGCGAGAGCCCTGATCGTAGAGGACGTTGCCCGAGATGCTCGCCGGCGTGCTGAAGGTCACCCCGCCGTCGGTCGAGTACGCGAAGAAGATCGGCGATTGGACGTACCTGCCGTTGCTCGGATTGAAGAGGTAGCGCGTCCAGCTCACGTAGACGCGGTCGCGAAACGGGCTGGAGGCATGCCAGTCCGCGCCGATCCACTCCTTGTCGTTGAGCACGGTCGGAGAAGTCGTCGGATTGATGAAGGTCGGCGGGCCCCAGGTCAGGTTGCCGCCGCCGTCAAACGTGCCCTTGTTCACCGCGACCGTGTTCGGTGCCGAGGTGCGGTTGAAGCCCAAGCCGGCGTAGTAGACGCGGCCCTGGCTGTCGAAGGCCACGGCCGGGTCGCCGCCGGCGTCATACGGGCCTCCGACCAAGTGCTCGACGCCCGGAATCAGCGTTCCGATGTGGTCCGGATCGCTGTTCGAGCAGCACCAGGTCGAGCCGCCGTCGTTCGAGAAGTACGTCCCCGAGTACGCGTCGCCCAGCCCGCTACAGGGCGTTCCGTCGATCGTGCACGCCCACGTGCGGCTGGTGTAGTCGTTGGCCGAAGCCACGACGCGGTTCGGGTTGTTCGGGTCGATCGCGATCGCCGTCTCGTTCTGCGAAGCTGCGGCGGTGTCCTGGTTGACCGTGACGTCCGGTGCCAGAACGCTTGTGCCGTCGAGCGGGCTCGACAGGACGTACGTCGGCGTAATCGCCGCCGGGCCCGCGTCCGGAGCAGAGGGGTCGCTGGCCTCCTCCTCGATGAAGGCAGACATGCGGATCTGCAACCCGGCGGTGCCGTGCACCGACGCGACCTTTCCGGCGAGCGTGTTGATGTCGTAGCGCTCGGCGGGGCTCGGGCTCGCGCCTCCCGGCAGCACGAGCCAGACGAAGGCGGCCGTGAAGAGCGCCGCTCCGCGCCAAGCAACAGAAGCTCGTTTGTTCATTGCTCTCCCCCTTGTCATGGTAGGGCTCAGGGCCTGGGCCCTCTTCCTTCACGCTGATCATGAACCCGCTATTTGCGAATTTCAAGCGAGTTCGGCTCGTAGGATGCGTAAATCCGGTCATCCGCACCAATCTTCCGGATTTGCGGGGAGATCGAGCTTGCGAACCCTATGCCGGCGCCACCAGGCTCGCGACGTGGCGGCCCGCGCTAACTCAGACGTAGCGCTGCATGCCCATGGGAGTGACCCGCCGGCGGGGCTCGGCGGCCCGCGTTACATCGGGTCGATGCGTATTCGGGGCGCGTCGGCGGGTTTTCGGCTCTGCGAGACGGTTTGCATGCGAATAGGGCGGACGTCGTGCTCACATTCTGTAGAGCGACGCCGTCTCACCGCTCGGAGGTCGCGTCGATCACTCGTCGTGTCGCTCTGTCGGCCTCCGACAGGCACGCGTTCGTCATTGCGCCGGGGCCGAGCCAGCGCTTGTTGTCGCACAAGAGCCGAACCGCGACACGTCCCAAACAGCCCGTTCTCGTCAGATCGGACTAGGCGAACGGACCGACCCAGACTCCGCTCAAACCGCGCAGCAACTACACCCAAGCCCCCACACGACGCGATCGCCCGATGTGGCCGCCACATTACTGCCCGGCCGCTTGCCCAACCGCGCCCCGGCTCCGGCTCCGGCTCGCCAGGGCTGGAAGAGAATCCCCGGGCCTCCTCCCTACACCGGCGGAGGCTTCGCCTGCTCGAGCACGTCGTTGTCGAGCGCTTGCTTGAGGATCGCCGGATCGATCAGGCCGACGACGTTCTCAAGGGTGCGCAAGCCGGTGGCCTCGATCACGGCCTGCATCCCGCCCCCATCGGCGACGACACGGGCGGCCCTCTCGTCGCTCTGGCTGTGCAGGTCGGCCCGGGTGAGGGGCCGGCGTGCATCGTGCCCGTCGAGCCAGGCCTCGTAGTCGCTGCGAGGGCGGCGTCGGCGGGAAGTGAGCTTGCGCGCGGCAGCGCGGGCGCGGCGCGCCTGCTCGCGCTCGGCCGCGGCCTGCGCCCTGGCCTTCCTGCGCACCTCCTGTTCGAGCCGCCGCTCGTCGCAAAATGGTAAGGAGGGGGTCTCCGGTTCGAGTCCGGAAGAGGGCTCTGCAAAAACTCTCCTCGGCGCGGCTTCAGCCGCGCTCGCGTTCTTACTGCTAGGGGGGTGTACAGCTCGGCGTCGGCCGAAGGCGGGTAGTCGCAGTTCTTGACACCGCAGACCACTCTGTAGCCGCCGGCGTAGAGGACCTGCCCGTTGGGAAGCAAGGCGGCGGCGGAGCCTAGCCGGTTGGGGTAGACGAGCGGGCCGGTGGCCGCCCAGGTGCCGGTGGCTGGTGAGTAGATGTCGCCTGCCTGCGTGGCACCGGCCACGAGCACGCGTCCGTCTTGCAGGAGCGCCGCGACACCGAACTTGTGGACGGCGGTCATGCTGCCCGTCGCGCTCCAGCGGCGCGAGGCCGGGTCGTAGAGCTCGGCGGAGGTGAGTCCGCTCGGGTTGCCGCCGCCGGCGAGCAGCACCCGGCCGTTGCCGAGCAGGGTCGCGGTCGCGCCCTCGCGGCCGGTTGTCATCGTCCCTGCGCCCCTCCAGCGTCCGGTGCTGGGGATGTACAGCTCTGCATTTCGCGGCCAGCCGATCGAGCCGACGCTGGCGCCGCCCGCGACCAAGACGGTGCCGTCGGCCAGCAGCGTCGCGGTCTGGCTCCGGCGGGGCGTCCGGAGGCTGCCGGTCAACGTCCAGCGGCCGGTCGCTGGTCCGTACAGCTCGGCGCTTGCTTGCACACCGCCACCGCTAAGGGAGTTACCGCCGACGACGAGCACGCGCCCGTTAGGGAGCAGGGTGCCGGTGAAAGAGATCCGGTCGACGTTCATGCTCCCGGTTGGCGTCCAACGGTTTGTGGCCGGGTCGTAGAGTTCGGCGCTGGCGCTGTACTGGCCCCCGCCGGCGACGAGGACACGCCCGTCGGCCAGACGCACGGCGACATGAAGACCGCGCGGCTCGTTCAGCGTACCGGCCGGGATCCAGGTGCCGGTGGGCGGGTCATACAGCTCGGCAGTGGAGTCACCGACCCCACCGACCACGAGGATGCGCCCATTACCGAGCCGCGTCGCGGTCACGTGCGCACGCGCCGCCGCCATGCTCGCCGTCGCCACCCAGCTGCCCGCTGCCGTGCTCACAAACGACCGCTGCGGCGTCACCGGCCGAGCGCCTTCACGGAGCGAGCTCGAGCCCGAACCCGAAGCGAGCGCAGGGGCTGCAAGCGCAAGCACCGCGCAGGTAGCGGACCCCATGGACCTCTTGCGCACGACGAAGCCCCCTCTTCTCGCCTGGATGAACGAGGCGAGGATAGGCAGGAAAACCTTACGCCTGCCTTACAAGACCGTTAAACCATCAGAAACATGGTCCGGCCGGCCCCTGCCTCCGTCAGCGGGCGCCAGAGTCAAAGGCAAGACACTCATTGACAAGGCGGTCAAAACACACGCCGCCAACGAGAAGCGCCTCCTCGACGCACTCGAACCCGACGACCAACGAGCGCCCGACCACCACTTCCGAGCACTCCTGGCTAGCCTCGAACTCATCCGAATGACGAGAGCCCGCTCACCATCGATCGCCTCGACTCGACCCCTCTCTACAGAAACGGGTCAGCGCACGACCTCGGACGTGAGGCGCAACGAGATCCCTCTCTCATCGGGGATCAGCGCCGACGGGATGGAGCATCTATGGAGCCGGGCGGTCGCAACCAGTTGCAAGCAGTGGCAAATGGCCAGGCGCCAAGAACGGCGAAAAAGGGCACGGGCCGTTCCTGTCGACGAGTATCGGATTGGGCTAGTGGGGCGTCTGGACTGCTCGAGCCTAGTAGCCATGCGGGTTCGGCGAAGCATGGGCTAGCTCATTCGACTGGCCCGTTTTGGCCGGAATGAGCCATTGCTCCCGGGTGCCGCAGGCGTCGCACTTCCCGCATTCTGCGACAGGTCGGCTCGGCGCAGGGAAGAGTGGTTGTGCGGGGCGAGCCGTCCCGCCCGTGTTCAGCCTTCGCCAGTCGCCGCTCTTCTGGGTGGACGCCCGAGCCGTATCGGCTCCGCGTTGCCGCCTCTATTGCCGCCGCCTCGTAAGCCCCGATGCGGCTCCCGTACAGGCATGCTAGTTCGGGTTGCCGCATTGCCGCATTGCCGCATTGCCGATCGCCGGCGAGGAGAGAGCGCTCCTCGGTTCGGCGACTGACAGGATCACGCGATCACGTTACGGCGGCGTCGGGTGGCCGAGGATCAGCCATCGCCGCTCAGGTGTCCCTTTGGTCTGCGAAGGCGGGAGCGACGGCGGCGTCCAGCTCACGCCGCACAACCACGCCGACGCGTTGTTCGGCACGATCGCGCGCCGCCCGATAACTGGCGATGGCCTCGCGGATTGAAGATGGAGACGCTTTCACCCCGAGCGGCGCAAGCAGGTGATTGAAGACCTTGTCCAATTCGCTCGCGACGACGTCGGCCTTACCGCCAGCTTCCTTGCCTCTGAGCCAGAGCATCCAGTCCCAGAAATGCGCCTCAATCGCATCGAGGTTCTCGCGGCTCGGCCGCCAAGGCGGCTCGTTGGCGTGGGGCTCGTCGGGGAAGATCAGGTCCACCTTCGCCGGGCCGCGAAGGATCAGCATCCAGCACCATTCAGGGCTTAGGCGATCCCACTGCTGCGCCAGCGGGTCAAGCCGCGCCAGCAAGTGCGGGAGCGCCTCGGCAACAGCCGCGAAGTCGTTGGCCTCGACGCGGAAGTCCCAGTCAGATAGCTCGCTGGCGCGTCCCTCGGCCCGAGAGCCGACCAGGCGGATGTCCCGAACCGCAGGTGAAGTGAAACGCTGGCGATGATCCGCTCGGCGAGATCCATTTAGGTAACCGAGACGGTACCCGCACGCCGCTCCGGAGCTGTTTCGCCGATCGCAGGAGCGGAGCTCAACCCGGCGGTCGAACCTCGCGGTCGAGAATCGCCCCAAGCGGGACGCTCTTTCTCTGTCGGTGACCGACACACCGACAGAGCGACAGTCTGAGGGCGTGAGCCCGCGCCGGTTGGCCGGCTAGCCCGGAAGACCGGGGTTGAGCATCGTCGTCTAAGTCGTACGTGGGTGACTGGCGCATTCACTGGCGCGCACGTCCCTCAAAGGTGATGTGTAACTCGGCTGGAATTTGTACAGGCGACGCCGCAGGTGGAGCTCCACGTGGTCGTCGCGCAGCTACCGCAGCATCCTGTTCTGAGGAGGGCGGCGCGGGAGCCGCCCTCCTCAGAGGCTCCACGCTAGGCGGCGAGCGCCGCGCAGACGTCTTCGATGTGACCGCGTGCAGTGAACCCGGTGACGTTGCCCTGCTGGTCGAACGTGAGCACGAACCGGCCGGATATGAACGTCACCCCGGCCGGCGATCCCTCACCGAGGAAGCCCGCTTCTCCGAAGAGGAGCCACGGGCCCGTGCCGATCAACGTGGTGCCGTCTGGCGTGAAGAATCCCGGCCCGGGAATGTTCAACTCGATCGTCTCGCCGGTGTCGAGGTTCGTCACCTCGACCCGCAACGCGCCGGTGACCAGCACAGCGCCACTGCTGAAGATTGTGGCGAACTCGTTGTTCCGCGTCGGGTGGACAAGCACCGGGAAGTCCTCGCAGAACTGACCCGATGCGTCCGCGGCGGGGACTTGCACTCTGATCGGACGGTCGGCCGAGGCGAGAGGCGCAACTGCCAAAGCCACGCCCAGAATCGCCATCGCCACCAGAATCGACGTCTTCTTGCTCATGCCGCATCTCCTTCTCCCCCGGGGCCGCTAAGTCTCTGAGAAGGGCAAACTCAGACCGTGCTTCCCGTCCCTTCTCGGGTTCGGGCTTCGAGTCTCCTCCTCCGCCGCGGTACTGTCAACGGCAGGGTGCGGTCTTGACCGTTTGTACGCGCAAGCGGCGCCCACCCGACCGACTACGCAACCGAGATGGCCCTTCACGAGGGTCGCGATCGGCGACCTTCTACGTGACCCAGAGCTGGTCGAGCAGTACGCCGAGCTGGACACTCCGTTGGTAGTTGCCTGTCCGCGCCGAGACGAGGTCGATCCCGGCCGTGTGGACGAACGGCACCAACGGCGCCAAGTCCACGACTCGCCGCTCGACCCGTCGCCACAGCTCGCCCGCGGCGGGCCGGGTCGCTCGCTTCCAGCTCGTGGGCACGGTCGGCCCCCCGGTCGCCAGATTGGTCACAGAACCCTTCGGGATTGAGGTTGACCGGGGCCGCCGGCTGATAGGTCGAGCAAGTGAGAAGGTTGAGGAAGAAGTCCGACGGCCGCGGGAAGTCCGACTCCCATCCCTGTAGCCCTACGTGCACGTGCGAGGCGGGCTTCCCCGCTGGTCGTCGCCATTGACGGCGACATCCACGGCCACGCCGGTCGCCTTCGCGGCTCCCAAGAGCCGCCGGGCGCGCGTGAGGTCGGGCGCCGTCCAGATTCCCGACGAGTGCGCGCGGCCCGTGTACGGGCAATACGGCCGGTAGCTCGGGAAGCCGGGCGGCAGCAGTTGGCACGTCGGCCGCGCGAGCTCTGATCATTGGCGGCCAAGGCGCGTCTTCCGCTTCGGCATCCGGAGAGCGAGCTCCTCAATCGGCGGCTGTTGGCTAATCGCCAGCTCTTGACCTAGACATCCGGCCGGAGCTCCGCCTCCGGTCAGTGCGTTCATGCGACCAAGCCCCGCGGGCTTGTGCCCGCTCCTGCTTTGCAGTACAAGAGGTGTAGGGAGAGGGTCGTGCGGATCACCTTCAGCGAGCGTCAGCTTGGCGACGACCTGGCCGAGTTCTTCCGTCGCAGCGACTGTGCGGTTGAGCATGTCGGCCACCATGCCCTTGAGATCAGGCCGCGCCTGCCGCTTCTCGACGCCGCCGCCAAGTTGGAGATTGAGGGCCTGCTCCGCGTGTGGTGCAAGCTCCACCCCGAGTCGATCGCCGCAGTCACGCTCGTCGGCGGAGGCGATGTCGCGAGCGACGCCGACTCACTGGTCCTTCGAAAGCCAAGCTGAGCGGCCCGCCGGCGCCGTGGGTCAGCGGCCAGCCGGAAGCGTGTCGCAGTTCCGCCAAAGTGCGACAGCTGCGGACTCGAGACGAGCAGACCGAACTGCTCTCGCAGGATCGGGTCGTTTGGCGCGCGGCTGGCGCGCCCGTCGACTGGGCTGAGCGATGAGGCGGGCGGAGAGCCTAGTCTGGTCGTATGGCCCGCTTCATTGGACGGGAGAACGTCCGCAAACGCCTAGCGCCGCTCGAGGGCGAGCAAGGCCGGACGAGCTATGCCAACGGAGTGGTGCGGATCGAGCTTCCCGGCGAGGCCATCGTCGTCCGACCGCCGTTCGGGCTCGCACATGAGCACGAGTACGGCACGGTGCGGCTGGCGCCGCTCCTCGAGGCGTTGACCGACGACCACATCGTCGCTGCGTTGCTCGTCCGACTTGGCGGCTACGCGGTTGGCGTCTTCGACGGCGAACGCTTGGTCGCATCGAAGGTCGGCTCGCGCTTCGTCAAGAACCGGCACAAGAAAGGCGGGTCATCTGCCAACCGCTTCCGGCGGCGCCGCGAGGAGCAAGCGCGCGCGTTGATCGAGGAAGCGGCCGAGGTCGCCGTCCGCGTGCTCGAGCCCTGGCGCGGCCGGGTCGAGTTCGTCGCCTTCGGCGGCGACCGCGGAGCGATCAGCGAGGTACTGGCAGCGAGGGCGCAGCTCGGCTGGTTGGCGAAGCGGGCGATCCCGCGGTTCTTTACCGTCCCCGAGCCGCGTCGACGCGAGCTCGAGCGCCTGCCCTACGAGCTCTATTCGGCCGAGCTCACCACCGAGCCGAAACACGATCGACCCGCGCCCGACAGCCGCATCGACGAGTGCAGTTCTCGTGTGGGGTGCCAAAATTAGCGTCCTGCCTGCAAATCGCTGATTTCTCGGGGCGCGCACCGAGTTTTGGCACCCCACAGGCATCAACTAAGAACGCGCCCACGACAGGCAGACGCCGCGTAATCGCGGTCACGCAGCTTTGGGCCTTCTCCCCCGCCGCTGTTGACGGCGACCTTTGCGCCCCATCTCATCGGCTTCCGCGTCAGTGACATCGAGGACGATAGTTCCCCTGCGGGCGTCTCTGAAGTTGATCGAAACTGTCGCTCCCTTTCCGTCCTCGATCTCTGCGCCGGAAAGGTCGGATACCAACACAGTCTTCTTCATCCACCCATACCTCCAGTTGACGGCGCGAGTGTAGTGAAGGAATCGAGGCTTTATATGCTCAGTGACCTCTACGGGGTCAAAGCATCGTCGAGAGCAATCTACGAAGCTCTAGCTCGGTCGGGCAACCCCAATACGAGGAGGCCGGGCGCGCAGGATGTCCCGTTCGTCGTGGAACTTCGCGACGGCGGTCCCGGTGTTGATGGTCAGGCGGTGACGAGAATAGCGGCCTCCTTGGTCGGGGACGGGACGTCGTTCGAGCGAGGTCGCGCTCGATCACGACGGCGAGCTTTGCAACAGCGCACCGGTAGGACGGGAACGCTCATCGCGGTGCTGCGTCCTGGAGCTCGCCGAGGCGTGCACGGACCTGCGCGGCCATGGCGAGGTTCTTCTTGCGCTCGTAGCGCTCGAGCGCCTGCTCGAGCGCGGCGGCGGCCTCCTTAGTGCGGCCGGCGGCGTGCAGCACCTCGGCGAGGTCGCAGAGCGCGTCGCCTTGCACGTTCAACCCGTCCGTGCGCTCTGTGATCGCGACGGCCTCGCGGGCGAGCTGCTCCGCCTCGGCGTGCTCGCCGCGGCGGGCGTGAACGAGCGCCTGTGCCTGCCGCCAGAGTGCCTGCCCGATGGCGGCCTGCTCGTCTCCGATCTCCCGGCCGAGCTGGGCGAGCGGCTCGGCCTCGTCGTGACGTCCGAGCGCGCACAGCAAGCGGCCGCGCATCGCCGCGAAGGTCGAGAGGAAGCCGCGCTGACCGCGCACCTCGACCAGCTCACAGAACCGGCGTAGATGCTCGGCGGCGGCCTCGTGGTCCCCCGCCGTCGCCGCGACCTGCGCCAGCATCCAGTCGACCCAGTCATCGCCCGTCAACTCGCGCCACCGCTCGCCGGCCTCGCGCGCAATCTGCGACGCCTCGTCGAACCGGGCGAGCATCGCGAGCAGCCAGGCGCGCGTCAGCAGCGACGCGGGATGCGGATTCTCGGGAAGGAGCGCGTCGACCGTGCGTAGCGCCTCGTCTGCAGGCCGCGGCCCGAGGGCGAGCGCGCTCTCGGGAAAAAGTCTCGAGCTGCGTTGTCCGGCCAGCCGGGCGTGGCGAAGCACCTGCTCGGCCGCCTGTGCCCAGTCCTCGAAGCGGCAGCGCCAGTTCGCAACCCCGTAGCCGAGCGCATTCCAAACGTGCACCAAGCCGGCGTGGTCCTCCGCCTGCTCGAGCAGCGGCAGCGCCTTCCGCGCGAGTTCCTCCACCTCGTTGACGGCGGGATCGGCCGCAAAGAACACGCGGTAGTAAGCGGCGCCGACACGCGCGAGCGCCTCGCCGGTCTCGTCCGCGGCGATCCGCGCCCGCTCCGCGGCGGCGTCGGCGATTGCTGCGGCCTTCGGGCTGTCCCGGAGGAGCGCCTGAGCGAGGTCGAGCTCGAGCACGACGTCCACCCGTGCCGGCCGCGTCAGCACCAGCGCACGCTCGAGCAGTCCGGCTGCGGCGCGCTCGTCGCCCCGCCAGAGCGCGCGCCGGCCGGCGGCAGCGAGCCGCTCGCCCGCGCGCTCCGTGAGAGCCGAGTCGGGCTGGCCGAGCTCCTGCTTGTATCGGACGGCCTGCTCAAGGTGGTAGCCGAGGATCTCGTCCAGCTCGACCAACTCCTCCCCGCGCTGCTCCAGCCAGTCGGCGAAGCGCTCGTGCAGCTCCGCCCGCGCGGATTTGGGGAGCGCGTCGTAGGCGGCGTCGCGGATCAGCAGGTGGCGGAAGCGGAAGCCATCCTCGCCCGCGAACTGCGCCCTGTCGGGGCGGATCAGCTCCCTGCGTACGAGCGCAGCCAGGCGCGGGGTGACCTGGGTCTCCTCGGGAGCGAGGGCCTGCACTGCGCCGCGGTGGAAGATCTCACCCTCGACCGCGCCCCGCTCCAGGACGCGCCGCTCGGCGGTGTCGAGCTTGTCGAGGCGGGCGGCAAGAAGTGCTCGCAGCGTCGGTGGAACCACGACCTCGCCACCCGCTTCCTCGGCCACCGCGAGCATCTCTCCGATGAACAGCGGGTTGCCGCCTGCCGCATCGGCGATCTTCGCGCGCAGCTCCTCCGGTACACGCGCCCCGACCAAGCGGTTGACGTCCTCGGTGCCCAACGGCTCGAGCCGCACCGTCACCGACCAGGACGGGCGGCGGTCGAGCAGCTCCGGCCGGGCCATGAAGAGGAGCATGATCGGGGCGCCGCTGGAGAGCAGCGCGACGTGCTCGACCAAATCGAGGAACGTCTCCTCGCCCCACTGGACGTCGTCGAACAGGACGACGAGCGGCGCCTGCTCTTCGAGGAGCTTGCGGAACGCCCAGGCGATCTCCTCCGCCGAGGTCGCCGCGTCGGTCTCGCCGAGCAGCGAGCGGATGGCCGCCGCGGCGGCCGGATCGGACGGCAATGCGTCGAGCTGCTTGACAACCTCGGCGACCGGCCAGTAGGTGATCCCCTCCCCGTAGGGGAGGCAGCGGCTGCGGACGACCCGGGCCTCGATCGAAGCGAGTGCCTCTGCCGCAAGCCGGGACTTGCCGACGCCGGCGTCGCCCACCACCGTGACCAGCTCGCAGCGCTGCCCGGCCTGCACGCGCTCCCAGGCTTCCCGGACCAGCGCGAGCTCGCGCTTACGGCCGACGAACAGCGCCTCGTGCCGCCGCTCCGGCGCGTCGCGGACCCGCAGGAGCCGGTAGGCGGGTACCGGCTCGGCCTTGCCCTTCAGCACGAGCGGCTCGACCGGCTCGACCTCGGCCGCGTCCCGGACGAGTGCGAGCGTCGGCTGCCCGATCAGCACCTCGCCCGGCTGCGCCGCCTGCTCCAGCCGCGCCGCCACGTTGACCGCGTCGCCCGTGGCCAGCCGCTCCTCCGTCCCCGTCACCACCTCGCCCGTCATGACGCCGATCCGCCCCTGCAGCCCGAGCTCGGGCAGCGCGTCGCGCATCTCGACCGCCGACCGCAGCGCGCGCAGCGCGTCGTCCTCGTGCAGCACCGGCACACCGAACACGGCCATCACGGCATCGCCGATGAACTTCTCCACGCTGCCCCCGTGCCGCTCGACGATGGCCTTCATCCGCTCGAAGTAGCGAGCGAGCAGCGCCCGCAGCCGCTCGGGATCGAGCGTCTCGCCGAGGGCGGTTGAGCCGGTGAGGTCACAGAAGAGCAGCGTCACCGTCTTGCGCTGCTCCTGCGCCCGCGCGCGCGCAGGAGCGAACGAGAAGCCACACTCCTCACAGAACTTGGCGCCCTCGCTGTTCTCATGCCCACAGCTCGCACAAACCAGCACGTCTACGAGGCTAGACCGCGTCCCCGCCGACGGCAACCGCGGCCCCGGCCCGCCGAAGCGTTGCTCACCCGCCTCGATCACCCCCGCCTGCGTTTGCCGGAGCAAAAGGAGCCGCCGGTGCCCGCCTCTGCGCCGCGCCGGCCTCCTCGGTCGGGGACGGGACGGTCGTGTGGGCGAGGTGGCGCTCGATCGCGACGGCGAGGCTGGCGAGGTCGCGGTAGCCGATAATCCTGCGGAATTGGCGTTCGGCTTCGAGCATGCCGGCGGCCGTCCAGCGGAGCGCCATCTCGCCTGACTGCCAGCGCTTGACATTGCGGCTGCTACGCCGGACGCACTCGATCATCGACTCGCACGTCGTTCGCGCAGCTCGCCGGCTTCCCGATCGCTCAGCTCGATCATCCCGCGGCTTGTCCGGATCCTCAACACGAAGTGCGACCCTGCAGAGACAAAGGCAAAAGTTAGGCAAGGGAGTGCGAGCGCACTATCCCTCCATGTTCCAGAGCGGGGCGGAGGTCAGACTGGGGCGATTCCGCGACACGCTGGGCCGGGCGCGGATTGTCTCGCTGGCTTTGCGGGCGGGCCTGCGAGCCGGGCCGCCGGCTGGCACTTCTGCTAGCGATCTCTGACAGGAGCGCGGTCGTCTCCGCCCGCATTCCCGCGCTCTCGAGCGGGGTCTGAAAGCTCACGCCCAGAACGCGGCCTCAGCCTCAGCCGTGCCCTGGTCGAGGAGCGGGGCGTGGCCGCGAAGTGCAGCCGAGCCTCACCTGCGCGCGCGCTGACCACGAGTGTCGCAGAATGCGGGAAGTGCGACACGCGCGCTCGGTCCAAGCAGCGGTCGATTTTTGAGCAGCGGTCGATTTTTGGCGGCGGCTCCACCCCGCTCGATCTCGCCCCTGCGCCGCCAAGCGGCTCGAAGGTGCTCCGACTGAGAAGCTCGAGCGGCTTGAGCTGTCTTCACCGACCTTGAAGCGGCGTCGCTAGCCGCTCGGTGTGCCGAGTGGGTGCTCTTACCGCGGGAGCGGGAAGACGACGGTGCAGCCCGGAAGCAGCCCCCTGCCTCCGCTCTCGCCGCCGAGGTCGGCGAGCGCCAGCTCCACCCCCTTCAACCGCTGCTCCCAGTCCGGGTTTCCCACCTCGTCGGTGCTTCGAGCAGTGCCCGGATCGTCGGGTCGCCGTCGCCGGCCGTGCGGGTCTGCTCCACGACCTGGCGGATCTCGGGCTTCGTCATCAGCCGCTCACCGGTGCGGGTACCGATTCCCACCGCCCCTGCAGCCTCGTGCTGGGTGAGGCCGTGGCCGACCAGCTCGGCAAAACGGTGCGCAACCTGCTTGGTTTCTGGGCCACGGGTGGGATTTTAGCTTCGCCCCTCCGCCGTCATCAAAACGGACGGAGCTCCGAGTCGGCAGCAGCCTCCGCCATGTGGCGGCCTGCGGCGCCATGTGGCGGAGGCGATTGTCGAACTCCAGATAGCCTCGACCCCGCATTCGGTGCGGGTTTGCGCCCCGGTGTGGCGGATGTGGCGGATGTGGCGGACTCCGCCACATCGAAGGCAGCCATCCAGAGCGCGCGGTGGGTGAAAGCGAGTGCGCTCTCGCCGCGCAAGATGGCGACCCAGCGCTGGCTCATGGGCGCGATCCCGTCGGGCAGGGCGCCCGCGGAGTCGATCGAGTTCATGTCCATGCCTAGATTCCAGCATCCGCAGAGGCGAGGGCCAAGTGGCGTCTAGGCAACATCGGCAAAGTAAGCGACAATCCAGGCATGGTCGTAGGCATGATGCGCGACCACTGGTGGTGGCCCTGGTGGGTCAGCTCGCTCATCGACATCGGGGTCGTGCTGGTCGCGCTGGCGGCCTTCCACCTGAGCTCGCGCCGGATCGCGTGATGACCGAAAAGTCCGACCGCATGAAGGGTGATGAGCCGCCGCCGATGATGCCTTGAGACCGGTGCGGCAGCTGGCTTCTGGAGGAAACGTACGTTCCTGAACACGGGGGGAAGGCTTGACTTCTCGGTCGTTACGGTCTATGCCCCTGGCCTGAACAGATCCGCTGGGAAACCGCCACAGGCGACGAGCGGCTGCTTCGGGGAGACCTCTTTGGAGCAGAGGTTCTCGCGCCGGGAATTTCTCGTAGCCGCGGGCGCGGGGGCTGCGGCGCTCGCGATGCCAGGGCTCGTGTCGAGCGCATCGGCGCTCACGCCGGGTGCCCGGCCAGGGGACAGCGTCGTCCTCGAGTGGAACGAGGCCTTCCTGCAAGCGGTCCGGGACTCCAAGCTGGGGCCGCCGATGGTGGCGCGGGCGCTCGCGATCGCGCACACCTGCATCTACGACGCGTGGGCGGCCTACGACCACAGGGCCGTAGGGACTCGTCTCGGCGGCTTCCTGCGCCGGCCGCCGCGTGAGCGCACGCTCGCAAACACGGAGCAGGCGATTAGCTTCGCCGCTTACCGCGCCGCTGTCGACCTCTTCCCTGGCAGCACCGCGTCCGTCTTCGACCCGCTGATGAGCCGTCTCGGCTATGACCCCCGTGACCATTCGATCGATACATCGACGCCGGCGGGAAGCGGCAACGTCGCCGCTCAGGCGGTGCTCGACTTCCGTCACCGGGATGGGGCCAATCAGCTGGGCGATGAACCCGGCGGCGCTTCGGGTGTCCCCTACTCCGACTACACCGGTTACCAGCCGGCAAACGAGGCGATGGACATCCGCATGCCGTTCGACCCGACGACCGTTCATGACCCGAGCGCCTGGCAGCCGCTGCGCTACCGAGACGCCAGCGGCTCTGTGGTCACACCGGGATTCGTCGGCGCCCACTGGCAACACGTGACGACGTTCGCGCTCAGCCCCGGCTCGCTCCGCTCCTCGACCGGCCCGGCCAGGTACGGATCGCCAGAATTTCTGGCCCAGGCGCAGGGGCTGCTCGACATCAGCGCCGGGCTGACAGACGAGCAGAAGATGATCGCCGAATACTGGGCAGACGGCCCGCGCTCGGAGCTCCCGCCCGGGCACTGGAATCTCTTCGCGCAATTCGTGTCGCGCCGCGACCACCACGGCGATAAGGAGCACGGCGTCGAGCGCGACGTCAAGCTCTTCTTTGCCCTCACGAATGCCGTCTCGGACGCGGGTTGCTGCGCGTGGGACAACAAGCGGGCCTTCGACTCCGTTCGTCCGATCACCGCCATCCGGACACTCTTCCGCGGCCAGATGGTGTACGCCTGGGGCGGTCCCTACCAAGGCACGAAGCTGATCGACGGCGCAACGTGGTTCCCGTACCAGCCGACGAGCTTCCCGACGCCTCCGTTCCCCGAGTTCTCGTCGGGGCACAGCAATTTCAGTGCCGCAGGGGCCGAGATCCTCCGACGCTTCACTCACAACGACCGCTTCGGCGCCTCGGTGACCCTTCCCGCCGGGAGCTCGAGGGTGGAACCAGGCGCGGTGCCGGCGAGGGCCCTCACGCTCTCTTGGTCGACCTTCTCGGACGCGGCTAATGAGGCGGGTCTCTCACGGCGCTACGGCGGCATCCACTTCGAGCAAGGCGATCTAGATGCGCGGGCAACGGGCCGGGTCGCCGCCCGGCTCGCGTGGCAGAAGGCCCGGGAGCACTGGGAAGGAACCTAGCGCTCGTGGCATGGGTTGCATGCCTCCGAAACGGGTAGTAACCTCGCTGTGCGGGGGAGAAAGGGGGAGAGCATGAAACGATTCCTCGCGACGCTCGCCGGCGTCGTGGCAGCTTGCGCGCTCGTTCCTGCCACCGCGGTTGCCGACCCGACGGTCGCGAGCGGCGGCGGAAGGGGCACCGTCGACGGTGCACACGCGTTCTCGCAGTTCGGGTTCAGCGTCACACGCTTCGCCGACGGCTCGGTCCAGGGAAGCTTCAACTGTCTCATGGCCGGGGCGTCGCAATTTCCGGGCTTCACGCTGATGGCCGTCCGGGGTCAGGTGACAAGTGCCGCCATGACAGCGAGCGGCGCGACCTTCAGTGGTGCCGGCATGTTCCAGACGGGCAACCTGGGCAAAGCGCCGGCCACATTTCAGGTCGAAGTGACGGCGGGCGGCCCCGGGGTTGGAACGCTTCAGCTGACGCTGCTCACGCCGTTCGTCTTCGTTCTGCCAACGGAGGAGGTCCTGAACGGCCAGATCAGCATTCACTGAGGAATGCACGAGAGGAAGAGGAGGCAACATGCAACGCAACAGACGGTTTTGGGGGCTCGGCATTGTCTTGGCGTTCGGTGCCGCGGTGATGCTCCTGACGACCTTCGCCTCGGCCGCGCCCGGCAAGAAGGCCAAGCACGTTCGCTGGGACATCATCAGCACCACCGGGATACCACCGGCGCCCATCAACCCCGGAGGTCACGCGTCTGCAACGGCGCCGGACGGTGACACGATCACGTTCACAGGGTCCGGACGTTTTGTCGCGCCCGCGAGCGGCGGAGGTTCGTCCGCCGCAACCGGAGGCGGCACCTGGACGACCACGAGCGGCGGCAGCGGCACCTATCGGGTCGCGCGGCTCGTCAGCTGGCAGTTCGCCAATTTCCAGACCAACGTCGGCTTCATCGACAACATCGGCGGCGGCAGGGCGGCCAACGGAGTGTCTGTCCTCAAGATCGCGTTCTCGGACGGGAGCACGGGCGTCCTGACCGTGGGCTGCCACGGACCGGGCGCGCCACCCGGAATCTTCGAGGGCATCGCGACGACGAAGGGCTACAAGACGTACTACACCGTTCCGACTCCGGTGCCAGGCGTCGACGCCGGCCGCACGCTCTTCCACGTTCGGTAGGCCTTCGAGCC
>Ga0307278_10000243_pt1 | contig 28443 bp, 17 predicted proteins | sample ER_DNA_117_FD_194482 | JGI IMG/M metagenome (GOLD analysis project Ga0307278, IMG submission 194482) | Bulk soil microbial communities from the East River watershed near Crested Butte, Colorado, United States - ER_DNA_117 | ecosystem: Environmental > Terrestrial > Soil > Floodplain | place...
GGCTGGTGCCGGTCAGGGCGCGCCTCTCCCTGCCGCCGGTGTTCGTGCCCGCCTATCCGGTCAACTGGGTCGAAGTCGGCAGCGAGGCCGAGGGCGTGGTGGTCGCCCTCTGGCAGCGCCGCCTCAAGGTCGAGAAGCGCCGCCTCGAGCTGCTGGAGTGGCTCGCCGCCAAGCGCCCGCTGCCGTCGCACGGTGCCCAGGGGGCGCGCGTGGTCGCCAGGGCGCTGGTGGCGCCCCGCACCGCCCCGGCCACCCACCCCGCCGGCTGACGAGCGTGGCGACGGCGGACCGCGCGGGTGGCGGCTCGGTCAACTTCGACCGGGCCGCGGGCTACTACGACGCCACCCGCGGGCTCCCGCCCGAGGTCGGCGACCGGGTCGCCGCCCGGATCGAGGCGGCCGCCCGGCCGGGCGCCCGCTTCCTCGAGATCGGCGTCGGCACCGGCCGCATCGCCCTGCCGTTGCAACGGCGCGGTGCCTGGGTCGCCGGGGTCGACCTGTCGGCGGCGATGATGGCCACCTACCGCGGCAAGGCGGCCGCGGCCGGCCTCCCGGCGCCACGCCTGCTGCGCGGCGACGTCACCCGGCTGCCGCTCGCCGACGCCAGCGTCGACGTGGTGATGGAGGTGCACGTGCTGCACCTGGTGCCCGGCTGGCGCCAGGCGGTCGCGGAGATCCGCCGGGTGCTCGCGCCCGGCGGCATGGTCGTGCTCGGCTGGGGCCCCGGGCTGCCCCACCGCCCCGACAGCCCGCGCGACGCGCTGCAGCGGCGCATGCGCGAGCTGACCGCCGCGGCCGCCTCCACGCCGGAGTGGGTGGGCGTCGGCGACGCGCGGCAGAAGCTGGCCGCCCTCACCGGCCTCGGCGGGGTCGAGGAGCCGCTCGGCGCCGAGACCTGGGCCACCGAGGAGACCTGGGCGGCGGCGCTGGACGAGGTGGACGGCCGCATCTTCTCCTACGCCTGGCGGGTGCCCGAGGACGCCTGGAGGGCGGCGGCGGCCCGCGTGCGCGCCGAGGTCGCCGCCGGCCACCCCGACCTGGACGCGCCCGTCGCCGTCCAGCGCACCTTCCGCCTGACCCGGGTGCGATTCGACTGATCGATCCGGGGGGCGGGGTCAGCTCAGGCGGGGCAGGACCAGTTCGGTGGCGAGGTCGAGCTGCTCGTCCTCGAACACGGCGAACGGGGCGGCGGCGAAGGCGCAGATCACCTGCTCGACGCCGCGAGCCTCCCAGTCCCGGAGCTGGGCGAGCACCTCGTCGGCCGTGCCGACCAGCCGGCCCTCGGCCCACTTGCGCAGCTCCACGCCCTCGAGGGCGCCACCCGGCTGCCATGCCTGCAGGCGCCGCCAGCGCGCCGCGAGGTCGTCGGCGTCCCTGCCGATCAGGGTGCTCAGGCCGACGGAGCGGCGCACCTGCTCGAACGGCCGGCCGGCGGCGGCGCAGGCGGCACGCAGCACGTCGAGGCGCTGCTCGTACTGCTCCGGCGTGACCGTCCAGACCAGGTTCCAGCCGTCGGCGGCGCGGGCGACGAGCCCGAGCAGCCGGTCGCCGCGGCCGCCGACCCACAGCGGCGGGCGCGGGCGCTGCACCGGGCCGGGCAGCAGGGGCGCCGCCTCGGTGCGGAAGTGGCGGCCGGTGAACGCCGCCGGCGGCTCCGCCAGCAGGCTCCGCAGCACCCCGATGGTCTCCTCCAGCACGGCCAGCCGCTCGCCCGGCCGCGGGAACGGCAGCCCGTTCTCGGTGAACTCCTGGGCGTTCCAGCCGGCGCCGAGCCCGACGTCGAGGCGCCCGCCGGCGATCTGGTCGACGGTGGCGACCATCTTGGCCAGCAGCGCCGGCGCCCGGAAGCCGGCCGCCAGGACCAGGCTGCCGAGGCGCGCCCGGCTGGTCCTGGCCGCGAGCGCGGCCAGCAGGGTGAGGCACTCGGGGGTGCCCTGGCGGCCCTCGGGGCCGCCGTAGCGGGTCAGCTCGAGCCAGAAGTGGTCGGAGACCCACAGCTCGTGCCAGCCGTCGCGGTCGGCCCGCTCGGCGTAGCCCGCCACCGCCTCGAAGCTCACCGGCCGCCCGTCCGGGAACGAGAAGTCGTAGTGCGGCAGTGCCAGTCCCAGCTTCATCGGATCTCACCCACCATTCCGCGGTCCGCCACGCGAACTACCCCGAGCACCCTACCCGCCCGTCCGTGCCTGGCGCCGGGGCGGTCCTGGGTCAACATGCGGCCCCAACTGCCGATACAAGCCCGTAGTCACGAAAAGGGAGGCGGTGGCGATCGCGGCGCAACGCTGGGCGGGCGAACGCCCGGACGGCGGCCCAGCGGCGGGCGCTCCGGCCCGGCGCCGGCTCGGCGAGGTGCTGGTCGACAGCGGCGTGATCAGCCGCGACCAGCTCGAGCGGGCGCTGTCGGCGCAGCGCGACGACCAGGGCGGACGGCGCCGGCTCGGTGAGGTCATCACCGAGCTGGGCTTCGCCGACGAGATCCAGATCGCGCGCGCCCTCTCCGACCAGCTGCGCCTGCCCTTCGTCGACCTGGCCAGCATGTCCATGTCCGAGACGGCGCTGCGGGCGCTGCCACGGCACGTCGCGGTGCGCCTGCAGGTGGTGCCGGTCGCGCTCGCCCACGACGTGCTCACCGTCGCCATGAGCGACCCGACCAACGTGCTCGCCCTGGACGACATCCGCATGGCGACCGGGATCGGACAGATCCGGGCGACCGTGGGAACCGCCTCCGACCTGCACGAGGCGGTCAACCGGCACTACGGCGGGTCGGGCGCGGCCGGCGAAGCGGCCGCCAGCGCGATCGGCGCCCTCAAGGAGGTCCAGGGGATCGAGGTCCTCGAGGATCTCGGCGACGAGGACGGCGACGGCGGCGTCGGGGTGGAGGACGCGCCCGTGGTCCGCCTGGTCAACGCGATCATGGGCGAGGCGCTCTACAGCCGCGCCTCCGACATCCACATCGAGCCGCGCCCCAGGGACGTGGGCGTCCGCTTCCGCATCGACGGCCTGCTGCGGGAGGTCACGGTGGTGCCAAAGGCGATCCAGGGCGCGCTCATCTCGCGCGTCAAGATCCTCTCTGGGATGGACATCGCCGAGCGCCGCAAGCCCCAGGACGGCCGCGGCAAGATCCGCCACGAGGGCCAGGAGGCCGACACGCGGGTGTCGAGCATGCCCACCATGAACGGCGAGTCGGTGGTCATCCGCCTGCTCCGCAAGGAGGGCGAGAAGTCCAAGTCGCTGACCGAGATCGGCCTGAACGACGTCGACCGGGCCAGGCTCGAGGAGGCCATCAAGGAGCCGCAGGGCCTGGTGCTGATCACCGGGCCGACCGGGTCGGGGAAGACCTCGACCCTGTACGCCGGCCTCGGTCTCCGCATCGACCCGGCCCTCAACGTGGTCACCCTGGAGGACCCGGTCGAGGGCGAGATGGCCGGGGTCAACCAGGTCCAGATCAACGAGCGTGCCGGGCTGACCTTCGCGAGCGGGCTGCGCGCCATCCTGCGCCAGGACCCCGACGTGGTGATGGTCGGCGAGATCCGCGACCCGGAGACCGCCTCCATCGCCATGCAGGCCTCCATGACCGGCCACCTGGTCATGTCCACCCTGCACACCAACGACGCGCCCGCGGCGGTCGGGCGGCTGATCGACATGGGCGTCGAGCCCTACCTGATCACCTCCTCGCTCACCCTGGTGGTGGCCCAGCGCCTGGCCAGGGTGCCATGCCAGCGCTGCGCCGAGCCGGTGGAGGCCGACCCGGCCACCCTCGAGCTGCTCGGCATCGACCCGACCGTGGTCGACACCGGCAGGCTGGTCCGCGGGCCCGGCTGCGCGAACTGCTCGCAGACCGGCTACCAGGGTCGTATCGGGCTCTTCCAGGTCCTGACGGTCACCAGGCACCTGCGCGAGCTGGTGGTCGAGCGCGCCCCTGAGAGCGCGCTGCGCGACGAGGCGGTGGCGTCGGGCATGCGCAGCATGCGCGCCGACGGGCTGGCCAAGGCGCTGGCCGGGATCACCACCCTCGAGGAGGTGCTGCGGGTCACCCCGGCCGAGTCGGCGGCCGGCCAGCGGCGGGAGCGCCACGCGGGCAACGGCGAGCCGGGCGCCGGCGAGCCGCTGCCGCCAGAGCGGCACCCCGCCGGGATCGCCGGGTAGCGCCGGCTACTGTCCGGCGCCCTTGAAGGTCGCCATCTGCATGACCCAGCTAGCGTTCTGGGGGGCGGTGGCGCTGTAGCTGCCGGCGGTGGTGACGGTGCGGTCCTCCACGATGTCGCAGTCGGGGTTGGTGATGATGCGGGTGGTGAAGCCGGATCCGGCCCCGGTGAAGCAACCGGAGGTCATCCCGGCACCGACCACCAGCTCACGCGCGAAGCTGGTGGTGGCCGCGCCACTGTCGGCCGTCGCCGAGGACCCGGCGGCGGAGCGGCCCATGTCGAACGGGCTGGTCTGGTCCAGGCCGCTGTACTCGGCGATGCGCACGTCGGCGTAGTTGACGGCCTTGTCGAAGCTCACGGTGACGGTGTTGCTCCCCGCGCCCACGATGCTCTTGGCGTAGTAGACCGCCTGGCTGAGGCCGCTGCCGCGGAAGGTCGCGACGGCCACCTGGTAGGCGTTGCCGGCGCTGTCGGTGACCGAAGTGATGTCGCCGGTCGACTCGTTCCAGCCGATCACCGCGACGTTCAGGTTACCGGCACTCTCCGCGAGGTTGAACGTGGTCGCGACCGTGCTCTGCGGGGTCTGGGGCGTGGATGCCTTCACCTGCACGAACGCGATCGGCGGGGCGATCGACGACACCGAATAGGTCGCCGTGTAGCTCTGGGCGGTGCTCGGCACCACGATGGTGTGCTGCTGCGCGCCACCGTCCGACCAGGACTGGAAGGTGTAGGTGTTGCCCCCGGAGCTCTGGTTGCGCGCCTCGATGGTGTGGTTGAAGCCGACCAGGGTGTCGTAGACGAACGGCGCGGTCTTGGCGATCCCGTCGAGGTAGAGGGTGAGGCCTGCCGGGGTGGTGCCGAAGGTGAGGTTCACCTTCTGCGGGTAGATCGTGACCGACTTCGTGTCCGTCAGGCCGCTGGAGTCCGTAACCGTGAGCATGATGCGGTAGCGGGTGTTGCCGCTGAAGTCGTGGCCCGACGTGGGGATCGTGAACGTGCCGCTCTTGATCCCAGCCTGTGGGGCGCCCGGATGCACGTGACCATCGTGGAGGAAGTCGATGGTCCACGAGAATGCGCTGGCCGGAAGGGCGCCATCTTCCGTGTCCGTCGCGTCGCCGCTGAACGAGATCACGTCGCCCGCTCGAAACAGGCTTCCGTCTTGCGGCGACAGGATCGTCGCAGTCGGTCTGTTGCCGGCGCTGATGGACAGCGGCGTCGACAGGGTGGTGTTGACGCCGTCGGAGACCGACAGCCTGGCGGTGTACTGACCGGGCTGCGTGTAGGTGTGCGCGGGGTTGGCCTCGCTCGACGTCGAGCCGTCGCCAAACGTCCATGCATACGTGAGTGGCTGCCCTTCAGGGTCGAGCGACCCCTCGCTCGAGAAGTTCACGGTCAGCGGTGTCGGCCCGGACGTCGGATTCGCCGAGGAAACCGCCACCGGTGCTTGATTGGACTGCGAGTAGCGGATTCGGCGGATCTTGCTGAGCCCACCCGTGTGCGTCACGTCCGAATACCCGAGATCGACGTAGTACAGCGCGCCGTCGGGACCCTCGATGAGGTGGACGATGTCGCCGTAGGGGCCGTCGACCGATCCATCGATCGGCTCGAAGTTGAACACGCCGTTGACGTTGCCGGAGGCGTCGAAGGTGAGGCGCCGGATCCAGTTCTGGGTGTAGTCGGCGAAGAAGTAGCTGCCTTGGTAGGAACTCGGGTACTGGCTGCCGTGGTAGACGAATCCGCCGGTGATGGAGGCGTCGCGCCCGTTGTGCGGATAGGAGTAGATGGGGCTGGTGCACGGCGCCGCGCATGGTCCTTCGGAGTCCGGCCAGCCGTAGTTCACGCCCCTCGTGCCGAGGTCGATCTCTTCCATGGCGGTCGCGGGGTCGTTGCCGCCGACGTCGCCGACGTAGAGCCTCCCGGTCGGTGCGTTGTAGAACGCCCGGAACGGGTTGCGCAGGCCCCGAGCCCAGATCGAGTCCACGTTCGGCCCAGTCCCGTCGTAGAACGGATTGTCCGTTGGAACGGTACCGTCCTTGTTGACGCGATGGATCTTGCCGTGCGGGCTGGTCAGCAACTGCGCATCGCCGGCGGTGAGGTGATCACCAGTCGTGAAGTAGAGTTTGCCGTCGTTTCCAAAGCTCAAGGCCCCGCCATGATGCTCCAGGCCCGAATCCTGCGGATCCTGGTAGATCACGGTCTCGCTTCCGGCAATCGTGCCGGTATTGGTTGCGTTCGCCGTGAAGCGCGACAGTCGATCGCGGTTCGGCGTCGCCATTGTGTAGAAGAGGTAGTAGTAGTGGTTGTTAGCGAAATCAGGATCAAATTCGATGTCATAAACGCCTTGCGAAACCCCGGCCGATGCCACGTTGGTCAGTTGCAGGAACGGTGTTGGATCGGGTTGCGTATAGGGAGGCGGTAGAATCTCGATTCTTCCCTGAAGCTCCACCACCAGCATCCTTCCGTCGGGAAGGAACTCTATGGCCACCGGCAGGTTCAGTCCGGTCGCCAACACTTCATTCTGAAAATAACTTGTGTTGGCGACATTGACCATTACCGGTGCCGAGAAAGTGCCATTGCCGGCACCGTCGCGCGCTCGTGCCGTCAAGGTATGAGCGCCGTTGGGGACCGTGCGGGTATCCCATGCGAGCCCGTATGGAGCATCAGGATCCTCCGGGCCCGTGCTCACGCCATCGACATAAACTTGTACGCCGACCACCCCGACGTTGTCGGAGGCGCTGGCAGTGACGGTCACGATGCCGCTCACCTGTGCGTTGTCGGCTGGGCTCGTGATGGAGACGGTGGGCGGTGTCGAATCGGATGAGCCACCGGCGACGAGCGCCGTATTCATGTCCGACTGGATCTCTGCCTGGCTCAGCACACGGTCGTAGATACGGACGTCGTCGATGCGCCCGTTGAATCCGTAGCCTCCGCTTGCGCGGCGACCGATATTCACGTTCGCGGTGGAATTCTGCTGTGACGACGTCACCGTGCCAACGAGATCGCCGTTGTCGGGTTGACCATTGAGGTACACGTCAAGCGTGCGGGCCGTTGCATTGTAAACACCGGTGACATGATACCAGCTGTTGGTTTGCAGCACCGTTGCCCCATAGCGGGACATTTCCCCCCCGGAGTTGGTGCTCAGCTTGAAGCCGACGGTTCTGGACCCGCGGTCAACAGTGGTATCCAGTTGATACCCAATCGAGGTACTGCTTCGCTTGGACACGATTGCGGCATCGTCACCGGGAAATGCTGCGGAGTAGATCCACGCGCTGATGGTCATGCTCCCGGTAATTTGCAGGGCGGTCGGGTTGCCGAGGTTCACATAGTCATCGCTGCCGTCGAGGTTCACAGCCGTGCCGTGCTTCCCGATGGTCCAGGTGGGGCCGTAGGTCAGCGTGCCCGTCAGGCCGTGTCCCGAAGCGTCCGCCGCCGTAGTGCCCGCGCCTTCGTCGAACGCGTACCCTGCGGCGAGGCCGGGGCGCGGGCCGGTACCGTTGGAGACCGTCACGATCACGCTCGACGATGTGGCCGTGTTCCCCGCCGCGTCGCGCGCCCGCGCGGTGAGCGAGTGCGAGCCGTTCGTCGAGGTAGTGGTGTCCCAGGAGACCGAATAGGGCGAGGTCGTGTCTTCCGCGCCGAGGTTGGCGCCATCCAGGGCAAACTGCACGCCGGCAACCCCGACGTTGTCGGAAGCGCCGGCGGCAACCGTGACGGTTGCCGACACGGTCGTACCGCTGGTGGGTGCGGTAAGAGAAACGGTTGGGGGCGTGGTATCGGCCACGCTGTCGGCCTTGAAGGCGACCAGTTGCATGACCCAGACGTTTCCATTTTGTGTGGCGGTGGCGTCATAGGACCCGATGGTGCTCACGTTGCGGTCTTGCGTGCGATCACCGAAGGCTGTCGACCGGGTCGTGTAGGCGCTATCACCTTTCTTGACGGCGCGGGCTGACCCAGCGGCCGCGAAGAGCAGATCCGTCGCGTTGGTCGTTGCCACAGGACCACTGCTCATGGCGCTGCTCGTGCCGGTCGCCGATCTGGTCACATCAACCGGGTTGAGCTTGTCGATGCCAGAGTACTCATGAACGTGGATAGCGCCGAACGAGTTGATTGCCGTGGCAAAGGTTGCAGTCACCGTGTTGGCACCCGCGGCAACATTCTTCGCATAGAATACCTGGGCGCTCCAATTGCTTCCCCAGGTCGTGCGTCCGGCGGCACTGGCGTAGCTGTTGCCTCGGCTGTCAGACAGCGATACCGCACCAGTGTTGCTCCATAGCACGTAGACGACGATCAGGTTGCCGGCAGTGTTCGCGCTGTTGAAGGCCAGGCTGTTCGTCGAGCCCGATGTAACTTCGTTCGCTCTGGCCTGCACGAAGGTCGACGTCACCGCCGCAATTGCATCGCGATGCGACGGCAACACGCCAACGACCACGCTCGCCGCAATGAGGACGCCGGCAACTCTACGCCCCGGCTTGGTGCGACCCAGGCCGAGCAAAGTCCTACGCGAGCGCGTCCACCTACGCCGCGACGTACCTGGTCTGGCCGAACCCTGGTTCCGAAGCCTATGAAACAGCCCCTGCTTCGTCTGGCCATCTGGCACCGGTTCTGCCCCCCTCAATGAATTCAACGAGCGCTTGGCGGGTACTCACCTCGGCTTCCACAACCCGCTGATCTAATCTAGGTCGGGGATACGGTCAGGCTAAACGGGTACCAATGTCGCGGGTCTCGAAGGCGAGGCTTGTCGGCATCGACGCGGACCAGCAGCCAGCGTCGCCCTATTGCCACCTGTTGAACTCCCCCCGAAAGCACATCGAGACGAAACCTGATCGTCGGCGCAAACACGCAGGCGGCGGTACCTACTTCGCCGGAACTTGCCCCCTCAACGATGGGCCCGGATTCCTACCGACCTCCCCGTGTCGGTGGACCGTCCCGATCCAACCCGAGCCCGCCAAATCCGGCCGAGGGAAAGAAACTAAGAGCTGTCTCTAGAAGTGGACAACCCTGCAAACGCCGTAACGATTGCGTACGTCAAGGGCGCAAGGGAGTCAAGCTTGCGGAGGTAGGCTGCTTTGGTGGCTACGGCAGAGGTCCCCAACAGCGCCCGAATGGTTGGACAGCTGCCGCAGCATCCCTTTCCCGTTGACGCGGCGGGGCTACTGTCCGGCGGCCTTGAACGCGACCAGCTGCATGACCCAGTTGCCGCCCCCGCGCTGAAAGGCGCGGTCGCGCTGTAGGAGCCGGTCGCGGACACGGTGCGGTCCTCGGCGATGTCGGCGTCGGGGTTGGTGATGATGCGGCTGGTGTAGCCCGTGCCCGGAGCGGTGAAGCTGGCGTCGGTGGTGCCGGCACCAAGCAGCAGCTCGGTGGCGAACTGCGTGGTCGCAGCGTCGCTGCTGGCCGTCGAGGTGCTGCCCGCCGCCGAGCGGGTGACGTCCAGCGGGCTGGTCGCGTCGAGGCCGCCGCTCTCGAGGATGCGCACGTCGGCGTAGGCCACCGCCTTGTCGAACCTGACCGTCACGGTGTTGGCCCCGGCGGCGGCGATGCCCTTGGCGTAGTACACCGCCTGGCTCAGGCGCGTGCCGCGGGTGGTCGCGGCGGCGACCTGGTAGGGGTTGCCGGCGCTGTCGGTCACCGAGGTGACGTTGCCGGCCGCCTCGTTCCAGCCGACGACCACCGCGTTGAGGTCGCCGGCGACCTGCGCCTTGGTGAAGGTCGTGGCCACGGTGCTCTGCGGGCTCTGCGGCACCGCACTATTGACCTGGACGAAGGCGGGCATGGCGGCGTCGGCCTCGAAGGCCGGCAGCGAGAGGCTGAGCAGTGCGCCGACTGTGACGACGGCGGCGGTCTTGAGCCCGCGCCGAGCTGGACCGACCAGGATCCGCATGCTGAATCCTCCCTTGCGTCAGCGGGCCTGTGCCACGTTCGACACAGGCGTCCAGGTGCGTGTTGCCGGCACGCGCGGCGAGGGAGTCGCGGGTTGCACGCAGGGCAAGAGCTGCCGCTGGGGCCCCCGAGCAGTCCGCTGGATCAGAACGATCCTCCCGAACGGGTTGGTCGTCATCCTCCAAATGCATGAGTTACTTGCATCCACCCGCTACGGCATCGCGGCCCGGCAGGGGCCTCGTCAGCGGGTGAGCAGGCCCGCGCCGAGCAGGGCGTCGGCAGCGTCGGCCAGCAGCTCGAACGGCATGCCCGAGCGCTCGGCGACCTCCAGCAGGCTGTGCTCGCCGTCGGAGAGGTTCAGCACCCACAGCATGGCGAGCTGCGACTCCGCGGTGCCTTTGCCGCCCCCGAGGCTGCCGTACAGCCCGCGCTTGCCGAGCTGCGGCTCGCACTTGGGGTTGAGGTTGACGAAGGCCTCGTCGCCCTCGAGCACGCGCAACGCGGCGAGGGTGAGCGCGTACGAGCCGGCGAGGTGCTCCGGCCGCACGAAGTCGAGGTCGTCGGCGGAGGTGTGGTACTCGGGGAAGCGGGCGTACGGGGTGCGGTTGAGGCTGCCGACCGGCAGGTTGAAGCCGGGCGAGCAGAACTGCCGCTCGTCGTACCCGTACGGGGAGAAGTCCTGCACCTCGTACGGCTGGCCGGAGGCCGCCAGGGCGTAGGACATGGCGCGGTCGATCTGGGCGTCGCCGCGGCGGCTGCGCTTGTAGGTGAAGCCGCCGCCGTCGCCGACGCAGGTGAGCACGAGCCCGGCCTTGATCCGGTCCACCTTGTCCTCGTTGTGGGCCAGCCAGGTGATCGCGCCGATGGTGCCCGGGATGAACAGGAAGCGGTAGCTGTGGCGCAGCGACGAGGCGCCGGCGAGGGCCTTGGCCAGGAAGGTGGCGAGCACCACGCCGGACAGGTTGTCGTTGCACAGCGACGGGTGGCAGGCGTGGCAGGAGATCAGCACCTCGTCGCGGGAGGAGCCCTCGATCAGGCACTCGCCCCAGGTGAGGTACCCGTCGGCGAGCGTCGAGTCGATCACCACGTGGTAGTCGTCCTCCGGCAGCGCCGCGAGCTGCCGGTGGGCCAGGCAGAAGCCCCAGTTCTCGGCGTAGTACGAGGTGCGGTACGGGATCCAGTCCGGCTGCTCCGGCATGCTGTAGAGGTGCTCGCGCAGCTCGGCGAGCGGCATCCGGGTGTCGACCGGGACGCTGTAGCTCATCACGTGCAGGTTGTGCTCGCGGAAGTCGATCACCCGCTCGCCACGGGAGTTGGCCACGTAGGCGTCACGGATGTTCCACTCCCGCGGCACGGTCCAGTCGAACACCTGGGTCCCGCTCGGCACCTCGTGCGTCTCGAGGTCGACGTGCTTGGCCAGGGTCGCCAGGGTGGCCCGGAAGCCGTCGCCGGTGATGCTGCGACACACCGGGTACAGCTCGGTCATGAGCTCGTGCATGGCGGTGCCGGCCTCGGCCGCCTCTGCCCTGGCGATCACGTCCGTGATGGTCACCTACCAGATCCCCCGTCGCCCGCTCACGACGCCCTGCGGACGACGTCGGCGTCCTTCCAGTCCGGCCAGCTCCGGTCGCGCTCCGACACCACGCGCACCTTGGCGGGCCAGCGGATGCCGAGCGCCGGGTCGTCGTAGCGCAGGCCCCTGGCCGCGTCCGGCTCGTAGAACGCCGACATCTGGTAGAAGACCTCGGTGTCGTCCTCGAGGGTCAGGAAGCCGTGCGCGAAGCCCTCCGGAACGTACAGCATCCGGCGGTTGCCGGCGGTCAGCTCGACGCCGACGTGCTCGCCGAAGGTGGGCGAGTCCGGGCGCAGGTCGACGATCACGTCGTGGATCGCCCCGTGGGTGCAGCGGACCAGCTTGGCCTCCTCGTGCGGCGCCGCCTGCCAGTGCATGCCCCGCATGGTGCCCCTGCGCCGGTTCAGCGACACGTTGCACTGCACCGGGGTGGTGTCCAGGCCGTGCTCGGCGAACTCCCTGGCGCAGAAGGTGCGCGCGAACAGGCCGCGCTCGTCGGCGTACGGCTCCGGGTCGATCACGAACGCGTTCGGAAGTCGGGTCTCGGTGAAGATCACCTCGGCGTACCCCCCCTCGAGCTGGCGGCGGGTGGCGCTGCAGCGTCTCTCAAACCGACAGCGTACGCACCTGCGGGAGCCGGCCGCTCTTGCGCAGCTCCTCCTCGATCCAGGCATAGGTGCGCCGCAGCCCCTCCTCGAGCGTGATCTGGGGCTCCCAGGACAGCACCTCGCGAAGCTTGGAGTTGTCGCTGTTGCGACCCCTGACCCCCTGGGGCTTGCCGACGTCGTGCCGGGTCGTGACGGTCTTGCCCGCGGCGTCAGCGACCAGGTCGACCAGCTCGTCGATGGTGACCAGCCGGTCGGTGCCGAGGTTGAGCGGCTGGCTGTGATCGGACTGGGCGATCCGGTAGATGCCCTCGACGCAGTCATCCACGTAGGTGAAGGAGCGGGTCTGCTGCCCGTCGCCCCAGACCTCGATCTCGCCGCCGTCCTCGACGAGCGCCACCTTGCGGGAGATGGCCGCGGGGGCCTTCTCGCGCCCGCCCTCGAAGGTGCCGAGCGGCCCGTAGATGTTGTGGAAGCGGGCAACGCGGGTGTCGAGCTTGCCCTCCTCCGTGTAGTACTGGCAGAGCTTCTCGGCGTACAGCTTCTCCCAGCCGTAGCCCTCCTCCGGCTCCGCCGGGTAGGCGTGCTCCTCGGCGAGCGGCGTCACGTCCGCCGACTCCTGCCGGTAGGCGGGGTAGATGCAGGCCGAGGAGGAGAAGAAGTAGCGGGCCACGCCGTTCTCCCTGGCCGCCTCGAGCATGTGCGCGTTGATCAGCACGTTGTTGCGGGCCACGTCGGCACGGAAGGCCGTGATGTAGCCGATCCCGCCCATGTCGGCGGCGAGGTTGTAGACCTCCTCGACGCCCCGGGTTGCCTTCAAGCAGGCGTCCCAGCCGCGCAGGTCGACCAGCTCGAACTCGTCGGCGGCCGTCTCACCGAACTCGAACGGCTCGATGTCCGCGCCCCGTACCCAGTACCCCAGCGACTTGAGATAGTTGACCATGTGATGGCCGATGAAGCCGCCTGCACCGGTGACCAGGGCCGTCTTCTTACGCATCAATGAACCTCCGGGTTATCTCATGGTTGGTGGATCACGGGCGTTCACCACCCGAGCCAAGCGCGATGCTCAATACGCGCCTCGGCCCAAGGCCACTTCGCCGAACGTCTTCATCAAGATGTAGAGGTCCAGCGAGAGTGACCAGTTCTCGATGTAGAACAGATCGAGGCGCAGCGCCTCCTCGGCGGTCACCTTGCTGCGGCCGTTGATCTGCCACCAGCCGGTGAGCCCAGCGGAGACCTCGTGCCGCGGGCTGAGCAGCTCGGCGTTGGCCGCCACCTGGTTGGCGGGCAGCGGCCGCGGGCCGACGATGCTCATCTCGCCCACGATGACGTTCCACAACTGTGGCAACTCGTCGATGCTGAGGCGGCGGATCAGCCTGCCGACGCGGGTCAGCCGCGGGTCAGCCTCCATCTTGAAGAACGGCACCGTGGTGTCCAGGGGGATGGTGCCGTCCGGCGGCCGCATGGTACGGAACTTGTGCATCCGGAAGACCTTGCCGCCCTTGGTCACCCGCTCCTGGTGGAAGAAGACCGGTCCCCGGGAGGTGAGGCGGATGGCGAGCGCGGTGGCGACCCAGATGGGGAGGCTCACGACCAGCACACTGCTCGCGGCCACCAGGTCGAAGGCGCGCTTGACGGCCTCCTGGGTTGTGGACAGGCGCGCTGGCCGCAGCGACAGGGCGATCGCCGGCCCGACCTTCTGGAACGACAGCCGCGAGGTGAGCACCTGCGGCAGGTTCGCGGAGACGCGGATCTCGGTGCCTTCGAGCCGGCCGACCTGGGCGACCAGGGCAATCTCCTCCACCCCGACCGAGGTGGATGCCACGAACAGGCAATCCGCGGCGTGCTGGCGGATCAGTTCGCGGAGCCGCGTGAGCTCGCCGAGCACCGGCAGATGGTTGGCGGCCACGGCCTGGTCGCGGGGGCGGACGTAGCCGAGCGGGACGAAGCCGGATCCCTTCTGGCTCAGGATCTCGCAGAGGCGGTCCGCCTCGGCAGTCGTGCCGACCACCAGGGTCCGGTAGGCGAGCCGCCCCGCCATCCGCATGCGGTACATGTGCCAGCGCCACCCCCGCCGTGCCGCCAGCTCGGCGAACAGCGTCAGCAGCCAGGTGAGCCCGATCCAGCCGCGCGAGAACGACGAGTTGGACCAGAAGCTGACCATCACCAGCAGCACGATCCCGACGCCGGTGGCGCCGATCACGCGGCGGAACTCCTCGGGTGCGGAGAGGTGCTGCGGGGTGTAGAGGCTGAAGGCGTGGAACACCGCCACCCATAGCAGCGGGGCGGCCAGGATCGCGGCCGTCTCCAGTGGCACCATCGGCCGCGAGCCGTAGCGGACGAAGTACGACACCGCCAAGGCGACCACCACGCAGGCGGCGTCGGAGAAGGCCAGCCCGAGGGCGATGGTGCGGTATCGGCTGACCGCGTCCTCCCCGCCCGGGGTCTGGCGCGCTCCCGGAGCGTCCTCGAGCACGAGCCGGCCCGGTCCATCGCCGTTTCGCCCGCGTGTGGCACCCCGCGCCCCGTCCTGCTGCGTGGCCTCACGCATCGAAGCCATCCCCTCGTCGCTTACGTGAACGTGGTCGTCGACGGGGCGCACGGCTGACGCTGTGGACGTTTGGATGGACGCTGGAAGCCGTCGGCGGTCGCCGAACGGCGCGCGCAGCGGCACACCACCATGACCGGACATACGGGCGAATCCCCCCCTGGACCGCTCGAGGCGGTCCAACCGCTTCACTTTCCACTCAGCCAGCCGATGCCTCCGTGCGGGGGACGTTGCCTCCGCGATCCGGGGGACATGCTTGGGGCCGAGCGCCCCCCACGACCCGGCTTAGCCGGGCAGCGGTTACTCGAACCGTACTGACTGGCCAGAGGTTGAGAAATAAGTAGAAATACGCACGGCACGGGAGAGTCCGGATACCGAGTCGTTCGCAGAGAGTGCCTGATCGTGCTGCTCAGCGGCATGCTGCGCCGCCATCCCCTTGCAGCGCTGATGCATCGACGCATCCGAACGGACGTTGCGCGGGGACGCGGCGCGGTCCATCGTGGCTCGGCCACGGTGGAGCCCACTGTCTCAGGGGGGAAGACAGAGTGATCCGTGCGGAGAAGCCCGTGCTCTCGATCGCGGTCCCGGCGCGGAACCGCCCGGAGCCGTTGGAGCGCTCGTTCGGCGCGGTCCTCCGCGCGACCGCCGCGTTCGTGGCCGCCACGGCGGGCCGCGTGGGCGGGCCTGACCCGCCCGATCTTCAGATGATTCGCCAGCCTCACCCGAGAGGTAGTACGAGATGACGACCATGGAGACTTCGCGGCAGGACGTGCTCAACCTGCGGGTCGGCGAGCTCGTCGAGGTCCGCAGCGAGGCCGAGATCCTGGCGACCCTCGACGACATGGGCGAGCTCGAGTCGTTGCCGTTCATGCCCGAGATGCGGCAGTTCTGCGGCAAGCGGTTCCGGGTTCACAAGCGGGCGGTCAAGCTCTGCGACACGATCACCTGGACCGGGATCCATCGTATGGAGAACGCGGTGCACCTCGCGGATGTGCGCTGTGACGGCCAGGCCCATGGCGGGTGTCAGGCCGGATGCCTGGTCTACTGGAAGGAGGCCTGGCTCAAGCGGGTGGACACGGACGGGCAGGAGCCGGCAGGCGAGGAGGCCATCCATTCCACAGGCTGCACCGTCGAGCGGTTGATCGAGTCGGCCCGCAAGGACGAGGACCGTTTCTCGTGCCAGGCCACGGAGCTCCTGCGCGCGGCACCCGGGCGGGTCCCGCCTTGGGACGTCAGGCAGTACGTCCTCGACGTCACCTCGGGCAATGTCAGCGTGCTCGCCACCATCCGCGGCGTGATCGTCGGCGTGGTCAACGAGTACCAGGACTTCAGCCGCAGGTTCCTGCCCAGGTGGCTTCGGATCCACGGCGGCAAGCGGTTCCCGTTCATTGACGGGACCCTGCAGAAGACGCCGCACGGGACCCTCGACCTCCAGCCCGGTGAGCTCGTGCGGGTCAAGAGCAAGGAAGAGATCGTCGCCACCCTCGACACCAGGAACCGCAACCGGGGCATGTCGTTCGATGTCGAGATGCTGAAGTACTGCGGGCGGCAGGTCAGGGTGCTGCGCCGGGTGAACAGGATCATCAACGAGGCGACCGGCAAGTTGATGGTGCTGAAGAACCCCTGCATCATCCTCGAGGACGTGATCTGCACCAGCGACTACCACCGGCTCTGCCCGCGCGGCATCTACCCCTACTGGCGGGAGATCTGGCTGGAGCGGGTGCAGTCGCCTTCGATGCGGGACGGGGCGACGCCTTCAGGCCCTCCCGCCGGGCACAGGTAGACGTCTGGGCCTCATGGCGCTGGTCTTGTCGGCCGCGCGCGGGTCGATCGGTCGCAGCTCCGCATCGCGGCCGGCGGGGGGTTCGTTCCTCGCCAGTGCGAGCGCTCTCAGGAGCACCTCAGCCGCGGCGTCGGGTCGCAGGGCCGCGTTCATCCGCTGGACGCCCTCGTGCAAGGCGTGGGCCGTTTGCGGGTCGGTGGCCCGATGCAGTGCCGCGGCCAGCTCGCCCTCGGCCCGCGGATCGACGACGATCCCGTTCATGTCATCGTGGACGATGGTGGCGACAGCGCCGGTCATCGGCGACGCGATGACCGGCGCGCCCGCCGTCAGCGCCTCGACGACCACCCGGCCCACGAGGTCCTGGAGCGTCGGGAACACGAACGCGTCACAGGCCTCGAACGCGCCCTTGAGGGTCGCGTGGTCCACCGCCCCCAGGAAGGTCACGGAGTCCTCGACTCCGAGCCGCTGGGCGAGCTGAACCAGCGAGTCCCGCTCGGGTCCATCCCCGATGACCCAGAGCGCGCACGGGCCGAACCGCTGCCGGTAGGTCGCAACGGCCTTGATCAGCAGGTCGACTCCCTTGAGAGGGATGAGCCGGCTGGCACAGACGAAGAGCGGCACCCCCTCGGGTACCGGATCCGCCTTTGGGGCGCGGGACTCCAGCTCGGACGGCAATCCCGCCAGCCACCAGCCGACAACGATCTTCTCCTCAGGGACGCCGAGCGTTGCCATCACATAGTCCCTCGCGGACGGGTTGTTGGTGACGAACACGTCGACGAACCGTGCGGCGAACCGGCGGAGGGCGACCTTGACCCCGATCGTGCCGGTCCGACCGCTGTGCCGGTAGTCGGCCTCGACGAGGGAGATCACCTTGTGCGGCCGGAGCAGCTTAGACAGCCCTGCATACAGCCCGACGAGGCCGAGCTCGTAGACGACGACGACGTCTTCCTTGGCGCGGACGAGCTCCACGAACAGGCGCGGGCTGATGAGCCTGACGGTCATCGGGTGCTCCCGCGCAGTCGCGAAGCGCCGGAATTCGACGACACGGCCCAACGGCCGCTTCCCGTTCTCGGACTCGGCCCAGTGCAGATCCCGGACCGCCGCCCCACTGCGGCGCAGGGCCGCGATCAGGTACGGGTGTGGGGATGTGTGGTTCATCGCCACCCACAGGGCACGTGGTTCGCGGCGTGAACCGCGCCGTCGACTCGATCGCACTGGAACGCTCACCTCTATCGTAGGTGCTGGATGGCTGGTCCCGGTGGGATGGCCTCCCGGCCGGGGTTCTGGTGGGGTCCGCTGGCCGAAGCCGCCCTGGAGGAGAGCGCACGACGACCCGGAAGTGGGATCACCAAGGCCAGGGCGAGGCCGATGACGAGTCCCTGCTCCACCCCTGGCTGCCAGGTGATGAACCAGATGAGCTGCATCGTGAGCAAGGCAGGGAACACGTCGGGGCCGAGCAGCATGCCAGGGTCGCGGGCCGGCATCCGCCACAGCCTCCGCAGCGGCCCGGCGGTGACGGCGATGAGCGCGAGCAGTCCCGCGATGCCGGCTCGTAGCATCGTCTCGATGTAGAAATCGTGCGGGTGCGCCGTCGTCTTGGATCCCTCGACCTTCCTGGCGAAGCTGCTGCCGAAGGGCTCCCCCACGAACCAGTTGGCCGGGTTCTTCGACCAGCTGGTCACCAGCTCCGACCACCCTTCGATGCGCCAGGCGAGCGTGCCGGTGCTCGACGCTGACGACGCCACCGGCTCCTCCCCGCCGCCCTCACCCGACAGCGCCACGAAGAGCCCGACCGCGACGATCGCGACGGCGATGACCAGCCAGATCGCGCGGCGTCCAAGCTGGCGGTTGCGCAGCATGAGCGCTGCGAGGCCCGCGATCATGGCGACCCAGACGGTCCGCCGGTTGAGCATGATCACGAAGATCAGGACGATGACGCTGAGCCCGCGCACCCATCGGGAGCGGTGGTCTCGGTTCTGCCAGGCGGGGATCGTCAGGACCGCGGCGAGCCCCAGGAAGAACGCGTACGGGCCGTCGACCACCTTGACGGCCGCGTCGTTGCCGAACTGCTCCATCGGAACCCCGACATCGGCCACCCCGAACACTGCCAGCCAGCGAAGGGCGATGAGGACCAACATGGGAACGCTCATGACCAGCCAGATCTTGCCGATCCGGTCGAACACCTTTGGGGATGCCGAAAAGGTGGCGACGTAGACAGCGCCGCCCACGAAGAACATGTAATTGCGGAAGTCGTTGACGCTCGTCTGCACGCCGAACGCGGCCACCCCCCGGACGAGCGACACCAGCAGCAGAGCGCCGAGCAAGAGAAGCCAGCGCTGGTAGGGGGTGAAGCGCTTCACGCGCAGCAGCCGGGCCAGCGCCGCCGCGACGAGCAGGGTGGCCACCGCGTCCGTGACCTCGATCCTGGTGCCTCCCGGCGCCACGACCGAGGGGACGTTCGAGATGAACACGGCCTGAATCACCGCCGACGCAAGCAGCAGCGCGGCCCCGACCTCGACCCGCCGAATGAGCAGATCGAGCGCCAGGACGGCCAACGCGGCGAGGACCGCGAGGCCAAGGCCGAAGACGAGCAGGCCGATCATTGCCGCGTGTCCGTCATCACCGGGGCGGGTCGGCCGATCAAGAGCGGCGCGAGCCGCGACCGCAGCCCCCCAGCCGTCCCGAGCGCGCCGGCCGCCGTCAGGCGCTGCCAGAGCTCGCGGCGCGTGCTCGGCATTGGCCCGAACCTGATGCACAGCCCCACTGCGAGCGCGCCGACGGCGACCTCACCGGCGAGCACGGCGAAGGTCGGTACGCGGCCGCTGAGCGACCGCTGGACGCCGGCGATGGCGAGCGCCGCTGCGACGCTCACGAACGCCGAGGGGGCGTACAACTGCGCCACTTGAGCCGCGGACAACCGCAGGATCCGCCGCATGAGCCCGAGGTAGCCCAGGTAGCGCAGCAGCTCCGCGGCGGCGACCGCCGCGGCGATCACCCACACCCCTCGCGATCGAAAGGCGAGGGTGCCGACGAGCAGCGCCCCGAGCGCCACGATGTAGACGAGCTGCACGGCCAGCGAGCGGTTCAGGTCCGCCCGGGCCTCGGCCAGTGACTGGCACATCTGTGAGGCGACGTGGCAGGCGCCGGCGAGGGCGAACCACGGGACGAGCCCGATCGCCAGGCCCCACTGGGAGCCGAGCACGACCAGCACGATCTCCCTCGCGGCCACCGCCATGCCGACACAAAGTGGGAACAGTCCGACGCACCCGAGCGAGAACACGCTGAGATAGGCCCGACGGAGGCGCGCGCTGTCCTCCTGGATGCGGCTGAAGCTCGAGAACAGCACGTTCGTCAGCGCCTGGGAGATGTAGACGACGAGTGGCTGGAAGACGAGGTAGTACGCCCTGCTGTACTGGCCGAGGACTGCGGTGCCTGCGATCCGGGCGACCGTGAACGTGTCGAGGTTCCCGCCGATGTAGTCCATCAGGTGCGCGCCGGACAGGCGCATGCCGTAGCTCGCCACCGCCCGGTACGGCGCCTGGCGCAGCATGGGGCGGACAGGATGCCGCACCAGCACGTACTGCCAGATCGCCTGCGCGACCGCGGTCACGAGCGAAGCGGCCACCAGGCTCCATACGCCCGCACCTGCCAGCGCCAGCCCGATCCCCACGACGAGGTACCCGAGCACGTAGGTCACAACCGCGATCACCGACAGCTCGCGGAAGCGAAGCTCACGGCGGAGCAGGCCCAGCCCGGTCATGGACCAGCCGGTGAAGATGCACGAGACGGCCATGGCCCGCAGGACGTTCGGTAGGGTCGGCGCATTGAACAGGTCGCTGATCAGTGGGGCGAACACCCAGATCACGGCGCAGCATGCACCACCCAGCGCCAGACCAGCGGTGGAGGCGGCGCGGATATCGTCCTGTGAGAGCTCGGGCTTCTGCACCAGGACCGACGCGATGCCCATGCGGGCGAAGAACTGGGTGAGCAGCACCACGAGGTTGGCCAGTGCCATGAGGCCGAACGCGACCGGGCCAAGCAGCCGCGAGATCACGGCGGTGTAGGCGAGGGTGGCGACCAAGAGCACCGCGACCGACAGGTAGGACCAGCTCAGACCCGACGCGGTCTGCGCGGTCAGGTTCGTCGACGAGGCGGCCGCCGTGCGGCCGTGCTGTGCTCCCCCCCTCGGCACGGTCAGACCTAGGACGAGCTGGCGGCCACCCGGCGCGCCAGCAAATGCTCGCGTGCCAGGCGACATCCGCGACGGACGTAGGGGCTTGCCCAGTACAGCGGCCAGAGCCGGCCCGCCCACCGGCGGGTATAGAGGGCCCAGGGCCCCGGCGGGAGCGTCTTGATCGACCAGAGCTCCCGGAGCTCCACGAGGAACGACCGCTCGCCCGGGCGGCGCTCGGGATGCGACGCGCAGGTGCCGACCGTGCCCGGCGCGACCCAGACCGAACAGCCCGCCGCACGTGCCCGCAGGCCGTAGTCGAAGTCGCCCATCTGCTGCACGAACGCCGGATCGATGTTGCCGATACGGCGCACCACGGCCCGGGAGATCAGGGTCGCGTTGCCGTTCATGGTGTCACATGGGCGCGGCTCAGTCCCGGGCTCGACCAGCACGTTCAACAACGGTCGCCAGCGGGAGGGCTGGACCACGCCCCCGTAGGTGAGCTCCCCAGTCTCCGGGTGGCGGGTCGGGCCCGCGACGATCACCGCCTCCTCGCCACGGTCGCGCAGCAGTCGCTCGACGTCGAGCAGCAGGGTCAGTGCGCCGTCGTCGAGCGAGGTGTCATCGTTCATCCACAGGTAGTGGTCGTAGTCACGCTCGATGGCGGCGCCGAAAGCACGGTGCATGCCCCCGTTCCAATAGAGGTGACCGTTGCCGCGCAAGACGGTGACTTGGGGAAATTGCTCGGCGATCGCTTGGCCGGTGCCGTCGCTCGAGGCGTCGTCGAGCACGAAGACGTCCAGCTTCAGGCCGGGAGCCTGTTGCGCCTCGAGTGACCGCAGACAGGCGAGTGTGAGCTCCTTACGGTTGTACGCCGCCATGACCGCGGCGACCCGTGTCACGCCCATGACTCAAAGCTTGTCCACGCCTGGCCGCTGACGGCGCCCACCATGTCATCCATGCCGATGTTCCTCCATGTCGTCGCTGTACAGCCCAGTCCCTGCAGGGCGCTAGTCCTTCCCAGAGCGCTTGCCGGGCCTGCGCGGGCCTGGCAAGCGCAGACCGCCTCTCGGAACATCAGCTTCTATGCCGTACCCCTGGGCATGTGGGTGGGGGGAGGCCGAGCTGCGGTTGAAGATGTAGCCGATCAGCGGGGTCTCGACCCGTGCCAGGCTCTCTCGGATAGTGCGCAGGTGGCGGAGTGGCGTGCCGCGGCCGACCACGATAACGACGCCGTCGACCTGGCCAGCGATGGCAATGGCGTCCGAGACGGCCAGGAGTGCCGGCGAGTCGATCAGGACCAGGTCCGTGCGCTCGCCTATCGACAGCAGGGCCTTTCGGAACGCGGAGCTCCGGAAGAAGCCCGCCGGGTGCTCCACCTTGGTCCCGGCCGGCAGTACCGGCAGCACGACGCTGTAATCTTCCAGGTCGAGGCAGTACAGGTGGTGGGTGAGGTCGACCGGCTCGTCGTCGACATCGGTGAGGCCCCATCCGCCGCGCTGCCCGCACAGCTCGGAGAGGCGCTGCATGCGCACATCGGCGTCGACGAGCGCGACCCGAGAGTCCTCCTGCTGTGCGGCGATCGCGACGTTCAGTGCGGTCACCGTCTTACCTTCGCCGGGCGCCGCGCTCGTCAGCATGATCGACGGGCCGCTGAGGTTCGTCCGTGCGAGCTCCAGGGAGCCGACGATGTGGTGGTAGGCCTCGCCGACGATTGGAGCGAACGCCCACGGCGGCCCAACGGATCCATTGGATGCCAACCGCGGCGAGTGGAACTGCGGCACCTCTCCGAGCAGGGGCACCCCTAGCACTGCGGCGGGGTCATCCCGGTCCTGTGCGGTATGGTTGCGCGCCGCGGCCCACCATGCCCAGGCGCCCGCACCGATCAGGCCGACCAGCGCGCCGAGGAGGGCACCCAGTATTGGCTTGGGCTGGTAGGGCGCCTCGGGCCGCTCGGCCCGTTCGAACAGCTCGACTCCCGACCCGAACACGGCTGCCTGGGTGGCGATGTCCTGCTGGCGCTGGCTCAGGGCGGAGATCTGGGTCACCAGCGCGTCCTGCTGCGAGACGGGCTGGCCGGAACCGGCCTGCCGAGCGGCGTCGAGCTTGGCTTGGAGGCCGCGCTTGACCCCCTCAATGGTGCCGATCGCGCGCTGGGCTTCCTGAGCCGTGCGCCTCGTCATGATCTCCTGGTAGGCGGATCCCACGGCGTTCGCCGTTTCGGATGCCGAGCCGGCGTTGCCAGCCGTGGCGTCGATGGTGATGCTGGCCAGGTTCTTGGAGGGCTGCACGGTGATCGCGCGGCGGAAGTCGGCGAGCGGCTGGTGCTGGTGCAGCAGCTGCTGGGCCCGCTCCAGCACTGCGCTGGAGCCGACGATGCTGGCCTGCCTGGCCATGTACGACTCGAGGTCGACGGACTGGCCGGAGTTGCCGCTGAGGATCGCGGAACTGCCTGGGGCGGTGAGGATCAGCGAGGCCTCGGCCCTATACCGCGGGGGTGATTGCAGCGACAGAACGTATCCTGCGCACCCGAGCAACAGCGCGGCCGCCACGACCACGACGCGGTAGCGCCACAGGGACGCAATCATCCCAGGGCCGTCGGCCAAGCCCTCATCGGTTTGCCTGGTCTCGTCCAAGCGCGCTCCGGTTCTTCGGTTTTCGTACACCGAGCCCCCCGACCCGAAACCCACAGCGGCCTGCACCGGGTGCTCGGCCGTTTCATTCCCAGGGTACGCAACCTCATGCCAAATGTGCAGTGGCACTTCGCTGCGGCGGCGAGGTCGCACTGTGCCCGCTCGACCCTCTGTGGCCGGCATCGACCGCTGCTCAGGCAGCGTCCAACCCGCCGGCGATGTCGCGCTCGTGCGACCTGCCGTCATGCTTGCTCCGAGTCGGTCCGCGCCACCCGTAGATCCCCCGGCGTCGTGCTCGCTGTCACAGGTTGGAGCAGGTAGCCGGTTGGTGTGCTCAGGCGCGCCACCCTCGGCGAGCGTAGGGGAAGACCTCGGCGGTGTCTTCCCTGGAACGACGTAGCCTCGCTTACGGAGAGTGAGTGCCCGGGGCGGCGGGCGCGGGTCCGACTGGCACAGGCTCGGCGCCGGTTCATTACGATGACGCCGATGAGATCGCCGCGTCGGACGCTCACCGGCCGGAACCGCCTCGTTCTCGCGACGCTTGCCGGGGCGCTGATCGTCTCCGCGGTGGGCGTCGTCCGAGCCGTGACGGCATGGCCGCCATCGACGGGCACCGTCAGGGGCCCCATCCCCCTCGCCCCGTCGGCCTGCACGGGCACTCGGATGCTGCCCGGCAGTGACCTGCAGGCCACGCTGGATCTACGCCCCGAGGGCGCCTCGTTCTGCTTCGCGTCGGGGGTCTACCGGCTCACGGCTCCCCTCCGACCCAAGGCCAGACAGCGGCTCGTCGCCCAGCCTGGTGCCGTCCTCAGCGGAGCCCGGGTCGTCATCGGATGGCGGCGCAGTGGATTGGCCTGGCACGCGACCGACCAGCTCCCCGCCAATCCCATCGTGCACGGCGAGTGCGCCGGCGACTACCGCGGCTGCCGCTATGCCGAGGCGGTGTTCTACGACGACCGCCAGCTCTGGCGGGTCGAGCGCCAGCACGACGTCGCTCCCGGCCGTTTCTACGAGGATTACGAGGCCAACGCGATCTGGATCGGGGACGACCCGGGCGGGCACCTCGTCGAGGTCGCCCGGGCCGAGGCGGCAATCGCCGGCCCGGCCGCCGGGGTGCTCGTCGAAGGCTTCACCATCGAGAAGTTCGCCAACCCGGCGCAGCAGGGCGCCGTCCAGGCCATCGGCCGTGACTGGCAGGTGCGGCGCAACGATGTCCGGTTGAACCACGGCCATGGCGTGACCCTGCACTCACCCAGAGGCAAAGTGCTTGGCAACCACCTTCATCACAACGGGCAGCTGGGGCTCGCCGGGGATGGTGAGGGCCAGCTCGTAGCCGGCAACGAGATCGACCACAACAACACGGCCGGTTTCTCAGCGCTGTGGGAAGCCGGTGGCGCCAAGTGGGGAGAGGCCGTCCGGCTGACGGTGCGGGATAACATTGTCCACCACAACAGGGGTCCAGGCCTTTGGACCGACATCAACAGCATCTACGTCGTCTACGAACGCAACAACGTCCACGCGAATGCCAGCCATGGCATTTTCCACGAGATCGGTTACGACGCATTGATTCGTGATAACCGGGTCACTGACAACGGCCGCTCGGACCCGGCCCCTGGCTGGGGTGGCGCCGGGATCCGGCTGGCCGGCTCCTCGAACGTCGAAGTCTCCGGCAACGTGCTCACGGGGAACGCGAACGGGGTCATCCTGGTGCAGCAGGCCCGCCCCGAGTGGCCATCCTCCCACGGGCCGCACGAGCTCCACGACGTCGACGTCCACGACAACGACATTGGGATGGTGCGCAACGTCACCGGCATGGTCGACGACACGGGTGATGCCTCCCACTACGACCGGAACAACCGTTTCCGGCACAACACCTACCGACTGGCATCGCTCGACGGCCGCTTCTTCGCCTGGCGTGACGATCGGTGGGACAGGAGTGCCTGGACCCGACACTTCGGACAAGATACGACTGGCAGCTTCCTACCGACTGCTGATTTTCCACGTCGGCACTGCAAACGGGCAGGGGCGCTGCATAGGGCGAACGTATTCCTCCTACCGCATGAGCCGAACGGGTTGAACACCGGTTTGACGCGCCGAAGGAAAATCTGATACTCATTTGCCCGCCGTTCGGTGGTTCCCCCAAGCTCCATCACCGTCCAGTCTGGATCCGGCCCCCTGCCCACGGTATTCCGCCGTGCATTGCGTCGTTGCCTGCCCGGCACCTCGGAGACGATCCGATGCGAATCGGCCGCCGCCCACGCCATGCCGCCCCCCCAAGGCTGGTGCCCCGCCACCTCCACGTCGCGCGCCATAGGCGCGGGAAGCCATGGCGCTCCCGGGCCTTCGTAGCTGTCACCCTCGTACTCGCACTGGTCGGCTCGCTCACCCTCTCGGTCAGGGCGCTCTCCCCGCGGCCCGCGCCGCTCCAGTCGTCACCCACCGCCTCGCTCGGCGCATGGGTCAGCGGCGACTCGTCGGCACCCGCCTCCCAGCTGGCAGCCACCCACCAGCTCGAGGCGACGATCGGACGCAAGCTCGCGATCGGTCACAGCTTCGTGCCGTGGGGCAAGGGCCTCGGCAGCCTGCCCGCCGCGAACGTTGCCGAGGGCCGCACCCCGCTGATCTCGTTCGGCGACGGCGGCGACCCCAGCGGGGTGGCCAAAGGCAGCTACGACGCCTACCTCAGATCGCTGGCCCGCGGTGTCGGTGCCCTCGGGCGACCGGTGCTGCTCCGCTACGTGTGGACCGTGGCCGGGCCGGCCCGGGACGCGCCGGCCCGGCGAGGCCGCCCATGGTCAGGGTCCGCGGTCGTGGCGGCGTGGCGGCATGTGCACGACCTGTTCGCCTCCCAAGGCGTGCGCGGCTCCTGGGTGTGGTCGCCCGACGCCGAGGTGTTCGCCGGCGCGTGGGGCGGTGTGAACCGCTACTGGCCGGGCGAGGGCTACGTCGACTGGATCGGCGCCGATGGCTTCAACGCCGGCACCTGCGACGGCGGGTCTGGCTGGACCGACTTCGCCACCATCTTCAGGGCGTTCTACGCCTGGGGGTCGGCAAGGACCAAGCCGTTGATCGTCTCGGAGACCGGCACGGTCGAGGACCCGGCCGACCCGGGTCGAAAGCGGGCCTGGTACCTGGACGCCGCCCGCGCCCTGGCGGAGTCGATGCCACGGATCCGGGCGGTCGTGTACTTCGACCAGGGCGGCCGCTGCGACTGGCGCCCCCAGACCTCGGCTCCGTCCCTGGATGGGTTCGTCCGCTTCGCCCGTGACCCCTTCTTCGGCGGGAGCGGCGATGCCTACCAGCCAGGTCCCTCGACGACCTCGACGTCGACGACGGTGGCGCCGACCACCACGACCCGCGCGCCGACCACCACCGTGCCGAGCACGTTACCCCCGGTCGCCTCCCAGTGTGCCGCCAGCGGCGGGGTGCCGATCGGCACGGGGGACAACGCCCAGAGCGTGGCGAGCGCCCACGGCGCGGGCACGACCTACCTCGTCAAGGCCGGCACGCACCTGCGGAACTTCAGCGTCCAGCCGAAATCCGGCGACACCTTCTGCGGCGAGCCTGGCGCAGTGCTCGAGGGGGGACGGAGCCTGCAGTCCGCGTTCTCTGGCCGAGCCACCAACGTGACGCTCGACTCGATCACGGTGCAGAACTACAACACCGGCAGGCAGCGCGGAGCCATCCAGCCCGATACCCATGCCAGCGGCTGGACCGTGCGGAACGTCTCGGCCCTGCACAACTACTGGGCCGGCCTGATGGCCGCCGACGGCATGAAAATCCTCGGCGGGCACTACAACGACAACGACCAGATGGGCATCGGCGGCAACGCGGCGACCGGGGTCGTCCTCGACGGCGCGGAGCTGGCCCGCAACCACTTGCTGCACGACAGCTGCGACTTCGAGGGCGGCGGCTTCAAGTGGGACGTCGGTCAGGTCACCATCCGCAACGCCCACGTCCACGACAACCAGTGCCGGGGGCTGTGGGCCGACATCAACGCGCACAACGCCCTCATCGAGAACAACCTGATCGAGAACAACCAGGCCGAAGGGGTGTTCTACGAGATCAGCCAGGACGCGGTCATCCGCAACAACAAGATCTACCGCAACGGTCTCGATGGGCGCAACTGGTACTGGGGCGGCGGGATCACCGTAGCCTCCAGCTTCAACGTCGAGGTCTACGGCAACCGCCTGTCGGGCAACTACAACGGCATCACCGGCACCCAGCAGACGCGGACGGAGTTCACCCCGCCGACCCACCTGCTGAGCGGCTACAGCGTTCACGACAACCTGATCTGCGCCATCGCCGGGGAGCACGCCACCGGGGTCATCTCCGACAACGGCACGAGTTTCGCCACCCGCGCCATCAGCTTCACCCGCAACACGATCCAGTCCGCCACCTGCCAGTAGCGCCAGCTCGGGTGGACACCCCGCCGAGGGGCGCGTAGAGTTCGTGCTGATCTGACCCATTCGCTCGTGATCATGAATATTCAGAGCATTTATGCCAGGCTGGGCCTACGATTTCGGGCAAGGCGGATGCAGCGATTCGCCGAGGCATTTGGAATCGATTCCCAGACGCGGATCCTCGATGTCGGAGGATCCCACCATATCTGGACGTTCCTGCCCGTCAGGCCCAAGGTGGTCCTGCTCAATCTCGAGCCTTACAGCCGCCAACGCGATGGCTTCGTCAACGTCGTGGGCGATGCACGGGATCTCCCGTTCAAGGACCATTCATTCGACGTGGTATTCAGCAACTCACTGATCGAGCACCTGTACACCTTCGACCAGCAGCAGGAGTTTGCCGCGGAATGCCGGCGGGTTGCGCCACGGCACTACGTCCAGGTGCCGAACCAGTACTTCTTCCTGGAGCCTCATCTGCTCACCCCCTTCATCCACTGGCTCCCCAAGGCGGCACGAGCACGGCTGCTACGGAACTTCATCGTCTGGGGACTTGCCACGAGGCCGAGCCAGGAGGACTGCCAGCACTTCGTGGATGAGGTTCGCCTGTTGAGCAAGCGAGATTTCCGTCGCCTGTTCCCGGACGCCGAGATCTGGCACGAGCGGGTACTCGGTATGTCCAAGTCGCTCATAGCCATCAAGCGGACTCCTT
>Ga0307278_10000244_pt1 | contig 28400 bp, 30 predicted proteins | sample ER_DNA_117_FD_194482 | JGI IMG/M metagenome (GOLD analysis project Ga0307278, IMG submission 194482) | Bulk soil microbial communities from the East River watershed near Crested Butte, Colorado, United States - ER_DNA_117 | ecosystem: Environmental > Terrestrial > Soil > Floodplain | place...
CATCACCCACCCGCTGGCGGTGGCGACCATCCTCGCCGAGCTCGGCATGGACACCACCACCCTGGTCGCCGCCCTGCTCCACGACACCGTCGAGGACACCGGCTACACCCTGGAGCAGACCAGGGAGGACTTCGGCGACCAGGTCGCCCACCTGGTCGACGGCTTGACCAAGCTCGACAAGGTGGAGTTCGGGCACGCCGCCGAGGCGGAGACGATCCGCAAGATGATCGTCGCCACCGCCGTCGACCTGCGGGTGCTGATCGTCAAGCTCGCCGACCGGCTGCACAACATGCGCACCCTCCGGTTCCAGCCGGCCCACAAGCAGGAGCGGACCGCCAGGGCCACCCTGGAGGTGCTCGCCCCGCTGGCCAACCGGCTCGGGCTGCAGGTCCTCAAGCGGGAGCTGGAAGACGCCGCCTTCGCCACCCTCCAGCCGGCCGAGCACGACGAGATCGTCCAGGTGGTCGAGTCGCGCGCCCCGAGCCGCCGCGAGCACCTGGACGGCCTCATCCGCCAGGTCCAATCGGACCTCCGCTCGGCGCGGATCAAGGCGATCGTCGGCAGCCACCCCAGGCACTACTACTCGATCTACCAGACGATGCTGGAGCTGGGCAGCCGCGACATCCACGACCCAGACCGCCTGCTGGTCGTGGTCGCCGGCGGAGCGAGCGACTGCTACATCGCGCTCGGGGCCGTCCACGGGCGTTGGCACCCCGTGCCAGGCCGGTTCAAGGACTTCATCGCCGCGCCCAAGCTCAACGGCTACCAGTCGCTGCACACCACCGTGATCGGCCCCGGCGACGAGCCGGTCGAGGTGCACATCCGCACCGAGACCATGCACCGCACCGCCGAGTACGGGGTCGTCGCCCAGGCCAGGGAGGCCAGGAACCGGCGGGCCGCGAGCCAGGAGGACGACCCCACCGGCAACGCCGACGACCTGGTCTGGCTGCACCGGTTGCTCGAATGGCAGCGGGCCGTCTCCGACCCAGGGGAGTTCCTGGAGTCGCTGCGCTCCGACCTCACCGACCACGAGGTGCTGGTCTTCACCCCCACCGGCGACGCGCTGACCCTGCCGATGGGTGCCACCCCGGTCGACATGGCCTACGCGCTGCGCACCGAGCTCGGCCACCGATGTATCGGCGCCCGCGTCAACGGCCAGCTCGTGCCGCTGGCCAGCGCGCTGGCCGACGGCGACGTGGTCGAGGTCCTCACCTCCGCGTCGGAGTACCCCGGGCCGTCCAAGGAGTGGCTCGGCTTCGTCAAGAGCCCCCAGGCCCACGTCAAGATCCGCCAGTGGCTCGCCGAGCAGCACCGCGACGACGCCATCGAGGCCGGCCAGCAGGCCATCGACCGGGCCCTTGCCGAGGTCGGCTGGTCGCTGGAGCGAGCCACCGAGGACGGCTCGCTGGCGATGCTCGACTACGCCGACCTGGAGGCGCTGTACCGGGCGGTGGGGCAGGAGCAGCTCTCCGCCCAGTCGGTCGCCCAGTGGCTGGTCACCGTCCTCGGCGACCAGCCAGACAGCGACGCCTGACGGTAGGAATGGCGCCGGCGCTCAGGTGAAGATGTCCAGGGGCAGGAACGCCGACACCACGAAATTCGGCACGTCGACCAGCTCGCTGACCTTCAGGTCCACCGCGACGCTGCAGATCGCGTAGGCCTGCTGGCGCGTCCAGCCGCCGTGCTGGCCGAGGTGGTCGATCATGTTGAGCAGGGCGTTGCGGGCGGCGAGGGTCAGGTCCTCGGGCCGGTTCTCGCCCTCCCGGGTCACCGACAGGCCGGTGGTGGCGAAGAAGCGCCGCGGGGCCGCGAACTCCGGCGCCACGTAGTAGTCCTCCCGGGTGAACTGCAGGTCGCGGATGCCGCGGTCGGCCGCCATGCCCTTGTGGACGGCGAAGCGGACGTGCAGGGTCGACCGCATCTCGATGGCGGTCCCGCAGGTCTCGCAGTCGCCCTGGGCGAAGTGGGCGTCGCCGGCCGAGAACAGCCCGCCCTCGGCGTAGACCGGGATGAGCAGGCGGGTCCCGGCCCCGAGCTGCTTGATGTCGACGTTGCCCGCGGTCTCCCTCGGCGGGACGGTGCGGAGCGCCGCGGCGGCGATGGCCGGGTCGGACGGCACCGCGTCGGTGGGATCGGGTGGCAGCACCATGCCGCCGCGGTCGAGCGCGGCCTGCTCCCGCGCGGTGGTCTGCTCCAGCAGCGCCTGGTCGGGAGACAGGCCGATCGTGCCCATGAACGGGTGGCCGGGGATGCGGACACCTGGCAAGTCGTTTGAGGTGGCCCAGCCGTCGGCGATCGTCCACTTGGCGATGTACGGGTCGGGGAACTCGTCCCGGAGGAAGCCGAACCCGGGGACCTGGATCGTGAAGCCGTAGCGGTCGGGCTCGACCTCGAGGATCTCGACCTCGAGGATGTCACCGGGCTCGGCGCCGTTGACGTAGACCGGGCCGGTCAGCGGATGGACCACGTTGAGGTTGGCCCCGCCGACCGTCTCGGCGGTGGCCTGCGGGCCGATCTGCCCGTCGAGGGCGTCGCGGGTCTGCAGCACGACCTCGTCGCCGGGATCGCAGCGGACGATCGGTGGGATGTCCGGATGCCAGCGGTTGTGACCGGTCTCCGGCTCCTCGGTCAGCGTCTTCGCGTAGTCGACCCGCACCTCGTGCGTGGCCATGGGCCACCTCCTCCTCGACGGCCTCCGGGCCCCGATCATCCGCCTTTCCCGCCCGCGCCGGGAAATGAGAATGAGGTAGGCGCGGCGTCAACCTAGGGCATGCGTCCGATCCGGGCGCGGGCGCCTTAGCCCTACCGTGACGATCGAGAGACCGGAACCGACAGAGCGAGGTGCACGATGCAGCCACAGATGATCACCGACGTCGTCGCCCGCGAGCACATCGACGACCTGCGGCGCGAGGCGCGCCGGGCGAGGCTGGCCGCCAAGGCCCGCCGGCACGGCACCCGGCGGCCCCGGGCGCGATCGGCGTAGCCGCGGAGGAGGACGACGTGAGGGTGGTCGCCCACGACCAGCGACGAGCCGGCGGATCCGCCGGCTCGTTCGCGTCGGGGCCGGCAACCGTCATCCCCGCCGGCATGACCGCGCCGCTGTCCTGCCCGACCTTCGTGGGCCGGGCTGCCGAGTCGGCCCGGCTGGCCGCGGCCCGCGACCGGGCCGCCGCCGGCACCCCGACCGTGGTGGTGGTCGGCGGCGAGGCGGGGGTGGGGAAGAGCCGACTGGTCGGCGAGCTGGTGGCCGGCTCGCGGGCGGCCGGCGCCACCGTGCTGGCCGGCGGCTGCGTCGAGCTCGGCGGCGAAGGCCTGCCGTTCGCCCCGGTCGTGGCGGCGTTGCGCATGCTGGCCCGCGGCCTCGGCGGCGCCGAGCTGGCCACGGCGCTCCCGGGACCCGCCAGGTCCGAGCTGGCCCGCCTGCTGCCCGAGCTGGGCCCGCCGCCGGGCAGGGGGGAAGCGGGTGAGAGGACGCCGCTGGGCGCGCCGGCGGGCGGCGGCCCACAACCGCCGTGGCCGGACCCCGGGTCCGCGCAGCGTCGGCTGTTCGAGCTGCTGCTCGGCCTGCTCGAGCGGCTCGCCACCCGGCGGCCGACCGTCCTGGTCGTGGAGGACCTGCACTGGGCCGACCGCTCCACCCGCGACCTGCTCGCCTACCTGGTGCGCAACCTCCGGCGCGGCCGCCTGCTGCTGCTGCTCACCTACCGCAGCGACGAGCTGCACCGCCGCCACCCGCTGCGCCCGCTGCTGGCCGAGCTGGATCGCGACCGCCGGGTGGAGCGCCTGGAGCTGGGCCGCTTCGACCTCGGTGAGGTGGCCGCCCAGCTCACCGGCATCCTCGGCGTGGCGCCGGCGACCCGGCTGGTCGAACGGGTCCATGCCTGTTCGGACGGCAACGCCTTCTTCGTGGAGGAGCTGGCGGCCGCGGGTTCGGCTGGCGGAGCGTCGGCGGCTTTGGCTCGCGGAGCTCCAGCCTTCGGCGGCCTGCGCGACACCGTGCTGGCCCGCATCGAGCCGCTCCCCGAGTCGACCCGGATGCTGCTGCGGGTGGTCGCGGCGGCCGGCGGCCGGGTCGAGCGCGAGCTGCTCGCCGAGGTGGCCGGGCTGCCAGCGCCGGAGCTGCTGGCGGGCCTGCGCGCGGCGGTCGCCGAGCGGGTGCTGCTCGTCGACGCCCACGACGGCACCTACGGGTTCCGGCATGCGCTGGTCAAGGAGGCGGTCGACAGCGGGCTCCTGCCCGGCGAGCGGCCCCGCCTGCACGGCCGCCTGGCCGGCGCGCTGTCGGCGCGCGGCGCCGGGCTCCGCCAGGCGCACGCGGGCCACCCCGGTGCCGACCCGGCGCTTGCCGCGGAGCTGGCCTGGCACTGGTATGCCGCCCACGACCTGGCGCGGGCCCTGCCGGCCGCGGTCGAGGCCGGCCTGGCCGCCGAGCGGAGCTACGCCTTCGCCGAGGCCCAGCACCACTTCGAGCGTGCGCTGGAGCTGTGGGAGCGGGCCCCGGCCGCGCCGACAGGCCTCGACCGGGTCGAGCTGCTCGGACGGGCCGCCGAGGCGGCCGCCAACGCCGGCGGCACCGAGCGGGCGATCTCGCTGATCCGCGGGGCCATGGCCGAGGTGGACCCGGCGGGGGACCCGCTCCGGGCCGGGCTGCTGACCCGGCGGCTGGCCCAGTACCTGCGGATCGCGGGGCGGCCGGGCGCCTGACCCGTGGCGCCGACGGGGCTATCGTGGCGGGGTGGACGACCACGACCCCGGGCTGTTCGGTCCCGACAGCGTCTCCTGGCAGGTCCTGCGCGAGGCGTCGGTGATGATCGGCGGGGTGCGGGCGCTGCTGATGCACGCCGCCCACCCGCTGGTGGTTGCCGGCGCCCGCCAGACCGGCATGTACGAGCACGACCCGTGGCGGCGGCTGGAGCGAACCCTGCGCCTGACCTTCACGGTGGTGTTCGGCACCGAGCAGGAGGCCCGCGCCGCGGCCAAGCGGATCGACGACGTCCACGCCGGCATCCACGGCGTCGACCCGGTGACCGGCCTCCGCTACGACGCCCGCGACCCGGAGCTGCTGCTGTGGGTGCACGCCTGCCTGGTCACGAGCTTCCTGGAGTTCGAGCGGCTCACCATCGGCCGGCTCGACGCCGCCGGCAGGCAGCGATTCCACCAGGAGCAGCTCCTCGCCGTCGAGCCGCTGCGCCTGCCCCGCGACCGCGTCCCAGCGACCATCGACGCCCTCGAGGCCTACGTCGACGAGGTCGTCGGCAGCGGCGTGCTGCGCCGCACCGATGGGGCCGCCTCGGTCGCCGCCCTGGTCCGCGCCCCACCCGCCCAGGTGCCGCGGCGCCGGCTGTGGCGGATCGTCAGCTTCCTCGCCTTCGCGACCCTGCCGGCGCCCCTGCGGGAGCTGTACGGCGTCGACCACGGCCCGCTCGACGAGCTGCGCAAGCGGCTGCTGTGCGGCGGCATGCGGCTGGACCGCCCGATCATGCCGCCGCGGATGCGCTTCATCGCCCCGGCGATCCTGGCCGGCGCCCGCCTCCGCGGGGAGCCGGTCCGGGTCGCCGACGCCGGGTTGTTCGTCTAGCCCGGCTCAGGCGCCGGCGGCCGGCGCCTGCCGGCTCGGTGCGGGCAGGTAGCCACCACCGCTACCCCCGCTCGAGCCACCCTCCTTGCGACAGCCGGTCACGGCCAGGCCGAGCGCCAGCAGCAGCGCGGCGACGAGCAACAGCATGCGGCGTGCAGGTCCCATGGCCACCTCCTCCGTCGTGGGAACCCGCCTCGCGCGTGCCCGATTCCCGGCGGCCGCTGCTAGCCTGCCCGCCATGGACGACCCGCTGGCCCGCTGGCGCGCCCAGCTCGAAGCCTGGGCGATCCCGGAGGAGATCCTCGCGGCCGCGCCGGAGTCGCCGTGGGGCTTCCCGGTCGGGCTGTTCCGCGCCAGGGCCGAACGGGCGGGCGCCGGCGGCCGCCAGACCCCGTCCAACCGGGAGGCGGCACGGTGGCTGCCGCCCGGCGGCAGCGTGCTGGACGTCGGCGCCGGCGCGGGCGCCGCCAGCCTGCCGCTCGCCGGCGTGGCCGGCCGGCTGGTCGCGGTCGACGAGTCGGCGGCCATGGTGGAGGCGTTCCTGGCCGCGGCCGCCGGCGCCGGGGCGCGCGCCGAGGGCGTCAAGGGCCGCTGGCCGGAGGTCGCCGGGCGGGTCGGCCCGGCCGACGTGGTCGTCTGCCACCACGTCCTCTACAACGTCGCCGACCTGGCCCCGTTCGCCGCCGCCCTCACCGACCACGCCCGCCGCCGGGTGGTGGTGGAGCTGACCGACCGCCACCCGCTGGTCGGCCTGGCCCCGCTGTGGCGCCGCTTCCACGGGCTGGAGCGCCCGTCCGGCCCGACCGCCGGCGCCGCGGCCGCCGCCCTGGACGCCCTGGGCCTGGACCCGCGGCGGCAGGACTGGGAGAGCGGCGACCGGCTCGGCTTCGACCGCTTCGAGGAGCTGGTGGCGTTCACGCGGCGCCGGTTGTGCCTGCCCGCCGACCGCGACGCCGAGGTCGCCGAGGCGCTGCTGGAGGCCGGCACCCACGAGGTCGGCGGCGTCTGGGTCGGCGCCGGGCCGCGGCTGGTCAGCACCCTGTCGTGGTCCGGCGCCGCCGGGCGCGGCGCGTAGGCCCGCTCAGGCCAACCGCTCCAGCACCGTCCCGTCGCCGGCGACCGCGAACGCGGTGGGGACGACCGCCACGTGGTAGCGGCGGGCGAGGTCGGGCTGCCTGGACACGTCGACGGTGTGCAGCGGGCGAGGACCGGCCGCCAGGCGCCGCTCCAGCTCGTGGCAGTCGCTGCACAGCGGGTGGGTGAACTGCACCACGACCACGCCGCCCGCGGTCGCCCCGAGCCCCGCCAGGTCGATCGCGCCGACGGTGCCGGCGCGGACGCCGCGCAACCGGGTCAGCAGCTTGTACGCCTCGCAGCCGGTGCAGAACCCGGTCACCGCGGACAGCAGCGCCAGGGCGGCCACCGCGCCGCCGAGGACGGCGCCGACCACCGGCAGCCCGACCAGGTAGGCGACGCTGGCCCCGGTCAGGAACACCACGCCGACCATGTTGGCGAACCGGGGCGGGCGGGCGTCCTCGACCCTGCCCTCGCCGATGCGCGGCTGGACGAACCGGAAGTAGGCGACACACGGCAGGCACCAGCGCCGACCGAACCTGAGCCCGAGGGCGAGCTGCAGGGCGAGCAGCGTGAGCAGCACCCACCAGCCGGTGAGCAGGGCAACCAGGCTGACCAGCCCGATGGTCGCCTGGTTGAAGCGGGGCGCGCGGGCGTCGATCACGTCGATGTCGTCGTAGGGGTGCGCGGTGGGGAGCTGCCGGGCCGTGGTCGTGGTCATCGCGGTACCACCTGGGTGCGCTGGGCCAGCGGGCGGGGAGGGCCCGGGGGGTCAGGCGGCTGCGGCGACCTTGCGCGCGAGCGGCGACCACCGGGCCCGGCGACAGGCGCAGGACACCACGCGCCCGTGGTCAAGGGCGCGGTTGCGGGTCAACCGCACGGTGGTCATACGGGCACGGTGCCGGACCGCCCGCGGCCTGTCAACCGCCCAGGAGCCTGGCGCGCAGGCGGGCGAGGTCGTCGGCGGCCACGCCCGCCCGCCGCAGGTAGGCCTCGGCCCCGCCGTACCGCTGGCGCAGGCGGTCGAGCACCTCCAGCATCACCTCGGCCGTCGGGGCGTACCTGACCAGCAGCGCCTCCCGCTCGGCGCGCTCGCCAGGGCCGTTCTCCAGCCACTCCTGGTCCCGCGGCCGCAGGCACTCGGCGGTCAGGGCGTAGTCGGCCGCGACCGCCTGGTCGGGCACGGCGACCAGCGCCAGCAGCAGCGCGGAGATCAGCCCGGTTCGGTCCTTGCCGGCCGCGCAGTGGAACAGCACGCCGCCCTGGGGGGCGCTGGCGATCGCCGCCATCGCGGCCGCCACCAGGGCGCGGAAGCGGTCCAGCGACCAGAGGTAGTTCTCCGCCAGCGTGATGGTGTCCGGAGGGAAGCCCGCCGCCGGGTCCACGATCGAGACGTTGGTGTAGGCGACGCCCTGGTCGCCAGGCTCGGCGAAGGGGTTGGGGTACTCGGCGATCTCGGCCGGAAGCCGCAGGTCGACCACGGCGCGGACGCCGTAGGCGAGCAACGCGTCGCGCCCGGCCGGGGTCAGCGCGGCCAGGCTATCCGAGCGCACGACCGCGCCCCAGCGGGTCTGGCGGCCATCCGCGGTGGGGTAGCCGCCCAGGTCCCGCGCGTTCGCGCAGTCGTCCCAGGCCAGCCGTCGTGTCCATTGCCGTTGGAGCGTCACCCTTGCCATCCTACCGGGCGGGGGCGACGAACTCGGCCACGGCGTCCACCACCCGCTCCAGGTCGGGCGCGTCGGGCATGTGGAAGGCGCCGTCCAGCGGCAGGAAGGTGGCGTCGGGCAGCGCCGCCGCGAGCTGCCGGCCGCCCGCGAACGGGATCACCCGGTCGCCGCCGGATCGCCTCGAGCTGGGCGACCTCCTGGTCGGCGAAGCCGGCGTACGCCGGCCCGCGCCACAGCGCCAGCGCCTCGGCGAGCAGCCGGGCCGCCGCGGCCGTCGCCGGCGCGGAGCGCGTGGCGCAGGCGCGCCACCTGGCTGTGCAGCGCCGCCGCCGGGTTGTCGGGCTGGTCGTCGCCCCACAGCAGGTGGGCCAGCCGGTCGCTGCTGACGACCTCGCCCGGTCGGGCGAGGAGGGCGGCCAGCAGCGCCAGCGGGCGCTCCCCGCCGAGCGGCAGCGGGCGGCCGTCCGCGTCGACCGCGTCGACCGGTCCGAGCACCCGGTAGCGCACCCGCATCTCCACGACCATCCTTCCGCCTCGCCACGCACGCTACCAGCGTGACAGTGGGCCGTTAGTGGGGCGGCAGGCCGCCGGCAGGGGCCTGCCGGACCCTCCTGGTGAGCGCCAACCAAGGAGACCCCAGATGCCGCACGCGACCCCCGTGATCCCCGCCATGACCGCCCGTGCCCGGGACGGTACCGAGGTCCGCCTGCGCCCGCTCGGCCGCGGCGAGCGCGACCTGGTCGCCGGCTTCTTCGCCGGGCTGTCGGACGACTCCCGGCGGCGGCGCTTCCTGCAGCCGATGCCGCGGCTGTCGGAGACGATGCTGCGGCACCTGGTCGACGTCGACGGCCGCCGCCACGTCGCGATGGTCGCCGAGGTCGACGGGGAGTGCGCCGGCATCGCCCGCTGGGTCGCCATGCCCGACGAGCCCGGCGCGGCCGAGGTCGCGGTCACCGTCACCGACCGCTTCCAGGGCCGCGGCATCGGGCGGCTGCTGCTGGACGCGCTCGGCCCCAGCGCCGCGCGGGCCGGCCTCGCCACCTTCGTCTACCTGGCCGACCCGACCAACCTGCCCGTGCTGTACCTGCTGCGGTCCCTCGGGGTGCAGCTCAGCTTCCACGACGGGCTGGTCCAGGGCCGCCAGCGGCTGTCGCCGCGTCATGCGGCCGTGGCATGATCGGCGCATGGGCGGGTCAGCGCGGCTGTTCGTGGTGGCGCGCAACCCGGACGCGGCCTCACGGCTGCCGTTCCTGGTGCGCGTGCCGCTGCCCGGCGGGGACCTGGTGCTCAAGGCCAGGGAGCCGTGGCCCCGCACCGGCGTCGTCTACTGCCATCCCGCCGAGGGCGAGTGGCCCGACCCGCCCGCCAGCGCCGAGGTCCTCGAGGAGGTGCCGGTCCGCTCCTGCCGGCGCCGCGGCGCCGCCATCGACCTGGTGCTCGACCGGGCCCGCGAGCACCGCTCCCAACTGGTGTTCACCCGCACCCGCGGCCGCGAGGTGATCTTCTGGCAGTCGCCGAAGACCGCCAGGGCGGCGCGGCCCGGGGTCCGGGTGCCCGGCCGGCGCGCGTCCGGCCTGGGGGAGCTGACGATCCTGGTCGACACCCGCGAGCGCTACCCGTGGCGGTTCGGCCGCCAGCAGGCGGTGACGCTGGAGCGGCGGGCGCTGCCGGCCGGCGACTACGCCGTGCAGGCGCCCGGTACCGGCGAGCTGGCCGCGGTGGTGGAGCGCAAGACCCTGCCGGACCTGGCCAGCTCCCTGGCCGACGGGAGCCTGGGGTACCTGCTCGCGGAGCTGGCCGCGCTGCCGAGGGCGGCGGTGGTGGTCGAGGACCGCTACGGCGGCCTGTTCAAGCTCGAGCATGTCCAGCCCGGGTTCGTCGCCGACCTGCTCGGCGCGCTGGCGGTGCGCTACCCGACCGTCCCGGTGGTGTTCTGCGACACCCGCCCCCTCGCCCAGGAGTGGGCCTACCGGTTCCTCGGCGCCGCCGTCGCCGAGCTCAGGCGAGCGGCTCGGGGATGAGGCTCTCGTCCTCCTCGTCGCCGAACCCGATCCCGAGGCCGCGGCAGGTGCGGATCATCTCGTGGTCGGGTGGGACGGTGCGGACCTTGCCGGCGCACTCCGGCATCAGCACGGTGCCGATCTCCATGCCGCGGCTCACCACCACCTCGCCGTAGCGGCCCTCGGCGAGCACCCGCACGGCCGCCGCCCCGAAGCGGGTGGCGAGGATCCGGTCGAACGGCGTCGGCATGCCGCCTCGTTGCAGGTGGCCGAGGACGACCACGCGGGCGTCCTTGCCGGTGACCTTGCCGACCTGGGTGGCGACGTAGGCGCCGACGCCGCCGAGGGTGCCGGTGGCCTCCTGGTAGGTCTGGCCGCCGCCGTCGCGCTCGGCGGCGCCTTCCGCGCAGATGACGATCGAGAAGTTGGAGCCGCGGAACTCGCGGGTGGTGACCGTGGAGGCGACCGCCTCGACGGTGAACGGGATCTCCGGGATGAGGATGACGTCGGCGCCGCCGCCGAGGCCGGAGTGCAGCGCGATCCAGCCGGCGTCCCGTCCCATCACCTCCAGCACCATCACGCGGTCGTGGCTGGCCGCGGTCGTGTGCAGCCGGTCCAGCGCCTCGGTGGCCACCGTCAGCGCGGTGTCGAAGCCGAACGTCTGGTCGCAGCCCCACAGATCGTTGTCGATCGTCTTGGGCACCCCGACGGCGCGCACGCCGAAGCGGGCCAGCTCGCTGGCGATGCCCTGGCTGCCCTCGCCGCCGATCACCACCAGGGCGTCGATGCCGAGCCGCTTGACGTTGGCGGCGAGCTCCTTGTAGGGAGCCGGGTCGCGGACCAGCTCGCCGTTGACCCGCATGGCCGAGAAATGGCCCTTGTTGGTCGAGCCGAGGATCGTGCCGCCCCGCGGCAGCAGACCGGCCACGGCCGAGGCGTCCAGCGGGCGGATGCGCGGCTTGCCGATCAGGCCCTCGAAGCCGTGCTCGACGCCGGTGACCGACCAGCCGCACTCGACCTCGGCCGTCTTGACGACGGCGCGGATCACCGCGTTCAGCCCGGGGGCGTCGCCGCCGCTGGTGAGGATCGCGATACGTCGGATCGGCCCTGCCATGATGTCCGGCCACCCCCAGGTCGCTAGCTCGTCAAGGCAGGGTAGCGCCGCCTTGCCCGGCGGTCGAGCGTCGCCGCCCCAGCGCGACCAGTGCCCCGGCCGCCAGGACGAGCGCCGCGGCCACGGGCAGCCAGTCGCCACCCCGGGCATAGGGGGTGCGCTCCCGCGACAGCGGCAGCTCGACCACGGTGGCGCCCCGGACGCTGGTCGGTCGCCACGCCAGACGGCGGCCGCGGGCGTCGAAGGCGGCCGAGACGCCGCTGATGGCGACCTGCACCACCGGGCGGCCGGCCTCCACCGCCCGCACCGCCGCCAGGCTGGCGTGCTGCGCCGGCCCCCAGCTCCGCTGGAAGGTCGTGTCGGCGGTCTGCACCACCACCAGGTCGGCACCGTCGGCGGCCAGGTTCCTGGCCAGGTCGGGAAACGCCGACTCGAAGCAGATCAGCGGGCCGACGGTGAAGGTGCCGGCTGGCAGCACCGCCAGGCGGGTGCCGCGGCGCCGGTCGGTGTCGGCGGCGTCGGTGAACCGGGTCACCCAGCCGAGCAGCGGTCGCAGCGGCACGTACTCGCCGAACGGCACCAGCCGCATCTTGTCGTAGCCGCCGACCGGTCCGCCGGGCGCGACCAGCAGCGCGCTCTTGTAGATGCCGCCGCCGGCGCCGCGCTGGGCGTCGACGTTGGCGAGCACCGGCGCGCCGACGGCCCTGGCGACGGCGGCGAGCCGGGCCACGTCGCCGGGGTTGGCGCCGGGGTCGCGGCCGACGCTGCTCTCGCCCCACACGACCAGGTCGGCGGCGGGGGTGGGCCGGCCGGCGGCGAGGCCGAGGCTGAGGCGCTCGCTGGCCTGGAAACGCGGCTCGACCTGGCGGACGATCCCGGGCTGGACCAGCCCCACCCGCACCGTCCCCGCCGCCGGCGGCGGCGGTCGCAGCGCCCACCATGCCAGCGCGAGCAGCGGCAGGCCGACCGCGACGGTGGTGGCCGCCGCCCGGACGCGGGGCGCGACCCCGGGCACCAGCGCCGCCGCGGCGGCCACGTTGACGGCGACCAGCAGCAGGCTCACCGCCCAGACGCCGCCGACGGCGGCGACCCCCAGCAGCGGCGGGGCGTTCCACTGGCTGGCGCCGAGCAGCCCCCACGGCCCACCGAGCCCCTCCCAGGAGCGGACCGCCTCACCGGCCACGAACGCGCTCGGCAGCAGCACCAGCGCGGCGCCCAACCGCAGGGGTCTCGCCGGCCGGGGGGGTCCGGGGGACCCCACGACTGCGGGGGGCTCCGCCCCCCGCAACCCCCCCGACCGGGTGCCCCGGTGGGTCGGGGGCGCGCCGAGGAGCCGCCACGCCAGCCAGCCGAGCGGCAGCCACAACGCGGCCAGCAGCATCGCCAGCGGCACCATGAACGGCCCGACCTTCGGCACCAGGAAGGCGTTGACGGCCAGGAAGAATCCGGTCCCGGACAGCCAGGCGCGCACGGCCGCCTCGCGGGCGTCCCCGGCGGCCCGCGCCAGCAACAGCACCGGCACCAGCCCCACCAGCGCCAGCCACCACAGCGCCGGGGCGGGAAACGCCAGCGCCAGCGGCGCCCCCGCCACCAGCGCGACGACCCGGCCCCGCCAGGTGCTCACCCGGGGACCCCCTGGTGCGGCTCAGAGGTTCATGGCGACGTACTTGGTCTCCAGGTACTCGGCGATGCCCTCGGCGCCGCCCTCGCGGCCGAAGCCGGACTGCTTGACGCCGCCGAACGGCGCCGCCGGGTTGGACACCATCCCCTGGTTCAGGCCCACCATGCCGGTCTCCAGGCCCTCCACCACGCGGAACGCGCGCTTGAGGTCGCGGGTGTAGACGTAGGCGACCAGCCCGAACTCGGTGTCGTTGGCGGCCGCGACGGCGGCCTCCTCGGAGTCGAAGGCTGCCACCGGCGCGACCGGGCCGAAGATCTCCTCCTTGAGCACCCTGGCGCTGCCGGGCACGCCCTCCAGCACCGTCGGCTGGTAGAAGTAGCCGCGGCCGTCGCCGGGCCGGGCGCCGACCACCGCCCGCGCTCCCTTGTCGAGCGCGTCACCGACCAGCTCGGCGACCTTGTCGACGGCGTCCTTGTTGATCAGCGGGCCGACCTGCACGCCCTCCTCGGTGCCGCGGCCGACCTTCAGGGCGCCCATCCGCTCGGCGAGCCGGCCGGCGAACTCGCCGGCGACCGGCTCGGCCACGTGGAAGCGGTTGGCGGCGGTGCAGGCCTCGCCGATGTTGCGCATCTTGGCGATCATCGCGCCCTCGACGGCGGCGTCCAGGTCGGCGTCCTCGAAGATCAGGAACGGCGCGTTGCCGCCCAGCTCCATCGAGACCCGCAGCACGTTGCCGGCGGCCTGCGCGATCAGCTTGCGGCCGACCTCGGTGGAGCCGGTGAACGACAGCTTGCGGACCCGCCCGTCCTCCAGCAGCGGCCCCATCACCGAGCCCGACGAGGAGGTGGTGACCACGTTGAGCACCCCGGCGGGCAGGCCGGCCTGCTCGAGGACCTGGGCCAGGGCGAGCATCGACAGCGGCGTGAGCCCCGCCGGCTTGATCACCATGGTGCAGCCGGCGGCCACCGCCGGGCCGATCTTGCGGGTGCCCATCGCCATCGGGAAGTTCCACGGGGTGATCAGCACGCATGGCCCGACCGGCTGCTTCATGGTGAGCAGCCGCCCGGCCCCGTTGGGCGCGACCGCGTAGCGGCCGTCGATGCGGACCGCCTCCTCGGCGAACCAGCGGAAGAACTCGGCCGCGTAGGCGACCTCGGCCCTGGACTCGGCGACCGGCTTGCCCATCTCCAGGGTCATCAGCAGCGCCAGCTCGTCGACGCGGGCGTTGATCGCCTCGAACGCCCGCCGCAGGACCTCGCCCCGTTCCCTCGGCGGGTGGGCGGCCCACTCGGCCTGGGCGGCGACCGCCGCGTCCAGGGCGGCCATGCCGTCCTCGAGGCCGGCGTCGGCGACCTGGCACAGCGTCTCGCCGGTGGCCGGGTCCTCGACCGCGAAGGTGCCGCCGGCGGCCGCGTCGCGCCAGTCGCCGCCGATGAACAGCCGCGGGGGGACCGCGCCGACGACGGCCTGCTCGTTGGTTGCGATGCTCATGGGCCTCCCGCCTCCTCTGGCGAACAGCCGTTGCCCGGCCATACACCGCCAAGCGTAGCGCCTCCGGGCCGATTCACCGGGGCACCCCCCGTGGGTTCCCCGGACCCCTCCGGGCGGCTTGCGCCGGCGTGGAGCTGGCTCCAGGCTGGGGGCATGCGCAGGGTGCGGGTCCTCGGCGTGGCGGCGGCGCTGCTGCTCGCCGCCTGCTCGGCGGGGGAGCAACCGCCGCCGGCGCCGGCCCCGACGGCCGGCGGCGACCTCGCCTGGCGGCGGCTGGCGGCGGCCCCTTCGGAACGGACCGAGGTCGCCGCCGCCAGCGCCGGTGGGCGGATCTACGTGGCGGGTGGGTACGCGCCCGACGGCGCCACGGTCGCCTCCGTCGAGGTCTACGACCCCGCCGCGGACGCCTGGGCCGCCGGCCCCGACCTGCCGGTGGCCGTCAACCACGCCATGGCCGCCACCCTGGGCGGCGCCGTGCACGTCGCCGGCGGCTACGGGGGGGACCGTCGCCCCAGCCGGCAGGCGGTGCGGCTGGAGGGCGACCGGTGGCGGCAGCTCGCGCCGCTGCCGGAGGGCAGGGCCGCCGGCGGGCTGGTCGCCCTGGACGGCCGGCTGTACCTGGTCGGCGGGGTCGGTCCCGGCGGTCTGGCCGCCGACACGCTGGTGTACGACCCGACCGCCGACCGCTGGTCGGCCGAGCCGGGCCTGCCGACCCGGCGGGAGCATCTGGGCGCCGCCGCGGCCGGCGGCCGGGTGGTGGTGGTCGGCGGGCGGGTTGGCGGGCTGACCGGGAACCTGGACGTGGCCGAGGCGTACGACCCGGCGGCGCGCCGCTGGGCGAGGTTGCCGCCGATGCCGACCGCCAGGGGCGGGCTGGCCGCGACCGCCACCGCCGACGGCCTGGTGGTGGCCGTCGGCGGCGAGGCGGCGGCGACCTTCCCCGAGGCGGAGGCGCTGGACCCGCGGACCGGCCGCTGGCGCTCGCTGCCGCCGCTGCCGACCCCGCGCCACGGCCTCGGGGTGGTGGCGGTGGGCCGGGTCGTGTACGTGCTGGCGGGCGGTCCCCGGCCGGGCCTGCACGCCTCCGCCGCCAACGAGGCGATCGACCTGGCGGCGGCGTGACACCCCTTGAAGGTTGACTTAGGGTGCCCTAAAGTCTGCTGGATGTTCGTCTGCCATTGCCGCGCCGTCACCGACGGGGAGATCCGCGAGGCGATCACGGCGGGGGCCTGCGACCTCGACGAGGTCGGGCGCCGCTGCGGCGCCGGGATCACCTGCGGTGGCTGCTGCCCGCTGATCCAGGAGCTGCTCGCCGAGCACGCCGAGCATGCCGAGCATGCCGAGCCGGCGCTGGCCGCGACAGCGTCCTAGTCGCGGACCTGCTGCGCCAGGTAGAGCGCCTCGCCGAGCTGCTCGACGGTGACGAGCTGCGTCTCCCACCAGTCGAGGTGCCGCTCTTCCTCGGCGATCATGCCGGCGAGGAACTCGCGGGTGCCCTGGTCGCCGAGCTCCACGCAGGTGGTGACGTAGCCGTTGAGGTTGCCCACGGCGGTCCGTTCCAGGTCCGCCGCCAGGCGGATCTGCTCCACCGGCGTCTCGCCCACCCTGACGGTGCCGAGCCGTTGCAGGTTGGGCAGCCCTTCCAGGTACAGGATGCGGTCGATCAGCTCCTCGGTGTCGCGCATCTCCTCCAGCGACAGCTCGCGGTGGCGCTTGGCGAGGCGGGCGTAGCCCCAGTTGTCGCACATGCGCGCGTTGAGGAAGTACTGGTTGATGGCGGTCAGCTCGAAGGTCAGGTGCTGGTTGAGCAGCTCGACGACACGCGGATCGCCCCGCAATGGCCCTCCTCTGGTCCCGGTCCAACGGCGTCCCGGTAGTGTCGGGCACCAGCCCGAGCTTTGCCAGCACCGCCGGGCCCGCCGTCAGCGGGCCCAGACCCCGACCCGCTCGAACTCCATCGGCACGTCGACGAGGATCAGCTCGCTCGGCGCCTCGGCCCGGACGGCGAGCGACGCCTGGCCGGTGACCTTGGCGGCGTCGCCGGTGGCGGCCGGCTGGCCGTCGAAGCGGGCCTGGCCGTCGATCAGGTAGGCGTAGGCGCCGCGACCCTGCCCGATCCGGTGGACGACCTCGTCGCCGGCGGCCAGCGAGGCGACGTGGACGCTGGCGTCCTGGTGGATCCTGACCACGTCGCCGCCGTCGGGGCCGATCACCCGCAGCAGCCTGCCGGCCCGGTCCTCGCGGGTGAACACCCGCTGCTCGACCTCGGGGCTGAGACCAGGAGTGTCGGGAAGGACCCAGATCTGGATGAACCGCATCGGCGCGTCCCTGGAGGCGTTCTGCTCGGAGTGCAGGGCGCCCGAACCGAGGGTCATGCGCTGCACGGCGCCGGCCGGCAGCGGGCCGGGGGCGCCGCCGACGGAGTCCTCGTGGCGGAAGCTGCCCTCCACCACGTAGGTGAGTCCCTCGACGTCCTGGTGCGGGTGCAGCGGCCAGACCGCCCCTGGCACCAGCCGGTCGTCGTTGAACACCCGCATCGCCCCGAAGCCGTCGTTGCTAGGGTCGCGGTAGTGGTCGAACGAGAAGTGCCAGCGGGCGCTGAACCAGCCGCCCTCCTCGCGGTGGATCTCCTGGTCTCGCCGGATCGTCAGCATCGCCGCTCCTCCCTCGCCGGCTTGGGACCGCCCAGGTTGGCCTTGATAGGCTGACGCCCGCAACGGGCCGGCAGCAGCAGCGGCGGTGAGGAGGCGGCATGGTGGCGGAAGCTCCCGACCGGCGGTTGTCCGGCGGGCACTCGCCGAGCGGAGCGCGAGGCCGGCTGGCCGGGGCGGCCGCCCTGGCGCTGCTGCTCGCCGGGCTGGCCCTGCTGCTGGAGCCGGAGGGCCGCCGCGGCGCGGCCGCGGTGCTGCTGGCCGTCGGGCTGGCCGTCGGGGTGGTCGCCGCCGTCCGCTTCCCCGTGCCGAGCCGGCGGCGGACGGCGATGGAGCGGCTGAACGACGCCGCCTTCCTGGTGGTGCTCGGGGCCGTCGCGCTGCTCGCGGTGCGCCTGGCCCGTCCCTGGACGGCGGCGCTGCCCGGGCTGCTGGGGGGCGTCATGGTCGGCCGGGCGCTGCGCCCCCCGCCCCCGCCGCCGGGACCGGAGCCGGGCGCCGACCCCCCGAGCTAGCCTTGTACGAACAGGCCAAGCGCGGACGCCGGGTTGGCCAGACTGTGAAGATCGCAGGGCGCGGCGCAACGCATACGGTTGGCAAATGAGCGACCCGGCCGCCGACCTCGCCGTGCGGCTGCGCGGGGTCACCAAACGCTACGGCCCCGTCACCGCCGTGGACGGCATCGACCTCGACATCCGCGAGGGCGAGCTGATCACGCTGCTCGGCCCGTCCGGGTCGGGCAAGACCACCACCCTGCGCATGATCGCCGGGTTCGAGCTGCCGACCGAGGGCACCATCCATCTCGGCGGCGTCGACGTGACCAGAAGGCCGCCGTTCGACCGCGACGTCAACACCGTCTTCCAGGATTACGCCCTGTTCCCGCACATGAGCGTGGCCGGCAACGTCGGCTACGGGCTGCGGGTGCGCAAGGTGCCGCGTGCCGAGCTGCGCGAGCGGGTCCGGGCCGCCCTGCGCCAGGTCCGCCTGGAGGGCTTCGACGACCGCCGCCCCTCGGAGCTGTCCGGCGGCCAGCGCCAGCGGGTCGCGCTCGCCCGCGCGCTGGTCAACCGCCCGAGGGTGCTGCTGCTGGACGAGCCCCTCGGCGCGCTGGACCTGAAGCTCCGCCAGGAGATGCAGATCGAGCTGAAGGCCATCCAGGGCGAGGTCGGGATCACCTTCGTGTTCGTCACCCACGACCAGGAGGAGGCCCTGACCATGAGCGACCGCATCGCGGTGCTCAAGGACGGTCGCATCGAGCAGGTCGGCGCGCCCGCCGAGGTCTACGAGCGTCCCACCAGCCCGTTCGTGGCCGGCTTCGTCGGCACCTCCAACCTGCTCGCCGGCGACGCCGCCAGGGAGCTGGTCGGCGAGGCGGCGACGTTCACCGTCCGGCCGGAGAAGATCCATGTGATCGGCGCCGGCGAGCAGCCGCCGCCCGGCCACTGCCTGGCCGCGGGGACCGTCCGCGACGTCGCCTACGCCGGGCCGGTCACGCGCCTGACGGTGCGGCTGGACGCCGGGCCCGAGCTGGTGGTGCTGCAACAGAACCTGTCGGCGACCTCCGCGGAGGTCGCCGCGCTCACCGGCACCAGGGTGCAGCTCGTGTGGCGCCCTGAGCACAACTTCCGTCTCTCGCCGGCCCCGGTGCCGGCCCCAGCAGGAGGGTGATCATGCAACCGAGGAAGTTCGCGCGGGTGGTCCCGCTGGCCGCCCTGCTGCTGGCGCTGGCCGGCTGCGGTTCCGACGAGCCGACCGGCTCGTCCGGCGGCGCGCAGGGGTTCACCCCACCGCCGGTGCCGATGCTGCAGTCCCTCGGCGCGGGGGAGGGCAGCGTCAACCTGGTCGCCTGGGCCGGGTACGTCGAGGATGGCTCGACCGACCCCAAGGTCGACTGGGTCACGCCGTTCGAGCAGGCGACCGGCTGCCAGGTCAACGTCAAGGTCGCCGCCTCCTCCGACGAGATGGTCCAGCTCATGAAGTCCGGCCAGTACGACGCGGTGTCGGCCTCCGGCGACGCGTCGTTGCGGCTGATCGCCGCCGGCGATGTCGCCCCGGTCAACACCGAGCTGGTCAAGAACTACGGCGACGTCTTCGACGGCCTCAAGCAGCAGCCCTGGAACTCGGTCAAGGGCGTGTCCTACGGCATCCCGCACGGCCGCGGCGCGAATCTACTCATGTGGCGCACCGACAAGGTCACGCCGGCGCCCGACTCCTGGGGCGTGGTGTTCGACCCCAACTCGCCGTACAAGGGCAAGGTCACCGCCTACGACTCGCCGATCTACATCGCCGACGCCGCCGTCTACCTGAAGGCGACCAGGCCGGAGCTCGGCATCACCAACCCCTACGAGCTGGACGACAAGCAGTTCCAGGCGTCCGTGGACCTGCTCAAGCAGCAGGCCACCGTCGTCGGCGAGTACTGGAGCGACTACACCAAGGAGATCCAGGCGTTCAAGAGCGGCTCCAGCGTCGTCGGCACCACCTGGCAGATCATCGCCAACCTCGCCAAGGCGGACAAGGCGGCGGTCGAGGTGACCCTGCCCAAGGAGGGCGCCACCGGCTGGTCCGACACCTGGATGGTCTCCGCCAAGGCTGCCCACCCCAACTGCGCCTACCTGTGGATGGACCACATCGTCTCGCCGAAGGCGAACGCCGCCGTCGCCGAGTGGTTCGGCGAGGCCCCCGCCAACCGGCTGTCCTGCGCGGAGACCGCCGACAAGGCCCACTGCACCACCTTCCACGCCGAGGACGAGAGCTACTTCTCGAAGGTCGCCTACTGGACCACCCCGATCAAGGACTGCGGCGACGACCGCGGCCAGGTCTGCAAGGACTACACGGAGTGGACCACCGCCTGGACCGAGATCAAGGGCTGAGCGGATGCGCTTGAGCCGGGGCGGGCTGCGCCCGCTGTCCCGGGTGCTGTGGCGCACGCCCCGGCTCAAGCTCGCCCTGCTGCTGTCGGGGCCGGTCGGCTGGCTGGTGGTGGCCTATCTCGGGTCGCTGTTCGTGCTGCTGGTGTCCGCGTTCTGGTCGACCGACAGCTTCACCGGCAACATCGTCCGCGAGCCGACCGCCGGGAACTTCCGGACGCTGCTCACCGGCGAGGTGTACCGCGCGATCACCCTGCGGACCCTGCTGCTGGCCGTCGGGGTGACCGTGATCGACGTGCTGCTCGGCTTCCCGATCGCGTTCTTCATGGCCAAGGTCGCCAGGCGCCGCTGGCGGCCGCTGCTGCTGGCGGCCCTGCTCACGCCGTTGTGGGCCAGCTACCTGGTCAAGGCGTACGCCTGGCGGGTGATGGTCGGCACCGGCGGGGTGCTCGAGTGGGCCTTCGAGCCGGTCGGCCTGCGCGCCCCCGGCTTCGGGCTCACCGCGCTGTGGATCGTCCTGGCCTACCTGTGGCTGCCGTACATGGTCCTGCCGATCTTCGCCGGGCTGGACCGGCTGCCCGACTCGCTGCTGGAGGCGTCGGCCGACCTCGGCGCGGGCGCCTGGCGGACGTTCCGCGCGGTGATCCTGCCGCTGGCCCTGCCGGCGGTCGCGGCCGGCTCGATCTTCACCTTCTCGCTCACCCTCGGCGACTACGTGGCGGTCAACATCGTCGGCGGCAAGACGCAGATGCTCGGCAACGTCATCTACGCCAACGTCGGCGCCGCCAACAACCTGCCGTTCGCCGCCGCCCTGGCGACCGTCCCGGTCGTGATCATGCTCGCCTTCCTGCTGGCCGCCAGGCGCGCCGGCGCCCTGGAGAGCCTCTGATGCACCTGTCCCGGCCCGCCCGCGTCGCGCTCGGCCTGTTCGTGGCGGTCGGCCTGGCGTTCGTGTACCTGCCGCTGCTGGTGGTGGTGATCGAGTCCTTCAACCCCGCCAGGGTGTCGAGCTGGCCGCCGGACGGCTTCACCACCAACTGGTGGGGGCGGGCGTGGGACAACCCGGGCGCGCGGGCCGCGGTGTGGACCTCGGTGAAGGCGGCGCTGGGCGCGACGCTGATCGCGCTGCTGCTCGGCACCAGCCTGTCGTTCGCGGTCCAGCGCCACCGCTTCTTCGGCCGCGACACGCTGTCGCTGCTGGTGGTGCTGCCGATCGCGCTGCCGGGGATCGTCACCGGCATCGCCCTGCAGTCCACCTTCCGGTTCCTCGGCGTGCCGCTGTCGCTGTGGACGATCGTCGCCGGCCACGGGACCTTCTGCATCGTGGTGGTCTTCAACAACGTGGTCGCCCGCCTGCGGCGGGTGTCCCGGTCGCTGGAGGAGGCGTCCATGGACCTCGGCGCCGACGGGGTGCAGACGTTCCGGTTCGTGACCTTCCCGGCGCTCCGCTCGGCCCTGCTCGCCGGCGGCCTGCTCGCCTTCGCGCTCTCCTTCGACGAGATCATCGTGACCACCTTCACGGCCGGGGCCGGCGACCAGACCCTCCCGCTGTGGATCTTCACCAACCTGACCCGCCCCAACCAGGCGCCGGTCGTCAACGTCGTGGCCGTGCTGCTGGTCGCGATCTCGGTGGTGCCGATCTGGCTCGCCCAGCGGCTGTCGGAGGGCGCGGTCCGCGGGGCCGGCACCGGCGCGGTCGCGGCCCGCTGATCCACAAGATTTTGGGATTGACGGCGCAACCGATGGGGTTAGTGGCGCAGAGAGGGACGAGTAGGCGGGTCCTCATCGGTTTCTCATCGGAGAGTGCCTACCGTGCCTTCGAAACCCTCGGGTCCCCCGATCCCCCCGATCCCGAGGAAGAGGAGGTTGTTGTCGTGCGTCGCGCACTCCAAACGCTGGTGATCCTGCTCCTTGCCGTCGCCACGGCCGCATGCAGCGGCGGCGGCGAGAAGTCCGAGACGCCGAACGCCGGCGGTTCTCCGACGAAGTTCTCGAATCCCACCGAAGTCACCAACCCGCTGTTCCCGTCGGCCCGGATCGAGCAGCTCGTCTACCTCGGGCAGGACCAGGGCGACCCGCTGCGCGTCGAGGTCACCCGCCTTCCCGGCACCGAGCGCATCGACCTGAACGGGACCCCGGTCGACGCGGTCAAGATGCAGTTCCTCGCGACCAGCGGCACGGCGATCCTCGAGGTCGCCAACGACTACTTCGCCCAGGCCGACGACGGCACCGTCTGGTACCTCGGCGAGCACGTCAGCAACTATGAGAACGGCGTGATCGCCGACCACGACGGCACCTGGATCACGGGGGAGAAGCGGCCGGACGGCAAGCTCTTCAAGCCCGGCGTGATCATGCCGGCCAAGCCCGAGAAGGGCGACGTGTTCTTCCCCGAGAACAACAAGCCCTACGTCTTCGAGAAGGTCACGGTCCAGGCGACCGGCCTGACCCTCGCCGGCCCGCGCGGCGCGATCGGCGGCGCGATCAAGACCCGCGAGGACCTCCTGGACGGCAGCACCGAGGAGAAGACCTTCGCCCCTGGGTACGTGGAGCACACCGCGCGGGTCCCGTTCGGGTCCGCGAACCCCGAGGAGCTGGTCGGCATCGCGATCGCCGTGCCCACCGACAAGGTCGACGACCCGCAGCCGCGGGAGCTCGCCGACCTGGCGACCGCGGCCGGCACCATCTTCACCGCGGTCCGGTCGTCGGACTGGACCGCCGCCAGCCAGCAGCACGCCACCATCACCAGGCTCTGGGAGGCGCACCGGGCAACCCTCGGTGAGCAGGTCCCGAAGCTGGTCACCCAGATGGGCAACGTCCACAAGGGCCTGACCGACGCGGTCGCCGCCAAGGACCGCACCGCGGCCATGCAGGCCGCCGTCCGGGTCGCCCGCGCCACCGCCGACCTCCAGCTCCGCTTCGAGCCGGTCGCCATGATCGACCGCGGCCGCCTCGGCGCCTGGGCGGGACAGGTCCTGGTGGACGTCGAGGCCAAGGACGCGGTCGGGGTCCGCGAGGACGCCGCGGTCCTGGACGCGATCTGGGCGCGGATGCGGCACTCGGTCGCCGGCACCGCCGGCGAGGCGACGATCGACGCGGAGCTCTCCGCCCTGCGGGCCGCCGCCAAGGACAAGCGGCTGGAGGCGGCCAGCGCCGCCGCCGACAAGGTGCGCGCCGCACTGGCGACCCTCTGAGCAGGGGAGGGTCAGTACCAGCCGTGGGAGAGCCAGAACGCCTGGGCGTTCTCGGCGGTGCCGTACCGCTCGCGCACGTAGGTGCGGAACGCCATGAGCTGCAGGCCGCAGTCGATGGTGTCGTAGTTGGCGCCGAGGATGCGCCGGCGCAGGTCGAGGAGGAGCTGCCCTAGGCCGAACGCGGTCGAGCTGGGGTTGTCGGCGGTCGGGTCGCCGCGCGACTCCTTCATGATGATGAAGTACTCGGCGTCCGACGTGCCGGACAGGTCGCACTTGCCGCCGCCGCGGACCAGGCCGGCCTGCCGCTGCAGGCGCTGCTGCTGGGTCGCGCGCAGCACCGCCTCCTCGCCCTCCAGCAGCCGGATCTTGTCGTCGAGCTTCTCCTTGGCCTGGAGCCGCAGGTCGCGCAGCTCGACCGCCTCGGCGATCTTCCTGGTGATGACCACGCCGGCGCGGCTGGCGTCGCGTTCGGCCTCGCCGAGGGCCTGCTTGGCGAGCGTGTAGTCCTGCTGGGCGACGACCAGGTCGGCCAGGGACTCGTTGCTCTCCCTGGCCAGGTGGTCGAGCATCGTCACCTGGCTGAGCAGCTCGTCGACGTGGTTGTTGCGGACCAGGGCGCTGAGGCCGGCCGGGTCGCCGGCCATGTAGATGCCGCGGGCGCGGTCGCCGAGCACCCGGCGCAGCCGCTCGACCCGCTCGGTCGCGTCCTGCAGGGCCGCGTTGGCGCGCACGCCGCGGGCGTGGGCAGACAGGCGCTGCAGCTCGGCCTCTTCCAGCTCGTTCTCCGCCCGGTTCAGCGCCTGGTTGGCCCGGTCCAGCGCGCGCGTCAGCTTCTTGGCGTCGGCCTTGACGTCGGCCAGCGCCGCCTTGACCTGCTTGAGCTGGGTTGGCACGTCGGCGGCCTGCGGGGCCGCCTGCGCTCCGGCGTAGTGGGGAAGCGCCAGCGACGCCGCCACCGAGCCGGCCGCGACGACGCCGAGCAACCGAAGCACCCAGGAACGTCGGAAGGGTGCCATCTGTCGAGAGCCGCTCCCTTAGGGGGTTCGGGAACAGAGCCACCGCGGCTGGGGGAGCCGCGGAACGCGTAGGTTCATACCACATCACCCTCCGCGCTTGGAAATCACACGGATGTGGCGCCGGACGTGGCATGCTGCCGGCCATGACCGCCGAGCGGCCCACCGCCGTGGTGCTGGACTCGCCGAGCCTGTTCTACCGGGCGTTCTTCGCCCTGCCCAGGACCATCACCGGCCCGGACGGCGCCGCGGTCAACGCCGTCCGCGGCTACCTCGACATGCTGTCGCAGTTGCTGGTCGACCAGCGGCCGCGCGCGGCGGTCAACGTCTTCGACGCCGACTGGCGGCCGCAGTGGCGGGTCGACCTGTACGCGGGCTACAAGGCCAAGCGGCGCGAGGACCCGCCGGAGCTGCCCGGGCAGGTGCCGGTGCTCCGGGAGGTGCTGGACGCGGCCGGCCTGCGGGTCGCCGAGGCCGCCGGGTACGAGGCCGACGACGTGATCGGCACGATCGCGGCGGCTGCCGGCCCGCGGGAGCGGGTCGCGGTCGTCAGCGGCGACCGCGACCTGTTCCAGGTCATCCGCGACCCGGTGGTGTGGGTGCTGTTCCCGCTCAAGGGGACCTCGTCGCTGGCCCGCTTCGACGAGGCGGCCGTCGCCGCCAAGTGCGGCGTGCCGCCCGCCCGCTACGTCGACCTGGCCATCCTCCGCGGCGACCCCTCCGACGGCCTGCCCGGCGTACCAGGAGTGGGGGAGAAGACCGCCGCGCGGCTGGCCACCGACCACGCCGACCTGGACGCGCTGCTGGCGGCGGCCGCCGCCGGACAACTGGCCCCGCGGGTGGCCGCCGCCCTCCAGCAGAGCGCCGGCTACCTCCAGGCGATGCGCGGGGTGGTCCCGGTCGCCACCGGCGTCGCCTACCAGGCGAGCGACCCGCACCCGCCCGACCGGGAGCGGCTGGCGGCCCTGGCCGAACGGCACGGCATCGACGGGCCGGTGGACCGCCTGCTCGCCGCCCTGGAGCAGACCGGCCTGGCCGGCTGACCCGGCGGCCGGTTGGTCGCGATCGGGTGCGTTCCGCTACGTGGGTCGCCCGCCGAACTGCCAGTCGTGGACCTCGATGTCGGCGTACAGCCCGGCCCGCGCATAGGGCTCGTCCGCGAGCATGGCGTCGACGGCGGCACGGTCGCGCAGCTCGACCAGCATCGCGCTGCCGGCCCACTCCGTGCCGCCGTCGGACAGCAACGGCCCACGCGCGATGAAGCGGTCGTGATAGCCGCGGTCGACGAGGTAGCGGCGGTGCGCATCGAGCAGCAGGTCGCGGGTGCCGCTCACGCCCGGCTTGCCGTGGCCGAGGACCAGGAACCGCCGGTTGCCGACCGCATCGCCGTCGAAGTCCCACATCGTGCGCCCCAGCACGTTGCGCCAGCGGCGCACCAGCACCTCGCCGTACACACCCGCCCGGTAGTTGGGCTCCTCGAAGGCGAACACCCGCGCCGCCTCGGCGTCGGGCAGGTCGACCATGTGCATGCTGCCGGTCGCCGTCTGGAGGTCCGGGGTCAGCGTGGGGCCCCTGGCGATCATCGCCTCGGCATAGCCGTCCATGAACGACCAGTGCGCTTCGGCGAGCTCGTCGCGCAGCCTCGCGGTCCCCGGCTTGTCGCGACAGTAGATGAAGTACGCCATACGCGGGACCCTACCCGGCTGGCCGTCTGGCCTGCACCAGGAGTGCGTCCAGGTCGATGCCCTCCTCGGCGTCCACCCGCGCGCGACGTGGCGTCCCTGGCAGCCAGTTGAAGCCCCAGCGCCATTGCGACCCCGGCGGGTGCTGCTGGAGGAGCAGGTCGATCACCCTGCTCAAGCTCAAGTTCTCGGTCGCCGAGTACACCCGCCCGCTAGTGGCCGAGCTGTGGTTCTACCCCGACGGCTCCCGGATCCTGGAGCTGTCCACCAAGTGCCCACCCAGCCAGGCGTTCCAGACCGCCGCCGAAGGCAGGATCCTGCTGACCGGACGAGGCATCGACCTGACCGGCGAACAGCAAACCAAGACCAAGACCAAGACCGCCCTCCAATACTTCGCCAAGCAACTCGCCAGCGCCGCGTCCTAGCGCCGGCCCATCGCTCCGCGCGATTGCTGAAGGGTGCTGCCAGCGGCGGCCACGATCCCGTGCTCCCAGGCGAAGGCGGCCGCCTCCAGCTTGCAGTGGACGTCGAGCTTGCCCAGCAGGTTCTGTACATGACTCCGGACCGTGCTCTCCGCCACCTGCCAGTCCCGGGCGATGCGCCGGGTCGAGCGGCCCCTCGCCAGCAGGCCAAGAACCTCACGCTCACGACCCGACAGCATCGCCAGTTGCACCTGCTCGACGCTGGTGTCGCTGCCCATCGCGATCACCCGCCTGCCCGCGACCGCCGCGTGGATGGCGGCAACCACCTGCTGGCTGGACATGTCCTTGGTCACCAGACCGTCAGCGCCAGCCGCGATCGCGGCCGCGGCCACGCTGTGGCGGGCCTGGGCCGCCAGCAGCAGCACCCTGGTCGCCGGCGAGGCGGCCCTGACCGCGGTCATCGTCCTGACTGGGCCGCCGCCTGGCAGGTTGGCATCCAGCAGCAGCACGCCAGGCCGGTGGGAGGTGGCGAGCTGGACGGCCCGGCGGGTGTCGTGGGCCACGCCGAGCACGGCCAAGCCGTCGTGGCCGTCCAAGATGACCCCGAGCCCTTCGGCGAAGGCCTGCTGGTGGTCGGCCACCACCAAGCCAACGACCGGCTCTGCCATTGCGACCTCCGGCGCCCCGCTGTTGATCCAGCCCCGCTCTACCGCCAGATCGGGCCGTAGCCAGGGGCTGTCGTGGTGGACCCGCTGCGATAAGAACGACCTCGCCCGCGCCGCCGTTACGGTCGGCTGTGGCGGTCGCGATAGCGCGGCTTGTCGACGCCGGTGACGATGCAGAGTTACTTCTTACGTGGTAGCGACGGCCGTGAGGAGGGCGTGGGCGACCTCGTCCCCGCAGATGTCGCTGTGGTCGCTGATGAACTGGTCGGCGTTGAGGTTGTAGACGGAGCCGGCCTGGAACGCGTAGGCGCCGCCGGCGGCGAGGAGCGTGCCGTCGACCGCCTCGGGCGTCTTCTGGGCGCCGTTGCGGCCCATGCCGCCGTACAGGTCGTTCTTGTCGCCGAGCTCGGCGGCCACCTGGCCGGCGATGAGCGAGGCCAAGGGGTAGGCCACGCCGACCGCCCGGTCGTTGCGGGTGCAGGTGATCACCACCGGGCCCGCGACCAGCTGGTTCTCGACGACCCGGCGGAAGAAGCCGTCCCTGGTGCCGTCGAACCGCTCGGCGAAGCCGTGGTGCGAGAACGCCGCCTGCAGCAGCACGAGGGTGTCGGGCTTGACGACTGGCCGGTCGTCGCGTCCGGCGGCGGCCGCCGTCACCAGACGGCCACCGAAGCTGTGGCCGATCAGGTGCAGCTTCAGGTCGGGTCGCTGCGCCCGGATGTCGTGCAGGAGCGGGCTCACGCCCTCACGGCCGACGGTACCCGCTCGCTCCTTCATCTGGTAGTAGGTCGCGAAGTTCATCAGGTTGCGCGCGGCCGACTTGATCCCGCTGAAGAACCGCCCGATCCCGGCCGCGCCGCCGGCAGCGCCGCCGGCGGGCGAGGCGGGGTCGCCGATCCGGGTGGCGGAGCCCCCGGTCCCGCCCGACGTCGGTCGGGCCGGGAGCACCGGCTTGCTCAGCCGTTCCATCACCTGGTCCCCACGCAGCTCGAAGAGGTTGGTCGAGGCGTCCTCCTCGTCGGCGGCGTCGGCTGGAAGCACTGACCGCAGCAGGTCGGCGAACTGCATGCGGGCGCTCCGCTTGTCCTCGAGGTCACCGACCAGCTGCTTCGCCTGCTCGAGCTTGTCGTCGGCCGTGGGGTCGGAGAAGACGCCCTTGAGGTCCTCGAGCTGCTCGATGAGGACGGCGTCGGTCACCGCGGAGGACACCCCCGCCGCGCCGCTGGCGATGAGCTCGTTGTCGGCGAACTTCTTCGACGGCCACAGCACGCCCAGGACCGCGAAGCCACGCCCGGCGGCCCCCGGGACCCGGCCGGCGTCCAGCTCCGCGCGGACGCGCGCAAAGAAGTCGCGGTAGAGCGAGC
>Ga0307278_10000245_pt1 | contig 28256 bp, 28 predicted proteins | sample ER_DNA_117_FD_194482 | JGI IMG/M metagenome (GOLD analysis project Ga0307278, IMG submission 194482) | Bulk soil microbial communities from the East River watershed near Crested Butte, Colorado, United States - ER_DNA_117 | ecosystem: Environmental > Terrestrial > Soil > Floodplain | place...
TCCCTTCGACGGTGCTGCGGCCCGGCCAGGTCTACCGGTCCTCCACCACCTACCGGTTCTCGGTCAGCGGCTGACCCGGGGACTGGTGTCGACCAGCTCGACCCGGTTGGTGAGCTCGCCGAGGCCCGTGATCGAGATGGTCACCTGGTCGCCCTGGCGCAGGGTCAGCTCCGGCGGCGGCACGATCGAGGTGCCGGTGCACAGCACCGCCCCGAGCGGCAGCTCCTGGCCGCGCCACAGCCAGTCGACCAGCTCGGGCAGGCTCCGCTTCATGTCCGCGACCGAGCAGGCGTCGGCGAACAGCTCGGCGCCGTCACGCTCGATCGCCAGGCTGATCTCCATGGCCGCCGGCTCCGGCGCCTCGCCCACCGGGACCAGGCAGGGGCCGAGGGCGCAGCTGCCCCGGTACAGCTTGGCCTGAGGCAGGTACAGGGGGTTCTCGCCCTCGATGGACCGGGACGACACGTCGTTGGCGATGGTGTAGGCGACGATCTCACCGCGCCGGTCGGCCACCACCGCCAGCTCCGGCTCGGGCACGTCCCAGCCGGAGTCGCCCCGCACCCCGATCGGCTGGCCCGGCCCCCTGGCCGTGCCCGGCAGCGCCTTGAGGAACAGCTCGGGCCGTTCGGCCAGGTAGACCTTGTCGTAGGCGTCGAGGCCGCTGGACTCCTCGAGGCGGGCGTCGCGGCTGCGCCGGAAGGTCACCCCGGCCGCCCACACCGGCTGGCCAGCGGCCGGGGCCAGCAGCGGCGTCCCGTCGGGGACGGGTCCGGCCCCCGGGCCGTCCAGCAGCCCCGCCAGGGCGTCCGGGCCGCCGCCGAGGACGGCGTCGATGCCGGCCTCCGGGTCGAGCAGCTCGGCCGGCCCGGTCACCGGGCCGCGGGCCAGCCGCGGCCGCCCCTCCAAGGCCACCCGCCAGAGGGCCACGTCAGCGCCGGGGCAGCACGGTGATGGTCCGGCTGGAGGTGTAGAAGTCCCTTGCCGCCTTGCCCTGCTCGCGGGGGCCGAAGCTGGAGTCCTTCTCGCCCCCGAACGGGGCCAGGTAGTCGACCCCCGAGGTCGGGGCGTTGACCCGGATCATGCCGGTGTCGAGCCGGGCGGCCAGGCGCAGGGCCCGGTCCAGGTCGCCGGTGAACACCGAGCCGACCAGGCCGTAGCGGACCCCGTTGGCCAGCCGTACCGCCTCGTCCTCGTCGGCGGCGGCCAGCACCACCGCGATCGGGCCGAACACCTCCTCCTGGGCCAGCCGGGCACCGGGGTCGAGGCCGTCAACCAGCGTCGGGGCCACGAACCAGCCGGCCCCCTCGCCGGCAGCGCCGCCGGTCAGCAGGCGCCCCCCGGCGCCCGCGGCCTCCGCGGCCGCCTCCACCACCCGGCGGCGGGCCGGCTCGGTGATGACCGGCCCCACCACCGTCGCCTTGTCGGCCGGGTCGCCAACGGCCAGGCCGCGGACGGCCTCGACCAGGGCCTCGGTGAAGGGGCCGGGGTCGCCGACCACCACCGCCCGGCTGGTGGCGGTGCACTTCTGCCCGGCGTAGCCCATGGCCGCGGCGGCGATGACCGCCGCCGCCCGCTCCGGGTCGGCGTCGGGCAGCACCAGCGAGGCGTTGAGTCCGCCCATCTCCGCCTGGCTGGGGATCCCGCGCTCGGTCGCCGCCACCGCGACCTGGCGTCCGACGGCCACCGAGCCGGTGAACGACAGGCAGTCGACCTCCTCCAGCATCGCCTTCCCGGTCCCGGCCCCGCCGGGCAGCACCTGGAACAGGTCGCCGAGGAGGACCGGGGCCAGCAGCTCGGCCAGGCGCAGGGCGACCGCGGTCGCCTCCGGCGACGGCTTGAGCAGGACGGCGTTGCCGAAGGCCAGGGCCGGGGCCGCCTTCCACAGCGGAATGGCCACCGGGAAGTTCCAGGGCGTGATCAGCCCGGCCACCCCGCGGGGCCGGCGGCGGGTCAGCAGCAGGGCGGCCGGCTCCGGGCCGGGGTAGGTCTCGCCGTCCGGGTCGAGGGCCTGCTGGGCGTAGTAGCGCAGGATCCCGACGCCGCGGGCGGTTTCGGCGGCCGCCTCGGTGACCGGCTTGCCGACCTCGCGGACGGCCAGGTCGGTGAGCTCGCCGGCCGCCGCGGCCAGGGCGTCGGCCCCGGCCGCCAGCGCCGCCGAGCGTTCCAGCGCCGAGGTGGCCGCCCAGGCGGCCCCGGCCGCCCTGGCCCGCTCGGCCGCCTCGGCGATCTCCCCCGGGCCGGCCTCCTCGACCTCCACCACCAGGTCGTCGGGTCGCTGGGGGGACCGGCTCTGCAGCGCCAAGGGGCTCGCCTCCGTTGGTCGGTGGGCGTCGGGTCAGCGGCTGGGCGGGTGGCCGGCCCGGTGCCGGCCCGGTGCACGGGGCACGCCCACCAGCATGGTACCGGCGACGATCGGCGACAGCCCCAGGCCGGAGAGCTTGGTTTCCTTGGCGGCGGGCGCCGCGCCGTCGGCGCCCGCCGCGGCTACGAGCGGCGCGACATGCGCGGTCCGCTGCTGGTCAGCTGCTGGCCGGCTGGCTGCACCACGACGGCCGCTACGTCGCCTGGGACCGGGTGCGGGCGATCGAGCCCGACCCCGTCCACATCTCCGGCTCGGCCGACGACCTGCCCCGGCCCGAGGGCTCGCAATGACCCGGCCGGCCGGATGACCCGGCCGGCCGGTGGACGCGGGACGCTCAGACGGTCGGGGTCTCCCTCCGGACGGCCGCCTCCTGGGCGTCGATATCGGTGACGTGGGTGGTGCCGTAGCCCTCGGTCTCGGGGTGGCCATGCTCGCCCCGGGTGACGGCGAACTCCTCCTCGGGCGAGAGGACCAGGCGGTGCCGGCCGGCGATGGCGAAGTAGGCGATGCCGAGGACGAAGTAGATCAGGGTCCCGTACACACCTGGGCGGTAGTCCTCGTTGGAGTACAGCGAGATCAGCGAGACCAGGGCGATGGCCCCGGCGATCCCGGCGCCCCACTCGCCGACCGGGCTGCGGTAGGGCCGCTCGATGTCGGGCAGCTTGCGGCGCAGCATGATGAACGACAGGCACTGCATGGCATAGGAGACGACGGCGCCGAACACGGCCATGTAGAGCAGCGCGCCGACGATCTTGCCGGCCAGGGCGCCGCTGCTCTGGCCCAGCTTGTAGATGAGCACGGCCAGGGCGTAGCCGACGACGGCGCCCGCGATGAGGGCGACGTGGGGGGTGTTGCGGGTGCCGTGGGTGACCGAGAGCCACTTCGGGAAGTACCCCGCCCGCGACAGCGAGTAGGTGTTGCGGCCGTAGGCGTAGATGATGGTGAAGAAGCTGGCGATCAGGCCCACCAGCCCGATCAGGGCGAGCAGCTCGGCCGCAGTGCCGTCGCCGAACACGCCCTTGAACCCGTCGAACAGCGGGGTGGCCGAGGTGCCGATGGCGGCCGCGCCCCCGCCGACCCCGGTGTTGAGCAGCAGGATCCCCAGGCCGGTGACGACCAGGGTGGTCAGGCCCCAGATGGTCGCCCTTGGCACGTCGCGCCGTGGGTCGTGCGACTCCTCGGCGGCCAGGGGCAGCTCCTCGATGGCCAGGTAGAACCAGATGGCGAACGGGATGGCCGGGAAGATGCCCCCGATCCCGTGGGGCAGGAAGCTGGAGGCGCCGGCGTCGGGCTTGATGTTGGTCCACAGGCTGGCGTCGAACTTGCCCGACACCAGCACCGCGACGAAGAAGAAGGCCAGGATGCCGAGGGCGAGGATGTTGATCACGACCGTGAAGCGCATCGTGGCCTCGATGCCGACGATGTTGATCCACACGAACACGACGTAGAAGATCGCCCACCAGGTGACCGGGCTGTTCCACCAGGGCCCGCCGGTGACATCGAACAGCCCCACGACGATGTCGTGCATCAGGAAGCCCATGGCCCCGACCACCACCGCCGGGGTGATCACGTACTCCATGTTCTCGGCCAGGCCGGTGATGAACCCGCCCCACGGGCCCATGGCCGAGCGGGCGAACGAGTAGGCCCCGCCGGTGTGGGGCAGGGCCGGCGACATCTCGGCGATGCTGAAGCACAGGCCGTAGTACATGATCGTGATCACGGCCAAGGCGATCAGCAGGCCGCCGAACCCGCCGGCGTCCAGCCCCAGGTTCCAGCCGTAGAAGTCGCCGGAGATAACGGCCGCCACGCCGAGCGACCACAGCGACCAGAAGGCCGCGTGCCGCCGGAGCTTGCGCCGGCCGAAGTAGTCGGCGTCGGCCTCCTGGTAGCTCACCGATCCGACTTTGCGTCGCTCCTGAGCCACGCCACAACCCCCTTCTGCTGGGAAGTTGTCTGACATAGTTTCACGCTGGCCGGATCGTACGGGCGAGGTCGTACCGAGTCAAGGTCCTTGACCATGGCTGAGTTGTCTGACGTATACTCCTCGCCAGCATGCAGAGGCCACAGCGGGCGACGAGGGCGCGACCCCGGCTACGATCGGTCTCGGTCCAGAACGAGCTCAGGCAGCGGATCGACCGGGGCGACCTCCCGGCCGGCGCCCGCCTGCCCTCCGAGCCGGAGCTGGCCGCCGAGCTCCAGGTGTCGCGGGCGACCCTGCGCGAGGCGCTGCGGGCCATGGAGCTGGAGGGCCTGCTGCGGCGCCGCCAGGGCTCGGGCACCTTCGTCGCCGACCGCCCCCGGATGGCCAACAGCCTCGACGTCAACTTCGGGGTCACCGACGCCATCCGGGCCGCCGGCATGACCGCCGGGATCGCCCACCGACGCCACTGGGTCGAGCCGGCCTCGGCCGGCGAGGCGGCGCTCCTGGAGCTGGAGCCGGGCCAGGACGTGCTGGTGGTGGAGCGGGTGCGGACCGCCGAGGGCAAGCCGGTGGTGCTGTCGCGCGACCTGTTCCCCAGCCGCCTGCTCGCCGGCCACGACCTGGCCGTCCGGGAGATGCTGGAACGATCGATCTACGACGTGCTGGAACGGGACCTCGGCATCGTCATCTCCCACGGCGTGGCCCGGTTCCGCCCGGTGCGGGCCGACCACGCCGTCGCCGGCCACCTGGGCGTGCCCCGGGGCGAGCTGCTCCTCTACCTCTGGCAGGTGGACTACGCCCAGGACGGCACCCCGGTGGTGTCCTCACACGAGTTCCACCTCGCCGACGCGTTCGACTTCACGGTGGTCCGGCGGGGCCCCGGAAGGAGGCTGACATGACCGGACAGGCCGCGACCGTCCAGGTGGGCACCGCGATGCGCCTCAAGCGGGTGATCGACCCGGCAGGGGTGTCGATCATCTGCGCACTCGACCACGGCATGACCTCGCCGACCTTCCTGGAGCCGCTGGCCGACATCGGCGCCCGGACCGCCGAGGTGGTCGGTGGCGGGGCCAACGTCATCATGATGTCCAAGGGCATGATCCGGCTGGCCGAGCCGGCCTTCTCGCCGACGACCTCGCTGGCCCTGCTGCTGTCGGCGTCGGCCAACCCGGGCGACCCCCAGCCCGAGATCGTGCAGATCGCCCAGGTGGAGGAGGCGGTCCGCCTCGGCGCGGACGCCGTGGTGCTGTTCACGGCCCTCGGCGGGGCCACCGAGGCCGGCATGATCCGCACCCTCGCCGGGGTGGGCCGCGAGTGCGCCGCCATGGGCATGCCGCTGATCGCCGAGGCCGAGTTCCCGACCACCTACGCCGCCGTCGAGCAGCTCAAGGAGCAGTACGGCTTCGAGTACCTGCGGCGCAACGTGCGGCTCTGCGCCGAGCTGGGCGCCGACATCGTCAAGACCAACTGGCCGGGCGACGGCGACGCCTTCGCCCGCCTGGTCGAGGCGGCCGCCGGCATCCCGCTGGTGCTGGCCGGCGGCTCCCGGGTCGGGGACCGGGAGCTGCTCCAGCGGATGGAGCTGGCCACCGCGGCCGGCGGCATCGGCTGCTCGGTGGGCCGCAACATCTTCATGCACCGCTCCCCGGCCGCCATCACCCGGGCCCTCTCCCGGGTGATCCGGGAGCGCTGGAGCGCCGACAAGGCCTTCGACGAGCTGCAGGAGACGGTTTCCGGGGCGGCGGGATGAGGGCCGCCTTCATGACCGGCCGGAACTCGGTGGAGGTCCGCGAGGCCGACGAGCCGCAGCTCGACCCGCGCGGGGCGATCCTCCGGGTCGAGGCCTGCGGGATCTGCGGCACCGACGCCCGGACCTTCTTCAACGGCGACCCGCGGGCGCCGGCCCCCTGGGTCCTCGGGCATGAGCCGGTCGGGGTCCTGGAGCGGGCCGGGGCCGACGCCGTCCTGCCCCCCGGGGTCGAGGCGGGCGGTCGGGTGTTCCTCGGCTCCATCCTCACCTGTGGTCAGTGCTTCCAGTGCATCGACGGGCGCCAGAACCTGTGCGAGCACCATCTGCTGTACGGCTACGACCCGTTCCCCGGGGCCTACGCCGAGTGGGCGGCCGTGCCCCCGATCGCGGTCAAGAACCTCATCCCCCTGCCCCCCGACCTGCCATCGGAGCTGGCCACGGTGGTGGACCCGTTCGCCTGCGCCCTCAACGGCATCGAGGTCCTCGAGGTCGGCCTCGGCGACACCGTCCTGATCCTGGGCTCGGGGCCGATCGGCTGCTGGCAGGCGGTCATGGCCCGCGACCGGGGGGCGGGCAAGGTGTTCCTCTGCGACATCAACCGCCAGCGCCTCGACCTGGCCCTCGGCGCGGTCGGCGGGTTCCTGGACGACGCCTGGGTGGCCGGCGACGACAACGGCCTGACCGGCCTGCTGGAGCGGACCGGCGGAGCCGGAGCGGGGCGCATCAGCGTGGCCGCGCCCTCCAAGCAGGCCCAGCAGGCGGCCCTGGAGATGGCGGCCAAGCGGGCCCGGGTGGTCTACTTCGCCGGCCTGCCCAAGCACGACCCGGTGAGCCCGCTGGACATGAACCAGCTCCACTACAAGGAGCTGGCCATCCTCGGCGCCTACGGGGCCACCACCCGCCAGTACCGGATCACCATGGACTACCTCAACCGGCGGCGGAAGGAGCTGGCCCCGGTCGTCACCCACCAGTTCCCCCTCGACCGGATCGGCGAGGCGTTCGAGACCATCCGCGCCGGCACGGGGCTGAAGATGGTCGTGGTCCCATGACCGCGCCGTACGTGATCGGCTGCGATGTCGGCAGCCAGGGCACCAACGCCGCCCTGTACGCCGCCGACGGCCGCCTGGTGGCGTCGGCCTACGAGCCCTATGACGTCTCCTTTCCCCATCCCGGCTGGGCCGAGCAGGACCCGCGCCTGTGGACCATGGCGATCCACGCCAGCATCGCCCGGCTGCTGGCCGAGGTGCCGGAGGGGCCCTCGGCGGTCAAGGGCCTGTCGTTCGGGTCGCAGCTGGACGGGATGGTGGTGTGCGACGCCGCCGGGGCGCCGCTGCGCCCGGCCATGATCTGGATGGACCGGCGGGCCGAGCCGCAGGCCGCCGCCGTGGCCGGCAAGCTGTCGCCGGCCGACTTCTACCACCACACCGGGGCCAACCTGGACTCCTCCCATGCCGTGTTCAAGGCCCTGTGGGTCCGCGACACCGAGCCCGAGGTGTTCGCCTCCGCCGTCCACCTGCTGCCGCCCGGGTCCTATGTGCTGCGCGAGGCGGCCGGGGTGCTGGCCGTCGACTGGTCCAACGCCTCCTCCCTCGCCCTGCTCGACCCGCGCACCCGGACCTGGTCGGCCCCGGTCGTCGACGCCGTCGGGATCGACCCGCGGATGCTGCCGGAGCTGGCCCCCGGGACCCAGCCCGTCGGGCCGGTCACCGCGGCCTTCGCCGACGCCACCGGCCTGTCGCCCGACACGGTGGTGGTGGTCGGCTGCGGCGACGAGATGGCCGCCACCCTCGGGGCCGGGGTGTTCGCCCCCGGCGAGGTGTGCGACGTCGCCGGCACCGCCGAGCCGGTCTGCGCCGCGGCCGCCGAGCCCCGCGAGGACCCGGCCATGCTGGTCGAGTGCCATCCCCACGCCGACCCCGACGTCTGGCTGCTGGAGAACCCGGGGTTCGTCTCCGGGGGCAACCTCCGCTGGTGGCGGGACCAGTTCGCGCCCCTGGAGCGCCAGGCCGAGGCCGACGGGCAGGGCGACGCCTACGACCTGCTGACCGGCCCGGCGGCCGAGGTCCCACCCGGGGCCGAGGGGCTGGTGTTCCTGCCCTGCATGCAGGGGGCGATGGCCCCGGAGTGGAACGGGGCCGCCCGCGGCGTCTTCTACGGGCTCACCCTGGCCCACACCAGGGCCCACATGACCAGGGCGGTGCTGGAGGGCAGCGCCTATGCCCTGCGCGACATCCTCGAGGGCATGGGCAGCGCCGGCCTCGAGGTCCGCCGCCTGACCATCGTCGGCGGCGGCGCCAAGGGCGCCCTGTGGCGCCAGATCAAGGCCGACGTCACCGGCCTTCCGGTCCGGGTCCCGACCAGCGTCGAGACCACCGCCACCGGCGCCGCGATCCTGGCCGCCGTCGGCTCCGGCGTCCACGCCGGCGTCGCCGAGGCCGTCGCCGCCTTCGTCGCCTACCAGCCCGAGGAGCACGCCCCCGACCCCGAGCGTCACCAGCGCTACAGCGAGGCCTACCGCCGCTACCGCGACGTCTACTTCGCCCTCAAGCCGGTGTTCGACGGGCAGGGTTAGACCAGCACGATCCAGGCGGCGAGCAGCAGCAGGGCGACGGCCAGGGCGATCCGGCCGGGACGCGACCTGACCGGTGGCTTGCGCGTGCCCCGATCCTAGCCGCGGCCGATGAACGGCATCTTGGTCGCCATGACGGTCATGGTGGCGACGTTGGCGTCCAGCGGCAGCCCGGCCATGTAGCACACCGCGCGGGCCACGTCGGCCACCTCCATCCTCGGCTCGGGCCGGACGCTGCCGTCGGCCTGGGGCACACCGGCCGCCATGGACTCGGTCAGGGCGGTGGCGGCGTTGCCGATGTCGATCTGGCCGCAGGCGATGTCGTGGGCGCGCCCGTCCAGCGAGGTCGCCCTGGTCAGCCCGGTGATCGCGTGCTTGGTGGCGGTGTAGGCGACCGAGCGGGGCCGGGGAGCGTGAGCGGAGATCGAGCCGTTGTTGATGATCCGGCCGCCGCACGGCCGCTGCTGGCGCATGACCCGGAACGCCTCGCGGGTGCAGAGGAACGCGCCGGTGAGGTTGACGGCGACCACGGCGTCCCACTCGGCCAGCGGGACCGTGTCCAGGTCGCGGGCTGGCGCCCCGGTGCCGGCGTTGTTGAACAACAGGTCGACGCGGCCGTGCCGCGCCACTGCCCGGTCGAACAGGGCCCGGACCGAGGCCTCGTCGGTCACGTCGGCCGGCACCGGGTCGAGCGCGCCGGCCAGCCCGGCACCCTGCTCGGCCACCGAGGCGAGGGCGTCGCGGCGACGGCCGGCCAGCACGACCACCCATCCTTCGCCGGCCAGGGCGTGGGCGACGGCCGCGCCGATGCCGCTCCCGGCTCCGGTGACGACCGCGACCTTCGGCGACTGGCTGCTCATCGATCCTCCGCTCGGGGGGGCGGCCGGTTGGGCGGCTCGACGGTACTCCCCGGAGCGTTGGGCCGTTCTAGTAGGTGAAGTGGCCGACGAGCTGGCGCAGGTCGGCGGCCATCCTCGCCAGCTGGCCGGCGGCCTGCTGGGTGTCGCTGACCCCGTTGCTGGTCTGCGCCGACACCCGGGCGAGGCCGGTGATGCTGTCGGCGATGCCGGCCGAGCCGGTGGCCACCTCGGCGACGCTGCGGCTGATCTCCACGGTGGTCGCGGTCTGCTCCTCGACCGCCGCGGCGATCGCGGTCTGGGTCTCGTTGATCTGGGCGATGATCCCGCTGATCTGGGCGATGGCGGCCACGGCGGCCTGGGTGTCGGCCTGGATCGCCTCGATGCGGGTGGTGATCCCGGCGGTGGCCGTGGCGGTCTCCTTGGCGAGCTCCTTGACCTCGCCCGCGACGACGGCGAAGCCCTTGCCGGCCTCGCCCGCCCGGGCCGCCTCGATGGTGGCGTTGAGCGCGAGGAGGTTGGTCTGCTCGGCGATCGAGGTGATGACCTTGACGACCTCGCCGATCTCCGCCGAGGAGGCACCCAGCTTCACGATGGTGGCCTGGGTGTCCTCGGCGACGCGGACCGCGGAGGCGGCCACGTCGGCGGCGTCGTTGACGCCGCGGGCGATGGTGCTGATCGCCACGCCCATCTCCTCGGCGCCGGCCGCAACCGTGCCGACGTTGGCGGAGACCTGGCCGGCGGTGGCCGACACCTGCCCGGCCTGGTCGGACGCCGTCTGGGCGGCCACGGCCATCTCCTGGCTGACGGTCAGCAGCTCCTCGGACGCCGCCGCCAGCGTCTCGGCGGTGTGGCCGATGCCCCCGATGCTCGCGCGCAGGTGGCCGAGGAACTGGGCCATGCCCGCGGCCATCCGCCCCAGGGAGTCCTCGCCGGCCACGGCGACCTGGCGGGTCAGGTCCCCTTCGGCGGCGGCGTCGACCACGGCGCGGATCTGGCTGGTGGTGTGGTTGATCGCCCGGCGGATCAGCAGCCCGACGGCCGGGACCACGACCAAGGCCACCACGACCAGCACCAGCATGCGCTGCCGGCCCTGGGCGCCTTCCCGCTCGGCCTGGCGTCTGGCGGTGTCGGCGAACTCGTTCATCCCGGCGGTGAGCTCGTCGAACCGGACGTCGAACACCTCATGGGCGGCGTCGACCGCGGCGACCTTGCGCGCCGCCGTGCCGGGCCGGTCGGCGACCGCGTCGGCGACCGCGCCGGAGCTGGCCAGGTACTCCTCCATGGCGGGGCCGAGGTTGGCGAACTCCTGGCGGAGGTGCTCGCTGGCGCCGACGTCCGCCATGAGCTTCTGGTTGTCGCCGATCGAGGTGTCGAGGATGTCGCGCTGCTCGGCCAGCTCGTCAAGGGCGGTCTTGCGCTCCTCGGCGGTTGTCGCGGTGACCGCGGCGAGCACGCCGTAGCGGATCCCGTAGTTGGCACCGTCGGCCTCGGCCTGGTTGTGCAGGGCGCGCTGCACCACGGCCATGCGGTCCACCCGGGCCCGCAGCCCGCCGATCGCCGACCAGCCGGCGACCCCGACGGCCACCGCGACCAGCACGGCGATGACCGTCAGGACGACGACCTTGGCGCTGATCGAACCGGCAAGCTTCACCTGCGGGCTCCTGTCGACGGCGTGTGGTGCGGGTACCTCTTGTGCATCGACCGCCGGCTGCCAGAGTTGAGCGGCGGCTCACCCGGCGGGGCGGTCGTCCGCCGGCGTCCTCCAGACGCTCACGGTCAGCGGGAGGCCCTCGCAGGCCAGCGAGACCGTGCTGAGGAGCGCGGCGCCGGGCACCTCGACGGTCGACGACCCGCCGACCGTGACCGCCGGCATCGACAGGCGACTCGGTCCGGGGATCAGGCTCTTGAGGTTGCCGCCGATCATGTTGGTCAGCTCGCCCAGCGCGTCGGCGACGTCCTGGTCGTCGAGCTGCTCGGCGGGCCGGTCGAACATGGCCGACGCGGCCATCCGCGCCAGCCGCGCCGGACAGGCCAGCAGCACGCTGCCCTGCCAGCCGCCGGTCATGGTCACGCGGCCGACGGTGACGTCGCCGCCGTCGGGACGCACCTGGTCGCCGGTGAGCTCGATCTCCCTGCCGGTGAACGACTCCCACACGTCCCGGGTGATCGCCAGGATCTCCTCGTCGGTCATGCTGGCCCCTGTCCGCCACGGAGGCGGTACACCGCGGCCTTGTCGTGTGGCACGCGCTCGAAGGCGTCCACGTCGAGGGTGGTCTCGGCCGCACCGAGGACCAGGTAGCCGCCTGGCCGCAGGACCCGGCGGACCCGCTGCAGGATCTGCCGCCTGCTGTCGGCCTTGAAGTAGATGAGGACGTTGCGCAGGAAGGTCACGTCGATCGGCGGCAACGGCGGGAACGGGGCGGCGAGGTTCAGCTGCCTGACCTCGACCAGCCGCCGCAGCGGCTCGTTGACCTGCCAGGTGGTCCCCGCGCGGCTGAAGTGCCGGACGAGCCTGGCCGCGGGCAGGCCCCGGTTGACCTCGAGCTGGCTGTAGCGGGCCGCCCTGGTCCGGCGGACCATCTCCTCGGAGAGGTCGCTGGCGAGCACGCGCACGTCCCAGCTCGGGTCGGCGTCCAGCAGCCGCTCGTGCAGCACCATCGCGATGCTGTAGGCCTCCTGCCCGCTGGCCGTCGCCGCCGACCAGACGGTGAGCCGTCGTTCCCGGGCCCGGCAGGACAGCAGATCGGGCAGGATCACCGACTCGAGCGCCTCATAGGGGTGGCGGTCGCGGAACCAGGAGGTCTCGTTGGTGGTCATCGCCTCGACCACCTGGGCGTGCAGGGACCCCTCGGGTGCGCTGCGGAGGCGGGAGACGAGCCGGTCGAGGGTTCCTTCCCCGCTGGCCTGGACGATCGGCTGCAGCCGGGACTCGACCAGGTACTCCTTGCCGGCCTCGAGGTAGATCGCCGACCGCCGGTGCACGAGCTCGCGGACGTAGTTGAAGCTGGTGGCGGTGATGGTCATGGGGCGGCACCGGCGTCGACCCGGGAGTCGGGCGGGTTCCCGTCGCGCATCCGGCGCAGTGCGACGGTGAGGTCGGCGGCGATCTTGGGCAGCGGCAGGACCCGGTCGGCCAGGCCGGCGGCGGCGACCGCGCCCGGCATGCCCCAGACGACCGAGGTCGCCTCGTCCTGGACCACGATCTCCGAACCGGCGGCGCGGAGCCGCCGGCTGCCGTCCAGCCCGTCCTGTCCCATGCCGGTCAGCACGCAGGCGAGCACCCGGTCGCCGAAGACGGCGGCGGCGGACCCGAACAGCACGTCGACCGCGGGCCGGCAGCCGTTCTGGCGTGGCTCCTGGTTGGTGGCGACCATCGGCCCGCGGCGGCCGTCGGCGACCAGGAGATGGGAGTCACCGGGCGCGACCACGACCAGGCCGGGCGCCAGGCCCATGCCGGGCTGGCCCTCGACCACGGCGAGCCGGGAGGTCCTGTCCAGCCGCCGGGCGAACAGCCGCGTGAAGATGGGCGGCATGTGCTGGACGATCACGACCGGCACGGGCAGGTCGGCGGGGAGGGCGCGGACGACCGCCGCCACCGCGTCGGGACCGCCGATCGAGGCGCCGATGGCGAGCAGCTCGTGGGGGCCGGTCCGGGCCGGCCACCCGTCGGCCTGGGGCGCTCGCGCGGTGCCGGCGGGCTCCGGGGCCCGGGGGGCGCGCGGGACCAGCGCCTTGATCCTGGGGAGCAGCTGGGACCGGACGGCCTCGACGGCCGCGCCGGCGCTGGCGGCGTTGGCCGGCTTGGTGACGTAGTCGCGGGCGCCGAGGGAGAGCGCCTCGAAGGTCGCCGCGGCCGCCCGCTCGGTCAGCGTGCTGAACATGATCACCGGAAGCCGGGGGTGCAGCCGGCGCAGGTGCCGCAACGTCTCGAGACCGTCCATCTCGGGCATCTCGATGTCGAGGATCATGATGTCCGGCGCGAGCTGCTCGATCTTCTCGAGCGCGCTCCGGCCGGAGGCCGCGGTGCCGACGACCCGGACCTCCGGGTCCGACGAGAGGACGTTCGTCAGGATGCGGCGGACGACCGCCGAGTCGTCGACGACCAGCACGGCGATCGGTGTCACGGCATCACTCCGGCATGAGGCCGAGCAGCTCGAGCTTGTCGAGGACCGCGTCCGCGGTGAACGGCTTGATGATGTACTCGTGGGCGCCGGCGGCCAGGGCACGCGCGACCTGGTCGTGCTCGCTCTCGGTGGTCACCATCATGAGCGTCATCGGGCGGTAGTCCCGGTTGCCGCGCACGGCGTTGACGAACGAGAGCCCGTCGACGCCCGGCATGTTCCAGTCCACCAGCGCCACGTCGGGGAGCGGGCCGCTGGAGAGCGCGTCAAGGCCCTGCTGGCCGTCCGCGGCCTCGACGACCTCGAACCCGGCCGCGTGCATGATCCGCCGCAGGATCATGCGCATGGCTCGCGAGTCGTCCAGGATGAGCGCGCGCATCCTCGCTACATCGGCGTCGCGGCGACGATTCCTGAGCCCCCGGCGGGCGGCGGCAGCTCGACCGCACCCTGGACGTCGAGCCGCAGCAGCAGGGCGTGGTCGAGCTGGTAGGCGCCGCGGATGAGCTCCCGGCCGACGCCCTGCAGCGTCTCGGGCGGCTCCTCGAACGCCTCGTCGTCGACCTCGACGACCTCGCCGATCCGGTCCACCAGCAGGCTCACCAGGCCGTCGTTGGTGCGGACGATCACATCGGTCGGCAGCTCGCCGGCGGCCCGGTCAGCGAAGCCCAGCCGCCGCCGCAGGTCGACCGCGGTGATGACCTGTCCCCGGAGGTTGATGAGCCCGGCGAGGGCGGCGGGAGCGAGCGGCACCCGGGTCATCGGCTGGTAGCGGATGACCTCCTGGACGGCCGTGACCTCGACGCCGAACAGGTGGCCGTCGACGGTGAAGGTCGACAGCAGGGCCGCGCTCATGGCCCGCCTCGGGCCGGCACGGTGGGAGGGTCGTAGGGCCGCGGGCCGGCCTCGCGGACGGCCTGCTCGACGTCCAGCAGCTCGGTGATCCGGTGCCGGACGACGGCGGTGCCGAGGGGGTCGGCCCCGGCGCCACGGCCGGGCAGCCCGCCCTCGACGATGTCCACGATGGCGTCGACCACCAGCCCGACCGTGCGGCCGCCCGTCGAGCACACCACCACCGTCAGGGCATCGTCCTCCGCCCGCGCCCGGGGGCCGAGGTCGCCGCCCAGGCGGACCAGGGGCAGGATCTCCTCGCCGTACTGCACCAGCTCCCGGCTCCCCACGTGCTCGACCGAGCCGGCCGGGAACTCCTCGAGCCGGGTCACCCGCTCCAGCGGGATCGCCACCTGCCGGTCCCGGCCGACCGAGGCCACCAGCAGCGCCGGGCCCGTGCGAGGCCGGGCGGGTTCGGCGTCGCCGGGTGCGGCGCGGGCCTGCTCCCGGCCCGTGCCGGCCAGGTGGGCCCGCTGCGCGAGCGCGAGGACGTCGAGGATCAGGGCGACCGAGCCATCGCCCAGGATCGTCGCCCCGGCGTACACCGGGACGTGCTCCAGCTGGGAGCTGAGCGGCTTGACCACGATCTCCTGGGTGTCGAGGACGCCGTCGACGACCAGGCCGAACCGCCGGTCCTCGACCTCCAGCACAACGATCAGGACGGTGTCGCGCCGCGAGCCGTCCGGTCCGGCGACCTCGAGCTCGCGGTCCAGGTAGATGAGGGGCAGGAGCTTCCCGCGGAGGCGGTAGACCGGCGCCCCGGAGATGCGCTCGATGCCGGCCTGGGCCTGGCGGCCCTCCAGCCGGACCAGCTGGGCGAGGTTGACCGTGGGAATCGCGTAGCGGTCGCCCGCGCAGAGCACCGTCAGGGCCGGGATGATGGCGAGGGTCAGGGGGATCTTCACGTGGAACGTCGTCCCGGCGCCGATCACGCTGCCGACGTCGATGGCGCCGCCGATCTTCTCGAGATTGGACTTGACCACGTCCATGCCGACGCCCCGGCCGGAGACGTTGGTGACCGCCGCCGCGGTCGAGAAGCCGGGCAGGAAGATCAGGTTGACGATCTCCCGCTCGTTCATCCGGGCCAGCTCCTCCTCGCCGACCAGGCCCCCCTCGAGCGCCTTGGCCGCGATCACGGCCGGGTCGATGCCGGCCCCGTCGTCCCGGACCTGGAGGTTGACCTGGCCGCCTTCATGGAAGGCACGCAGGACCAGCAGCCCCTGCTCGTCCTTGCCGGCGGCCAGCCGGGCCTGGGGGGGCTCGATCCCGTGGTCGACGGCGTTCCGGACGAGGTGGGTCAGCGGGTCCTTGACCGCCTCGAGGATCGTCTTGTCCAGCTCGGTCTCCCGGCCCTCCAGCTCCAGGCGCACCGACTTGCCGCAGGCGGCGGCGAGGTCGCGGGTGACGCGGGGCAGCTTGCTCCACAGGTTGTCGATCGACTGCATGCGCATCCGCAGGACCACTTCCTGCAGCTCGGTCGTGATGAGGTTCAACCGGGCCGACGCACGGACCAGGGCGGCGTCGCCGGCGACGGCGGCGTGGGCGACGCTCTGGTTGCGGGTGAGGACCAGCTCGCCCATGAGGCGCATCAGCGAGTCGAGGCGGTCGACCTCGACCCGGATGCTGCCGTCCGCGACCGAGCGCCGTTCGGCCTGGACCTCCAGGGCCAACGACACCTCACCGGTCGTGGTCGAGCCCTGGCTGACGAGGATCTCGCCGATCGGGCGAGGGTCCCCGACGTCCTGTGCGGTCACGGCGAGGCGCACGTCGTCTCCTGTCGCCCCGCCGTGCTCGACGATGACCTCGCCGACCGGTGGGCCCGCCGGGGCCGCCGGCGACCGCCGGCGCCGCTCTGCGGGCGCGGCGTCGGCGCCCGGCTGCTGGAGACGGTTGAGGGTGGCGATCAGCTCGCTGTGGTCCGCCTCGCTCTCCTGGCCGGTCGCCTCGATCGCCGCGAGCAGGCTGCGGATGGCGTCGACCATCGTGAGCAGTGCGCCGGTGACCTCGGGCGTGAGCTGGAGCTCCCCGTCGCGGAGCTTGCTCAGCAGGCTCTCCCCGGCGTGGGTGAGCGCCTCGAGGCGACCGAACTCGAGGAAGCCCGTGGTCCCCTTGATGGTGTGGATCGTCCGGAAGATGGCGCCGAGCAGCTGCCGGGAGGTCGGGTCCTGCTCGAGGGCCACCAGGTCGCTGTCGAGCTGGTCGAGGTTCTCGTGGCTCTCGACCAGGAACTCCGCGATGATCTCGTCCAGGTCCTCCAACCGATCCTCCTGTGTGGCGGCGGTCGCTCGGTCAGCTTCGGCGGTGGCCGACCGGGCGGGCCAGGTCGTCCGGGGCCGCCACGACCACACGGTTGCGGCCGGTCTGCTTCGCCTCGTACATCGCCGCGTCGGCGGACCGGACCATGCTCCCGGCGTCGTCCATCAGGCTCGCGGCGCAGCCGACACTGATCGTCACCTGGACCGCGTCGCCGTCGGCCAGCCGGCAGGGAGTGTCGGCAACCAGCTGACGCAGCCGTTCGGCCAGCTCGGCCGCGCCTTCGGCGGCGGTGTTGGGCAGGACGACCAGGAACTCCTCCCCGCCCCAGCGTCCGACCATGTCCTCGAGCCGGATGCTGTCCAGCATCCGGCCGGCGACCTCGCGCAGCACGGCGTCGCCGGCCTCGTGCCCGTAGGTGTCGTTCACCGACTTGAAGTGGTCGATGTCGATGACCAGCACCGCGATCGGCTCGGCGTTGCGCCTGGCCAGGCTCACCAGCTTGGCCAGGTACTCCTCGACGTGGCGCCGGTTGCGCAGGCCGGTGAGGGCGTCGGTGCGGCTGATGCGGTCGAGGTCCTCGTTGCGCTGGCGCAGCTCGTCCTGGAGCCGCTTGACGCGGGCGGCCGCCTGCACGCGGGCCAGGAGCTCGGTCGGCTGGCACGGCTTGCGGAGATAGTCGTGGGCCCCGAGCCGCAGCCCGTCGACCATGTCGGTGGTGTCGGAGCGGCCGGTCAGGAACACCACCGGGACGTCGCGCAGCTCGGGGTCCGACTTCATCGCGGCCAGCACCTCCCAGCCGCTCATCTCGGGCATCTCGACGTCCAGCAGCACCACGTCGGGTCGCCGCTCGCGGCAGGCCACCAGCGCGGCCGGCCCACCGGCCGCCTCGACCACGGTGTGGCCGCCGGCGACCAGCATCCGGCGGACCAGCGCCCTGATGGCGGCCGAGTCTTCCACGAGGAGGACGACGATCGGTGTCACGGCCTCAGCAAGCTCCCCTGGTGCGCCCATCCGCGCCGCTCGCGGCATGTCCTCCCGGAAGGATCGGCGCGCGCACCCCGCCACTGGAGCGCCAGGCGGGCGTTGGGCAGCGGCGTGTTGGGGTCTCGCGGCACGGGAAGCGCCACCCGGCATTACCATCCGGCCGTTATCGTCTCTTGTGGCGAGGAGGTGGAGGATGCGGACCCAGGTGGGGATCGTGGGGGCCGGGCCGGCGGGGCTGCTGCTGGCGCACCTGCTGGCCCTGGAGGGCGTCGAGTCGGTGGTGCTGGAGAGCCGCAGCCGCGAGGCGGTGGAGCAGACCATCCGGGCCGGCGTGCTCGAGCAGGGCACGGTCGACCTGCTGGACTCGACCGGGGTGGGGGAGCGGATGCGGCGCGAGGGGGCGCTGCACCGCGGCATCGAGCTGCGCTTCGGCGGGCGCGGCCACCGGATCGACTTCCCCAGCCTGACCGGCGGGCGGGCCATCATGCTGTACCCCCAGCACGAGGTCCTCAAGGACCTGATCGCGGCCCGGCTGGCGGCCGGCGGGGACCTGCGCTTCGAGGTCGCCGACGTGGCCGTCGAGGAGGCCACCAGCGACCGGCCCAGGCTCCGCTTCAACGAGGGCGGCCAGGCCCGGGCGCTGGACTGCGAGGTGGTCGCCGGCTGCGACGGCTTCTGGGGGGTGTGCCGCGACGCCATCCCGGAGGGTCGGCGGACCGCGTATGCCCGCGAGTACCCCTTCGCCTGGTTCGGCATCCTGGCCGAGGCCCCGCCGTCCTCCGACGAGCTGATCTACTGCTCCTCCGAGCGCGGCTTCGCCCTGGTCAGCACCCGCTCGCCCACGGTGCAGCGGCTCTATTTCCAGTGCGACCCCGACGACCACGAGGACAACTGGCCCGACGACCGGATCTGGGAGGAGCTGCAGGCCCGCCTGCAGACCCGCGACGGCTGGACCCTGACCGAGGGGCCGATCTTCCAGAAGGGCATCGTCGGGATGCGCAGCTTCGTCTGCGAGCCGATGCAGCACGGCCGGCTGTTCCTGGCCGGCGACGCCGCCCACATCGTCCCCCCGACCGGGGCCAAGGGCCTCAACCTGGCCGCCGCCGACGTGGTCGTGCTGGCCAGGGGGCTGGTCGAGCTGTTCCGGTCGGGGGCCGGCGGGCGGCTGGAGGCGTACTCGGCGACCTGCCTGCGGCGGGTCTGGCGGACCGAGCACTTCTCCTGGTGGATGACCTCGATGCTGCACCGGTTCCCCGGCGACGACCCGTTCCAGCACCGCCTCCAGCTCGCCCAGCTCGAGTACGTGGCCAGCTCCGAGGCGGCGGCGACGACCCTGGCCGAGAACTACGTCGGCCTGCCGATCGGCGACGGCTGAGAAGGGAAGGAAGCCCACCATGCCCGACACCCCCAACGGCGGCAAGGCCGGCGCCCGGCTGGTCGTGCCCGGCTACGCCCCCGAGGCGCCGGGGGCCCACCCGCCGCTCGACTGGCCCGCCTACGCCTCGACCCGGCTGCGCCACCCCCGCCGGCCGCTGGTGCCGCTACCGCACCGGCTCACCGAGGTCACCGGGCCGCTGCTGGGCGAGGGCCGGGTGGGGGAGACCGACCACGACCTCACCGTCCAGCACGGCGGCGAGCCGCAGGGCGAGCGGATCGTGGTGGAGGGGCGGGTGCTGGACGGCGACGGCCGCCCCGTCGGCGGCACCCTGGTCGAGATCTGGCAGGCGAACGCCGCCGGCCGCTACCGCCACGACGGCGACCGCCACCCCGCCCCCCTCGACCCCAACTTCAGCGGGGCCGGGCGCTGCCTCACCGACGCCGAGGGGCGCTGGCGGTTCGTCACCGTCAAGCCGGGCGCCTACCCCTGGAAGAACCACCACAACGCCTGGCGGCCCGCCCACATCCACTTCTCGCTGTTCGGCCGGGCCTTCACCCAGCGGCTCATCACCCAGATGTACTTCCCCGGCGACCCGCTGTTCCCCTACGACCCGATCCTCGGCTCGGTGCCCGAGGCCGCCCGGGAGCGGCTGGTGTCGCGCCTGGAGCTGGACGCGACGGTGCCAGAATGGGCCCTCGGCTACCGCTGGGACATCGTCCTCCGGGGCCGCGACGCCACCCTGTTCGAGGACGAGGAGGACGACGCGTGAGCCTGCCGCCGACCCCCTCGCAGACCATCGGCCCGTTCTTCGCCGTCGTGCTTCCCTGGCCCGACGGCCCCGAGGTCGTCCCCGACGGCACCCCCGGGGCGGTCCGGCTCGGCGGCCGGGTGCTCGACGGCGCCGGCGAGCCCGTGCCCGACGCCCTGGTCGAGACCTGGCAGGCCGACCCGGAGGGCCGCTTCGCCCACCCCGACGACCCGCGAGAGACCAGCGGGAGCGGCTTCCGGGGGTTCGGGCGCTGCCCGACCGACAGCGACGGCCGCTGGGCGGTCCGGACGGTCAAGCCGGGCCCGCTGCCGGCCCCCGGCGGCGGGATCGAGGCCCCCCACCTGGACGTGTCGGTGTTCGCCCGCGGCCTGCTCAACCGGCTGGTGACCCGCGTCTACTTCCCCGACGAGGCCGAGGCCAACGCCGCCGACCCGCTGCTGGCCTCGATCCCGGACCCGGCGGCGCGGGCCCGGCTGGTCGCCGCCGCCGACGGCGACGGGCTGCGGTTCGACATCCACCTCCAGGGCGACCAGGAGACCCCCTTCCTTGCCATCTGAGCTGCTCGGCCCCTTGTTCGCCGGGTCGCGGGCCGACGCCGAGCTGTCCGACCGGGCGTTGCTGCAGGCCATGCTGGACGCCGAGCGGGCCCTGGCCGAGGCCGGACGCCAGGCCGGGATCGTGCCCGAGCCGGCCGCGGCCGCGATCGCCGCCGCCTGCCACCCCGACCGGTTCGACCCCGCCGACCTGGGCCGGCGGGCCGTGGCGGCCGGCAACCCGGTGGTCCCGCTGGTCCGCGACCTGACCGCCGCCGTCGCCGCGGAGGCCGGCCCGGCGGCGGCCCGCTGGGTCCACCACGGCGCCACCAGCCAGGACATCATGGACACGGCCGCCTCCCTGGTCGCCTCCCGGGCCCTCGGCCCGGTCCTCGACGACCTGGCCGGCGCCGCCGACGCCGCCGCCGGGCTGGCCGACCGGCACCGGGCCACGGTGATGGCCGCCCGCACCCTCGGCCAGCAGGCCCTGCCCACCACCTTCGGGCTCAAGGCGGCCGGCTGGCTGGCCGCCCTCGACGACGCCGCCGACCGGCTGGACACCATCCGCCGGGCGAGGCTGGCCGCCCAGCTCGGCGGCGCCGCCGGGACCCTCGCCGCCCTCGGCGGCGCCGGCGCCGAGGTCGCCGCCCGCTACGCGGCCGAGCTGGGCCTGGCCGAGCCGGTGCTGCCCTGGCACACCAACCGGGTCCGGGTGGGCGAGCTGGCCGCCGCCCTGGGGGTGGCCGGCGGCGCCATGGCCAAGGTCGCCCTGGACGTGACCCTGCTCGCCCAGACCGAGCTCGGCGAGGTCAGCGAGGCCGCCGGCGAGGGCCGCGGCGGCTCCTCGACCCTGCCCCACAAGCGCAACCCGGTCATCGCCGTGCTGGTCACCGCCGCCACCCGGCGGGTCCCGGGGCTGGTCGCCACCCTGCTGGCCTCCATGGCCCAGGAGCAGGAACGGGCCACCGGGGCCTGGCACGCCGAGTGGGAGCCGCTGGCCGAGCTGCTGCGGCTGGCCGGCGGGGCCGCCGCCCGCACCCGGGAGCTGCTGGACGGCCTCGAGGTCCACCCCGAGCGGATGCGGGCCGGGCTGGCCGCGACCGGCGGGCTGCTGCTGTCCGAGCGGGTCGCCGGCGCGCTGGCCGGGCCGCTGGGCCGCGCCGACGCCCAGGAGCTGGTGCGGCGCCTCGGCCGCCGGGCCGCCGGCGACGGCCGGCCCCTGCGGGCGGTGCTGCTGGAGGACCCGACCGTGCGCCGGCACCTCGACCAGGCCGCCGTCGACCGCCTGCTCGACCCCGAGGGCTACCTCGGCTCGGCCGGGCGGTTCGTCGACCGCGCCCTGGCCGCCCACCGCGCCCTCCGGTCCGCCCGGCAGGCCCCTGGCGACCCCGCGACCGGGCCGCCCGCGCAGGAAGCTCGGCGGGTGGGACCCGAGGACACCATCGGCACCGAGCGGCTGGTGCTGGCCCCGCTGCGTCCCGAGGACGCCGACGAGCTGGCCGAGGTGCTGGCCGATCCGGCGCTCCACCGGTTCATCGGCGGGCGGCCCGCCACCCCCGAGGAGCTGCGCGCCCGCTACGCCGCGATGGTGGCCGGCCCGGGCCGCCCCGGCGAGCAGTGGCGCAACTGGACCGTCCGCCGCCGCGGCGACCTCCAGGCGGTCGGCACCGTCCAGGCCACCCTCACCCGCGGCGAGGCGGGCTGGACGGCGGTCGTCGCCTGGGTCGTCGGCGTCCCCTGGCAGGGCCGGGGCTACGCCAGCGAGGCGGCCCGGGCGCTGGTCGGCTGGCTCGGCGGCCGCGGCGTGGCCGGGATCCAGGCCCACATCCACCCCGACCACCTGGCCTCGGCGCGGGTCGCCACCCGGGCCGGGTTCGAGCCGACCCCCGAGGAGGTCGACGGCGAGCAGGTCTGGCGCGTCCCCGCCCCACCCGGAGGACGGTAAGGGCGCTGCGGTATGGTGCCGGCGGCCGCCCCCGACACGAGAGGATGCGGATGGACTGGACGCTCGAGGTTGTCATCCTGCCGGTCAGCGACATCGACCGCTCGGTCGCCTTCTACCGCGACCAGGTCGGGTTCGAGCTCGACCACGACACCAGGACCGAGCAGATGCACGTGGTGCAGCTCACCCCGCGCGGCTCCGGGTGCTCGATCGTCTTCGGCGACCTGCCGCCCCAGCGGGAGATGGCCCCCGGGTCGCTGAAGGGCCTGCAGCTGGTGGTGGCCGACGCCGCCGCCGCCCGGGCGGAGCTGGTCGGCCGCGGGGTCGAGGCCAGCGAGCCGGTCTCCTTCGGCGACCAGGACGGCGCCACCTTCTTCGGCTTCGCCGACCCCGACGGCAACACCTGGGCGGTCCAGGAGCTCAAGGTGCGCGCCGACAAGCCCCTGATCCCCCCCGAGGCCCGCGGCCGCTTCGGCGCCTAACCGCGCCGCTCGCGCCAGCGGCGGACGACCCGCTCGGGGTCGAAGGGGACCAGGTTGAGCGGGGGGCCGGAGGCGGCCTTGCGGTTGCCCTCCACGATGCGGGCGTTGATGCCGGCGACGATACGCCGGACCTCGTCCTCGGAGCCGGCCCGCTCGGCGGCGGCCAGGGCGTCCTCGGCCGCCTTGCGCAGGGCCATGGTCGGGGGCAGGTAGGACAGCTGCTCGCGCTCCAGCTTGCGCCGCACCCACCACAGCTCGTCGTGGGGCTCGTCCAGGTCGGCGATGGGCTTGCCGGCGCCGGGGAGGCCGTCGAACTCGCCACGCTCGGTCGCCTCCCGGATCTGGCGTTCGACCCAGGTCTCGTAGCTCACCCCGGGCGGCTTGCGCTCGGTCATCTGACTCCCCGTCGGGCGAGGCCGGCAACGCCTCCAGGATAGGCTTGGGGGGTTGGCGTGGGCGGAAAGGAGAGCGACATGCAGGTCGCGGACGGGGTGCACCGGCTGACCGGGGGCGTCTGCAACTTCTACCTGGTCGAGGAGGGGGGCCGGCTCATCCTGGTCGACGCCGGGGCGCCGCGGGACTGGGGCCTGCTGGTGCGCGCCCTGCCGGGGCTGGGGCGGCGGCTCGAGGACCTGGAGGCGGTGCTGGTCACCCACGCCCACAGCGACCACACCGGCTTCGCCGAACGGGCCCGGGCCAGCGCCGGCGCGGCCGTCTGGGTCCACCAGGCCGACGTCGCCGTCCTCACCGGCCAGGCCAAGCCGGGCAAGAACGACGGCCGGGCCAGCGCCTACCTGCTGCGGGTCGAGTTCTGGCGCACCCTGGTCTCGCTGGCCCGCCGGGGCGCGACCCGGCTGATCCCGGTCAAGGAGGCGTCGACCTTCGCCGACGGCGAGACCCTGCAGCTGCCGGGGTCGCCCCGGGTGGTGCACGCCCCCGGGCACACCCCCGGGTCGGCGGCGCTGCTGCTGGAGGGCCGCCGGGTACTGCTGACCGGCGACGTCCTGGCCACCCACAACCCGCTGACCGGCCGCCCCGGCCCCCAGGTGATGCCGTCGGGCCTCAACCACGACACGCCGCAGGCGCTGCGGTCCCTGGAGGTGCTGGACCGGGTCCGGGCCGACGTGCTCCTCCCCGGCCACGGCGACCCCTGGACCGAGGGGGCGGCCGAGGCCGCCCGCCTGGCCAGGGCGGCCGGCCCCTCCTAGGCGGCCTGGTCGAGGCGGTGGCCGAGGCCGCGCAGGTCGAAGGCGGCGAACAGCTCGGTGAAGCCGTAGAAGATCGCGTACACCCCGACCAGGTTGACGAACACGAACAGCGAGCGGCCCGGGTAGCCGGCCGCCCAGATGCCCAGCAGCAGCTCCAGCACCCCCAGGATCAGGCCCAGCCACCAGTAGGGCCGGCCGTGGGCGGTCAGCGCGCCGACGATGTCCACGATCCCCTTGAACACCAGGAACCAGGCCAGGATGCCGGCCAGCACCAGCAGGGTCTTGCCCGGCCAGACCAAGGCCGCGATCCCGGCCAGGATCGACAGCACCCCGCCCACCAGGTACAGCCAGCGCCACTCCTGGGCCCGGCTGGCGCTCATCACCTGAGTGATGCCGGTCATCAGGAAGGTGACCCCCGCGAACACCGCCAGGGCGAGCAGGCTGCCGACGTTGTAGGAGAGCACGAACATCCCGAACAGGATCCACAGCACGCCGATGATCAGGAACAGCCACCAGCTACTGGCCAGCCCGCGGACCCCCTCTCGGGACAGCGCGCCGCCTCTGGAGCCCGGCATTGGCAGGTCGCTCACGGTGACCCCCTTCGTCCCCCCAGTGGCTTGGGTTGCCTACCCGCTGATGGTGGACCCGAAGGGACAATTGGTCCAGAGGGGTCTGTACAGCCTCGCGCCCGCGCACATAGGATGCCGAGCTGGCCGCGCCGACCCGGACGATGGCGCGGCAGCGAGGAGAGGCATCGTGCGCTCACGGACCGGTCCCGTCGTCCTCGCCATCGTCCTGCTCGCGGCCGCGGCCGCCTGCGACGCCACCAACAACCGTTCCAGCCCGCCCGCGTCGACCCAGGCCCCGGCCCAGGCGAGCGACCAGCACGCCGGGCACGGCGAGCACGGGGCCGTCGCCGCCGCCGCCACCCCCGCGGCCCGGGCCGCCCAGCTCGAGCAGTACTTCGCCCAGCACACCCTGCTGGCCATCCGCCAGATGCGCAGCATCCTCACCGCCACCCCCGAGTACCGCGAGGCCGCCGACGCCGAGCTGGAGGAGTACACCGAGGAGCTCGGCCAGGTCGTCGGCGGCGCCTACGGCGACGCCCAGGGCGAGCGCTTCGAGCGGATCTGGCAGGACGGCATCACCCACTTCACCGCGTACGCGACCGCCGTGGCCGGCAACGACGCCCAGGCCAGGCAGCAGGCCCGCACCACCCTGGAGGCCGACGCCGGCGCCTACGGCGCCTGGCTCGCCGGGGCGAGCAAGGGCCGGGTCGGGGCGGCCGACGCCACCGCGGCCATGCGCACCCACGTCGAGCAGCTCATGCGGCAGGCCGACGCGTACGCGGCCAAGGACTACGACCAGGCCTACCGCACCGAGCGCGACGCCTACGAGCACATGTTCGCCGCCGGCACCGCCCTGGCCAAGGCCAGCTTCCCGCCCAAGACCGCGGCCGCCCTCGACGCGCCGGTCGCGCAGCTGCGGGCGGCCTTCGCCATGCTGCTGGGCGAGCACATGCAGCTGATCATCGACACCCAGCGGGCCACCTTCGCCGGCGCGCCCGAGTTCAAGGCGGCCGCCGCCGAGGTCAACGCCAACACCACCGCCCTCACCAAGGGGATGAGCGCGATCGTCGGCCCCGTCAAGGCCAAGGAGTTCCAGTCGGCCTGGGCCAACCACGTCGAGGGGCTGCTCGCGTACTCCACCGCCGTGGCCGACGGCGACGAGTCGGCCAGGGCGGCGGCCAGGGAGGAGATGCGCGGCTACGGCTCCAGGCTGGCGCTGTTCCTGAGCGACATCGTCCGCAACGAGCTGCCGCTGGCCCCCATCACCAGCGCCCTCGGCCAGCACGACCAGCACCTGGTCGACCAGGTCGACGCCTATGCCGCCAAGCGCTTCGACGACGCCCAGGCGATGGAGCTGGAGGGCTACGCCCAGATGCTTGGGGTGGCCAACACCCTGGTCGGCGCCCTCCAGCGGACGGTCAAGCCCGGGCTGCCGGTCGGGGGCTCCCAGACCGGCGGCGGCGGCACCGCGCACCGGCGGCGATGACCCGGGCGACGGGCCGGCTGGCCGCCGGCGTCGCCGCCCTGGCCGTGGCCCTGGCCGGCTGCTCGGCGGCGGGCGCCCAGCGCCCGCCGCCGGCGGCGACGGCCACGACCGCCGCCGGGGTCGAGGCCGCCCGCCAGTTCCACTCGACCCGCGGCTACCGGGCCACGCCGGTCCCGGTCCGCATCGAGATCCCGCGGATCGGGGTGGCCAGCTCGCTGGCCCGCCTCGGCCGAGCCCCGGACCGGACCGTCGAGGTGCCGGACCGCTGGGAGCAGGCCGGCTGGTACGCCCTCGGGACCCGGCCCGGCGACCCAGGGTCGGCGGTGATCCTGGGGCACGTCGACTCCAAGCGCGGCCCGGCGGTGTTCTTCCGGCTGCGCGAGCTGCGCCCCGGCGACCAGATCCAGGTCGTGCGGGCCGACGGCTCCTCGGTGCGCTTCGCCGTCGACCGGACCGCGCAGTACGGCAAGCGGCGGTTCCCGACCGACGACGTCTACTACCCGACCCTGACCCCGGCGCTGCGGCTGGTGACCTGCGGGGGCAGCTTCGACGCCACGGCCGGGCACTACCGCTCGAACGTGATCGTGTTCGCCACCCGCAGCCCCTGAACCCGGCCGGGCCGGCTCAGGGCGCCCGCACGCCGCACTCGTCCACCACCTGCCGGTAGGCCGCCAGCTCGCGGTCGAACCGGGCCGCCTCGCTGGACCCGGCCTGGGCCACCGGCGCCAGCCGCCGCAGCAGCTCGGCGGCCGACAGCCCGCTGTTGGCGGGGTCGCGCAGGACCCGGTCGTGCTCGGCCAGGTCGCCACGGAGCTTGACCGCGCTGGCCAGCATGGCGTTGGCCCGGTCGACGGCGGTCTTGCAGGCCAGGGTGGCCACCGGGGCGACGGTGGTGGTGGGGCTCCGGCCGGACGAGGCGCCGGCCGCCCCGGCGTCGCCGCCGGCCGGCCGGTCGTCGGACCAGGCGACGGCGCCGACGAGCACGCCGCCGACCAGCGCCGCCGCGACCAGCAGGCCGGTCAGGGCCAGCCAGGGCAGCGACGGCCGGCGGCGCTCGGGTGGGGGGGCGGGCTCGGGCGCGACCGGCTCGTCGCCGGTGCCCAGCTGGGCCATGTAGCGGCGCAACGCCTCCAGCTGACGGGCCCGGGGCTCGTCGTGCTCCGAAGGCATGCTCCCCTCCCCGCCTCGACCAGCCGTAACCGGGCATCCTAGCCGAATCCATTTTGGACTGTCACGAGCCGGCCGGCCGAATCTCCCCTGACCAGTGGATGGGCGGCGGGCCGGCTCGCCACTAGCCTCCGGGGAGACCGCAACGTCGACAGGGAGGCAACCATGACCGAGCAGACCGGGGCCGAGCGCGCGGCCAGGAACGTCCAGCTGGTGCAGGCCGGCTACGACGCCTTCACCGCCGGCGACCTCGCCGCCGTGGAGACGCTGTTCGACCCCGAGGTGGTGTGGCACGCCCAGCGCCTGGGGGCGCTGTCCGGCGACCACAAGGGCTGGCCGGAGGTGCTGCGCTTCTTCGGCGAGACCATGGAGCTGAGCAGAGGCAGCTTCAGGGTGACGGTGACCGACCGCTACGCCGGCCCCGACGGGGTGGCCTTCATGGTCCGCTCCCAGGCCGAGCGCGACGGCCGCGTCCTCGACGACCGGCAGGTGCACGTCTTCCGGCTCGACGGCGACCGGGCCGTCGAGGTCTGGCAGTTCGTCGGCGACGGCCGAGTGGTCGACGAGTTCTGGGCCTGACCCCGCCGCCGGCCCGGACGTCCCGCCGGCCGGGACGGCCGGGCCGTAGGCTTGCCCGGTGAGCCCGCCAGCCGCCGGCCCGCCCGCGCCAGCCCGCCTGGCCGAGCTGCTGGCCGCCCTGTCGCTGGTCACCGACCTGGCCAGGGGCCGCCCGCCGGAGGAGGCGCTGCGCGCCTGCCTGCTGGCCACCCGGCTGGCCCGCCTCCAGGGGCTGCGCGAGCCCGAGGCGGCGACCGTCTACACCACCACCCTGCTCCGCTTCGTGGGCTGCACCGCGACCTCGCTGGAGTACGCGCGGGCCTTCGGCGGCGACGACGTCGCCGTGCGGGGCCGCGGCGACCGGGTCGACCCGACCGTGCCGGCCGAGGCGCTCGGCCTGCTCTGGGGCCTCGGCGACGGCGCCTCCGCGCTGGGGCGGGCGCGCCTGCTGGC
>Ga0307278_10000246_pt1 | contig 28216 bp, 21 predicted proteins | sample ER_DNA_117_FD_194482 | JGI IMG/M metagenome (GOLD analysis project Ga0307278, IMG submission 194482) | Bulk soil microbial communities from the East River watershed near Crested Butte, Colorado, United States - ER_DNA_117 | ecosystem: Environmental > Terrestrial > Soil > Floodplain | place...
CATCCGGAGCGGGAGTGGGGCAGCGACGCGCCCTGGCCGTACGCCACCGAGGAGCGCTGGGGCTACTACCGCACCGCCGACCGCGCCTGGCACCGGTCCTTCGACCTGGTGCTGCCGATGACCGACGTGCCCGCCGACTGGTTTGTCCCCATGCTGCTGGAGGGCGACGTCACCCGGACCGTCTCGATGACGCTGAAGGGCGTCCCGCGGCAGCAGGCCAACCGCGAGGTCCGGCGGGCGCTGACGCACCTGCAGGCCGAGGAGGAGCGCAAGCGCAAGCTCGGGCAGCTGCACACCGCCGAGGACGACAAGCGCGAGGGGGCCGCCGAGCGGCGGATGCGGGAGCTCGCCGACGGCCACGCGGTGCTGGTCTGCGGCGTCACCGTGACCGTCACCGCCCCCGACCTGGCCGCCCTGGAGCGGGCGTGCCGGTCGCTGGACGGCGTGGCTGGCCTGTCCTACTGCGAGCTGCGGCTGCTGGAGGGGCAGCAGGCGGCCGGGTTCACCTGGACGCTGCCGCTGGCAAGGGGGCTGGAGTGAGGGGCCGCCGGCGGGCGTTCCGGCACCCCTACCGTGCCACCACCCGGCATGTGGAGTCGGTGTACCCGTTGATGGCGGATGCGGGCCTGGGCGGCGACGGGGTGGTCATCGGCCGCGACGGGCTGCGCCGCACGTTCTGCTACGACCCGTTCGTGCTCTATCAGAAGGGCACGCTCAACGGGCCCAACATGCTGGTGCTGGGCGACATCGGCTACGCCAAGTCGGCCCTCACGAAGAGTTACCTGTTCAGACAGGCCGTGTTCGGCTACGTCCCGCTGGTCACCGACGTCAAGGGCGAGTACGACCGGCTGTGCGAGGCGCTGGAGGTCAACCCCATCCGCTTTGTCAGCGGCGGCCACCTGCGGCTCAACCCACTCGACCCGAAGATTGGCGGGGCCGCCCGGCTGACGCTGCTGCGCTCGATCGCCGAGCTGCTGCTGGGCCGCCAGCTCCGCCCGCGGGAGGGCGCGGCGCTGGAGCAGGCCTATACCGAGGTCGAGCTGGCCGCGCGTCGCCGGTGGCGGCAGCCGCGCATCCCCGAGGTGGCCGCCCGGCTGCTGGAGCCCTCCGAGCAGGGCGCCGCAGCCCTGACGACCAACGTGGCGCAGCTGCAGGAGTGGGGCCGCGACCTCGCCTACTCGCTGCGGCGGCTGGTCACCGGTGACCTGGCCGGCATGTTCGATGAGGAGACCAGCCCCGGCTTGGACCTGGACGGCCGGATGGTCTCGGTCAACCTGCGGGAGGTGACTGACGCGGCCAAGCCGATCCTGATGGCGTGCGTGAGCGCCTGGCTGCGCAGCGTCTGGGGTCGTGGGGATGGCCGCCGCCGGATCGTGGTGCAGGAGGAGGCCTGGCACCTGCTGCGCTCGGCCGCGTTCGCGGAGCTGCAGCAGGAAAACTTCAAGCTGGCCCGCCAGTACGGGGTCCAGAACGTCGCCGTCCTGCACCACCTGGGTGACCTGCAGGCGGCCGGGGACGCCGGCAGCCGCACCGCCGAGCTCGCCAAGAACCTGCTGGCCGATGCCGCCACCCGGGTGCTGTACCACCTGGACGAGGGCGAGCTGCACGCCACCGCCGAGCTGCTGGGCCTCAACCGCGCCCACTGCCGGGTCATCCCCAAGCTGTCCCGAGGATCGGGCCTGTGGCTGGTGGGTGGCCGCGCCTTTGTGGTCCACCACCGGCTGGCGCCGCCGCCGAGCCCCGAGCGGTGGATCGTCGACACCGACGCGGCCATGCTCGGCCACAGTAGCGGGCCGTCGGCCGCGTGAGGGTCGCCGGCCAGCAGCACGGCACCCGCGGGCCCGGCACCGGCATCGGCGCCGCGTTCCTGCCCGTGGCGGCCGCCGCGGCCATGATCGTGCTGCTGCTGTGGGCCACCGGCACCCTCGCCGCGCTGCTGGCCCATGGGCAGCGACCCCGCGCCGACCTCGAGGCGATGGGCGCCGTCGCCGTCCGGCTCCTCCAGCACCCCGGCGACCCCGGCGCGGCCTGGCCCGGCCCCGACCGCACCCTGATCCCGGGCCCGGCCTGGTTCTACGCCACGCTGCTGCTGCTGCTGGGCGTGGCCGCCGCGCTGTCGCTGGTCGGCTGGCGGGCCTACTGGCGGCTGCAGGCCAGCCTGCCCGACCCGGGACGGTACGGGGCGGTCTGGGCCAGCCGGCAGGACCTGCGCGACCTGGTGGTGCGCAACGGCACCGACCTGACCGGCCGGATCGTGCTCGGCCGCACCCCATGGCGGCAGACGATCGCCTCCACCCTGCGCCACAGCCTGCTGCTGTTCGGACCCACCCTGTCCGGCAAGACGGTGAGCTTCGTGATCCCCACGGTGCTGCGCTGGCGCGGCCCGGTCATCGCCACCTCCAGCAAGGTCGACCTGCTGCGCGCCACCCTCACCCGCCGCCAGCGCCACGGCCGCACCTACCTGCTGGACCCCTTCCGGGCCTCCGGCCTGCCAGCCATCCGCTGGTCGCCGCTGGTCGGCTGCAAGCACTGGGCCGACGCCCTGGACATGGCCTACTGGCTCACCCAGGCCGCCTCGGTCTCCCACTCCATCCAGACCGCCGAGTTCTGGGAGACGCTGGCCAAGAACCTACTGGCGCCGCTGCTGTACGCGGCCGCCAACAAGCCCGGCGCCACCATGCTCACCGTGGTCCGCTGGGCCAACGAGTACGCCCTGGCCGAGGAGGTCCTGGCGGTGTTTGCCGCCCTGGAGCACACCGATCCCAACGACCCCGCCCCCAGCCTTGCCCGCAGCGCGTTCCTGGCCAGCGTCAAGGCCGATACGCGCCGCAAGGACTCCATCTACGGCACCGCCCAGGTGCTGCTGGACGTCTACAAGTACCCGGCGGTCGCCGACACCGCCTCCGGCTGCGACATCGACCGGGAGGCGTTCCTCCGCGGCTTCGACGCCGCCGGGAACCCGGTCGACAACACCGTGTTCGTGTTCGCCCCCGAACACCGCCAAGACCAGCTCCGGCCGCTGTTCGAGGCGTTCATCTGCTGGCTGATCCGCCAAGCCGAGGACCGCTACGCCGCCACCGGCGTCGCCCTTGACCCGCCGCTGCTGGTGATGCTGGACGAGGCGGCCAACATCGCCCCGCTGCGCAAGCTCGGCACCTACGCCTCCAGCCTCGCCAGCCAAGGCGTCCAGCTGGTCGCTGTCTTTCAGAACTTCGGGCAGATCCGCGACCGCTACGGCACCCAGGCCAGCACCATCGTCACCAACTTCCTGGTCAAGGTCCTGATGGGCGCCACCACCGACCGCGAGCTGCTGGAGCTGCTGACCGTGCTGATCGGCAAGGAGGAGATCGCCCAGGAGTCACTCACCTACGGCGTCGACGGCTCCCGGGTGGCCACCGCCTCCATCCGCCAACGGGAGCTCGCCCCCATCCACTCCCTGGTGCAGCAGCGGCCCGGACACGCCCTGGCGCTGGTCAGCGGCCGCAGGCCCGCACGGTTGAAGGTGCGGCCCTACACCCAGCTGCGGGAGTTCCGGGCGCAACCAGAGGAGCAAGAGCCGGCGGAAGCCTGATTCTGCGGAAATCACCCCTGCCGTTGAGGGCTTGCCTTCTCGTTGACCTTGCCGTAACTGGACCTGCGGGCCGGGGGCCCCGCGTGATTCCGCTGAATCGCGAGAGCGCCGCGAATTGCATTCGATGCAGATACACAACGGTCTGCAGGCGTGGGGGGACCAGCGCAGCCTTTTGATGGGGATCTTCGGGCGTTTCAGTAGCCTCGTTCGGCCTCTTCCACCTCGACCGATTCCATCCGCCGGTCGATGGCTTGGATCAGCTCATCTAGCCAAGTGCGGTAGCCACCCTGCGACGGGGACTCTTCGATCCACTGCTCGGCGACGCGTCGTCGTCCTTGCAGATAGGCTGACTCTGGTCCCGTATAGGCCGTTTCTGGATACATGAAGCGGAACAGGGCGCGACCATGGAGGGACGGCTCGTCGGATCGATCGAGGAGAGCGATCAACAGTGGATCCGGCTCCGTCGGCGAGAGGTCAATATGGTCGATGAGCCCTGGCCACTGCCCCTGGTCAATTCGCTGCGTCACGGCATCGATCACACGCTGCGGCGACGATGCGCGCTTAAGGCGTGACAGCAGTTTTGCCTGGTCCAGCCACATCAGCCATGGCTGGAAGCCGGCCTCGTCCTCGCCGGCGAGCAGGTCGACGACCGCGTCGATAGTGCGCTTGGGATCCTCGGCGGCCAGCGTGTCGAGTAGTTCAAGGTCGCTCGGGTCGGCGAACGTGTCGAGTGATCGGAGCACGTCGACGGCGGCGGTGAGGCGTTCCTCGAACCCCAACCCGAGGACTTGGATCACGCGCGAGCGGTGGAGCGCAATCATCGAGGAGTGCTGATCCCCGAGCTGGTTGCCTTGCCGAATCAGTTCGAGGGCCACCGACTGAAGCTCGGGGGAGAACGACGACCCGGCGTGCTCCTCGGTCCACTGGTCGAGGATTCCCAGCCCATGCTCCACTTCGTAGGCGCCGCCGGCCGCTGCAAGCCGTTCCGCGATCGCCACAACCGCAGCCTCCGTTAGCGGGCGTGTCCACGCTCCGTACAACAACCGTCCCAGCTCAGTGGCGGTGGATGCGCCACGATCGACCGCATCGACGGCGAGGCGTGCCCGCCGGTCGGTGGCTGGCAGGCGGTGGACCGCCGCGACCACTAGGCCGGCCAGTGTGGGCGTCTGCAGCCAGCGCTGGAGGACCTCGTCTGCCCATGCCTCGTCACCTTGCTGTGCCAGACCATTGAGGGTTCCGAGAAGCGCTGCCTGTGGAAGCGGGTCCAGCGCTTCCAGCTCCGACAGCAACGTCGCGTCGGTCAACGCCTTGGATAGTTCCTCAAACAGGAACCCTGCTGTCTGGGGGTCCCCGTCGCGCGTGCGAGTGGCGGCGGCAAGGATCGTCACCCGCTCAGCCTGGGCAAGCTCACCCGCGAGTTCGTGCAGGATCCGGGGTCGGCCTGAGACGATCTCGTCGTCGTCGGTGGTGAGCTGCCACGGCGACAGCGAAAGCACGTACTCCACCCGCTCGGTAAGGCTCGCGCCCTGCAGTTCAGCTTGCAGTTCCCGCAGCCGGCCAGCCAGGTCGTCCGGGAGCTTGTCGTACTTGAGGGCCTTCGATAGGGCATCCCCGAGCAAGCCTCGCGCAGACGCACTCCAGGAGACAGTCCGAAGGTCGGTCAGCACGCGCTCTGACAGCCCCCGCCTAAGGGCCGTGCGCAACCCTGCCGCGAGCACCTTGGCCACGTGGTCCGTCCCACCTGGCGACGCGTGAGCGATCCGGATCAGGAGGTCCCACGCTCCACCTCGAGCCTCCACCTCCTCGGAGAACACCCTTGGCTTCCATTCCTCCGGGGCGCTACGTCCTCCGAAGTTGGTGACCCCCCGGGATTCCATCGACTCCAAGCCATGACCAAGGCCGTCGACGACGATGGGCTCAGCGACCTCTCCGAACCGCTCACGGATCCGCTCCGCCCATCGGAGCCGCTGCGGGTACGGCGCGCCCGTCCCGCCAAGGTAGACGCCGAACACCCCCTTCAGGACTCCTGTGGCGTTGTTGGCCCAGGTCTCGTTCTCAGCGACCGCTAGGCGCAGCAGCGCGTCCGCCGCACGGTCGAACAACTCCTCGAACCACAACAGCACCTCCAGCGCCCACACCATCTCCCGGCGTCCACGGCCGAACGCTCGTAGTTGTTCTGTGCCGACGCCTGCCAGCACCCGCTCGATCGCGGCCATGGCCGCCTGGGGTGCGGCGACCGCAGCGAGGTGGAGGATACGACCGGCGCCCTCGTCCACGTCACCGAGCGCGCCTTCACGGAAAGGGGGCAGGTCGAGGATCTCGCCGAGCGCGTCGGCGACCACGCGGTCACCGGCGAAGTCGCGCATCTGGGCCACGATCCGATCCCGAAGCGACTCCGGTAGCCCGGTCAGCGCCGTCGTAAGCGATGCTCTTCGGTCGTTGAGGAACTGGATCGCCAGCCACAGCGCAAACAGGCGAGGCGTCACCCGGCGAAAGCGCCCAGCAGTCGAGACGAACCGCTTCAGTTCCCGTTGTGCCACCTCGCGGAGCCTGGCCTCATCGACGCCGAGCGTCTCGCAGGCCACCGACAGCTCTGGGGCCAAGTCGCCGTCGAAGCCCAGCTTCTCGAACAGCGCAAGCATGCCCAGCGGGAGGACGTCCTCCCGCGGGAGAAGGCGGGAAAGCACGCGGCCGATCTCCTCATGGCCTCGTACGCGCTCGACCAGCGACCCGCCAGCTTCCCCATGCAGGATCGCCCGGGCCAGCGTCAGCGCAAGCCCCGGATAGCCCTCGGTGTACGCAGCCACCAGGTCAGCGTCTTGCTCACCCAGCCCGACCGACAGCGCAATCTGCTTGCTAGCCGCCGCCTCGAGCGGAAGCACTTCCAGGTAGCGGGAGTCGGCCTGACGCTCGCGTGAGTAGCGGGAGCCGATGGTGATCAGCCGGATACGACCCCGGGCCATGCCGGCGTACTTGGCGAGCCGCCCGCGATCCTCCGGATCGCAGTCGTCGACAACGGCGACCAGCCTGCGTTCCTGCGACTGCGCGACCAGCGACAGAAGGCTGGTGTCCAGTGTGGCCGCGTCCGGCGCGACCAACACGCGCTCACCTATGCCGGGTGCTGCCAAGGCCTCATGGACAAGTCGGCTCTTGCCCACGCCGGTGTCCCCGAGCACGTGGATCTCCACAGGGGACGACGGCTCCCACGACGACACGTGAGCTCGCAGCGTGTCGGTGAACCGTGTCCGAGTCTCGTCAGGCTGGAACGGAATCTGCTCGAACTCCTGAGGGGCCCAGACGCGAAGACTGACGACGCCGGACAGCACACTGGACAAAGGGAAGGACGAGAACTGAACCGGCACCCCGAGGTGTGCGTAGCAGAGCCGCTCGATGGCATCCGCGAAGAAGAACGTCGGCGTGGCGTCCGACCGGACCCCCCGAACAGCTTCCGTGAAGCTGCTCCGCACAGACGTGAGGTCGGGATCGACCGGATCATTCGTCCAGAACAGGACGTAATCGTAGCCGTCCTGGATCGCCTTGATCAGAGCCGGGTGCTTGTCAGCATCGAACTCGCGGCCTGCCGACGGCGGCGAGGGCCCACTCTTGACCTGCCACACCTGGGACCCAACGGGAAGCAGCACCCCGGGAGCGTCGGGGAAGTGGGTACGACCGTCGATGCCCTGATCCGCGACCTTAACGCGTCCGCTCATCGTGAACCGGTCGAGGGGAAGGCCGTGCGCTCCTGCCTCCGCGAAGATCAAGGCACGCGCGAGGGCGACAGCCCCGTTCTCGTCAAGCTCCCGGATCCAGCGAACGATCGCAAGATCCGTCATCGGCACTCCTTGGCGACGTGCTCGTTGTCATCCGGACACTACAACCACCAGGCCAAGGGCACTCAGCCACGCCATCCACCAGGCCCGCACCGCGAAGCAGGACTACTCATCTGGGGCGATGCCTGACCCAGGCCGCACACGCACGTCGCGGTGCAGGCCGGCACAGCCGGCTCGGCGGCGTGGTCGGCTAGGTGCAAGGCGGCGACATCCCGGGGTGCATGACCTAGCCGCGCCGGTCGGCATGCAGATCGTCCTTGCCGCCTTCGGCCTGTTGGGGATCCTTCGGGTCGGGATGGGGTGAGTCCAGTCGAACCGCTGGCTGCTCGATGTATCCGCGTGGCGATCAACCGGTCGGGGATGGGCCGATGTCCCGCGTGATTCTCCCGGAATCAGCACCGGGTGACGACCGGTCGATCAAGCTTGACCGCCTGACACAGGAGGACTGTGGCCCATTTGGGAGGCGTGACCGGCACCTTGAGCGGCGAGTCCAATGACAACAGCGTCATGCATGGACTGAAGAACGTCGATCCTCCGCGAGGCTTCTCGTTCCGCCGCCTTGTTCTGCTCATCCAGTTTGATGAGCTGGAATACCACGTCGATTGGGATGGAGATGCAGTCGGGAAACCCTCTGCAACGTGCTCCACACGTGTGGTTGTCGGGAAGCTGCTGGCCACTGTGACAGCAGACCCGGCGCGACAAGCTGGTCCTCCATGCTCGAACGTCAGTTCGAAGGCGAGGCTCCATCCTAGACCGCCCAAACGGAAGAAGCGAGCGAGCCATCAGGTCGTTGCCGCAGCTCAGGACCCCCAGAGCTAGAAGATGGATATTGTGGACTCGCATGAGCCATTCCCAGGCCGGCAGCGCGGCCGGCGGGAACGCGGCGAGGATGCGCAGGTCGTCGGGGGCGTGGAGGGCGGCGAGCTGGCAGAGCAGGGCGCGGGCGAGGGCCCGGGTGCGGTCGCGTGGGCCGGTGAGCGCCAGCACGCCGAGACGCCGGAGCGGGACGCTGACCGGCGCCTGCGGCAGCCAACCGGCCCGCCGGGCCAGCGCCTCGGCGGCGGCCAGCAGCCCGGCGTCGCGTTCGACCAGCGGCCCGCCGGCAGCCTCCAGCCGGACAGGCGTGTGCGGCGGCACCGGGCCGCGGCCGACCCGGACGGTGAGGAAGTCGTCGTCGGCCGGCCGCCGCTCCCACAGCCGCTCGGCCCGGCAGACCAGCGTCCAGAGGCGTGGCGGGTCGGGGTGGAGGTGGTCGGCGGCGGCGAGCTGGGCGGCCGCCAGACGGTCGGCCGTGGCGCCCACTTGCGCCAGGTGGGCGAGGTAGCGGGACCGCTCCCGGCGCCTGGCCCTGCGGGCGGTCCGCCGCTCGACCAGGCGCAGCCCGACTCCCAGCGCCAGCGAGGCGACCGCCGTGCCGGCGACGGCGGCGACCAGCAACGGGTGCCTGGGCCCCGGGACGGCGAACAGGAACGCCAGCGACCCGGCGCCGCCCAGCAGCGGCACCAGGTACTGCAACCACGCGGCCGCGGCCGGCGCCGACCACGCGACCGCGGGTGGCGCCGCCACCAGCAGCTCGCCGGTCGGGAGCGGCGGAGGGTGGGTGCGAGCCCTCCGGTGGACCAGGAAGCGGTCGGGCCGGTCGGCCGGAAGGGTCCGGGGAACCCCAAGGGCCGGGGGGGTTCGGGGGACCCCAGGGGGGTCCCCCGATGGGACGGGCCCCGGTGGATCGGCCGGGTCGGGAGTGGAGGTCGCCATCGCCGGCACGCTATGACGCCGGCCCGGGCCGCGGGAGCCCGAGGGCGGATCTGTGGACAACCGCGGCGGCCAGGCCGCCCCTCGCGGTGGTTCAGGCCTGTTGCTGCGTCGTCTCGTCGGGCGCGGCCTGTTGAAGCCAGCGTTCCAGCTCGGCCGCTGGCATGGGCCGGCCCAGGTGATAGCCCTGGGCGGTGTCGCAGCCGAGCGCGGCGAGCTCCTCCCAGGTGGCCAGGTTCTCGACCCCTTCGGCGACCACGTGCAGGCCGAGGTTGTGGCCGAGGTCGATGGTGGAGCGCACGATCACCGCGTCGCTGTTGCTGGTGGTCATCTGGCCGACGAACGAGCGGTCGACCTTGAGCTCGTCCACCGGCAGGGCCTTGAGGTAGGCCATCGAGGAGTAGCCGGTGCCGAAGTCGTCGACCGCCAGGCCTACCCCGAGGGCGTGCAGGCGGCCGAGGACGTCGAGGGCGAGCGCCGGGTCGGCCATGACGGCGCTCTCGGTGACCTCCAGCACCAGCGAGCCCGCTGGGACCTGGAAGGCGGCCAGCCGCTCGGACACCTGCTCGGGGAAGTCGCGGTCCAGCAGGGATCGGGTGGAGATGTTCACCGCGATCGACAGGTGATGGCCGGCGCGCCGCCACTCGGCGGCCTGGTGCAGTGCGGCGTCGAGGACCCAGCGGGTGAGCGGGTGGATGAGCCCGGTCCGTTCGGCCACCGGGATGAACTCCCCGGGTCCGAGCAGGCCGTGGACGGGGTGTTGCCAGCGCACCAGCGCTTCCGCTCCGAGCGCCTGGCCGGAGTGGAGGTCGGCCTTTGGCTGGTAGTGCAGGACCAGCTCGTCGCGCTCCAGGGCGCCTCGCAGGCCGCCGAGCAACGCCAGCCGTCGAGGGCTGTGCTGGTCGACCGCGGGGTCGTAGACGACGAACCCGGCGTGGGTCTGCTTGGCGGCGTACATGGCGACGTCGGCGTGCTGCAGCAGCTCGGCGGCGTCGCCGCCGTGGTCGGGGTAGACGGCGATCCCGATACTGGCGTCCAGGTCGAGGCCGACCCCGTCCAGGGTGAGCGGCTGGTGGAGCGCGACCCGTAGCTTCTCGGCGACGGCGGCGGCGCCCTCGGCGGTCGCGTCCGGCAGCAGCATGGCGAACTCGTCGCCGCCCAGCCGGGCGACGGTGTCGACGCCCCGCAGGGCGCCTGTGAGCCGCGCCGCGACCTCGCCGAGCAGCAGATCGCCGTGGTGGTGGCCGAGGGTGTCGTTGACGTCCTTGAACCGGTCGAGATCCAGCAGCAGCAGCGCCGCCGGTTGCAGCCCGCGGTCGGCGGCCCGGATGGCCTGCCCGACGCGGTCGGCGAACAGCTCCCGGTTGGGCAGGCCGGTGAGCGGGTCGTGCAGCGCCTGGTGGTGGCTGGCGGCGGCCTGGCGGATGAGCTGCCGCTGGAAGCCGAGGGCCAGCAGCAGGAAGCCGGCGAGCGCCAGCAGTCCCACCCCGGCCGCGGTGAAGGCCGCCGGCAGCAGCGAGTGCTGCCGGTTGCGCAGGCCGGTCAGGCTGGCGGTCGCCTCGGCCTGCTCGCGGGCGGCGAGCACGGCGGTCTCCTTCTGCAGGCCGATGAAGGCCGGGTGGACCCGTTGTACGTGGATCTCGTTGGCCGTCTCGGTGTTGCCACTGTCGACCGCATCCAGCATGTGCCGCAGGATGCGGAGGTTGGGGGCGTGGCTGGCCTGGATGCGCCGGGCCTCGGCGACGTCGCCGGGCTCGCCGCGGTCGGCCAGGAAGCGCAGCGCGACGTCCAGCGCCCGGCTCGCCTCGCCGAGGGCGGGCCGCAGCTTGGGACCGGGCTTGGCCAGGTAGGCGTGGGCGATGGAATGCTCCTGGCTGACCTGGTAGCGGACCTCGACCCAGGCGTCGCGCTGGGCGCTGAGGTGCTGGACCTCCCGGACCGCCCGGTCGGCGCTTGCCGCGGCCCAGACCGCGGCCGCGGTCAGGCCGAGCAGCACCGCCGCCAGGCCGGCGGTGGCGGCCGGGATCAGCCAGCGGGCGCGCCCGTCCACGTGACCGGCCTCCCAGCCCGCACCATCAGTCGCCACCCGACCACTCCCTCGGCGGTTCGTCGCCAAGCTCCCGCCGAGGGAGTTATCGGCTCGGCGCCGGCGGAGTTGACCGGTTCCGCGCTTCCCTCATGGGAGCATGATCGTCTGGAAGTCGTAGGGCTCGCGGCGGAAGCCGATGCGCTCGTAGAGGGCGATGGCCGCGGTGTTGAAGTCGTTGACGTACAGCGACAGGTTGGGGTGACGGTCGAAGGCGAGCGCGCAGCAGGCGGCCATGGCGACCGTGCCGACACCGCGGCCGCGCAGCTCGGGCGGGACGTAGACGCCCTGGATCTGGGCGCTACGGCCGCTGGCGCAGCCGATGTCCATCTTGAACCGCAGCTCCCCGTCGACGTCGTAGACGTAGGTCCAGCCGCGGGCGGTGAGCATGCGCACCCGCCGCCGGTAGCCGTCCGGGTCGCGGGCGAGCGGGTTCTCCCCCATCTCCTCGGCGTACATGGCCGCCGACAGCAACAGCACCTGGTCCTCGTCGGCCTTGGCGGCCAGGCGGGCCACACCCGGCGCCGTGGCGCCCGGGTCGTGGACGAGCTGGTCGGGACCGACCGCGTACACATGCTGGCGGATGCGGATCTCGCGGGGCGACGGGTAGGTGGAGCCGATCAGCGACCACAACAGCTCTACCGTGGCGCGCTCGCCGACCACCATCCGGGCCAGGTACAGGCCGCTGGCGGCGGGGGCCAGCGCCTCGCAGGCCGCCTCGTCGTCGGTGGCGGGGACGAGGTTGGGGCCGATGTGCAGCAGCCCGCGCAGCGCCTGGCGGTCGTCGAAGGCCCCCCACAGCGGGCTCGGCCCGAACGAGGTCAGGCCGCCGTCGTGGAGGATGCGGCTGGCGATGAAGACGTCCCTGACGGGGTTGCGGTCCAGCATCGCCAGCGCGAGGGCCTGGTCGTCGCGGCCGAGCGGCCGCACCTCCAGCCCGGACGACCGCGCGCCCTCCCGGCTTCGCCGCTGGCCGCCGGCCCACGACCGGAGCACGTCAGCTCCGGAGGACCTCTGGCGTGCCCGGCTGGACGCCGGCCGCCTTGAATTCCTCGGCCAGCAGCTTGGCCTCGTGCATGAGCGCGTCCACGATCTCGGCCTCCGGCACGGTGCGGATCACCTGGCCGTGGCGGAAGATCTGGCCCTTGCCCTTGCCGGAGGCGACGCCGACGTCGGCCTCGCGCGCCTCGCCAGGACCGTTGACGATGCAGCCCATGACCGCCACCCGCATCGGCGCGTCGATCTCGGCCATGCGCTCCTCGACGGCGTTGGCGAGCGCGAAGACGTCGACCTCGGCGCGCCCGCAGGACGGGCAGGCGACCAGGTCGAGCTTCTTGGGCCGCAGGCCGAGGGCGCCGAGGATGGCGTTGCCGGTCTTGACCTCCTCGATCGGCGGGGCGGTCAGCGACACCCTGATGGTGTCGCCGATGCCCTCGGCGAGCAGGGCGCCGATGCCGACCGCGGACTTGACGATGCCGTCCTTGGGGGTGCCGGCCTCGGTGACGCCGAGGTGCAGCGGGTAGTCGCAGCGCCCGGCGAGCAGCCGGTAGGCGGCGATCATGGCGGCGGGGTTCTGGTGCTTCACCGAGATCTTGACGTCGCCGAAGCCGACCTCCTCGAGGATGCCGACCTCGAACATGGCGGACTCGACCAGCGCCTCCGGGGTGGGCCCGCCGTGCTTGGCCAGCAGCTCCTTCTGCAGCGAGCCGGCGTTGACGCCGACCCTGATGGGGATCCCGCGGGCCGCCGCCTCGGCGGCGATCAGCTTGACCTTGTCGTGCTTCTTGATGTTGCCGGGGTTGATGCGCACCCCGGCGCAGCCGGCCTCGACGGCGGCCATGGCGTACTTCCACTGGAAGTGGATGTCGGCGACCACCGGGATGGTCGACTTGCCGGCGATCGCCGGCAGGGCGGCGGCGTCGTCGGTGTCGGGGACCGCTACGCGGACGATGTCGCAGCCGGTGGCGGCCAGCTCGGCGATCTGCTGCAGGGTGGCGTTCACGTCGGCGGTCTTGGTGATCGTCATCGACTGCACGCTGATCGGGGCGCCGTCGCCGACCGCGACCTTGCCGACGTTGATGCGGCGCGAGCGCCGGCGGCGCGCGCCGGTCGCCAGGCCGGTCAACTCGAGCGGGAAGGCCACGAGGGCTCCTTATCTGAACGGGTAGGGGACGGGGTTGGTGATGTCCAGCCAGACGAGGCCGACGGTCAGCATCACCAGCAGGCCCACGATGAGGGCGGCGACCGGGACGACCTTGCGGAGGTCGACCTCGCGCCTGGTCACGACCTGCCAGACCACGAAGGCGAGGTAGCCGCCGTCCATGGGCGGCAGCGGCAGCAGGTTGAACACGCCCACGACGATGTTGAGCTGGATCAGGATGGCGATGAAGATCGCCCACTGGTTGTTGGCGACCGCCTGGCCGGCCAGCCGGCTGATGCCGACGATGCCGATCGGGCCGCTCTCGCCGCCCCCGCCGCCGCCTCCTGGTGCCGGCGGCGGTGCGCTCACCCGGTCGGCGATCCCGGTGACCAGGCCGCCGAGGCTCTTGACGATGGCGACGGTGTTGTCCCAGAAGAGGTTGACGGCTTGCGGGACGGCGGCGAGCACGCCGAATCGCCTGGTCTGCTCGGTTGGCCGGAAGCCGAGGAAGCCGCGGTCGTCCTCCCTGGCCGCGACGAGGGTTTTCGTCTGCTCCTGGCCGTCGCGAACGTAGGTGATCTCGGTCCGCTTGCCGCCCTTGTCGGCCAGGGCGGCCCGCAGCTCCTCGAAGGTGGCGACCCGGCGGCCGTCGACGGCCACGATCCGGTCGCCGGCGCGCAGCCCCGCCTCCTGGGCCGGGGCGGGCTTGCCGTCGCTGGTGGTGGCCACGGTCTGCTGGATGGTGGTGGTCGCCTGGCCGGTGCCGATGCCGATCGCGACCAGCACCACCCAGATGAGCACGATGGCGACCAGGAAGTGGGTGAACGACCCGGCGGCCAGCACGATCGCGCGCTGCCAGGCGGGCTTGTTGCGGAACTGGCGCGACGGCGGCGTCTGGGGCGGCAGCGGCGGCGCGACCGGGCCGGGCTGGCGCCTGACCTTTGCCGAGCGGTCCTCCTCGAGGAAGTTGGAGTCGCTCTCGTAGGGGCTCATGCCGGCGATCTTGCAGAAGCCGCCGACCGGCAGCGCCTTGATGCCGTACTCGGTCTCGCCACGGCGGAACGACCACAGCGTCGGGCCGAAGCCCAGGAAGAAGCGCTCCACCTTCATGCCGAACAGCTTGGCGGTCACGAAGTGCCCACCCTCGTGCAGGAAGATGGCCACCATCAGGGCCAGGACGAACAGCGTGACGCCGAACAAGGTGGTCATCGAATCCCCCGGGAAGCGATCAGGTCCTCGACCAGTGTACGGGCGCGGTCCCGGGACCACCGCTCGGCCTGGAGCACGGCCGCGAGGTCGAGGCGCGCCGGCGGCCGGTGCTCGTCCAGCACCCGCGAGACCACCGCCGCGATGCCGGGGAACGGCAGGCGGCCCGCCAGGAACGCGCTCACCGCCTCCTCGTTGGCGGCGTTGAGGGCCGCCGGGGCGGTGCCCGCCAGCCGGCCGGCGCGGACGGCGAGGTCCAGCAGGGGGAAGGTCGCCCGGTCGACGGGCTGGAACTCCAGGGTGGCCGCGCGGCTCCAGTCGAGCTGCCCGACCGGTCGCTCGGACCGCTCGGGCCAGCCGAGGGCCAGGCCGATCGGCAGGCGCATGTCGGGCCGGGAGAGCTGCGCCACGGTGGAGCCGTCGCGCCACTCGACCATCGCGTGGACGACGCTCTGCGGGTGCACCACCACCTCGATGCGGTCGTAGGGGACGCCGAACAGCAGGTGCGCCTCGATCACCTCCAGGCCCTTGTTCATCAGCGTGGCGGAGTTGACCGTGATCATCGGGCCCATCGCCCAGGTCGGGTGGGCGAGGGCGTCGGCCGGGGTGACGGCGGCCAGCTCGGCGGCGGAACGGCCGCGGAAGGGGCCGCCGGAGGCGGTCAGGACCAGCCGGGCGACCTCCTCGGGGCGGCCGGCGCGCAGGCACTGCGCCAGGCCGGAGTGCTCGGAGTCGACCGGGACGATCTGGCCCTGCCGGGCCTGGGCGGCGACCAGCTCGCCACCGACGATCAGGCTCTCCTTGTTGGCCAGGGCGAGCCGGCGGCCGGCCTGCAGGGCGCGGAGGGTCGGGGCGAGCCCGACCGAGCCGGTGATGCCGTTGAGGACCACCTCGGCGTCGTCGGCGGCGGCCAGCTCCGTGACCGCCTCGGGCCCGACCACCAGGCGGCAGCCGCGGGGCAGCTCGGCGGCGAGCGCGGCCGCCTCGCCCGCCTCGACCAGGCCGACCGCGGCGGGACGCAGCTCGCGGGCCTGGGCGGCGAGCCTGGTGGCCGAGCGCCTGGCCGCCAGGGCGACCACCCGGAACCGCCGCGGCTCGGCGGCGATCACGTCCAGCGCCTGCACCCCGATCGACCCGGTCGACCCGAGCACCGCGACCCCGATAGGCGGCCTGGCGGTCATTGCCGCACCTCGGTCGCGCCGTGCGGCGCCCGGCCGGGGCGGCCGGCGCTGGTGCGGAGCTGGCCGCAGGCGGCGTCGATGCCGACCCCGCGGTTGGCGCGGACGCTCACCGGCACGCCGGTGGCGGCGACCGCGTCCCGGAAGCGGCGCACCGCCCCCTTCGACGGCGGTGCGAACCCGATGCCGGGCGTGGGGTTGTAGGGGATGAGATTGACGTGGGTGGCGTGGCCGCCGCTGCCGGGGACCCGCAGGGAGGCGAGCAGCCGGCCGAGCCGGTCGGCCTGGTCGACGCCGTCGTTGACGCCCGCCATGAGCGCGTACTCGAACGACACCCGGCGCCGGGTCGCGGTGACATAGTCGCGGACGGCGGCCAGCAGCTCGGCGATCGGCCAGCTCCGGTTGACCGGCACCAGCCGGTCGCGGAGCCCGTCGTCGGCGGCGTGGATGGAGACGGCCAGGTTGACCGGCAGCGGTTCGGTGGCCGCCCGCCGGATGCCGGGCACCAGCCCCACGGTGGAGATCGTGATCGCGCGGGCCGACAGCCCGAACCCGCGGTGCAGCCGCCATGCCGCCCCCCAGGTCGCCGCCGGGTTGGCGAACGGCTCCCCCATGCCCATGAAGACCACGTTGGTCAGGTGGTCGGGGGCGTCCGGGCCGGGCCGCAGCTCGGGCAGCATGGTCGAGACCCGCGCGACCTGCTCGACCACCTCGCCGGCGGAGAGCTGGCGGGTGAAGCCGAACTGCCCGGTGGCGCAGAAGGTGCAGCCCATCGCGCAGCCCGCCTGGGTGGAGATGCACACGGTGGCCCGGGCCCGCGGCCCGTCCCCCTCCCGGTCGCCCCCACCCACCGGGTAGAGCATCAGCACCGACTCGACCGCGTCGCCGCCCGGCAGGCGGAACAGCAGCTTGTGGGTCCAGCCGCCGTCGCCGGCCTGGTGGCGCTCCAGGGTCAGCCCGGCCCCGGCGAACCGGTCGGCCAGCCGCGCCCGCAGCGAGCCCGGCAGGTCGGACATGCGCCGAGGATCCGGCTGCCTGCGGCCGTCCAGCCAGTGGGCGAGCTGGCGGGCCCGGTAGGGCGGCTCGCCGGCCTCGGCGACCAGCGCCTCGAGCTGGCCGGCGTCCAGGTCGTACAGCGAGCGCGTCACGGCGTCCGGATCAGGTCGAAGGCCGCCAGGACGTAGTAGAGGGCCGGGGCCGCGAACAGCAGCGCGTCGATCCGGTCGAGCATGCCGCCGTGGCCGGGCAGGATCGAGCCCATGTCCTTGACGGCCAGGTCGCGCTTGAGCATCGACTCCGCCAGGTCGCCGACCGGCGCGACCACGCAGGTGACCGCCGCCAGGACCAGCCCCGAGGCCAGCGTCCACGGCTCCCACAGCGGCAGCAGCAGCGCGCCGGCGAGCAGGCACGCCACGGTCGCCCCGGCCGCGCCCTCCCACGACTTGTTCGGGGAGACGTGCGGGGCGAGCAGGTGGCGGCCGAGGGTGGCGCCGGCGGCATAGGCGCCGGTGTCGTAGATCACCACCAGCGCGGCATAGCCGATGATGGCGCCCACGTAGTGCTCGGCCCTGCCGACCACCAGCGCGAGGTGGGCGGCCATGAACGGGACGTAGACCACGGCGAAGACGGTGGCCGCCACGTTGCGGGTGACCTCGGTGCGGCCCGGGTCGACCAGGTACCACCCGAACGCGGCCAGGATCGTGACGAGCAGGCCGAACGAGAGGGCGGCCGGTCCCTTCAGGTAGGCGCCGACCAGCAGCACCCCGGCCATGGCGAGCACCACCGGCCTGGCCGGGCGCGTGGCCCTGGCCCGCAGCACGGTGACGAGCTCGAGCAGGGCGAGCACGACGACCGCGAGCACGAACGCGACGAACGCCGGCCGCGACAGGACCAAGGCGGCGAGCAGCAGGCCGGCCAGCAGCAGCCCGCTGGCGATGGCCATGGGGAGATCACGGCCGGCCCGGCGCTCGCGCCTGGCCACCGGCGGTTCGGCGTCGCCGGGATCGAGCGGGGCCGGCTCTGCCACGGGCCTCAGTCCTCGAGCAGCTCCCGCTCCTTGTGCTGGAGCAGGCTGTCCACCTCGGCGACGTACTTGTCGGTGATGCCCTGCAGGCGCTGCTCGGCCCGGCGCAGCTCGTCCTGGGAGATCTCGCCGTCCCGCTCCAGGCGCTCCAGCGCGTCCTTCTCGTGACGGCGGACGTTGCGGATGCTGGTCCTGGCCTCCTCGGCCCGGTGCTTGGCGAGCCGCACGTACTCCTTGCGGCGCTCCTCGGTGAGCGGCGGGAAGGCGAGCCGGATCACCTGGCCGTCGTTGGCCGGGTTGATGCCGAGGTCGGAGTTGCGGATGGCCTTCTCGATGGCGGCGGTGGCGTTGCGGTCGTAGGGCGACACGACCAGCATGCGGGCCTCGGGAGCCGACACGCCGGCGAGCTGCTGCAGCGGGGTCTGGGTGCCGTAGTAGTCGACCTGGAGGCGGTTGACCAGCGCCGGGTTGGCGCGCCCGGTGCGGATCCCGGCGAACTCCTCCTTGGCCACGTCGATGGCCTTGCTCATCTTGGTCTCGGCCTGTCTGAGCGTGTCCTCGATCACCTTGACTCCCCTTCGTCGAGCGGGCCGACGACCGTGCCGATCGGCTCGCCGCAAACCGCACGCCGGATGTTCCCGTCGACGAGCAGGTCGAACACGATGATCGGCAGGTCGTGATCCTTGCACAGCGACAGCGCGGTGGCGTCCATGACCTTGAGCTCGCGGCTGATCGCCTCCAGGTGGTCCAGGCGGAGGAACTTGCGAGCCTCGGGATGCTTCTTGGGGTCGGCCTCGTACACCCCGTCGACGCCGTTCTTGGCCATCATGATCGCCTCGGCGCCGATCTCCAGGGCCCGCTGCGCGGCGGTGGTGTCGGTGGAGAAGTAGGGGGCGCCCATGCCGGCCCCGAAGATGACGATGCGCCCCTTCTCGAGGTGGCGCACCGCCCGTCGCGGGATGTAGGGCTCGGCGATCTGGGTCATCTGGATGGCCGTCTGGACCCGGGTGACGACCTGCCGCCGCTCCAGCGCGTCCTGGAGGGCGAGGCAGTTCATGACCGTGCCGAGCATCCCCATGTAGTCGGCCCTCGCCCGGTCCATGCCGGCGGCCTCCGCGGTCGAGCCACGGACGATGTTGCCGCCGCCGACCACCACCGCGACCTGCACGCCGAGGTCGAGGACCTCGACGAGCTGGCGGGCCACCCCGTCGATCTTGTCGAAGTCGAGCCCGAAGCCGGTGGCCGAGTCGGCGAACGCCTCCCCGGAGAGCTTCAGCAGCACCCGCTCGTAGCGCGGCTTGCCGTCTCCGGCCTCCACCGGCGGGCCGTCACCCGCCATCACGAACGCCACCCGTTCCTCCTGTCCCCCGCCCATGGTCGCAGGATGTCGGCCTAGGCGTCCTCCCCGACCTTGAAGCGGACGAAGCGCCGCAGCACGAGCCGCTCGCGCACCTTGGCGGAGTAGCCGTCGAGCAGGTCCTGGATGGTCTGCTTGTCGTCGCGGATGTATGGCTGGTCGAGCAGCACGACCTGCTTGTAGAAGTCTCCGAGCTTGCCCTCGACGATCCGCTCGACGATGTTGGCCGGCTTGCCCTCGGCCTGGGTCGCGTAGATCTTGCGCTCCTGCTCCACCACGTGGTCGGGCACGTCCTCGCGCCGCAGGTGCGCGGGGTCGGCGACGGCGATGTGCAGGGCGATCTCGTGGGCGAGGCGCTGGAACTCGTCGGTCTTGGCGACGAAGTCGGTCTCGCAGTCGAGCTCGACGAGCACGCCGAGCTTCGGCGGCAGGTTCGGGTCGGGGGTGTGCAGGTAGGCGTCGATGACGCCCTGGGTGGCGCTGCGGCCCGCTCGCTTCTGGACGCCGGCCTTGCCGGCCTCGCGCAGGATCTGCTTGGCCCGCTCGAGGTCGCCGTCGGCCTCCTGCAGCGCCTGCTTGCAGTCCATCATCCCTGCGCCGGTGTCGTCGCGAAGGGCCTTGACCTGGGCGGCCGTGATCTCCATCTCGGGTGGTGCTCCTTGCTGGCTGGTCGGGTGCCCTGCTCTCAGGCTCGCGGCTGGCGCTGCTTGCCGGCGGGCTCGGCGGCCTTGGTCGTCGCCTTGCTGGCTCTGGTGGCTTTGGTGGGCTTGGCGGCCTCCTCGGCCTCCTCGGCCGGGGCGGCGGCCTCCTCGCCGGCGGGCGCCGGGGCGGTGGCGCCGTTGCCGCCCTCCGCGGCCGCCGGCGTGGCGCTCGGAGCTCCGTCAGGCGTGGCGCCGCCGACCCGTGTGGCGGTCGTCTGCCCGCCGTCGGCGGACTCCAGCAGCTCCCGCTCCCACTCGGCCAGCGGCTCCTCGTCGGCCGGGCTGGCGGCGATCGGGGCGGCGCCCTCCTTGCCGGCCGCCTCCGAGGCGTACACGCTGCGCAGGCGCAGGCCCTCGGCGACCGCGTCGGCGACGATGCGGGTGAGCAGGCTCCCGGCGCGGATGGCGTCGTCGTTGCCGGGGATCGGATAGTCGACCTCGTCCGGGTCGCAGTTGGTGTCCAGGATCGCCACCACCGGGATGCCGAGCTTGCGGGCCTCGGTCACGGCGATGTGCTCCTTGCGGGTGTCGACCACCCAGACGGCGGCCGGCAGCCGGGTCATGTCGCGGATGCCGCCGAGGTTGCGCTCGAGCTTCTCCCGCTCGTGGGCCAGCCGCAGGACCTCTTTCTTGGGCAGCACCTCGGTGGCGCCGGTGGCCACCATCGCCTCCAGCTCCTTGAGCCGCTGCAGGCGGCGGTAGATGGTGGTGAAGTTGGTGAGCATCCCGCCCAGCCAGCGGAAGTTCACGAACGGCATGCCGACCCGCTCGGCCTGGGTCTTGATCGACTCCTGGGCCTGCTTCTTGGTCCCGACGAACAGCACGTTGCCGCCCTTGGCGACGGTGTCGCGCAGGAACGTGTAGGTGGCCTCGATGGCGGCCGTCGTCTTCTGCAGATCGATGATGTAGATGCCGTTGCGCTCGCCGTAGATGAAGCGCTTCATCTTCGGGTTCCAGCGGCGGGTCTGGTGCCCGAAGTGCACGCCGGCTTCGAGGAGCTGGCGCATGGTGACGACTGCCACGGTGGTCCTCCTGCCTGTTCGGTTCGGCCTCCGCCCGCTTGGCTCCACGGTCGTCGTGTCGTGGGGGGTCCGGGTCCCTCGACCCGCTCAGCCGGCTGGCTGGGCGGGCACCGTTCGAGTCCCGTCGACGGGCGTGCGTCGTAGCCCGGGGCATCCCGGGCCCGCGGGGACGATAGCACAGCGGCGCCGGCTCACGCCGTGGAAGCCGGGAGCGGGGCGAGCCGGGGGCGGGGCCGGTCGACCAGCCACGGCAACGGGTCCACGTAACCGCCGTCCACCCGAAGGCTCAGGTGGACGGCGCCGCCGTGGCCCGCGGCCAGCCGCCCCACCGGCGCCAGCGCGGCCACCCGCTCCCCGGCGGCGACGGCCGGTTGGCGCAGCGGCCCCACCGTGACCACCACGCCCGGCGCGACCAGCAGGCTGACCCACGCCGACCCCGCGACCCGCCCGGCGAACGTCACCGTCCCCGCCGCCGGCGCCGCCACCGGCGTCCCGACGGGGGCACGCACGTCGACCCCCCGGTGCCCCGGCCCGTACGGCCCCGCCGGTTCCTCGAACCCCCGCACCACCACCCCCCTGACCGGCAGCCGCAGCGCCGGCACCCGCCGCCCAGCGGCCGCGACCATCCGCGGCGCCTCCGCGGGCGCCGCGTCCGCGGGCGCCGGCGGGGCCGGGGCGAGCGCGAGCGCGATCGCGAGGGAGGCGACCGCGGCGCGGCGGTGGGCGGGTCGCGGCACGCCGACCTCCTGGGGCCGGCCCCGGCGGCGCCGAGGCGAGGGACGGGACAGCGCGGAACCTACGCGCGCCGGCGCCCGGGCGGGCGTGGCGCGGCCAGAATGTGGACGAGCGGCGCTGGCCGCCCCGCCGGCGCGCCGTCCACCTGCCGATAGACTCGGCGGCGCGACGCGGCGCGGCCAGAGGGGTTGCGAGTGGGGACTCGGCGGGTCGGCATCATCGGCGGCGGGATCGTCGGCGTCGCCCTCGCCCACCGCCTCGTCCACCTGCGGCCGGACGTGGCCGTGACGGTGCTGGAGAAGGAGACGGCGCTCGGCCTGCACCAGACCGGCCGCAACAGCGGCGTGGTCCACGCGGGGCTCTACTACGTGCCGGGCTCGCTGAAGGCGCGGCTGTGCCGCCGGGGCGTGCGGCTGCTGCGCGACTTCTGCGTCGACAACGGCCTCGCCTACCACGAGTGCGGGAAGGTGGTCGTCGCGCTCGACGACGGCGACCTGGCGCGGCTGCGGGCCATCCACGAGCGGGCGGTCGCCAACCGGGTGCCGGACGTGCGGCTGGTGGGCGGCGAGGAGCTGCGCGAGCTCGAGCCGCACGTACGGGGCGTGGCCGCCCTGCACTCGCCGCACACGGCGATCGTCGACTTCCGCGCGGTCACCGAGCGGCTGGCCGCCGACGCGGCGCGCCTGGGCGCCACCATCCACACCGGCTGCCGGGTCACCCGCATCCACGACGGCGCCGACCACGTCACCGCCGGCGGCGACGGCGAACGGTGGCGGTTCGACGACCTGGTCATCTGCGGCGGCCTGCACACCGACCGCCTGGCGGCCCTGGCCGGGGACGGCGACGACCCGCGGGTGGTGCCGTTCCGCGGCGAGTACTACGAGCTGCGTCCCGACCGCCGCCAGCTCGTCCGCTCCCTGGTCTACCCGGTCCCCGACCCGAGGTATCCGTTCCTCGGGGTCCACCTCACCCGCAGGGTGGACGGCGGGGTGCTGGTAGGGCCGAACGCGGTGCTCGCCCTCGCGCGGGAGGGCTACGGCTGGACCGACCTCCGCCTCGGCGACCTGCGCGACACCCTCGTCTGGCCGGGCTTCCTGCGGATGGCCGCGCGGCACTGGCGCACGGGCGCGCGCGAGCTGGTGGGCTCGCTCAGCACCAGGGCGTTCGTCCGCGCCGCCCGGCGGCTCGTGCCCGAGCTGCGCCCGGCCGACGTGCGGCGCGCCGGCAGCGGCGTCCGGGCGCAGGCCGTCGCGCGCGACGGCACGCTGGTCGACGACTTCCGCGTCAGCCGCCGGGGTCGGGTGGTGGCGATCCGCAACGCCCCCTCGCCGGCGGCCACCTCGTCCATGGCGATCGCCGAGCACCTCGCCGGCCTGCTGTTCGCGGACGGCGAGGCGCGACCTCCCTGACCGTCGGGGCGCTCAGCGGGCGTCCTGCATCTTGGCCCGGAGCTGCAGCACCGCCTTGGTGTGCATCTGGCAGACCCGCGACTCGGTGACGCCGAGCACCTGGCCGATCTCGGCCAGGGTCAACCCCTCGTAGTAGTACAGGGTGATGACGATCTTCTCCCGCTCGCCGAGCCGGTTGATCGCGCCGGCCAGGATGTGCTTCAGCTCCTGCGACTCGAAGACGGCGACGGGATCCTCGGCGCCCTTGTCCTCCAGCGTGTCGACCAGGCTGAGCCGGTCGCCCCGCTCGGAGCCGACCGACAGCAGCTCGTCCAGCGCGACCACCGACACGAACGAGATCTGGTTGAAGATCTGGTGCAGCTCCTCGGTGGTGATGCCGAGCTGCTGGGCGACCTCGGCGTCGGTCGGGCTGCGGTGCAGGCGGTTCTCCAGCGCGGCATAGGCCTTCTCGACCTCGCGGGCCTTGAACCGCACCGACCGGGGGATCCAGTCGATCGCGCGTAGCTCGTCGATGATCGCGCCCTTGATCCGCGAGATCGCGTAGGTCTCGAACTTGATGCCCCGCTCGAGGTCGTATTTCTCGATCGCGTCGATCAAGCCGAAGATGCCGTAGGACACCAGATCGGCCTGCTCGATGTTCGGCGGCAGGCCGACCGATACGCGACCGGCCACGTACTTGACCAGCGGCGCGTAGTGGAGGATCAGCCGCTCACGGGCGTCGGCGGACGCCTTGAGCTTGAACTCCTCCCACAGCCGTTCAACGGACGACGGCTCGTCCAAGAAGCCCCCCCTTTGGCCGGCCGGGATCGCGCACGACCCATCCGGCGTTTGTCGCTCGACCCCGCCCGGGACCCCCCTGGCCTCCCCGCGCCGTGGCGCGACGCCTCAAGCGCGCGGGTGCGCCTGCTCGTAGACGCGGCGGAGCCGCTCGTTCGAGACGTGAGTGTAGGTCTGGGTGGTGGTCAGGGCAACGTGCCCCAGCAGCTCCTGCACCACGCGCAGGTCGGCGCCGCCCTCCAGCAGGTGGGTGGCGAAGCTGTGGCGCAGCGTGTGCGGGCTGGTGCCGGCGGGCGCACCCGCCGCCACCCGGTAGCGCTCCAGCATGCCGCGCACGTCCCGCGGCGTCATCGGCCGCCGCCGCCGGTTGAAGAACAGCGCCTCCCGGTCGACCGGGGCCTCGGCCTCGCGCTCCGCCAGGCGAGGTGCCTCCGGCAGCATCGGTGAGCGGCCCCCGGCCAGGTAGTCCAGCAGCGCCGCCCTCGCCGGCTCCCCGAACGGCACCACCCGCTGCTTGGCGCCCTTGCCGAGCACCCGCACGGTGTCGGCGGCCAGGTCGACGTCGCCGAGGCGCAGCCCGCACAGCTCCCCCACCCGGATGCCGGTCGCGTACAGCAGCTCCAGGACCGCCCGGTCACGTAGGCCGATCGGGTCGACGGGGCGCGGCCCGGCCAGCAGCCGGTCGACCTGCCGCGCCTTCAGCACGACCGGCAGCTTCCGTGGACCGCGCGGGACACCGAGCCCGGCCGCCGGGTCCTCCGCCACCAGCCCACGCCGCGCCAGGAACCGGAACAGCGCGCGCAACGCCGCGCCCTTGCGCGCGATCGACGAGGCCACGAGCCCCCTGGTCCGCTGCAGCGCGAGGAACCGGCGCAGCAGCAGCGGCTCGACCGTGGCCGGGTCGGTCACCCCCGCCCTGCCGGCGAACCGCAGAAACTGGATCGCGTCCCGCTGGTAGGCGGCCACCGTGTGCGGCGACAGCCCCCGCTCGTCGCGGAGGTGGGCGACGAACGCCGCCACCGCATGGCTGGCCAGCGGCGCGAGATCGTCCGCCTCTGCGTGGGTCCCGGGCATCGCCGCCATCATCCCCACCAGCGCCGCCGGGTCAAGCATCCGCCGGTGGTGAGCTGCCCGGCAGGGCGACCGCCTGGACACCCGCGGCGGTGCGCCGCACCAGGCCGGCCAGCTCCAGCTCCAGCAGCGCGGCCGCGAGGGCGGCGGGCTCCAGGTCCGTCATCGCGGCCAGCCGCGGCGCGCCGAGGACCCCGCCGTCGACCAGCGCCGACAGCACCTTCCGGGCCTGGATCCCGGTCCGCGCCGAGGCCGGGGTCCCCGCGGGTTCGGCGGCCGCCGCGGACGGCCCGGGGACGGGAGCGGCCGTGGCACCGAGCTCCTCCAGGATGTCGGCCAGGCCGCGGACCAGGGTGGCACCGTCGCGGATCAGCGCGTTGCAGCCGGCCGCGCCCGCGTCCCACGGCGCGCCAGGGACCACCAGCACCCGGCCGCCGCCGCGGCCGCCGGCCGCCTTGGCCGTCGACAGGCTGCCGGAGCCCTCGGCGGCCTCGACGACCACCACGGCGGCGGCCAGGGCGGCGATCAGCCGGTTGCGCGGCAGGAAGTGGGCCGGCCGAGGCGGGACGCCGGGCGGGTGCTCGCTCACCACGCTGCCACCGGCGGCCAGGGCCCTCGCGAACAGGCCGGCGTTGGCGCGTGGGTAGGCGACGTCCAGGCCGCACCCGAGCACCACCACGGTGCGGCCGCCGCCGTCGAGGGCGCCGCCGTGGGCGGCGGCGTCGACCCCGACCGCGCCGCCGCTCACCACCGACCAGCCGGCGGCGGCCAGGCCGGCGCCGAGCGCGCGGGCCGCGGCGCGTCGCAGCGGCGAGGCGCGGCGGCCACCGACGACCGCGACCGACGCCGCCGGCCCCGGCGGGACCCGCCCGGCAACGAACAGCCAGGCGCACGGCGGGTCGGGCGGGGTCGCCGCCAGTGGCCAGCCCGGGTCGGCCGGGAGGAGCAGGCCGGCGCCGATCGCCTCCAGCCGGGCCGCGACCGCGCCGGGGTCCGGGCTGTCCGGCCGCAGCAGCTCCACCGGGTCCGCGCCGGCGGCGAGCCGCGCCGCGGTGACCGCCGGCAGCGGCGCCGGCGTCGCCGCCAATGCCAGCATGACCGCCCGCACCGGCATCCCCGGCGCCCACCAGCCGGGCCGACCTCGCTCGGGCGATCTAGGGCGCTGCGTCATGGCAACCACCGTCCCAGTCCACACGCGAACCCGATCCGGGCCAGCCATCATCGACGCTGTTCGGGCGACGGCGGCTCTGCGGCTTCGCCTGGACGGCGGCCACCCTGGCAGCTCCGTGCTGAGCGCAACGGTGTCAGACCCGAGATGAGCCCCTGGACTGCGGCATGCCGACGGGGACTGGATGATCGTGGAGGTAGGATCACCCGCCGCCGGTGGTCCAGCATCATGCGGCCCCTGAATGACCGTCAGGAGAAAGCGGCACGTGGCGCATGCTCAGCGCCTCCCGGACATGGTGGACATCCACCCGGTCGTCTCCGGCCAGGTCCGCCACGGTGCGGGCGACTCGCAAGGAGCGGTGGAAGCCACGCGCGGTCAGCCCGAGCCGATCGACCGCCGCCGCCAACGTTCGTCTCGCCGCCACGGTTGGCTGACACTGCGGCAGCAACTCGGCGACGCGCAACCGGGCGTTGTCCATGCCCCCACGCGCATGCTGAATGGCACGAGCGCGACGGATTCGCGCCTGGACGATCCCCGTCGATTCGCCGGCCTGCGAGCCTGCGAGCTCCTCGGCCGTCACGCGCTCTGCCTGCACGTACAGGTCGATCCGGTCGAGCAGCGGACCGGAGAGACGACGCGCATAACGGTACAGATCGCCTGGATTGCAGCGACAGGCCCGGCGGGGGTCGCCCAGGTACCCACACGGGCACGGATTCGCCGCCGCCATCAGCGTGAAGTGGGCTGGGAAGCGTGCACTGCCGGCCGCTCGGACCACCGTAACCTCGCCATCCTCGAGCGGCTGGCGAAGCGCCTCGCAAGCGGCCCGCGAGAATTCGAGCAGCTCGTCGAGGAACAAGACGCCATGATTGGCGAGGGATACTTCGCCCGGCTGAGGGATCCGGCCGCCGCCGACCAGACCTGCAACCGACGTCGAATGGTGCGGGGCGCGAAACGGGCGTGTCGTGATGAGAGGCGCGTCCGGCTGCAGCAGCCCGGCAGCCGAGAACGCCTGCGTGACCTCCAGTGCCTCATCCCGGGTGAGTGGCGGCAGCAGCCCAGGCAGTCGTCGCGCCAGCATCGTCTTCCCGCTACCCGGAGGCCCGATCAATAGCAGGTTGTGCCCGCCAGCGGCGGCGATCTCGAGCGCACGACGAGCCGGCGCCTGACCATGCACGTCGGCTAGGTCCTCGACGGGAGGGGACGGAGCCGTCCGTGTGTGGCCGGGCTCAGGACGGTCGAGCTCCGCGTTGCCGCTCAACCACTGGCCGACCTGGGTCAGCGAAGCGGCACCCGCAACCCGCAGGCCAGGAACTAGCGCCGCCTCGCCCAGGTTCGACCGGGGGACAACGAGCAGCCGGGCGCCAGCGCTTCGAGCGGCCAGCGCCGCCGCTAGCACGCCCCTGACGCCGCGCACGTCGCCGCCGAGGCCTAGCTCGCCGACGGCCCACAGGCCATCGAGGGGAGCGAAGGGCACGCTGCCCGCGGCGGCCAGCAACCCGATGGCGATCGGCAGGTCGAAGCCTGGACCGTGCTTGGGGAGGTCGGAGGGCGGCAGCGAGACGGTGACGCGACGGTCGGGCCAGGCGAAGCCGGCGTTGCCGAAGGCGGCGCGGATGCGGTCGCGGGCCTGGAGCACCGCGGTGTCGCCGAGCCCGACCACGGTGACCGCGGGGAGCCCGCGGCCGATGTCGACCTCGACGCCCACCGGGTGGGCGACGAGGCCGACCAGCGCGGTGGTCGCCAGCCGGGCGAGCATCGGTCAGCGGACCCTCTGGAGGTGGTCGACCGCCGCGTCACCCGGCCGTCCGGGGGACGCGAGGCCCGTCGCGCGGAGCGCGACCCGGGTGTCCAGGCGGGCGAGTAGCCCGTGTTCGGGGGATGACACGTTGCTCCTCCGAGGTGTGCGGCTCGCGGGGCGGGCGGAGCCTGCCACGCCACACTCGGCCTCAGAAGGGGGAAGCGCCGATCTGTGGACGAACCGCCCGGCCAGGCAGTGAATCAGCGAGGACGCCTCAAGTGGCGGCGATCACGCTCCCGGTCGAGGAGCATCGAGCCGGTCGGCCGCGCGGGCGCGGTCTAGGTGCGGCTGGACGAGCGGCGACGGATCAGGGCCATCGCGATGGCGATGGCTGCCACCACGCCCGGTCCACAGTGAACCAGGAGGACGCCGGGCAGGCTTGGTCCGCCCCA
>Ga0307278_10000247_pt1 | contig 28196 bp, 26 predicted proteins | sample ER_DNA_117_FD_194482 | JGI IMG/M metagenome (GOLD analysis project Ga0307278, IMG submission 194482) | Bulk soil microbial communities from the East River watershed near Crested Butte, Colorado, United States - ER_DNA_117 | ecosystem: Environmental > Terrestrial > Soil > Floodplain | place...
AGGGCGACGTGCTTCACGCGTGCCCGACCTGTACCGAGCAGCACCACGACTGGGAAGAGCGGGCGCTCGCAGCGCAACCGTCCTGAGTTAGCGCACCAGAGAAGACCTCCGGCGAAAGGGCCGGGTAGGACCAGCGAAGGCTGAGGCGTGTATCCGTCACACCACGAGAGCAGAGCGGCTAGCCTTCTCGCGTGGTTTCGCTTCAGCGGATGCGGACGCGGATGCCGCTCCTGGTTTTCATCGTGCTGGCGATCTTCTGCCTGGTGGCGCTTGGCATCGCGTGCGCGTGCGCGTCGGATCACCCGATGCAGAACATTGATCGAGCTTTGAGCGCAATCCCGGCTGCCACCCCGCTTGTCGAGGTCTGGACGTTCACCTTCGGGGCGCTCATGTTCCTTGCCTCGTTCGAGCTGCGGAAGCGACGTGTGGACAACAGCACGTCGCCAGCGGCTTTACAGTGCTTTCTCTTCTGAGTCGCTTCTAGGCGTTGACGCCGCACACGCGGCGTAGACCAGCGACTCGAAGGAGACAAAGTGGCTTCACAGACGAAGAAAGCGCGCCCAGCGAAGAAGGGGCGTGCAGTACCAGGGCCGACGCGGCACCAGCCGGGATCGTCGCGACCCTGGGGCTGGGCGCTCGCCGGGGCTGGAGCGGTCGCCGTCGTAGCCCTGGTCGTCGGCGTTGCCGTAACGAGATCCAACGGCGGCTCCGGGACTCCGACTGCGCCAGAGGTCACAGCCGGTCTCCCAGATACGCCGGACTATCACTCGCTGATGGTCTCGCCGACGAACGCGAACGTACTGCTGCTCGGTACGCACTACGGCCTCTTTCGCTCGATGGACGGCGGACGCACCTGGGCATCGGACGCCCTCGGCGGACAGGACGCGATGAACCTCGTCAGGCCCGGCGGGCAAACGCTCTGGGTAGCTGGGCACATGGTGCTTGCCAAGAGCGTCGATGGTGGGAAGACCTGGAGAGACGTTCGCCCCACTGGCCTTCCTGGGCTCGATGTGCACGGCTTTGCAGCCGACCCGCGTAACTCGCGAACGCTCTACGCGGCCATTGCCGGGAAGGGCCTCTACCGCTCGACGGACGGCGGCAACTCGTTCAGCGTCGTCTCGACGGATGTCGGTCCGGCTGTCATGGCGCTCGCAGTCATGCGCGATGGACGCATCCTCGCCGGCGACATGCAGCAGGGCTTGATGATCAGTCGTGACGGCGGGCGGACCTGGGCGCGGAATCTTCGTGCTCAGCTGATGGGCCTCGCTCTGAATCCGACGGATCCGAAACGGATCCTCGCCTCCGGGCCGGGCGTATCGCTCTCGACCAACGGCGGCGGCAACTGGAAGCGCGTTCTGGACATTCCTGACGGGGGCGGCCCTGTGGCGTGGTCGCAGAGCAACCCAGGGATCGCGTACGTGGTCGGCTTCGACCGAACGCTGTATCGCAGTACTGACAGCGGGCAGACGTGGAGCGCAGTCGGATGAGCGCCGCCGCCATAGCTCTCCTCCTCTGCGCGCTCGCGTGTCCCGTAGCAATGGGGCTGATGATGCTGTTCATGCGAAAGGGTCACGGAGTATCGCGGAACGTACGGGAGGAGCGACCTGCCGAGGCGCGAGATGAACGAGCCGACTGACCAACAGCCTCCACCGCATCGGCGATCGCCGCTTGGCTGGGCGCTGATGGCCGCTTCGCTCGCTCTCGTTGCGGGGCTCTTGAGCCTGCTCGTCTTTCGAGTCGCCCAGGGCAATCCCGGCAAGGGGCTAGTGGCATCCATCCACGACGACAGGAAGCCGATGGCACCCGAGTTTCGCCTGAGGGTCCTCTGGGCGCACACCGAAACCTGGGACGCTGATGCGCGTCAGGCACTTGCGGATGATCAAGTGTCGCTATCGGAGCTGCGCGGAAAACCGGTCGTTCTGAACTTCTGGGCCTCCTGGTGCGTCCCATGCGGGCACGAGGCGCCGAGGCTCGCGGCATCAGCAAAGGCCCACCGGGGCGAAGTGGTGTTCCTCGGTCTCGATGTCAAGGACTTCAGCGACGACGCGCGCAAGTTCCTCCGCAAGTACAAGGCCAACTACGTGTCTGTCCGGGACGGCGGAAGCCGCTCGTACAACGAGTACGGACTCACGGGCTTGCCCGAGACGTACTTCGTCGATCGTCAGGGGCGAATCGTCGCTCACAAACTCGGCGAGATACGGCGTAACGAGCTTGAGGCAGGGATCAATCAAGCATCGGAGTCGGGAACATGAAACGTCGCGTCCTCATCGCAATGTTCGCAACGGCGGTGCTATTGCCGGTGCTCGCCGCCGTCATCGTGTACTCACTCCTGGCTGGCGGGACGTCCTCCACGACTCTTGCGAGTGGCCCTCCGCCCGATAGGTACAAGGGCAGCGAGCCTCCGGCGCAGATCGAGATGCCGCAGTTCTCGCTCCGGAATTACAAGGGTCGTCTCATCAGGTCGCGCGAGCTGCTGGGCAAGGTCACGCTCGTAACCTTCCTCGACACCGACTGTACGACGAAGTGTCCGATCATCGCTGCTCAGATCGCCGATGGCCTTCGGTTGCTCACGGAAGAAGAGCGGCGTGACGTTGTGCCGCTTGCCTTCAGTGTCAACCCGGCCAGCGATACGCCGCGCAGAGTTCGCGCCTTTCTACATCGCCGGCAAGCTGAAGGGCTTGACTTCTTACTAGGAACCGTCAAGAAGATGAGTCCTCTTTGGAGGTCGTTCCACATCGTGGCCGCTGCGGAGACGGGGAACGCAGACATTCACTCGGCCGATGTACGCATCTTCGATCGCCGAGGCATTTGGGTTTCGACCCAGCACGCTGGCGTCGATCTCACACCAAGCAACCTTGCCCACGACCTCCGCGTTGCCTGGGGAACCAATGAGTGAGCTTGCCGAAGCGCTGAGCTTCGCGTTCGGGATGTTCTGGGAGGTTCTCTGGGCGCTCATCCTCGGTTTTGCACTGTCGGGCGTCGTTCAGGCGGTGGTCTCGAAAGGAGAGATGCGACGACTCCTGCCGGACGACTCACCACGATCGCTGTCGTTGGCCTGCGGCCTGGGCGCCGCGTCGTCCTCATGCTCGTACGCGGCTGTCGCGCTGGCGCGTTCGCTGTTCCGCAAGGGCGCGAACTTCACCGCATCGATCGTGTTCGAGTTCGCCTCGACCAACCTTGTCATCGAGCTCGGGCTCATCATGGCCCTGATCCTCGGCTGGCAGTTCACGTTGGGCGAGTTCGTCGGCGGGCCGCTGATGATCATCTTGGTAGCGATCGTCTTTCGCCTCTTCCTTCAGCGGGGGCTCGTCGAAGAGGCTCGCGAACAGGCCGAGCGGGGCGTCCTCGGCAAAATGGAGGGCCACGCCGAGATGGACATGTCGGTGCCTGGGCAGGGGTCCTGGTGGCAGCGCCTGAAGACAGCGAAGGGGATCACTGCGACCGCCAACTATTTCGTTATGGACTGGGCAGCGATCTGGGTTGACATCTTCGGCGGCCTGCTGATCGCCGGCGCACTAGCCGCGTGGGTGCCAGAGTCGTGGTGGCAGGCGATCTTCTTCGAGTCGCACCCGGCCTTCGCCAAGTTCTGGGGCCCGATGATCGGTCCGTTCGTCGCGATCCTGAGCTTCGTCTGCTCGATCGGGAATGTCCCGCTCGCTGCGGTGCTCTGGAACGGCGGCATCAGCTTCGGTGGCGTTCTCGCCTTCATCTTCGCCGACTTGATCGTGCTGCCGATCCTTGACATCTACCGCAAGTACTACGGCCTGAAGATGGCGGCCTTCCTACTCGTGAGCTTTTACGCGACGATGGTTGCCGCCGGGTTAATCGTCGAGTTCGTCTTCGACGGCCTCGGGCTTCTCCCGCAGGAGCGCAATGCCAAGGTGGTCGAGGCGTCGGTGACTTTCAACTACACGACCATCCTCAACATTATGTTCCTTGGTCTCGCGGCCGTTCTCATCTGGCGCTACTTCCGCCACGGTGGCGGCGTAAGGATGCTGAAGATGATGAACAGGCCAATGGGGCACAGTGCAGCTCACGGCGACAGTCATGGTGCTTGAATCCGACAACACGCTAGGGCCGTACATGGTGCGAGGAACCATGCAGGTTCTTGATGAGATCGTCCTTGTGCCAGCTCCGCTCCGGCAGGATTGCGAGGCGAGGCGTTGGTATACCGAGGGAGGCGAGATTTGCATCGCCCTCTCTCAGGGCGGCAAGCTGCTCGAGCCGCTCCCGACCTTCGGTCCATCGTTCTACGCCGTGATCGCCACGGAAGTCGACCCCCACGAGGCAAGTCAGTACGCGCTGACACACGGCTACTGTCACGCAAGAAACGTCAACTGAACGTCGGCTAACCTAAAACCATGGCGGCAGCAATCGAGACGCTTGCTCCAGGCCACGAGCGCGCGCTTCTCGTCAGGCGCGCCCGGTTTCTCGCATGGGGCGGCAACGCGTGGCACTTCGTGGAGTTCGCCATCGCTGTCGCCGCGGGCATCGCGGCGTCGTCTATCGCGCTGATCGGCTTCGGTTTCGACAGCCTTATTGAGTCGCTCGCGGGGTTCATCATCGTGTGGCGCTTCGCTGTGCGGAGGCGTGATTCCGAGGCCGCCGAGCGTCGCGCGCAGCAACTCGTCGCGGTCAGCTTCTTCATCCTCGCGGCCTACGTCGGCGTGGAGTCAGTGCGGACGTTCTTCGGGCCGCACCATCCCGAGACGAGTTGGGTCGGAATCGGTCTAGCAGCGTTCACCGCGCCCACGATGCCGCTCCTCGCACGCGCGAAGCAACGTGTCGGGCACGCACTCGGGTCAAGCGCAACGGTCGGTGAGGCTCAACAAAACATGATCTGCGCGTACCTATCGGTCGCGCTCCTCGTCGGGCTCGGAGCGAACGCACTACTGGGATGGTGGTGGGCCGATCCCGCCGCTGCGCTGGTGATCGCAGCTGTCGCGCTCCTCGAAGGCCGCGAATCGTGGCGCGGCGAAGCCTGCTGCGACACCTGCTGAGCCCGCGTTCCAGCGACTAGAAGAGACCTACCGTGCGCCCGTCGTCGTCGATGTCGACGTCGAAGGCGGCCGCCTTTCTCCCGAGGCCAGGCATCGTCATGATCTCGCCGCAGAGCGGTACGAGCCAGCCCGCGCCCGTGTAGGCACGCACGTCGCGGACGTGCACCGTGAATCCGGTCGGTGCGTTCAGGAGCGTCGGATCGTCCGAGAGCGAGAGGTGCGTCTTCGCCATGCAGATCGGCAACTCGCCAAGCCCTTGCTCCGCGAAGCGCGCGATCTTCTGCTCGGCGACCGGGAGGAAGTGGACGTTGGCGGCGCCGTAGACGCGCCGGGCGATCGCCTGGACCTTGTCCTGAATGGGCGCGTCCAGCGGGTAGGTGTGCTCGAACGAGTTCGTGTGCGCAGCTGCGTCGATCACAGCCTCCGCGAGCGCCGTCGCGCCCGCGCCGCCGCGCTCGAAGCCCTCGTTCGCCTCGGCGGCGTGGGCGCCGTGCTCGACGGCGAGGCGGCGCACGAGCCGGACCTCCTCGTCGGTATCGCCCGGGAAGCGGTTCACGGCGACGACCGCCTTCAACCCGAAGCCGGAGACGATGCCGAGGTGCCGCGCGAGGTTCGCGGCCCCGCGCTCGATCGCGTCGAGCCCTCCTTCCGGGTCGCCGCCGTGATGCTTGAGCGCGCGCGCCGTCGCGACGAGCACGATCGCGCTCGGCTTGAGCCCGCCCGCTCTGCAGACGATGTTGAGGAACTTCTCCATCCCCATGTCCGAGCCGAAGCCGCTCTCGGTGACGACGTAGTCGCCGAGCTTGAGCGCGACCCGGTCGGCGACGAGCGAGTTGTTGCCGTGCGCGATGTTCGCGAACGGGCCGCAATGGATCAGCGCGGGCTGCCCCTCGAGCGTCTGGACGAGGTTCGGCTTGAGCGCGTCCTTCAACAGCACTGTCATCGCGCCTGCGGCCCGCAACTGCTCGGCCGTCACGGGCTCGCCCTCGTAGCTCTGCGCGACCGTGATCGCGCCCAGCCGTGCGCGCAAGTCGGCCAGGTCGCGCGAGACGGCGACGATCCCCATCACCTCTGAGGCCGCGGTGATGTCGAACCCGGTCTGGCGGACGTAGCCGTTGGCTTTGCCCCCGAGCCCGACGACGATGTCACGAAGGGCCCTGTCGTTCATGTCCATGCAGCGCCGCCAGGTAACGCTCAACGGGTCGATGCCGGTGCTGTTCCCGTGCAAGATGTGCGCCTCGAGAATCGTCGCCAGCAGGTTGTTCGCGACGCCGATCGCGTGCATGTCGCCTGTGAAGTGGAGGTTGAGGTCCTCCATGGGGACGACCTGCGTGTGCCCGCCGCCGGCTGCACCGCCCTTGATCCCGAAGACCGGCCCGAGCGACGGTTCGCGCAGGCAGAGAACCGGCCTCGCGCCGACTGCGCCCAGCCCCTGCGTGAGCGAGACGGAGGTCGTGGTCTTTCCCTCGCCCGCCCGCGTCGGCGTGATTGCGGTGACGCAGACGAGCTTGCCGTCCGCGACTGACGCGCGCTTGTCGAGGGCCGACAGGTTGACCTTCGCCTTGTAGGACCCGTAGAACTCGATCTCGTCGGGCTCGAGGCCCGCGTCCGCAGCGATCTCGGCGATCGGCCGTAGCGTCGCCTGCTGCGCGATCTCGAGACTCGAGAGCATCTAGTGGGAGACCGCGGCAGCGGCGAGCTCGGAGACAAGGGTGTCGGTGTGGAAGCGCTCGAGTGCGAATGGGGCGATGAGCTGCGGCGTCCGGCCCGTCGCAACGAGCTCGGCGAGCGTGGTCCCGACGATCGGCGCCGCCTTGAACCCGTAGGTCCCCCAGCCGCACGAGATCAGAAAACCGTCCACTTCAGTCACGCCGAGGATCGGACTGTAGTCGGGACTGAGGTCGCACAACCCTGTCCACTGGCGCAGGATCTTCGCGCTCTCGAGCTGAGGGAACAGCTCGAGCGTGTGCCGCGCCGAGTACTCGAGGAACGGGAACGTGCTCGTGCCGAGGTACGTCGTGTACGGCTCGATCTCGGCGCCGATCAGGAACTCGCCGCGGTCTGTCTGGGAGATGTACACGTGCATCTGCGATGAGACGATGATCACGTCGAGGAACGGCTTCAGCGGCTCGGTCACGAACGCCTGCAGGATGTGCGTCGTGATCGGCAGCGGAACGCCGGCGAGATCGGCGACCAGCGTGGACCAGCCCGCGGTGGCATTGATCACTGTCCCGGCCTCGACGTCGCCCCGATTCGTCCGCACGCCGGTGACGCGGCCGTTCGACCGCTCGATGCCGGTGACCTTGGTGTATGGGTGGATCTCGACACCGCGGCGGTCGGCGGCACGAGCGAGCCCCCAGACGACCGCGTCGTGGCGGATGATTCCGCCGGGCGCGTGGTAGAGCGCGCCCATGATCGGCCAGGTCACCTCGCTCGAGAGGTTGAGCTCGGGACAGAGGCGCCCGACCTCTTCCGCGTCGACGAGGCGGCTGTCGATGCCGAGCAGCTGGTTCACTTCCGCCCGCTCGGCCATCGTGATCATGGCGCGGTCGGAGTGCGCGAGCGTCAAGTGCCCCTGTTGCGAGAACAGGAGGTTGAAGTCCAGCTCTGCGCCGAGCCCTTCGTAGAGCTCGACGCTGCGGCGGTAGAACGCAGCGCCCTCGGGAGTGCGGTAGTTCGCGCGGATGATCGTCGTGTTGCGCCCGGCGGCGCCCGAGCCGATGTAGTTCTGCTCGAGGATCGCGACGTCGGTGATGCCGTGGTCCTTCGCGAGGTAGTAAGCGGTCGCGAGCCCGTGCGAGCCGGCACCGATGATCACGACGTCGTACCTCTCCTTCAGCGCACGGCTGGGACGCCACATGCGTTCCACGCGGAAGACGTCTCTCATTCGATTCCCTCGAGCACGTCGAGCACGACCTCGCCGACGTAGTGGGCGAACTCCTGTGGGAAGAAGATGCGGAAGCGCTCCCGGTCGCGGAGCACGAGCGCCGACACCTCTGCGACCTTCCCGGCCGCCGGCAGGGCCTCGAGATCGAGATCCGTGAGGCGCCGCATCGCGCGCTCACCCTCGAGCTCGAGACCGGCGAGCGCGCCGGTCATGTCGATCACCGTGCCCGGAAGCCGGGCCCGCAGCTCGGCGCACTGCTCGTAGGGACAGAGCACGAGCGCCCGCCGCGGCGTGATTCGAACGACCTCGGCGTCGACGTCGATCGCGTGGACGTCAGCGCGAACCTCGATCTTGCCGAGTTGCGAAAGGTCACGGACTGCCGTCGTCCCGGCCAGCACGCGCGCCAGCGGTGAGGCGAAGCGAGGCGCGAAAAGGTCCTCGCTGCGCGCTTGGTCGGGGGAAAGAAAGGCGAGCTCGGTCACGACCGGAGCTGCGCCCCTTCAGGGTCGAAGAACGGCTTGAGTCGCACGCGCGCGCTCGCTACCCCGCCGTTGACCCTGATCTCGATCTCGGTGTCTTCGTGCGCCAATTCCGGGCGAACCCAGGCCATCCCGATTGCGCGTCCCAGCTGCGGGCTCAAGCGAGCGCTGGTGACGCGACCGGCGGACCGGCCCCCGAGCACGATCTGACCACCCTCGGCCGGCACGACGCCGTCGGTCATCTCGAAGCCGACCAGCTGCTCGCGGAAGCCGCGCTCCTGCACGTGCTCGAGTGCCCACTTGCCGACGAAGTCGTCCTTGTCGAGCTTCGCGATCCAGGGCATGCCCGCCTCGAGCACGTTCGACTCGGAATCGGTGTCCTGGCCGATGAGGATGTGCATCTTCTCGAGCCGCAGGATGCGCTGGGGCTCGAGCCCGAACGGACGGATCCCGAGGTCCGCGCCGTACTCGAGCAGGGTGTCCCACATGTATTCGCCATACGGGCTGGCGAAATGCAACTCGTAGCCGAGCTCACCCACGAACCCGATACGCAGGATCAGACACGGCACGCCTGCGACAAGCGTTTCCTTTGCATCGAGGTACGAGATGCCGTCGTTGGATGTGTCGACGTCGGCGAGCCGGCCTAGCAGCTCCCTCGAACGCGGCCCGGCTACGTTCACGGCGGCGAGAGAGCCGGTGAGGTTGACTGTCTCGACGTCCAGCCCCCAGATGGCGTTCCACCACTCGAACCACTCGATCACCGTGTCGGCGCCGGTGGAGGTGGTCGTGACGTAGTACTGCTCCTCGCCGAGACGCGCGATGGTGCCGTCGTCCATGATGCGGCCCGCGTCCGTACCGAGCACGCCGTAGCGGATCCGCCCCACCTTCATGTCGCCGAAGCGGTTGGGGTAGAGCAGCTCGAGGAACCGTGTAGCGTCCGGGCCCTGGACGAGGAGCTTGCCGAGCGTCGACACGTCGATGACTCCCAGCGCCCGGTGCACGTGCAGCGCCTCGTTCCCGGCGTGCTCGTACGAATGCGCGCGGCGCCAGAGGCCGGTCCACATCATCGTCGCGCCGGCCTCCTCGTGCCGGTGGTGGATCGACGTCCTCTTGGCGGGCTCGTGACCGCGGCCCGCAAGCAGGCCCAGCGAGACCGGCGCCCAGGGTGGGCGTGCCGTCGTCGTGCCGATCGTGGCCTCGTCCGTCTCATGTTCGCGAGCGAACAGCCGGATCGCCGGCACGTGGCAGAGCCGGCCCTGGCAGGGGCCCATCGTGACGGTCGTGTAGCGCTTGGCGAGCTCGATCGAGTCGAAGCCTTCGGCGATCGCGCGCTTCATGTCCTTCTGGGTGACGTCCTCGCAGACACAGACGAAGCAGCGACCCACTTCGTCGGCGCCGCTGAAGCTCGCGGCGGGCACCGCCGCGGGCTCCATTTCCCCGGCAACGGATCCGACCGCTTCCACGTTCGGCGGTAAGACGGAGGGCACGAAGATCCCCCGGCCTGCGTCGTACTCGATCCGCGCGCCGGCCTGAGCGAGGAGCGAGTACGCCGGCTGGCGCCCGCCCGACGCTACGAGGATGTCGCACTCGAGCTCGCGGCCGTCGACGACGACGCTGGTCAGCCGGCCGCGACGTCCACGCGCAGCGAGTTGGCGCGGCGGAGTCGCGCGGAGGTCGATGCGCTCGACCACGTTCGTACCGGCTCGCTCTAGCTGGTCCGCGACCGCAAGCCCGCGATCGTCGGCGGACACGATCACCGCTCGTTCGCCCGGCTTCAGTGACCACTCGTCGACGAGTCTCCGCACGGCCTCGGGAAGGTAGACGCCGACGAGATCGTTGCCGGGAAACACCAGCGGCTGCTCGAGCGCTCCCGTTGCCACGACGATCCGCTCTGCGCGGAAGCGGTAGAGGACACTGCCGGCGTCGACGGGGACGAGACCGCCCTCGTAGATCCCGATCGCTCGCGCCGGGGCGAGCACCTCGAAGTCGCCGTTCGCACCGGGGGCGCCGCGCTCGTCGACGAGCACCACTTGCCGGCCCGCGGCCGCGGCGGAACGGGCCGCCTCAAGGCCCGAGCGGCCGCCGCCGATCACGAGCACCTCCGTGCGGCGATGCTCGGTGTCGAACCGGCGCGAGCGGCCCGCGTGTTTGTCCAGCCGCCCCAGGCCGGCGATGTTCCTGAGGAACTTCTCGTACACCGGCCACATGCTCCTCGGGCGGATCATCGTGCGGTAGTAGAAGCCGACCGGAGTAAACGGGCCCCCGAAGTGGTCGACGGCGGCAAGCAGGTCGCGCTCGAGTGAGCCCAGCACGTTCTGCGCATGCACTTGCGCGCCCTCGCGCACCGGCTCCACACAGACGCGCACGTTCGGCTCGCCGTCCACCTGCATCATGCAGTTCGGGCACGCGCCGGAACAGCAGAGCAACCCGCGTCGGCGGTGGTACTTGAAGCTGCGGGAGAACACGCGTCGCCCCGAGGCGAACAGCGCAGAGCCGACGGTGTCGCCCTCGAACCCCTCGACGGGACGGCCTGCGAAGAAGAACCGGATGGGTCGCGCGCGGTCGATGCGCTCGTTCGGCTGTTGTGGAAGCCTCACCGGGCGGCCGGCGTCTCGGCCGAGGCCTGCGGCAATTCCGTGCGCAGTACCTCGTTCGTGCGCGTGTCGCGGTCGGCGAGGAACCAGAGCTCACAGCCGAAGCGGTGGTACCACCATTCGCGCTGGACGCCGGCGACGTTGCGGCGGAAGTAGACGTACGCCGACAGCTCCTGCTGAGAAGGCGTCGTGCGCGGTCGATGCGTCACCTCGCCCGCATAGGCGAACTCGTTCACGTCGCGCGGGCCGCAGTTGGGGCAGGGGAGCAGGAACGACATCGTTGCGCTACGCCGAGTGGCGTCCCGGGATCCAGTCGGTGCCGGCGAGCGGGACGCGCGCCATCGCCGCGGCCTCGACCGTCAGCGCGACGAGATCCTCCGGCTCGAGGTTGTGAACATGCGACTTGCCACACGCGCGCGCGAGCGTCTGCGCCTCGAGGGTGAGGACGCGCAGGTAGTTCGCGATCCGGCGACCGCCGAGCACAGGGTCGAGACGGGCCGAGAGCTCGTCGTCCTGCGTCGAGATCCCTGCCGGGTCGCGGCCCGCCTGCCAGTCATCGTAGAAGCCGGCTGCGCTGCCGAGCTTGCGGTACTCCTCCTCGTACTCGGGGCTGTTGTCGCCGAGGGAGATCAGGGCGGCCGTCCCGATCGAGACCGCGTCGGCGCCCAGCGCGAGCGCCTTCGCGACGTCGGCGCCGGTGCGGATACCGCCTGAGATGATCAGCTGCACCTTCCGGTGCATGTCCAGCTCCTGGAGGGCGTGCACGGCAAGGCGCGTCGCCGGGAGCGTGGGTATGCCGACGTGCTCGATGAAGACGTCCTGCGTCGCGGCCGTTCCGCCTTGCATGCCGTCCACGACGATGACGTCGGCCCCCGCCTTGACCGCCAACTGCACGTCGTAGTGAGTGCGCGTCGCTCCGATCTTGACAAAAATCGGCTTCTCCCAATCCGTGATCTCGCGCAGCTCGTGGATCTTGATCTCGAGATCGTCCGGTCCCGTCCAGTCCGGATGGCGGCTCGCGCTGCGCTGGTCTATCCCCGTTGGCAAAGCACGCATGGCCGCGACACGATCGGAGATCTTGTGTCCGAGCAGCATCCCTCCCCCGCCCGGCTTGGCGCCCTGGCCGACCACGATCTCGATCGCGTCCGCTCGCCGCAGGTCGTCCGGGTTCAGGCCGTAGCGCGAGGGCAGCACCTGGTACACGAGCGTCTTCGAGTGACTGCGCTCCTCCTCGGTCATCCCGCCGTCGCCCGTGGTAGTAGCCGTCCCCACCTCGCTGGCCCCGCGGCCGAGCGCCTCCTTCGCAGAGGCGGACAGCGCGCCGAAGCTCATCCCGGCGATCGTGACCGGGATCTTCAGCTCGAGCGGCTTCTTTGCGAAGCGGGTTCCGAGCACGACGTCGGTATCGCAGCGCTCCCGGTAGCCCTCGAGCGGGTACCGCGACACACTCGCGCCGAGGAAGAGCAGGTCGTCGAAGTGCGGCAGCCGGCGCTTCGCGCCGAAGCCACGGATGTGGTAGATCCCCTCGCGCGAGGCGCGCTGGATCTCGGCGATGACATTGCGGTCGTACAGATACGACTCGCGCAGGCCCGGGTGCCAGCCGCCGTTGGACATCAATAGGCCGCCGCGTTGTCGACCTTGAAGTTGTAGAGCCGGCGTGCCGAGCCGTAACGCCGGAACTCTTTTGCATCTAAGCCGTCCATGCCTGCCCGCGCGAGCAGGTCGGACAGCTCCATGACGTGCTCGTCACGTAGCTCCTTCTCGACACAGTCCGCGCCGAGGCCGGCCACCTCGCCGCGCACGTAGAGCCGCGCCTCGTAGATCGAGTCGCCCAGGGCCTCGCCCGCGTCGCCGCACACGACGAGGCGGCCGGTTTGGGCCATGAAGGCGCTCAGGTGGCCGACCGAGCCCCGCACGACGATGTCGATGCCCTTCATCGAGATGCCGCAGCGAGCCGAAGCGTCGCCGTGCACTGCCAGCAGCCCGCCGTGGCCGCTCGCGCCGGCGGACTGACTCGCGCTGCCGTCGACGATCACGGCGCCGGACATCAGGTTCTCGGCCACGCCGGGGCCCGCGTTCCCGTGCACGTGCACGGTCGCGAGCTTATTCATGCCGGCGCAGTAGTAGCCGACATGGCCCTCGATCTCGACGTCGATCTCGGAGTCGAGGCCGCAGGCGACCGCGTGAGCTCCGTTTGGGTTGAGGATGCGCCAACTCCGCGCGCCGTCCGCGAGCTCGTGCAGCCGCCGGTTGAGCTCGCGCAGAGGTGTCGACGCCAGGTCGACGACCTCCACTCCCGCCAGCTCCGCCGTTCCCACCGTTCAGACGAGCGCCTTTTCCCACGCGTACACGACGGCCGGCTCGGGCTCCCAGAGCCGTGCGTCGGACGCGCCGGGAAGAACGGCGATCGCCCGGTACTCCGAGGACATCGCAACCCAGTCGTCCGTCTCCGCGAGTACCGCGGGCTTGCACGCGATCGGGTCCCGCAACACCGCGAAGCCGTCGGCCGTCCCGACCAGGAAGGTGTAGAAGCCGTCCAGGTCGGTGAGCGCCCCTTCGAGTGCCTGCTGGAGCGACGCGCCCTCCCGCATCCGCCACGCCAGGTAACCTGCCGCGACCTCGGTGTCGTTTTCGGTCTGGAACTCGATCCCCTCGCGGCGCAGCCGCTCCCGTAGCCGGTTGTGATTGGAGAGCGAGCCGTTGTGGACGAGGCAGAGGTCGAGCCCGGTCGAGAACGGGTGCGACCCTTCGGTCGTGACCCTGCTCTCGGTCGCCATCCTCGTGTGCCCGAGGCCGTGGCTCCCCTCGATGTCCCCGAGGTGGAACTGCTCCACGAACACCTGCGGACGGCCGACCTCCTTGTAGATCTCGATTACGCGGCCTGCGCTCATGACTCGCACGTCGGGGCGATGACGCCGGATCCAGTCCTCGACCTCGGCCGCCTCGCCCTCCACGACGAAGACGGCGTGGTTCGCGCGGACTCCGGCTTCGTGCGCGCCGCCGAACGTCACGGCAAGCTCGGCGCTTAGGGCGCCCCAGGACATCTCGGGGTCGAACGAGTAGAGCGTCAGCTTGCTCGAGCCGCTCGGCGCCGGATCCCGGTAGACGGCGACGCCCGCGCTGTCGGGCCCGCGGTCGCTCATCTGCTCGAGCATCGCGGCGAGGTACTCACCGAGGAGAGGCTCGAGCTCCGGGGACTTACAGAAGAGGCCGACAATTCCACACATATGGTGAGTTCCTACACTCGATCCACGACTTTAGGGGCTTTCACCCTGGTCAAGTGCCCACTGTTCCAAGGAGTCGTATGGAGCTTTCCTCCATACACTCAGAAGCGCGTCAGGTACTCCCGGATCTCCCAGGGCGTGACCTGCTCGTGGTAGCGGTTCCACTCGTCCCGCTTCACCCGGATGAAGTAGTCCACGTAGTCCTCGTTCCGGGCCCGGCCGAGCGCCTCGCGCATCACGTCGTCGCCCTCGAGCTCGTTGGTCGCGATCAGGAGGTTGGGGGGCAGTGTCTCGAGACCTCGTGCCCGCAGCTCGTCGTGGGGGATCGCGTAGAGATTCTCCGAGTTCGGCTCCCCGGGGTCGATCCCGTTCTCGATCCCGTCGATACCCGCAGCGAGAATCACCGCAGCCGCGAGATACGGGTTGCACGATCCGTCCACCGTCCTGTCCTCGACGCGGCCGGGGGCGGGGATCCGGAGCATCTGCGTGCGATTGTTGTACCCGTAGCTGATCCACACCGGTGACCACGTGGCTCCGCTCGAGGTCGACCCCAGCTTGAGCCGCTTGTACGAGTTGACCGTCGGCGCGGTGACCGCGCTGTACGCCTTGGCGTGCTTCTTCAGTCCGCCGATGAACTGGTACGCCGTTTCGGAGAGGCCTAGACCGCGGGCGTCGTCCTCGTCGAGGAAGAGGTTCGTTTCACCATCCCAGAGGGACAGGTGGAAATGGCACCCGTTGCCGGTCAGGTCCGTGAACGGCTTCGGCATGAAAGTCGCCAGCAGGCCCTGTTGCTGCGCGAGGGTGTGCACCATGTAGCGGAAGAAGATCGCGCGGTCGCAGCTCGTGAGGGCGTCGGTGTAGGTGAAGTTCTGTTCGAACTGCCCGTTCGCGTCCTCGTGGTCGTTGGCGTAATTGCCCCACCCGAGCTCGTTGACGTAGTTCGAGACCGTGCGCAGGAACTCGTAATTGCGGGTCAGGCCCTTGAGGTCGTAACAGGGTTTCTCCAGGTTGTCGAGTTCGTCGGCGATCTTGATTCCGCCGTTCCCGTCGCTGCGCAGCAGGAAGTACTCGAGCTCAAGCCCCATCATGAACTCGTAACCGGCAGTCCGAGCCTTCTCGAGCTGGCGTCGCAGGATCGTCCGCGGGTCGTACGGCCACTCCTCGCCCTCGACGGTGATGTCGCAGGCGAAGCGGGCGAGCGACGGCTCCCATGGCACCGGCGTGTAGCTCCGCAGGTCGGGGATCGCAGCGATGTCGGGATCGCTCGGAACCTGCCCGATCTCGCCGGCGGCGAAGCCGGCGAAGCCTGCCCCCTCCGTCACCAGGTCGTCGAGATGCACCGCCGGGACGAGCTTCGCGCTCGGGCGCGCGTACATGTCGACGAACTGTGCGAAGTAAAACTCGACCCCACGCTCCTGCGAGAGGCGTCGGATGTCCTCCACACTCGGGGCGACCGTCGTCGCCATTCAAACCCTCCCTTCCTCGGCCTGAGTGGACGATAGCTCTCGTTCGGCGCTGTGCCGATGGCGGCTTCCTACAGGCGCGCAGGGCCCGATATGTCGAGAGGCGCCGTTCCGAGGGCCTCCTGGAGCTTCACGAGCTTGACCGCGATCTCGACCATCAGCCAGTCGTCCCGCCGCAGGTCGAGCTCCGAGATCTCCATGATTCGCCGCAGGCGTTGGCGGAGCGTGTTCGGATGGACGAAGAGGGCTTCCGCGCTCGCGCTGATGTTGCCGCGGCGGTGCAGGAACTCCTCGAGCGTCCTGAAGAGCGAGGTCGAACGCTCACGATCGTAGGCAGCGAGCCGCGCGACGGCCTCCTGGTGGGAGTCCCGAACCGCCCCGTCGAGAGACATCGGAAGCAAGTACTTGTACGGACCGAGCTCGTCGTAGGTCATCACGCTCGGCTGGGCCAGAAGCACGGTCGTCCCTAGGAGCGCGTGACGCGCCTCTTCGAATCCGGCGGGGAAGCTCGCGGCCCCCGTGCAGACGTTCGAGACGCCGATCGCGACACTCCCGCCGAGGTCCGCCTGGACGCCCCGCAGGGTCTCGAGCAGCCGCGGTCCCCCACCGGGCGGCACGCGGAGAAGCGCCCTCATCGAGTCGTCGCGCCGATCGAAGAGCGAGCCCGAGGCGACGCTCCTCAAGGCTTTCTCGAAACGGTCGTTGGCAGGGCTCGCTGCGATCACGAGATACGGCTGGTCGAGGTCGCAGCCGAGCCGTGCGGCGCGCCCTTCCAGTTCCCCGAGCACCTTGCCGCCCGCGAGCTGCTCGAAGAAGTCCTTGATCAGGTTCTTCTCGGTCAGGCGTTCGATCAACTCGATCTTCTTGATCGCCACCGCGGTCTGGTTCGCAACGGCCCGCGCCAGGTCGACTTCGGCCGTCCCCTGGGCCTGCAGGACCCCCAGCAGCTCGTCGCTCGCCACGAGCGGGATGGCGACTCTCGCCACCTGACCGCGGCGCGCCAGCTCCGGGCCGAGCTCGGTGAGTGGGATCGCCGCGCGGGCCTCCGCCCCCGGCGGCGCCGAAGCGCGAAGTCTCAGCTGCTCGCTCGAAGGATCGAGTAGATAGAGCCTGCAAGCGTCCGCCCGCAGGAGCTCGCGGGACCGCGACGCGACTGCGGGAAGGAGGTCTTCGAGCGTCTCCGCGGCGGCGATCGCCTCACCCAGCTCCCGCAGGTGCTCGAGCTCGCCCACGCGCCGCCGACTCTCCTCGTACAGACGAGCGTTTTCGATCGCGCCGGCCACGAGCGACGCACTCGAGACGAGGAACTCGACCTCGTCTTCTGTGAACTCGCGCGGCGCCTCGGTGTGCATCGAGATGACGCCGATGACGGCGCGGTCCTTGCCGAGAATGGGGACCGAGACGAGCGACTGGAACCGCTCCTCATCGAGCTCCGGGACGTGCTTCACGCGGGAGTCGGCGAGTAGGTTGTCGCGGATGAAGGCAGGCTTCTTCTGCTCCGCCACCCACCAGGCGAGCCCTTCACCCCGCTCGAGGGCTATCCGCCCGACGTACTGGCCGTACGGCTCGGCCGCCGCCCGCAGGATCAGCCGGTCGCCACCCTCATCGACGAGGTAGACGAAGCAAGCGTGGACCGCGCTGGCGTCAGAGAGCAGACGGACGACGGCCTTGAGGACTTCGTCCAGATCCAGTGACGACGACGCCGTCGAGATGATCTCGTGGAGGATCCGGCTCTCGTTGGCTGGGGCTGCCGCGGTCGCCACCGGGGGATCGTACTGCGATTTCGCCACTTCTAAGAACAAGCGTTACTCGAACAGTCAAGAATGCCCGGGACGCCAACATCAACGGGAAGGGTGGGAAGGCGATGGCGAACATCCTCTGTGTCCTCTACGACGATCCCGTCGACGGGTATCCGCCGTCATACGCGCGCGACGACATCCCGAAGATCGAGAGCTACTACGACGGCCAGACCACGCCGACTCCCGAGGCAATCGACTTCACGCCGGGGGAGCTTCTGGGGAGCGTGTCCGGCGAGCTCGGGCTGCGGAAATTCCTCGAGGAACGCGGGCACAAGCTCATCGTGACTTCCGACAAAGACGGGCCGGACTCGGTCTTCGAGCGTGAGCTCCCCGATGCGGACGTCGTGATCTCACAGCCCTTCTGGCCCGCGTACCTGACTGCGGAGCGAATCGCCAAGGCGCCGAAGCTCAAGCTGGCGCTGACGGCCGGAATCGGATCGGACCACGTCGATCTCCAGGCGGCGATCGACCACGGGATCACGGTCACGGAGGTCACCTACTCCAACAGCATCAGCGTCTCCGAGCACGTGGTGATGGTGATCCTCACCCTCGTGCGCAGCTACCTCCCCGCGCATCAATGGGCAGTCGACGGTGGCTGGAACATCGCGGACTGCGTGTCTCGGTCCTACGACCTGGAGGGAATGCAGGTCGGCACCGTGGCCGCAGGCCGGATCGGCTCGGCCGTCCTGCGACGGCTGAAGCCGTTCGAGGTCGGGCTGCACTACACCGACAAGCACCGCCTCCCGACCGAGGTCGAGGAGGAGCTGGGCGTCACGTACCACCCGGACGTCGAGTCGCTGGTTCGCGTGTGCGACGTGGTGACCATCAACGCCCCGCTACACCCGGAGACCGAGAACCTCTTCAACGACGACTTGATCGGCAAGATGAAGCGCGGCGCGTACATAGTGAACACCGCGCGCGGCAAGATCTGCGATCGGGACGCGATCGCGCGGGCGTGCGAAAGCGGTCAGCTCGCGGGCTACGCAGGCGACGTCTGGTTTCCCCAGCCCGCCCCCAAGGATCATCCGTGGCGGACGATGCCGCACAACGGGATGACGCCCCACAATTCCGGGACGAGCCTGTCGGCCCAGGCCCGCTATGCCGCCGGTGCTCGGGAGATCCTCGAGTGCTGGTTCGACGACCGCCCGATCAGGGAGGAGTACCTGATCGTCGACGGCGGCAAGCTCGCCGGCGCAGGCGCCCACTCCTACAGCGCCGGCGATGCCACGGGCGGCTCGGAAGAGGCTGCGCGGTTTGGAGCCCGATGAAGTGACGCGGCAAAGCCGGGCGGTTGGCCGCCTCCTTTAGTCTCCAGGATCCGGTCGAGCAGTTCCTCGACCGGATCGCTTCGGCGGAGCCGGCCCCGGCCGGCGGCTCCGTCGCCGCGGTCGCCGTTGCGATGGCTGCCGGCCTCGTCGCGATGGCCGCGCGCCTGGCCCACGAGTGGCCGAAGGCAAGTGAGGTGGTCGAGCGAGCCGAAGCGCTCCGCTCGAGTTTGGCGACGCTCGCCCTCGCGGACGAGGACGCCTACACCAAGGTGATCGAGGCGCTGCGGCTGCCGCCGGACTCACCTTCGCGGGACACAGAGGTGGCGGCGGCGCTCTCCGGTGCCGCCGACGTACCGCTCGCAGTTGCCGAAGCCGCAGCGGAGGTCTCGGTGCTAGCCGCCCTCGTCGCGCAGGAGGGGAACGATCGCCTGCGAGGTGACGCACTCGTTGCCGGCGAGCTCGCAGAGGCCGGGGCGCGCGGGGCAGCCGAGCTCGTGGCCATCAACCTCGCCGGCCGCGACGATCCCCGCGTTCGGCGTGCGCAGGACCTCGCGGCGGCGACGCAGCGATACCGATGAGTCTCGCGTCGGCTCGCGGTCTAAGAATCGAGAACCAACCGAGAGATGGGAGTAGCCGTGGGAAGGATCATCGTTACCGAGTTCGTATCGCTGGACGGCGTCATTGAGGATCCCGGCGGCGCCGAGAACTTCAAGCACGGAGGTTGGAGCTTCGAGATCGCCCGCGGCGAGGAGGGCGACAAGTTCAAGCTGGACGAAGCGTTCTCGTCCGAGGCACTGCTCCTGGGGCGGGTGACCTATGAGGGCTTTGCCGCGGCTTGGCCGTCGCGGGAAGGAGAGTTCGCCGACAAGTTCAACAGCATGCCGAAGTACGTCGTCTCCTCGACCCTGGACGAGCCGGAGTGGAACAACTCGAAGGTGCTGAAGGGCGACGTCGCGGAGGAGGTCGGAAAGCTGAGGCAGGAGCAGGACGGCGACATCGTCGTCCACGGCAGCGGCCAGCTCGTGCAAACGCTGGTCGAGAACGACCTCGTCGATGAGTTCCGGCTCATGGTTTACCCGGTTGTGCTGGGAAGCGGCAAGCGCCTCTTCGGCGAGACGAGCGACAAGAAGCCTCTGCGACTGGTCGAGTCGAAGGTGGTCGGCGACGGTGTGGCGATTCTCATCTACGAGCCGGCGGGCTCCGACTAGCTCCCTGCGCCGCGACTAGACAGTCCGGTGCAGGCACGCTGGCCACGCGCTGACCGCTGGGGGAGAATGAGCGCATGCGGATCGCTCCGCGTCTATTTGCCTGGGGGTTTGCGCTTGTCGCAGTCGCCCTGATCACAGGTGGGCTGGTGCTCGACCGGATCGCTGCCGTGGAGCACGTCCCCGAAGCCGGCGCGATGTGGCTCTACCCCTTCCTCTTTTGCGCGGTCTCGATACCTGCCGCTGTCGGCGTCCTGATCGCAACGCAGCGGCCGCGCAACCCGATCGGATGGATTCTGGTCCTGGGCGCGCTGTCGCTTGCGCCCGTGCTCGCCGCGTCGCCCTACGCTTGGGTGGCGCTGAGGGCGCATCCAGGATCGCTTCCCGGCGGTTCGTGGGCGGCGCTGCTCTCGTCGCTGTGGCCGGTCTTCTTCGCCTGGCCACTGGCGGTTGCGTTCGTGTTCCCCGACGGACGACTGCCGACTCCGCGCTGGCGCCCGTACGCGCTCTTTGCGGCCGGTTCGTTCGCGCTCCTCTTGTTCGTGCTGGTGACGGCGAAGCAGCTCGAGCGTCCGTTCTCCGACGTGCCGAATCCGTTTCCTGTTCGGCTTCCGGATGCCTTCAGCCCTCTGCGCTCATTCGCCTGGCTGGCGATGTTCGCGAGCCTGTTCGTGGGCACCGCGGCCGTGCGCAGCCGCTACAAGCGTTCCGAGGGAATCAAGCGCCTACAGATGCTCTGGCTGGCATACGCCGCGCTGCTGATTCCGTTGGGTGTCGTCTGCTTCCTTCTCTGGGGTCTCCTGTTCGGCGAGCCCGGCGACGCGGTGGTTGCGTTTCTGCTCGGAATGGAGGCGGCCGTTGCGCTCGCCGTCGGCGTAGCCGTGACGCGCTACCGGTTGTACGAGATCGACCGGCTGATCAACCGGACGCTCGTCTACGCGCTCGTGACTGCGTCGCTCGGTCTCGTCTACGGCGTCGTCTCGGTAGTGGCAGGCGTGGTCCTAGGCGGAGGTTCGGCGTGGGCGACCGCCCTCGGCGCGGTCGTCGTCGCGCTTACCTTCAGGCCGCTGCGGACTCGCGCGCAGGCCGTGGTCGACTGGCGATTCGCGCGCCCGCGCTACGAAGGTCTGCGACGCGTCCGCTCATTCGTCGACGACGTGCGCGACGGACGGCGAGAGCCTGAGGAGATCGGAACCGTGCTCGCAGCGGCCCTCCGCGATCCGGGTGCGGAACTTCTCTTTCGGCTCCCGGCGAGCGACACATACGCCGACAGCGCGGGCCGCGTGGTCGCGGAGCCGCCCGACGGGCAGTGTGCACTGACGCCGGTCGAACATCGAGGGCAGGAGATCGGATTGCTCCGGCATAGGCGCGACCTGCTCGACCGTCCCGACCTCCTCGACAGCATTCTCGACGCAGCGAGCCTGGCAATCGAGATCGCCAGGCTCCGAGTTGAGGTGAGACTGCAACTCGTCGAGGTGGACGAGTCGCGAGCCCGGATCGTTCAGGCCGGCTACGAGGAACGCCGTCGCCTCGAACGCGATCTGCACGACGGAGCGCAGCAGCGGCTCGTAGCTCTCGGGATCGTCCTGCGACGGCTGCAGCGCTCGCTTCCGCGAGAGGCGAAGGTGCTCGGGCCGGCTCTCGACTCGGCCGTCGACGAGATCGGGCACGCGATCGCGGATCTGCGGACGATTGCCTCAGGCGTTCGGCCGCCACGACTGGACGACGGGCTTGCCGCAGCGTTCGCCGATCTCGCACGCGCGGCGCCGATCCCGATCGAAGTTGAGGCGATCGGGGAGAGGCTTCCTCCTCACGTCGAGGCGGCCGCCTACTTCGTCGTCTGCGAGGCGGTCACGAACGCGGTCAAGCATGCATCCCCGTCGCGCGTCCGCGTGGAAGCCATCTCCGCGGACGGCGGGCTCCGGCTGCTCGTCGCCGATGACGGCGTCGGCGGGGCGAACCCGAGGGGAACCGGGCTCATCGGGCTGACCGACCGGGTGACGGCCCACGGCGGGACGCTGCTGATCGAGAGCCCCCTCGGGGCGGGCACTCGGATCGAGGCGGAGTTTCCGTGCGGATCGTGATCGCTGAGGACACCGTCCTGCTCCGCGAGGGGCTCGCAGGACTGCTCGAGGATGCAGGGCACGAGGTCGTCGCGCGTGTGGGCGATGCCGAAGCGCTGCTCGCCGTCGTGGCCGAGCACGAGCCGGACCTCGCCGTCGTCGACGTACGCATGCCGCCCGACTACGAAGATGAGGGCATGCGTGCGGCGGCCGCGATCCGCCAATCGCACCCGGGTACCGCCGTGCTCGTCCTCTCACAACACATCGAGACGCGCCATGCGGTCGAACTCGTCGCGGCCGGAGGAGGCTTCGGCTATCTGCTCAAGGACCGTGTGCTCGACGTCGACGACTTCCTCGACGCAGCACGGCGCGTGAGCGAAGGAGGCTCCGCGGTCGATCCGGAGGTCGTCACCACGCTTCTCTCGTCGAAGCGGGCGGATGACACGCTCGGCGAACTAACGCCACGCGAGCGCGAGGTGCTCGCGCTGATGGCCGAGGGGCGAACGAATGCGGCGATCGCGAAGCGGCTGTGGCTGACTGAAAGGACTGTCGAGACGCACGTCCGGTCCATCCTCGGCAAGCTCGGTCTCTCGATCAGCGGTGACGACCACCGACGCGTGCTCGCAGTCTTGACCTACCTGCGCGCTCCTACCGTCTGACATCTCCGCGCTCGCACTGAAGCACGTTCAGTGCCTGCGACGACGAAGTGCCGGCGGAGGTGCCCTACCGTCCTGAGGCAAGGGCGAGATCGCCATCCACAAGGAGGTCGAGACGTGTCCGCGATAGCTGTCGAGAGTCCCACCCTCAAACCGGCGAGAGCGCCTGAACGACGGCAACGCTTTCTGCCCATCTCGGGGGTCCTCTTCGGGATCCTGCTTGCGCTTGCGCTTTGGCTCACCTCGAAAGAGCCGGGCGACACGGCGACGGCCAAGCAAGTGTTCGCGTACTGGAGCGACCATGGCGGCGGGAAGATGTGGCTCTCGATCCTCGGCCTCGAGCTCGCTGCGGTCCTGCTCGTGACGTTCGGAGCGGCATTGCGCGCGGCGATTCGCTCCGGCGAGGGAGCGACCGCGACCTATTCGTCACTGGTGTTCGGCGGCGCGATCCTGGCCGCAATGGGCTTTGCGACGACGTCGATCCTGCCGGCGGCCGCCGGCCGAGCCGCCGCCGACAAGGCCGCTGAACCAGGCGTCCAGACAGCGGTCTACGCAATCGAGCAACTGCGTTCCTGGGACTGGTTGATGTGGACGCCGGGCCTCACGGTGATGATGGTCGCCGCAGGCCTCGGCGGACTGCGGACCCGCGCACTACCGAAGCCACTGTCGTGGACCGCAGTCGTCCTCGGCGTTGCATTCTTCACGCCGCTCGGCTTCTTTGCGTTTTTCATCCTCCCGCCCTGGATGATCGCCACCGGAGTCGTGCTCTATCGCCGGCAGCGGGTCGTGGAAGCGGGCGTCCCCGCTTAAAGCTACGCGGGAACCGGCAGACCCTCGATCGCGCGCAGGGCGCGCTCCATCTCGTCCTCGTCGAGGGCGACGTCCTCGAGCTTGCCCGCGAAGTAGTTGTCGTAGGCGGCCATGTCGAAGTGGCCGTGGCCGGAAAGGTTGAACAGGATGGTGCGCTCCTCGCCTGCCTCGTCGGCCGCCTTCGCAACCTGAAGCGTCCCGTGAATCGCGTGCGCGGCTTCGGGCGCCGGGAGGATCCCCTCGTTTCCCGCGAAGAGCACGGCCGACGCGAAAACGTCGTTCTGGAGATATGCCTCGGCCCGGATCAGTTCGTCGCGCACGAGCTGCGAGATCAGCGGAGCAACTCCGTGGTAACGGAGTCCTCCGGCGTGGATCGGGGCCGGTACGAAGTCGTGCCCGAGCGTGTGCATCGGTACCAGCGGGGTCAGCTTGCTCGTGTCGCCGAAGTCGTACGCGAACAGGCCGCGCGTCAGCGTCGGGCACGCCGCCGGCTCGCATGCGAGCACGTCGATCTCACGCCCCGCGATCTTCTCGCGCAGGAACGGAAACGCAAGGCCGGCGAAGTTCGAGCCGCCGCCAACGCACCCGATGACGACGTCGGGGAAGGCGCCTGCGAGCTCCATCTGCGCGAGCGCCTCCTGGCCGATCACGGTCTGATGGAGGAGAACATGGTTGAGAACGCTCCCGAGCGAGTACGCGGTGTCGTCGCGTCCGGCCGCGTCCTCGACCGCCTCCGAGATCGCAATTCCGAGACTCCCCGGCGAGTCCGGGTGCTCCTCGAGAATCGCGCGGCCCGAGTGCGTCTCATCGGAAGGGCTCGGCACGATCTCGGCGCCCCACGCCTTGATCATCGACCGCCGGGCAGGCTTCTGTTCGTACGAGACCCGAACCATGTACACCTTGCATTCGAGCCCGATCAGCTTGCACGCAAACGAGAGCGCACTTCCCCACTGGCCCGCGCCGGTCTCGGTGGCGAGACGCGTCCGCCCTTCCTTCTTGTTGTAGAAGGCCTGCGCGACCGCGGTGTTCGGCTTATGGCTCCCCGGGGGGCTGACGCCTTCGTACTTGTAGAAGATGCGCGAGCGGGTCCCGATTGCCGCCTCCAGGCGCGACGCACGGTAGAGCGGCGTCGGACGCCAGAGGCTGTAGATGTCCAGGACCTCCTCCGGGATGGCGATCTCCGCCTCCTCGCTCACCTCCTGGCCGATCAGCTCCATCGGGAACAGGGGCGCGAGATCGTCCGGCCCCACGGGCCGCCCGGTGCCCGGATGCAGCACCGGCTGCAGAGCCGTGGGCATGTCAGAACGGATGTTGTACCAGTGCCGCGGAAGCTGCGATTCCTCGAGGAGGAACTTGGTCTGACCCCCAGCGCGACTGCGCAGCTGCTGCACGCCGCGAGCATAGAACCTCAGCCCGACCGGTGCAGCCTCTGGCAGGCTCCGGAGGGCGAAACGCGTACACCGTCCCCTCGGTGTCGGCTCCGAGCACCGTTCCGGCGACCGTGATCATCGCGGCGACGGTGCCGCCGGTCGTCGCATAGGACCAGAGGCTGACGCCGTTGGCGGCGTCGAGCGCATAGAAACCGCCCGGCGTTCCGCCGGTGGCAAACAGGACGTCCCCGACGATGAGCGGCTTCGCCTGGTTCCCGTCGCCGAGGGCCCTCGACCAGATCGGCCGGAAACCGCAGCCAGGGTCTACGTGGAAGGCCCGTACGCCGTTGCCAAGCCTCTTTCCGTCGTCGCCGTAGAGGACGGACTGCGCGGAGTAGATCATCTGCTTCTGGACCGACCAGGCGGGCTCGCCGATGAACGGCGCCACACCGTCGCCGAGCGGGATGAAGACGATCGAACCCTGTGACAGGTGCTCGCGGTCGAGGATGTAGAGCGTGCCGTTCTTGTTGTTCGCCGCAGCCAGCGGCGGGCAGGTTTCCGGTTGGAAGAGCAATGCGGCGGCGCCGAAGTCGTCGTCGCCGGTCGGAGGAATGTCGGGAAGTTGGGAGGAGTCGAGCACCCTCGTGAGGTCAGGGCTCAATGCGACGATCCTGTCTCCGTAGCCTGCGTTGTCGACGAAGCAGGAACACTCGTCCGACCAGACATGTGAGTTGCCGACTCCCGTGTAGACGACCCCGGTCGTGGGAGCGATCGAGACTCCGCCCCAACCCCACATCCCGCCGAGGTTGTCCGGACCGGGCACCGGATCCCACGTCGTGCTTGCCTTCGCGGCATCGAGTGAGATCGCCAGCAGGCTTCCCTCCGGAAATCCGTCGGTGCTGCCGACGTCGCAGTAGGAAGCGATCGGCACGTACAGCCGGTCACGGGCGATGCGTAGACCTCCCCACACGTATTCGATGTCGGGGCGTGAGACAACTTGCCGCGGATAGCCCGTCGCTTCTTCGCCGGTCGCGAGCGAGAGTGCGTGGAGCTGTCCGGTAGCGCCGATGACATACATGAGCCCACGAGCGAGGTCGATTGCGCCGGTGGAGGTGATACCCCACGTGCCACAGAGCTCTGTGGTCGTGGTGCCGAGCTCGCGCTGCCACAGCACCGCGCCGGTCGTGACGGCCAAGGCGTAGACGGACCCGGCTTCAGTCGCAACGTACGCCACCTGTTCTCCGTCGACCCGAGCGGAGAGAGGCGAGGCGTAAACAGGGCCGTCGAGCCCGGCCTTCCACGCCGGGGCCAGGCTCGGGACGGTTCGAAGCGTCAGGAGGGTCGAGGGCACCGCATTCCGGAGTTGGTTGTCGTAGCCGTAACTCGTCCACGCGACCGGATCAGACGGCGGTTCCGGCTTAGGCTGCGGCCTTGGCCTCGCGCCCGCACCTGAAACGACGACCAGGGATAGGAGCGAAAGGACCAGGACGCGGCGTCGCATCGGCCGCCGAGAGTAGCGGCGAGATTATCGCCGTGCCGGTTCGTCGGTTTTCGAAAGCCCGCTAGCCGAGACGGTAGATGTCGAGGACCCCGCTCAAAGCGTGCTGGTTTGCGTCTCCTTCGGGAAGCGCAATGCGGCCGGCGGCGACGATAGCGCTGTTCCAGTGTCCGCCGGCAGCAGCGAGCGTCCTGAGTTTCTTGCCGCTCCGCGGCAGGTAGATGCCGAGGCCGCCGTTCGGGTCGTAGACGTACAGCAGGCCGCCGGCGACAACCGGGCTCGTTCCGGGAGTACTCGTCGACCAGACGGAGTGGAGCCGCCCACCGCCGAGCGTCCAAGCCGCGAGACCGGCGTTGTCTGCAACGAAGAACCACGTCCGGCCGTCGGTGTGCCAGACCGCCGGGGTGGTGAACAGATCGGTCGCGCCGGGTGTCGAGATCGTCTGTAGCTCGCCGCCCGTACGCCCGGCCGGCGAGAGCTTGCTCAGACTGAGGAGCCGGATCTTGCCGTCCTTGCCCCCCTGCGCGAGATAGCCGCTACCAAGGAACACGGGAGAGGTCGAACCTAGGTCGAGGTCGCTCGATTGGAGCGCCGCCTCGTTCGTCGGAGTCCAGCTGCCAAGGACGCGCGAAGCATCCGCGGACAGACGCACGGTGGAATCTCCCCAATTGGTTCTGCCGTTCCAGTCTCCGTTGCCGGTCGCAACGAGAAGTCCTCCGGTGGCGGTGTTGACGACGGCGCCCGCCCGACCCCAGATCGCGGAGTCACTGGAGGCGCAGCTGCTCGGCGAGATCAGCCGATGCCGGTTCGAGCAGAGCGAATTCCAGACGCTCAAAAGCCTTCCGTTGCTCGCGGCGAGCAGCGCCACGTGACCCTGGTAGGGCGGCGCGTCGCCGATGTAGCCTCCGGTGGTTGCGATCACGCGCCCGTGCCAGTAGTTGAGCGCAGAGGCGATCTTTTCCCGCGACGGGAGCAGAGTGATTCGAGTCCGCCAGGCGAGGTGACCGTCAGCCACCGAAAGCTTCTGGATCCGCCCGTCGGGCGACGCCGCGTAGATCCACTTGCGGCCGGGATCAGCCGCGGGTGTCGCGGTCGTGATCCGTGCCGTCCCCGCCCAAGAGGAATAGCCCGCCGGCGTGTAGCGCCAAAGCACGCGGCCGCTGGACGCGTCAATCGCTTCTGTACGGCCATACGTCGTCGTGACGAAGAAGACATCGTGGACGGCACCGCGAACCAGAACGGCGTGCAGGTAGATCGGCGACGAGTCCACCGTTCCGTCAAGCAGCACGCGCTGCCGCCGTAAGCGGCCTACGTCGGCCGACGTTATCCCCGTCGCAGAGGGCCCGCTGTTCGCGCGTGCTGCTGTGTACCCGAACAACGGCCAGTCGCTCGCCGAACTGGCAGAGCTCGCACTCTGACCCGGCGTGGCCGATGTTCCTCCGCCGCAGGCTGTGGCCGCGAGCCCGACAGCGCCGATCAGCACCATGCGCCTCACCAGCAGCCTCGGCAAATCGTCCCCTACGACGCCGACGATGCTTCTTCTCCGGCGCGTACTGCCGGAGCAACGTTGAAGCTGAACATCATGCCGCTCTCGTGGTGTTCGGCGATATGGCAGTGCGCCATCCAACGACCCGGATTCGTGACGTCGAGCAGGATGTCGACGGTCTCGCCGGTCCGGACGAGGACAGTGTCCTTCCAAACGAGGTTTGGTTCCACGACATCGTCGCGGGCGAGGATGAGGAAGCGGCCGGCCCCGTGGACGTGGAACGGGTGTGGCATCGGATGATCTGAGTCCATTTCGTTGACCAGCCGCAGCTTCACCTGGTCGCCGACGTGGAACGTCCAGTCGATCTGGGCGTTCTCGGCGCCCGTCTCTCGGT
>Ga0307278_10000248_pt1 | contig 28004 bp, 23 predicted proteins | sample ER_DNA_117_FD_194482 | JGI IMG/M metagenome (GOLD analysis project Ga0307278, IMG submission 194482) | Bulk soil microbial communities from the East River watershed near Crested Butte, Colorado, United States - ER_DNA_117 | ecosystem: Environmental > Terrestrial > Soil > Floodplain | place...
CCTCGTCGTCGTGGGGATCCGCGCCGACAAGCGTCAGGCGCGCGGTGACGCGATCCGCCGCCGCTCGGATCCGGTCCAGGAGGTGCATCGCGAAAGACGTTACTCGTGGAGCCGTCGCCGACGCCTACGGCACCGGCCCAACCGCAGCCGGACTCGGAGCGGCCGCCTCGGCGCTCTCCGCGCCTCCCGAAGAAGCGGCCACAACCTCGAACAGGCACTCCAAGCCACCCACCAAACCGTCCTTCGGCTCGCGAATCCCGACTTCTACGTCACTGCCATGATCGCGCGCTGGCGTGCGCCCACAAGGACCTTCACCCGGTCACGCGGAGACGGCGCTCACTAGTGGAGATCGCCGAGAACGAACGCGAGGAGGGCGACACCGACGACCACTCGGAAGATGGCCGCGGCAAGCTGACCTTTGCCAGGTGGGTTCGGAACCTTCGTTCGTGCGACGAGTCCGATCACGCCCGAGCCGGCAATGAGTAGTCCGCAAAGGGTGAACAGTGCGATGAGCAGGACTTTCGACGAAGACACTCCCTTCTAGTTATCGGCGCATCGGTCTTACGCCCTGAAGTGCGCGCCGTCCTCTGGGCCGGCGTTCTCTCGTCAGAGAAGACTCCGATACGGAACCCGACCTGATCTTCCAGGCCGGGCAATTCAACGACGGTCCGTTCCCGCAGCTCTGCGACGTGCTCGCGCCGTAAGGGAGGACAGGGTGGCGGGCGGCTGCATCGGTGCGGCCGCCCGCCCGCCCGCTCGAGCGCCGACCAGGCCGCTTGCGATCACCATCGCGAGGCCCGCACCGTCACGCGGAGTGGACGTGCTGACTGGCTCGGAGCCGGCGTTTCGGCGGAACGCGGCGGCATGCGTGTACACAATCGAGGCGGCTCATAACCCGGAGGTCGCAGGTTCAAATCCTGCCCCGCTACTGAGAATGGCCCCGGAGACGGGGCCTTTCGCGTTCTGATGGCCGTTGGTGCCGTCGAGACTTTGCCCAACTTTTGCCGACGCGCCCTCGATGAGACGTATGACCTTGGATTAACGAGGTTGCCCGTACGGAATCCAGCTGGGCTCTGAGGATGACTAAGCTCGCGGCATGGCCTTGACCTTCGCGCGCCTCCGTGGTCTAGGCCCGCTCACCATCCTCGGCTTTCTCGGCCCGCTGACGATGTTTGTCGCGCTCGCCGAGGAGGTTTGGGAGCGCGAATCCTTCGAGTGGGACGCGGACACAATTGCGTTCCTCCAGCAGTGGGCGCCGGCGGCCGACAGGGAAGTCTTCGCATTGTTGGCCGGCAGTGCGGCTTTCGCTGCGGGCGGGGTCGTCTTGCTTTGGCTCGTCCTGCTCGGCCGGCGGCGCGAGGCTCTCTTCTGGGTCGTTGCGGTCGGCGGTGGCGCGGCTCTCGGCCGGCTCCTTGAGGACCTGTTCGTCACTCCCTCGCTCACCCCTGGCGGAACGGGCCACACGTTTCCCAGCGGAACGGCAGGGACGTTGATGGCAGTCGTTGCCGGGCTCGCCTTTCTCGCGCCGGCGATTCGGTTGCGCGTGGTGGCTGTCGGTGGCCTAGCGCTCCTCGGTGCGGGAGCGGCGCTGGTTGACGCCCGCTGGTACCACCTTTCCGACGTGTTGGCGGGATGGGCCCTCGCGCTCGCCTGGGTGACAGGGGTGTGGATCATCCTCCTCGCAATCCGCGAAGGCACTCGCCTGCGTGCCGTGTCGACCGGCGAGGGCCGTCGCGCGCGGCTGCCCTTGCCGCAACGGCGAGTTGCCCCGAGGAGGCCTTTCCGGGGGCGGCCAGGATCGGGGCGGACCGCTGCCCCTCGCCGACGCGGAGCGGTGGCGGTCACTCGCGGCGCAACACTCGAGCCGGTTCCGGATCCCACTCGAGAAGCGGTCATCACGCTTGTCTATGTAGCCGGGCCGTCTCGGTCGGGCAGCACGCTCCTCGATCTGATCCTTAGCCGGATCCTCGGAGTGGTTTCGACGGGCGAGCTGCGGTACGTCTGGACAAGGGGCCTCCTGGAGAACGAGCCGTGCGGGTGTGGAAGAACGTTCCTGGAGTGCCCGTTCTGGCGTGCCGTCGGCGAGGAAGCCTTCGGCGGCTGGAACAACCTCGATCTCCGGGAGGTGGTCGATCTCGAGCATGAGGTCGCGCGCCTCCGCCACGTGCCCTGGCTGCTAGCTTCGCGTCTGCGGCCGGGATTTCACGAGAAGGTCGTCGCGTATGCGGCATACATGGAGCGGCTCTACTCGGCCATTGCGAAGGTCTCTGGGCGCTCGGTCGTGGTCGACTCGTCCAAGTGGCCCTCGGGCATGTTGCTTCTTCGCTCGATGTCCGGTCTGAACCCACGCGTGCTGCACTTGGTTCGCGACAGCCGTGGTGTGGCGTTTTCCTGGACGAAGGACATCCTGCGGTTGCCCGGCTCAGATACGCACATGGTTCGATACCCGATAGTTCGAGGCGCGCTTGGTTGGGTCGTCCTCACCCTGCCGGCGCACGTTGCCGGATTGGTCGGGCTTCCTCGGCGGCTCATTCGCTACGAATCGCTGCTCGAGTCCCCTCGCGAGGAGATAGAGCGGACACTCGCGTTCTTGGACCTGGAGGGGGACGAAGAGGCGCTTGCCTTTCTCGATCGACGCTCAATCGAGTTCGGTGTGAACCACACCGTGTCCGGAAACCCTGTGCGCTTCCGCCGTGGTCGAGTCCCGCTTCGGCTCGACGCTGAGTGGCAGACGAGCATGCGGAGAATGGATCGCACGGTCGTCTCGCTCATAACTTGGCCCCTGCAGGCCCTCTACGGCTACTCGTCGATTCCTACAGTCGTGCGACGGCTGCGCTGCTGGTAGCCAGCTGCGGCCCGGTACCTTGACCGCCAGGCGCTCGGACGGGTCGCCTTCCGCTGCTCCCAACTTTGCTCGGCGCAGACGGGCCTGGGGCTTAACTCTGCGCGTCCCCGTTCGCCGAAAAGCGGAAGATCGTGGCGAGCGGCTAGACCGACGTCTTTGCGCGGGCCCATGGCCCGGGCGGAGTCAAGAGGGACTCGGCGCGCAGATAGGCGATGCCTACGGCCGGAAAGTCGCTTAGGTGCTCGATGCAAAGGAAACGCGGCCGCCACTCGGGAAAAAACTTGGCGCTGAAACGGAGCAGGCGCTCGAGCTGGAAAGCGCGGTCGAGCCGGCGAAGCGAGAAGCTCAGAACGCGCGCCGCCGGCGAGCGCACGGAACCCGCGCGAAGGAGGTCCGCGAAGACGCAGAAATTGAGCGAGAGCTCGGGTACGTCCACCGCATGAGCCCAGACGATCGTCTCCGCGATCAGGAACTCCATGAGACCGTTCGGTGTTCCACGCCTCCGACGCATCGCGCTCAGCGAGTAGCCGCCGCTCGCGGGCGCTGGGACGAGATGGAGGAAGCCCCCGAGTACGCCGTCAGCGTCCTCGGCCAGCGCGTAGATCTCGCCCTCGTCGCCGAAGAAGTCGTCCATTGCCATCGTGAAGCCGCGCTCCGGCCAGGATCCGCGCGCGACGGCGGCGAGGTCGCAGACGGCCTTGCGAAGACGGTCGTCCATCTCCCGCGCGCCAAGGACGCGGACGCGGTAGCCGGCGTTTTGGAGCCGGTGGACGGACTGGCGCACCTTACGGATCTTCCGTCCCTCGAGCGAGAAAGCCGCCGGACGGACGACGGCCTCGTCTCCGAGCTTGACTGCCCGCAGGCCAAGCGCGCGATAGAGAGGTAGCCGCTCGGCGCTCGCGCCGAGGACGGCGACCCGCCAGCCGTTGGCGTGGGCCGTGCGTTGGAAGTCGACAAGGAGTCCCGGGAGCTCGGCTTCCTCGCCGACCGGATCGCCGCTCACGAGCGCCGAGCCCGCGACGACGCGGTAGGCGAGGAACGCGCGTTCGCTCGGCGCGAAGAAGTACGCCTTGTCCCGTCGCAGGGCGAAGCTAGCAAGACTGTCGCGCCCATAGGACTCGATGAGCCGGCGCGCGCAGGCGTGCTGGCTGACCGTTTGGCGCACGCGTTCCGACAGTGGGCGCAGCCAAAGGTAGAGGGCGCAAACGGCGAGCAGGAAGGCGAGGACGCCGACGACGTCCTCGAGATCCTCCGGGGCGGCCACGCGGTGGAGGTCGAGCGCTGCAAAGAGCGCCAGGAGCGACCCAAGCGCAAGGCCGACAGCCACAAGCGGACGAAACGCTGTTCGGTCGCCCGGCACATCAAAGTGGCCTCGCCAGCGGACGAGGCCGGCGAGCAGGAGCACGCTGGCGGTCGCTTCCTCGGCATCGAGACCCTTGACGAGATGGGTGACCGCGATCGCCAGGACGAGTGCGACCGCGAGCTGCCAGGCGTGCCGCCGTCTGCGGGCAAGCGAGCGGGAGAGCCAGACGAGGCCGAGCCCGAAGGCGAGCGTCAGGAGCCGCGCGGCCGCCGGAAAACCGGGTGGGAGAACGCCTTGGACGAGGTCGCTTCGGCTCGCGAGCGCCGGCGTAAGCGCCGATGCGATTCCGAGTAGCCCGACCGCCGCCGCGGCGGCGCCGAGCAGCTGTTCGGCGGCCAGCATTCGGGCGCGCATCTACGCGAAAGGGTACTCCTGCCTACGGTCACGGCAAGCGGGTGAGGGCTCCGCCGGCTCTTGTTGGATCGGAGCCGAGCACGTTCGGGCAGGCGAGCGCTCATTACTCAGCCGAGGTGCTTTCAGTCGTGGTGTTCCATCGCGGCAGTCATAGCCAGCCACGGATGCCGTCGGGACTCGTACACCGAAACTGTCGGTGGCGGGAAGGCCGGCTCGGCAAATGCGCCGATCGGAACGGCAACAACATCAGGCGCCGTCGAAAGCGTGTAGAAAACGGTCGCGCCGCAGTCGGGGCAGAAATGAAAGGTTCTCTCCTCGCCCTCGTCTGAGGTTCGCACGTAGTCGCTATAGCGACCGACGACGTGCACTCGATTCGATGTGAACCGCGCCTGGATCGCGAAGGCGCTCCCAGTACGACGCTGGCAGGCAAGGCAGTGGCACATGGAGATCCGGATCGGATCTCCCTCCGCTGTCAGATGAAGTTGCCCACAGCTACAGACGGCATCGCGGGTAGCCATCGCCGCGGATCCTACTGGCGCAGATCTCTGCCTCAGTCCGCGGAAAGCTGGAAGTGCCAGATGATCGCGGCAGGGTTTCCCCGCCAGGCGGCGTTCGTGGCTTCGGTGGCGAGTGCGTGCAACGACCAGATGTTCGGAGGATCCCCTGGGACGTGGTCTGGCGGTCGGACGCCGTCGTAGAGATCCGTCCCGTCGTCGCCGACGATCGGGGACGGTCGCCTCGGCTCCTTGCACCGGCGGACCTGGAGGCCGAGCGGGAGAGCGAAGTAGTCGCTCGCGAGGCGGCTCCAGATCCGCATGTACCCGAACTCCCCGTCCGGCGCAACCCTCACCAGAGGCAGCCCGATGTCTCCGATCAGGCCGCGCGAGTCGGAGGTCACCAGGTGCCCGTTCGGCCGCAGGACACGCACGAACTCCGCCAGCGCCGGCCCGAGGTCCGCGACGTGGCTCAGCGCGATTGCGCAGACGACGAGATCGACGGAGTCGTCGGGAAGCGGCACGTCGTGCAGGTCTGCCTCGTGGAACTGGCCCTCCGGCACCTTTTCGCGAGCGCGCGCAAGCATCTCAGGCGAAGTGTCCACTCCGATCACCTCGTAGCCAAGCGACGCCAGGTAGGCGGTGTGGCGGCCGGTGCCGCAGGCAGCGTCGAGAGCGACCCCGACAGGGAGGCTGTCGAGGATCTCGCGCACGACGGGCTGTTCGATGTCGAGGAGCATGTTGCCCGGCTCGTCGTAGAACGGGGCCCAGCGGGCGTAGCCTTCACGCGTCGTGATGGGACGCGCTTCGATCCCGTCGCCCAACTCCTCGGCCGAATGCAGGAGCGCCTGGATCTCGCGGAACCGGGCGAGGGTGAAGTCCCGGTCGTACACGCCGGAGAACGCCCGGAGCAGCGCAATGCCTTCCAGGCCGAGGAGATACGCCAACGGTGCTGGTAGATCACGGGAGCGTCGATGCGCGAATACTCGTCGATTAGCCGAGAAGCGGAGCGGCTCCGCGAGGCCGAGCGCGACTAACGCGAACGGCTTGCCAAACCTACTGGTGCCGCTCTGGCATCATTCCGCAACGCTGGCCCACGCGGCGGCTGCGACTCATGAGCGATAAACGCCGCGCCGATAGCTAGAGCTGTGGCTAGCCCGGGCTCGCACCGCAGGAGGATTCGGGATCGCTTGGCGGCAGCACGCAGGCCCGAGGAGGTTCCGCTCATCCTCGGTCGGCGAAGGGTCACCGGATACCCGTTGGGTTTCGCGGCGGTTGCCGTCCTGTGCATGGCTGCGAGCAGTTATGTAATCGCCGAGGTTGCCATGGACGAGAAGAGCGCCTGGACTCTTCTTCTCCTACCCGCGTTTCTGTTCCTCGTGCTCTTCTGCGGAATCGTCGGCTTCGCGGGCATGTATTTCGCCGTCGCCGGGCGCCGTTGGTCGAAGGCGGAGAAGATCGACCGCGTCCTCGGTCGACTGAACTCGAACATCTAAACGACCGACGGCTCGAGGAACATTCGCGAACGTTGGCCCAAGGGGGAGTTTTCCTGCCCGCGGGCGTAAGGTGGCGGAACATGGGGCGGACGCTCCTAGTCTCGCGGCAGTATTTCTGGGGGCTGCCGTGCTGGCAGGCGGCGCCTCTGGGGCACTCTTTCTGACCTTTAGCACGACCAAGGCCGCGCCTGGGACAGTCGTGACCGCGCGAACAGGCGGCAAGGGCGCTCTGGCGAAGATTCCGAAGGGTTCAGCGCCCCTTCGGGTCTTTCTGGCGCCCGCTGACGTTGCAGCCGGCATCTCGTCTCCGGACGACGGCCGCCTGACAGCGCTGGGTCGTCTTCGGGTCGATCCATCGGGAGACGGATCGTTGCGGTTCACCGTCCCGGATGTACCTCCCGGCCGCTACACGACGATCACGCAATGCGTTCCATGCGCCGCCTTCTCGCGCGGTGCCGAGATGGCTCCGACCGGCCCGTTCCCCGGATCCTTCATCGTGACTCGGAGGAGCGACGACGGTTTCCCGCTCTTGCCGGTTCTGCTCGGAGCCGCGGCGGCGCTCGTCGGTGTCGGAGCCGTCGGCTGGAGGGGCAGAAAGCGACGATCGGGGCGGGCTTTCTAACGCCTCGGGGGATTCCCGAACACTGGCCCACCCGAGTGTGCACCGAGCGATCCCCGGTTTCGCTCGATACGCCCACCGTTCAGGCCCTGCGCAGTGCGTCGATCGACGTCGTCTTGATGAGGCCGGAGACCGCTCGCGCCAGATCGCTATTAGAAGTGACGAACACGTCCGCCTGTAGCTGCGTCAGCGCCACGAATTCGGCGTCGTACGTGGTTTCCCACCCCAGCTGGTCTGCGACCTTCCACGCCGTCCGCTGCAGCACCTTGTCGCCTAGGAAACGAACCTTCAGCGAGTTGATCCGCGTCACCTGCTGGATCCCCTCGGCGACCGAAATCTCACCCCGCCGGGTCGCCTGGTACAGCGCCGACAGCGCCTGCGAGCGGACGAGCGTCGGCGCGACAAGCTTGTGCTCGGCGGCGACCTCGATCTCGCCAGCGGCAATCCGGAGCAGCGTCTCGCAGTCGACGACGATTCGCGTCACGCCCCAGACGCTACACGCTCGCCTATGACGCTTCGTGTGTCGAGGACGCGCGCGATTTCCTCGGGGAACATCCCGCACACTGGCCCAGACTGCGTTCCTTCGTCGCGGCAGTGCTTCGCGGCTACGACGAGTCGGCCCGCTTGCGCCGCTGGAGATAACGCTTGGCGACCCACAGGCCCAGCGACCGAATCAGGTACACGACGCCGATCGAAAGAACCAGCCAGCGGGCTGCAGAACCCGAGGTGATGAAACCCGCTAGGGCAAGGAGGGCCAATACGCCGTAGAAAAGACCCTGCGCCACAATTAACCTCCTGACGCCCTTGCTCGCAGTAGGCCGGTACCGATAAGCCAGCCCCATCCACACTGCGCCCGTCGTCATCAGCAGGACGCTGAACGCGAGCAGGATGTACCGCGCGGAGGAGGACACCTCACCTATCTCGGCTGCACGCTGCGATTACCTAACGCCATAGCCGCTTTGAGTTCGTCCCTCGGGGGTCATTCCCGAACGCTGGCCCACCCGAGCGTCCGCCGGCGTTAGTCCAACTCCTCATGTTGAGGGAGGGCGTCAGTGATCTCGAACCACGACGCCTTTGAGCCGACGTAGATGTGTTCCGTCGGCCGGATGGAAGGGGCGTCCACGAGCGAGCCCATAGCGACGTGCACGAAGGCTCCGTCGCGCACGACGGAGAAGAGCAGCGACCCGCAGACGCCACACCGGGTGTGGTTCTCGTTCTCTTCCCCGACAATCAACAGCATGTCGTGCCCGGTCGTGATCGCGAGCTTCTTCCGCTCGATGCCCGCGAACGCTTTGAAGGCCGTTCCGGTCGCGGCGCGGCACCGCGAGCAGTGACAATTCGCCGCGTACAAGACCGCGTCTGCCACTTCGTAGCGAACAGCTCCACACTCACAAGCCCCTGCGAGGGGACGGTCGGTCGCGTTGCTGCCGATCGACCATGAAGCTCCTCTCCTCAGCTACGTACTCGTCGAATGTATCGACCGTGGCTGGCGAGCGTTCTCATCGGTCGGTCCGTCTCGAGGCTTCACGTACGCTGGCCCAGACGCGCTCAACTTATCGGAGATCGATTCAACTCCCGCGCGAGTCCGACATCGGTGAAAGGAGTTCCTCCATGCAGAAGAGGCTGGTTACGCGCTACGCGATGGGGTCCGCTGAGGCGGCGGATGAGAACCAGCGACGAGTCGAAGGGGTCTTTGCTGAACTGGTCGCGACGAAGCCTGACAACGTCAGCTACATCGTCCTGCGGCTCGCGGATGATTCCTTTGTGCACGTCTCGTTCCACAACCACGGCGACGACGAGGTGAACCCGATCGCTTCGACGCCTGCCTTTGCGCATTTTCAAGAGGACCACGCCGATCGTCGGGAGGGCGGCGTCGACCAGCAGACCGCTGAGCTGGTCGGTGCCTACATCACGACCATCGACTGACGCCCGCTTCGGGCTCCCCTCGCACAGCAACTGGTAGCACGAAGGACCCTCCGATTAGCGACGCTCGCCGGCGGCGCTCTCGTACTCGTCGTGGCGGCGCATCCAGAGCTGCTGCGGGTCGCCCTCGTTCCGTCCTTTCGGCGCCCGGTCGAGCCACTGGTAGAGGCCCCAGAGGCCGTCGAGGCCGCGCGCGTAGGCCGAGTAGGTGTGGTAGACGATTCCTTCGGAGAGCGCGAAGGCGCTCATGCCCGGCGCCTCTCTCAAGTACTGCGCCGGGCTGGTCCCGGTCGTGGCCGCCTGCTCGGCAACAGGGCCTGTTTGGGCTTCGAGGATCGGCGAGAAGTCCTGCGACCGATAGTTGTACGTGACGGTGTCCCGTTGCTGCTCCTCCGTGAACGAGACGTCGAAGTCGAAGTTGAAGTCGTTTCCCAGCGAGGAAGCCCAGGGGAACTGCCAGCCCATGCGCCGCTTGTAGGCCTGGAGCTTCTCGAGCGGCGCGCGTGAGATGCAGAGCATCGTCACGTCGTGGTGGTCGAGATGGACGACGAAGCCGTCGAAGCAGTCCGCGATCGACGAGCAGCTCGGGCAGCCGGCCGTGTATTCGGGACCGAACATGAAGTGGTAGACGAGCAGCTGCGATCGCCCGTCGAAGAGCCCGGCCAGATTCGTCGCTCCCTGCTCGGTCTCGAAGCTGTACTCCTTCTCGACCCGCACCCATGGAAGCTCCTGCCGCTGCCGCGCGAGCTCGTCACTGCGCCGGGTCAGGTCCTTCTCGCGCTCGAGGAGTTCCGTACGAGCCGCCAGCCATTGGTCGCGTGTTCCCACCTTGTGCTCGGTCATCGCGTCCGCTCCTTTGTCGTTTGCCCGTCTTGATTTTGCAAGCTCCGCTCACACCTCGCTGAGCCTGATCCGAGCGTAGAGCCGGCGGAGCGGTGCGGGCGCCCACCAGTCCAGCGTCCGAGCAGGCGCATCAGCGAGGGGGCGAGCAGGGCGCGGATGATCGTGGCGCTCGATCTACACGGCGGCGGCCGTGCCCAGGCCGAGCTCCTTCGTGATGATGATCTGCGAGGTGAGGAATGCGCCGAAGGCGGGCGGCGGCTGCCCTCGCCGGAGATCCGGCTCAGCGGGGCTGAGGATCGGATCGCTGACCTGGTCGCGGCCTTCGGCGCCAAGCCGGCGCGACGGGCGATCGCGGGCTTCTCGGCAGGCAGATAGGGTCGCCGGCATGTGCTTCGAGCTCGATTCGCTGCCACCGATTGCGGCGATCGAGGGCGGCGCGGTCGAGCACCGCGATCTCGTCCTGGAGAGCGCCGACGGCTCGCGTTTTGCCGCCTTTGGCACGCTGCCCGGGGAACCGAGCGGACAGGGCGTTGTCATCCTCCCGGACGTTCGCGGCCTCTACCGCTTCTACGAGGAGCTCGCGCTCCGGTTCGCCGAGCGCGGGATCGCCGCGGTCGCGATCGACTACTTCGGCCGCACCGCGGCAGCCGATAAGCGCGGCGACGATTTCGAGTACATGGAACACGTCGCGCAGACGAGTCCGCAGACGATCCAGGCCGACGTGCGGGCGGCCGTCGAATGGCTCCGCGAGACAAATGCCACCTCGGTCTTCACCGTCGGCTTCTGCTTCGGCGGCCGCAACTCATGGCTCTCGTCGGCGGGAGGGCACGGCCTCGCCGGAGCGGTTGGTTTCTACGGAGCGCCGGGTCAGCGCGAGCATCCCGGCCCGATTCAGCGCGCCGGAGAGATGAAGGCGCCGATCCTCGCCCTCCAGGCCGGGGACGACCGGAACATCACCGCCGCGGACAACGCCGAGTTCGCGCAGGCGCTGAGCGAGGCCGGCGTCGAGCACGAGATCGTCACCTATCCGGGCGCGCCGCACAGCTTCTTCGACAGGCGCCAGGAGGAGTTCGCCGACGACTCGGCGGACGCCTGGAGCCGCGTCCTCGCCTTCATCGAGCGCTACAGCCGATAGGGAGGAGGGGCCGTCGCGTGACGGCCCCTCCTGCAGATGGAGCTAGTCGTGGTGCCTACTTCAGCTCGAGCAACCAGGCCCCGAGCCCGTGCGAGGCGGCGTAGAGCTTGCCACGTTTGTGGTGGCTATGGCCCGTGCCCTGCACGATCGTGAGCCCGGCGATCTCGACGTTCGGCATCCCCGTGCCGGCGGTTGTCCAGGTGGTCGAGCCCGCCACGCGCTTGAGGACTCCGAAGTCGGACGAGACGTACAGCGTGTCCGAGTTGATGTCCCGGGCCACGTCCGTGAGCGGCAGGTCGCCGAGCGAGCCGTCGAGGCTCGTCCAGGTCGCCGTTCCGGCCCCCGGGTTGTAGTTGACCAGGAAGATGTGGCCGGGTGTCGTCGGCGTTGTCGCGTTGAACCCGCCGTACGACACCAACGCGCGATTCGGATTGGCCGGATTGACGAAGAGCCCGGTCACGAACCGCTCCGGATCAGCCGTCGACAGCGAGTCCAGCCGTGTGAACGTGACTGCGCCCGCCGGGTCGGCGTCGGCATTTGCCGAGATGAAGACGCGGCCGGTCGTGGTCGCGGCCCAGAGCGTCGACGTATTCGACGTCGCCCGCTCGACGGCCGCAACGGCTCCACCGGCCCGGTCACCCCACGCGGCGTCGGTGAGCGGCGTCGGGCCGAGCTCGGCCCAGTCGCCGCACGTGACCGTGAAGTCGCCGGTGAACTCGTTGCAGTGCTGGCGCAGCTCAGCCAGCGTCATCGAGCCCATGCCGTGCGTCTTCGTGCGCAGAGCCGTGGTCGTCCCGACGAACATCGTCCGGCTCACGACCGGATCGCTGATGATCGGGACGTAGAACAGGCCGCCGGTTGCGTAGATCGGGTCGGCGATCCAGTTCCAGTCGGCGGTCTCGCCGTCGGAGAAGTTCACGTCGGGCGAGGCGTCGAAGTACGTGTGGAAGCGGAAGTGCGGGTTGTCGGCGTCGAAGCCAGACTGGCCGCCGTCGCCCCACATCGTCTGCAGCCAGGTGTGCTCGCTGCCGAAGTTCTCCCACGTTCCGTTGTCCTGCGTCCCGCCCTGGAGCTCGTCGGAATCGAACGGGCTTACGGACAGGCTCTGGAACTGGAGCGTCGGGAGGTTTCTGTTCATGCTCTCGAGCTCCGTCGGGATCGCCGACAGCAGCTCGCGACACCGCTCCAGGTAGGGCGATGTCAAGCCCCGGCTGTCGCAGTCCGACGAGCGGTCGGCGAAGCGCCCGCTCGAGCGCACGAGCCCACCGTCCGAGGCCTCGAAAAACTGATCGGGGTTCCTCGGATTCGTGACGAGCCGGTGCTGGTCCGGGTGCAGCGCGTTCGGATGGTCGACGTCCGTCGCGTCGTAGGTCATGTCCGTGAACGTCGCGCCCGCGTTCGTGGAGTGAAGCACCGCGCGGTGATTCGCGACGTACGGGCCGTTGGCTCCGTCCTCGTTGTACTGGTACGAGCCGCCGAGGTAGAGCACATCGGGATGTCCCGGCGGCGTGTAGACGAAGTTGTCGTACCAGCACTGCCCGGTGCAGAAGTTGAACGAGTGCCACGCGGGCGTCGCGGGATTGTTGCTGGTCAGTTGCGTGAAGACGGGCACGCCGGTTGCGACATCGTCGCTGCGGAAGACCCGGCTGTACTCGGCGGGGTCGCCAGCGCCGGTGTGCCCCTCGCCGACGTACATCCTCGTGTTGCCGTTGCTGAGGCGGGTGACGGCGATGTCGGGACGGGTCGTCGCGATGGCGGCGTTCAGTGACGTCTTGATCTGCGTCCACGTCGTCCCGCCGTCGTTGGAACGCCAGACGCCGCGGGCGTACGAGGCCGCGTAGACGACGTTCGGGTTGCTCGGGTCGATCTGGACCCGGCGGACGCCGCGCGGTGAGCAGGGCGTCGCGTTGTTCGCGATCAGAGCGATGTCGGTTCCGCACTCCGCCGCGGTCGTCGCGCCGTTGTGGACGAGCGTCCAGCTTGCTCCACCGTCGGTCGAACGGTAGAGGCCCCACTGCGGTGCGCCCGGGATGAGCGCCCGGTACGGGCTCACGGCGCCGTAACAGCAGGACGACGCGTGGCCGCGGACGCCGAAGGTCGAGCCGGCATAGATGACGTTCGAGTTGCCGGGCTTGATCGCGATCGTCCCGACTCCTCTGGCATTGAAGGCGGACTGGCCGATTGGCCCTGTCCAGTGATCGCCGCCGTCAGTCGACTTGTAGAGGCCGACTCCGGCCACGCAGCCGCTTCCGCAGGTGTTGCCCTCACCTGTTCCGACCCAGAGCGTGTTGCTGGTGGGGTCGTTCGGGTCGATCGTGATCGAGCCGATCGAGTTGATCCCGAAGCTACGGGAGAGGTATTCCCAGTGCGGATTGTTGGCCAGGGCGTCGTCGGTGCGCCAGACGCCTCCACCCGCGGGGGTGATCCACATGCGGCAGCGGTTTCCTTGCTGACCGCAGTGCGGGTCGATCGCGAGGTCGGTCGTGCGGCCGCCGGCCGCGTACTCGTTCGGAACGTAGCTATGAGCGTCGCGCAGCTCGGTGAACTGGTAGATGGCCGTGTCCGGGCCAACCATGTTCCACCTGCTGAAGTGGCCGTGACCTGGGCCGTGGCTCTGCGCCCTCGTCCTCGACCTCGCCTTTGCGAACGACGCGCGCGCCCGCTTGATCTTCCTGAGCGAGACGTCCTTTCCCGGGTAGGCGAGCTCAATGAAGTCCTGGAGGCCGGACGTGCTGGGCCCGCTCCCGCCCGGCTCGCCGCCTTTACCCGGTATCGATTCCTGTAGTTGCTCGAGGTGGCGGCCGAGGGCTGCGGGCATGTCGCCCTCCCCCTGGGCGGCCGAAGAACTGAGCGGTGCGACGCGCTTCGAGCTCGTCGACGCGTGCAGTGCAGCGGCCCCGATCAGGACCATTGCCAGCGCGGCAACCCCGAGGCGCCAAAAACGGTGTCTCATTCGTCTCTCCCCTTTGGTTCGACGATGTGGCTGGGCCGTGTGCGGCCCCGAAAAGGCTGCACAACGGCGGAATCCTGCTACGGATCTCTTCCCCCGTCAACCAGTTCGCGAAACTGGAAAGCGGTCATGAGCCAGCTCGAACAGCCGAAAGCCAGGTGGGAAGCGCCCTCGCGGGCCTTCCGTCGCTTCTTCAGGCTGATCTGGGGCGACGACGTCGACGCGGCGCTCAGGCCCGTGCTGCTCGTCTCCGTCTGCGGCTCGGTGGCCTTCTCGGCGATTTGGACGTTTGTCGGCATCTGGGCGATCAAGGGGCTCGGCGCGAGCGGGCACGAGCTCGGCCTCGCCTTCCTGGCGGCGGCGCTTGGCTCGCTGGTCGCGGGCTACGCCGGTGGTGCGCTCTCGGACCGGATCGGGAGGAAGCCCGTGATGATGGTCGGCTACGGCGTCGAGGCGGCGTTCTTGATCAGCCTGACGGCTGTCGGTGACCGCACCTTGCTGGGCCTCGCACTGGTCGCAGTCGGCTCGTCGTTCGGTTCGGTCGGCGGCGGGGCCGGCCAGGCGATGGTCGCGGACCTCGTGCCCCCGGAACGGCATGAACGCGCCTACGCGGCGATGCGCGTCGGGAACAACCTCGGCGTCACGATCGGCCCTCCGCTGGGTGGCCTCCTGCTGCTCGGCGGGCAGTGGGCACACCTGTTCCTCGGCGCCGGGATCCTCCTCTCCGGAGTGATCGCCCTCGCGGCGCGCTTTCTGCCCAGGCGCGGCGCATATTCGCCCGAGGAGCCGCCGACTCGAGGCTCATTCGGGGTCATCCGTAGCGATTTCCCGTTCTTGCTCTTCTTTCTCTCCGGTGGGCTCGCGTTCCTCGTCTACATCGCCTACGAAACCCTGCTCCCGATCTCGCTCGTCTCGGGTCACGGCCTTTCGCCCTCGACGTGGGGCTTCCTCGTGGTGGTGAACCCGATCGCGGTCACGCTCTTCCAGTTGCGGCTGACGAGGCGCGTCGAGCGCTACCCGGCGGCGCCGCGGCTCGTGCTCGCGATGCTCCTCATGGGCTGGCCGTTCCTCTTGCTCTCGGTCAACTCGAGCATCCCGGTCGTGGCGGTGCTGATCCTGGTCTTCGTGCTCGGCGAGATGCTCTGGGTGCCGACCTCGCAGGCGATCGTCGCCGGGCTCGCGCCGCCTGATCTGCGCGGGGCCTACATGGGCGCGTTCGGGAGCACATCGGCGATCGGGTTCGCCCTCGGGCCGCTGCTCGGTCTCTCGGTGCGGAGCGCCGCCGGCGACGCCGCCATGTGGTCGACGTTCGGAATCATCTCCATCGTGGCTGCGTTCACCGGAGCCGTGGCGGCCCGGTTCGCGCTCGGTAGGCGCCCGGTGAGCGTCCCCGAGCCCGTTTAGGAGGGTTTGACGAAATACAGTGCTGTGCCGCCGGGCCGCGCTGCTCGCCCCGAGACGGCGTCTTCAGTCGCCCCAATGCTCAACAGCATTGGGGCTCCCTGCGTCCTTGCCTCGGAACGACCATCGCACCCCGGCGACGAGCAGTATTCCCCCAAACCCTCCTAGCGCCCGGTCAGCTCGCGGGCGAAGCTGCCGCCACCGATCACCCGTTCGGCGCGGCCGCCTGCCCGGTCGCGCAGCTCGCGGTCGGAGGTGACGAGCCAGAACGACTCGCCGGCCTCGGCCAGCCGGCCGGCCTTGCGGGTCAGCCAGTCGTCTGCGCTCTCGCGGCCCGTGCCGACGACGTCAGCCGCCTGGACGGGCGCGCGGCCGTCGAAGACGATCACGGGGCGATGTCCACGATCCTCGGCCCAGCCCCGCGCGAGCTCGACGAGCTCGTCCTCGGGAATGTTCGGCCACTGCGAACGCAGCACGTTGCGGGCGTCGATCAATACGGTCAGCGGCGGGGCCATCGGTGAGCCGGGCGCGCATTGTTACGCTCTTTTCGATGCCCCGTTCCGTGATCGTGTCCGCCGCCCGCACCCCATTCGGGAGGCTCGGCGGCGGCCTCGCCGAGTATCAGGCGACCGAGCTCGGCGCAATTGCGATCAAGGAGGCTCTCGGCCGTGCGGGCCTCGAGCCGGCCGAGGTCGAGTACGTGATCATGGGTCAGGTGCTCCAGGCCGGCGCGGGTCAGGCGCCCGCGCGCCAGGCTGCGATCGGCGCCGGGATTCCGATCGAAGTCGGTGCCGACACGATCAACAAGGTCTGCGCGTCCTCGATCCGCGCAGTCGAGATCGCCGACTCGATGATTCGCGCGGGAGATCGCGACGTCATCGTCACAGGCGGCATGGAGTCGATGTCGAATGCGCCGTATCTCCTGAAGAAGGCACGCTTCGGCTACCGGCTCGGCGACGGAACGCTGATCGACTCGATGGTCCACGACGGGCTGACATCGACCTTCGACGAGCGCCACATGGTCGAGCAGGCCTCGTTCGTATCGCGCGAGCTCGGGATCTCGCGCGAGGAACAGGACCGCTGGGCGCTCCGGTCGCATGAGCGGGCCGTGAAGGCGATCGACGAGGGCCGCTTCGCCGAGGAGATCGTCCCGGTCGGCGACGTCGAGACCGACGAGGGGCCGCGGCGCGATACCTCGCTCGAGAAGCTCGCTCAGCTGAAGCCGGTCTTCGATCCGGAGGGGACGACGACGGCGGGGAATGCGCCGGGAGTCAACGACGGTGCGGGAGCGGTGATCGTCACGAGCGAGGAGTTCGCGCGCAAGCGCGGTCTCGAGATCCTGGCGACGATCGTCTCTCAGGGCGCCGTTGCCGACGACTTTGCGTATCTCGCGCGCACGCCGGCGAAGGCGGGCGCGATCGCACTCGAGAAGGCCGGAAAGACGATCGACGACGTCGAGCGCATCGAGCTGAACGAGGCGTTTTCGTCCGTCGTCCTGAACTCGGCGAAGATGCTCGGAGCCGAGGAAGAGAAGGTGAACGTGAACGGTGGCGCTGTGGCCCTCGGCCATCCGATCGGCGCTTCCGGCGCTCGTATCCTCGGGACGATGGTGCACGAGCTGCGGCGAAACGGCGGCGGGCTCGGGCTTGCGGCGATCTGCTCCGGCGGCGGCCAGGGCGACGCGCTCCTGATCGAAGTCTGACCTTTCGGCCACGTCTGGTGTCTGACACCGGACATGGCTCCTCGGGACCGTCCCTCGAACGAGTGAACTTGTCGTAGGTCGCCAACACTCGGCGCCAAGATCGGTCCTACTTAATGGACATGAACTGTGGCTCCCCCGTGCGACCGCCGCCGCGCCGGCCGGTGGTGGCGGCCGGGCGGCTGGCGAGCATCGTCTGCTTCCTCCTGCTGGCGACGGCCTTCTGGGCCGGACCGGCCGGGGCGTCGTACGCCTGCGAGGGCACCGGCTCGGCGCGCACGCTGTCGGTGCAAGTCACGCGAGCCGGAGATGAGAGCTGCGCCCTGCGCCGGGGTGTCCACCGCAATGCGGACCCGATGTCCTTCGTGTTCTTCATCGGGATCCTGATCGCCGTCATCCTCGTGCCCGTAGCGATGAACAAGCGAGAAGAGCCACCGCCCGAGTAGCCTCCGCGGGTGCGCTTCGGACATGTCCTCGTGGTCGGCGCGGGCCAGATGGGCGGCGGCATCGCCCAGGTCGTTGCGACCTCTGGCCGGCGGGTCTCACTCTACGACGCGGCGCCCGGCGCGGTCGAGCGCGGGCTTGAGGCGATGCGCCGGAGCCTGGGCAAGTTGGCCGAGAAGGGCGGGGCCGACCCCGACGTGATTCTCGGCCACGTAGAGCCGGTCGAAGCGATCGTGCCTGCCGAGCTGATGGTCGAGGCGGTGGTCGAGGACGCGGACGTCAAGCAGGAGGTCTTCCGGCGAGCCGACGAGACCCTTCCCGCCGAGGCGGTGCTCGCCTCGAACACTTCCTCGATCCCGATCTCGACGCTCGCGGCCGCAACTGGACGGCCCGACCGCGTGATCGGCATGCACTTCTTCAATCCCGTCCCGGTGATGACGCTCGTGGAGGTTGTCCGCGGACGCGAGACCTCGGACGAGACGGCGGAGGCGATCACGGAGCTCGCGCGCGAGCTCGACAAGACCCCAGCCGTCGCGAACGACTCCCCCGGCTTCGTCTCGAACCGGATCCTGATGCCGTTCATCAATGAAGCCGTCTGGGCGCTGTACGAGGGCGTCGCCGAGCCGGAGGCGATCGACACGATCGCCAAGCTCGGCTTCAACCACCCGCTCGGCCCGCTGGCCCTCGCTGACCTGATCGGGCTCGACACCTGCGTCGCGATCCTCGAGGTGCTTCGCGACGGCCTCGGCGACGCGCGCTACGAGCCGTGCCCGCTGCTCCGAGAGCATGTTGCGGCAGGGCGGCTCGGCCGCAAGTCCGGGCACGGCTTTTACGATTACACCTAGTGGACTTCGATCTCAGCGACGATCAGCGCGAGATCCAGGCCTTGACGCGAGAGTTCGCGCAGGCCGAGATCGAGCCGCACGCTGCCGAGTGGGATCGCGGGCATACGTTTCCGAAGGAGCTCTTCGGCAAGCTCGCCGACCTCGGTCTGATGGGCGCGTGCGTCCCGGAGGAGTACGGCGGCGCCGGCGCAGACTTCCTCTCCTACATCCTCATGCTGGAGGAGCTCTCGCGCGCCGACGCCGGGGTCGGAGTGACGGTGGCGGTGCACACGAGCGCCGTCACGCTCCCGATCCTGACTTTCGGCACCGACGAGCAGCGCTCGCGCTTCGTCCCACCGCTCGCGCGCGGCGATGTGATCGGCGCCTTCGCTCTGACCGAAACCGAGGCCGGATCGGACGCGGGCTCGCTGCGTACCACCGCGACCCCCGACGGCGAGGGCTGGACGATCTCCGGCACGAAGCAGTTCATCTCGACAGCCCGCTTCGCGGGGACGCTGCTCGTCTTCGCCCGCACGGATCCGGACACTTCAAGTGCCAAGGGAGTCTCCGCCTTCATTCTCGATGCCGACCACATCCGCGTCACGGGCGAGGAGGAGAAGCTCGGTCTCAACTCGTCCGTCACGAACTCGATCGCGATCGAGGGCGCGCGCGTCGAGCGCGACCGTCTGCTACACGAGGAGGGGAAGGGCTTCAAGGTCGCGATGGCGACACTCGACGGCGGCCGGATCGGGATCGGGGCCCAGGCGCTCGGGATCGCGCAGGCCGCGTACGACGCGGCGCGGAGCTACGCGCTCGAGCGCAAGCAGTTTGGCAAGCGCATTGCCGAGTTCCAGGCGATCCAGTGGAAGCTCGCGGATATGGCGACGGAGATCGACGCTGCCCGGCTCCTCACGTACCGTGCCGCCTGGCTGAAGCAGCAAGGCCGCCCGCATACCGAGGAGGGCGCGAAGGCGAAGCTCTTCGCCTCCGAGATGGCTCGGCGGCAGACCGGAGAGGCGATCCAGATCCTCGGGGGCTACGGGTATACGAAGGAGTTCCCGGTCGAGCGCTACTACCGCGACGCGAAGATCACGGAGATCTACGAGGGCACGAGCGAGATCCAGCGACTGGTCATTGCTCGGTCGATTCTCGGCCTCCAGGAGCGCGCACTGGCGCAAGGTTAGTGTCCGCCGACCGACCGCTCCAGACCGCCGTCACGCTGATCCTCGCCGACCAGGCGCCCGAACTTGCGAAGGCGCACGACGAGCTCTACCCCGAGCGCGTCGACGAGCACATCCCGCTCTCGTTGACGCTGCTCTATCCGTTCGCACTGCAGGACTCGCTCGACGAGACGCATCTCCGGATGCTTCGGGACTTCTTCGCCTCGCGGAAGCCGCTGGTCTTCGACATCGCTCGTGTCGCCCAGTGGGAGGGCGGCGGCGCCGTCTACGGGGTGCCGGAGCCCGAACAGCAGGTACGGGCCACAATGCGTGCCCTCTGGAAGCTCTTCCCGGAATTCCCGCCCTACGGCCGGCCCGAGAGCGATCCGCCCCCGCACGCATCGCTTACGCTCGACGGCGGCGACGATCCCTCGACGCTCGAGAAGCGGGTCGAGCGGCGGCTCGAGGGGCTGCTGCCCGCCCACTTCGAGATCGGGGAAGTGTCGCTGATGGAGGAGTACAAGGCCGACCGGATGCGCATCACGCACAGGTTTCCGTTCGGGAGCTAGGGCTTCCACTCATAAAGGGCGTCGGGCTCGCGCTCCATGTTGTCGGCGCCGTCGGTGAGCTTCACGAGGCGGAAGCCGTGCCGCTCGTAGAAGCGCCGCGCGCCCTCGTTTTTCTGGAACACCCAGAGGACGAGGCCGCCCGGCCGCAGCGCCTTTGCCTGCTCGAGGAGGGCCTTGCCGATGCCCTGGCCCTGCACGTCCGGCTCCACGTAGAGCCGCTCGACCACCTCCCAGCCGTCGCGCTGCGAATGGGCGATGGCGAGGAAGCCGAGGATGCGCTCCTCGTCCTCGGCGAGCCAGACCTCGTCGTTGCCGCCGATGTTCCCGGCGACGAAAGGGATGTGCTCGTCAGGCATGGGCGGGAGGTAGGTCATGCGGCGTTGCGTGCGGGCATAGAGCTCCGCGAGCGCGTCTATCTCGTCATCCCTGGCCGGTCGTATGTTCACGCCCCGTAATCTATGACCATGCCGCGCGAACGTGACGAACCGGTCCGCCTGACGCGGATCTACACGGGTGGCGGTGACCGCGGCGAGACCAGCCTCGGCGACGGGTCGCGCGTGCCCAAGCTGGACTGCCGGATCGCGGCCTTCGGCGCCGTCGACGAGCTGAACTCCCATGTCGGGCTCGCGCTCGCGGTCGAGCTTCCCACCGAGCTGCGCGAGACCCTCCGGCGGGTCCAGAACGAGCTCTTCGATCTAGGAGCCGACCTCTCGGTGCCGTTCGGCGTCGCCGACCGGCTGCGCATCTCCGAGGACCACATCGAGAGGCTCGAGCACGACTGCGACCGCTTCAACGCCAATCTTTCGGAGCTGAAGAGTTTCGTGCTGCCCGGCGGCTCGGAGGCCGCGGCCAGGCTGCATGTCGCCCGCGCCGTCTGCCGGCGCGCCGAGCGCGAGGCTCTCGCGGCGGCCGAGGCCCTCGATATCAGCCGGCTTGCGCTCGTCTACCTGAACCGGCTCTCCGACCTCCTCTTCATCCTCGCCCGGACAGCGAACGCCGGCGTCGAGGAGCCGCTCTGGAAACCCGGCGGCTCCGACTAGGCCACGCCTCAGAGCGGACTTTGTGTTGCAACATCCGCGATCCTCGTCGCGTGCTCCCGAGCGCGCGATCTCGCGGTTGAGCAACGGATGGCTGCTTGTGCAGTGCAACACAAGGATCTGACGGCGTGCTCGGGCTCCTCCTAGCCTTCGCCGCCTCGTTCGTCGCCGGGTATCTCGGCTCGGCGGTGGGGCTCGTCCTCGGGACACTGCGGTTGCCGGCGATGCTGCTCGCGGCCGGCGACGCCAGCTCCGCGGCGGGCACGAACATCGCAATCAGCGCGGCCGCCGCCGCCTCGGGCGGGCTGCGGCACGCGCGCGAGGGCCGGGTCGACCGGCGCGTCGTCGCCTGGATGGCGCCGCCCTCGATCGCCGGCGCGCTCGTCGGCGGCTTCACCGGTCACCTCGTCCCGACGCGGGCGCTCCTCGCCGGTATTGCCGCCGTCCTCGCCTGGAACGGGGTCGATCTGCTAGTCGCGCCCTTTCGCGCCCGGCCGGCCGCCGAGCCGCAGATCGCTCCTGCCGTCGTCTTCGGCTTCGTCATCGGCCTTGTCGGCGGGGCGCTCGGGGTCATTCTCGGCACTCTGCGGATGCCGGCGCTCCTGCGCTCGGTCGGCCTGGACGCTCGCAGCGCCGTTGGCACGAATCTCATCGTCGGCTTTCTGCTCGGGATCGCCGGATTCGCCGCGCACGCGCTCCGCCTCGAGGTCGACTGGGGGCTGCTCGCGGCCGGCCTTGCCGGAGCACTCCCGGGGGCTTGGTTCGGCGCACGGATCACAGGCCGGATCTCGGAGCGGCAACTGCGGCGCGCGATCGGAGCGGCCCTCGTCGCGATCGCAGTCGCGTTCGCCGCGGAGGCTCTGCTGGGTTAGCCGAGGCGGCGGGTCGACGAGAGCAGGCGTCCGATCTCGAGCTTGATCAGGACCGCGAGCCCGCCGCCCAGCGTGAGGAGCAGGAGCCCCAGGACAATGTTCTGGCCCTGCTTCGATTTTGCGTAGGTGCTCGCGGTCTCGAGTGGCTTGCGAACGGGCTTAAGGAGGTGCGGCTTCGGCTTCGGCTTACTGCTGCTCGGCATGCTCTTGGGAGCGGGCTTCGGCGCCGGCGCCGACTTGGCAACTCCCTGCGGAGCGGCCGGAGCCGTCTCGTCGATCGAGATCACGATCTCCTTCGCGCGCTCCTCCTCGACACCACGCCTCCTCGTCTGAACCGGGACCATGACGCTTACGCGCTTGCTGAAGCGCTCGCCGTCGGCGGAAGTCGCAACGACGAGGATCGTGTAGCGGCCCGGCGGAAGCGAATTGGCGGGAAGCTCGAAGCGAAGTGAATGTCGGCCTGCGCGCAGCTTCGCCTTGATCGTTCGCAGCTTGCGGCCGGTGGGGCCGAACAGGGTCGCGCGCACGGTCGTCGGCGCAGACAGGGTGACCGGGACGAGGAAGACGCGCTGGTTGCCGCGCGGCCGAGTCTTGGGCTTGCCGACCTTGACGATGAAGGCTGCCTTCGCTTCGACCCTGATCGTGAAGTGAACGGCGAAGGCGCCCGTATTGCCCGCCGCATCGACGAAGGTGCCGGTCAGAGCGTGCTGGCCGGCGCCGAGCGCACCCGTCGAGAAGGTCACGCTCGAGCCCGAGATCTGACCGGAGATCGCCGAGCCGTCGAGGATCGCGCCTTGAACGTCGGCCACGGGCTCGCTTGCGGCGAGGACGATGCTGGTCGCGGAGCTGAGGACGCCGCCTTCGTTCGGGGTCGCCGACTCGAGCCGCGGGGCCGTGTTGTCGATCCGGATGGTCTCGCTCAGATGCGTGGCGAGCACGTCACCATTCCCGTTGAGCGCCTGGGCGCGCAGATCGTAGAGACCGTCATCGGTCGTCTTCGTGTCGAAGGCCGTGCTCCACGGCCGGCTCGTGTCGAGCGCGATCCTCGTCCAGGTGCCGCCGCCGGCGAGGCGGCGCTCGAATGCGACCGAGGCGATCGCGGGGTGCCGAGCGGTGGCCGAAAGGTCGACGACGCCGCGGAGAAGACGACCGGGATCGTGGAGGCTGACGCTCGGCGCGGTCGCATCCACCACCACGTTGACGATGGCCGCAGTCCCGGGGTTGCCGGCGGCGTCGGTCGCGACCGCGCGGAGCTCGTAGCTACCGCTCAGGCTCGTCGTGTCCCAGCTCGTCTCGTAGGGCGCACTCGTGTCGGTTCCGATCGCGGCGAAGGAGCCGCTGCCGGCGGGCCGCTGCTCGAAGCGAACCGAGGTGACTCCCGAGCCGAGATCCGAGGCCAGGGCGGCGAGGTGCACATTCGGCCCGCTGACGATCGCTCCGTCGGCCGGATCGCTGACAGAAGCGCCCGGCGCGGTGTTGTCGACGCGGGCGGTGCGCAGGGGGCTCGTGCCGCTGAAGCCGCCGACGTCGGTCGCGACCGCGCGGAAGTCGTAGTTGCCGTCGCCGACCGCGCCCGAATCGAATTCGGCCGAGAAGGGCGCGCTCGAGTCGGTTGCAATGGGCGTCCAGGCGCCGGCGCCCGCTGGGCTGCGCTCGAAGGCGACCTGAGCGGTGTCGGGCTGCGACTCGGCCTCGAGCGTCACCGTGCCCGCGAGGTCGGCGCCGGGGTCATCCAGCGTTGGGGCCGGCGGATTGTCGACGACGACGGTCCGGAGCGGGGAGGTGAACGACTGGCCCGCGCCGTCGACGACGACCACCTTGAGCTCCGCATTCCCCTCGGGCTCGCCGGTCGAGTCCCAGCCGGCGTCGTAGGGCGCCGTCGTGTCGGTCGAGATCGTGCTGAAGGAGCCGGACCCGTTCGGGCGGACGAGGAACTCGACGGAGGCGACGCCGGAGGGAAGATCGCTCGCCGACGCAGAGATCGAAACGTTGCCGTTCACGTGTGCGCCGTCGGCGGGCGCGGTCAGAGCCGCGCTCGGCAACTGCGTGTCGATGCGAACCGTCGTCGCCTGGAGGGGCTCGCCGTTGCCCGCGCTATCGGTTGAGTGGTAATCGATCGTGTGCACCCCGTCGTTCGAGTGGTCGACCGGGGCCGGGACGATGATCGACGTTCCGTTCTGCAAGGGGCCGCCGTCGATGCTGTATTGGGTGGAGGCGAGGCCGGAGAGCGCGTCGGCCGGGCTCAGCGTGACGATGACCGCCGAGGTGCTCCAACCGCCGGGTGCGTCGTCCGTCGTCGTCGGGAGGGTCGTATCGATCCCCACCGTGGCCGAGCGGAGGGTCTCGGCGTTGCCGGCGTTGTCGGTCGACCGGTACTCGATCGTGTGCAGGCCGTCGTTCGAGTGGTCGCTCGGAGCCGGGACGATGATCGAGGTGCCGCTCTGGAACGAGCCGCCGTCGAGCCGGTACTGGGTAGATCCGACGCCCGAGCCCGTCTCGGTCACGTCGAGCGTCACCGTCACCCCTGCGTTCTGCCAGCCTGCGGGGGCGTCGTCGCCGGTCACAGGGGCCGTCGCGTCGATCTTGGCGTCTGCGCTCGCCGCGGAAGGCGCCGACTGGTTGCCGACGTTGTCCGAGATCGAGAAGCGGTAGTGGTAGCAGCGGTTCGATTGAAGCGTCGTGTCCGCGCCGCCTGAGAGGCTGACTGTCGTCCAGGTGCCCGACCAGGCGACGCAGTTGCCGTTGGCGAGCGTCGCGACCTCGCGCTCGAGCACTGCCGAGGCCGGATCGATCCCGGCGAGCGCGTCCGATCCGTTCTGGAGCGAGACCGGCACCGAGAGGGTCGTGTAGTAGCCGGCCGTGAGGTCGGCGGCTTGGCCCGTCGGAGGACTCGTGTCGGGTGTAACGGTGAAGCTCGCCGAGCTCGTGAGGCCGGCGTTGTTGTGGATGGTCACCGTCTGCGCGCCGGACGCGCTGCTGCCAGGGGCCCAGTCGTAGCTCGTCTGGTAAGGGCTCGTCGTGTCGTCGCCGCCGCCGGTGATCCCCGTGAGGCTCGGGAAGCTCGTACGGTCGATGCCGGAGCCGCCGGAATCGGCCACGTCGGCGGCGACTGTGAAGGTCCCGGAGTTCCCGCCGGTCGGGTTGTAGAAGACGGTCGTGTTGTAGACGTACTGGTTCGGGCTGCTGGGCGTCTCGGCCAGCGTCAAGTCCGGTGTCGCCGGAGCGCTGCTGAAGACCTTGACGACGTTTCCGGACGTGTACACAGCGTCGTTGCTCACGTTGTCCGAGACGCGATAGCGATAGCGGTAGCACTCGCCGGACGCGATCGTCGAATCGGGCGAGGTGACCGCGCTCCACGAGCCCGGGAACGGATCACAGTTTCCGCCGACGAGGTTCGTCGAGTCGCGCTCGATGACGCCGGTCGAGCCATTGATCCCCGAGAGCCCGTCTGTGCCGTCGTCGGTCGCGATCGTCACCGAGCCGCCGGCGTAACCGTCCGGGTAGTCGACCGAGCCGCCGGTCGGTGCGGCCGTATCGGGCGAGACGGTGAAGCCGGAGCTGTTCGCGAGGCCCGCGTTGTTCCGCGCCGTCACGCCCCCCCAGCCGGAAGCGCTGCTCGCTGCCGTCCAGGAGTACGAGCCCCCGTATGGGCTCGAAGAGTCGTTGCCGCCGCCCGTCATCCCCGCGAGCGCCGGGAAGCTGACCAGATCGATGCCGGACTGCGAGTCGCTCGTTGTTGCATCAACGGTGAAGCTCCCGCTGTAGTTGCTCTGGGGGTTGTAGAAGAGCGTTGTCCCGACGACGTGCTCGAAGGCGCTCGCCGGCTCCTCGGTGAGTGTGAGGGCGGGAGCGGTTGGGGCGGAGTCGTCGATCCGGACGAGCCGCGATCCGATGGCCTCCTCGTTGCCGACTGTGTCGTACCCTCGGAAGCGAACCGTCGTCGTCGCCGCCACGCTGAACGGCGCCGCGTACGTCGCGCCGTTGAAGGGGCTCGGATTCGAGCCGTCGGTCGTGTAGCGGATCTCCTGGGCGCCCGAACCGGTTCCGTCGTCGACCGAGAGGCTGACCGAGACAGAGCTCGTGTACCAGCCGGCGGCGCAGGGGCTGCCGTCGCAAGCGATCGAGGTCAGCGGAGCCGTCGAGTCGGCGGTGACGGAGAAGCTCGTGCTTGAGGACAAGCCCGCGTTGTTCTGAGCCGTGACGTCGTTCGGCTCGGCTGGATCGCCGGCGCCTGCGCTGAAGGTGTAGTCGTAGTCGGCGCCGGCCTGGCTGCCGCTCCAGCCGCCGCCGAGCGCGGGGAAGGCGTAGCCGGAGATCCCGGACTCCGGATCGCTTGACGAAGCCGTCACGCGGAAGCCGCCGCCCACGCCCGGCCTGAAATAGACCGTCTGTCCGGTCGCACTTGCATTCGTGAACGACGAGAACGAGAGGCTCGGCACGGTTGGCTCGGACGAGTCGAAGACGAACGTGCGCGACGAGTAGCTCTCCACGTTGCCCGCGTTGTCGATGGCCCGCACGTGGATCGTGTAGTCCCCGTCGACCGGGAATTGATCCTCGGCGAACCCATAGCCCCAGGAGGTCGTGCCCGAGGCCGTCAGGTACACCTCGCCGGCGCTCGAGAACGACGAACCGTCGTAGTAGTTGCCGTTGCCTCGGCGGATCGAGAGCTCGATCGTCTGGAGGTCTGAGCCCGAGCCGTCCGAGGCAGTACCGCAGAAGCCCGCGCTCGCGCAACCTGCGTTCCAGGCGCTTGGCGAGTAGCTACCGCCGGAGGCCGGGAAGGTGACCGCAGAGCTCGGGGTGCTCGAATCCTCGACGTAGACGTAGGAGGCGCTCGAGCAGCTGCTGACGTTGCCGGCGCTGTCGGTCGCAGTGGCCCTGAACGTGGTCGTCGAGTCGTCGCCGACTGCGACCGTCAGGCCGGGGCTCGAGAAAGCAGCCGCAGACCCGCTCGCGGCGACTGAGCCGGAGCAGTCGCTTGTCGTATAGAGCTTCACGGTCGAGCCGGCCTCCGCGTTCCCGTAGATCTTCGGCGCGTTGTCATCCGCCGGGGAGACCGGGGTGGAGGCAAAGCCGTTCGCCTCGGCCGGAACGGTTGAATCCTCGACGTAGGTAATGCCTGCCGAGCAGCCCGAGACGTTGCCGGCGGTGTCGGTCGCGGTTGCCTTGAAGGAAGTCGTGGAGTCGCCGGCAACGGCAACGGTCAGGCCCGGGCCGGAGAAGGACGCCGCCGTCCCCGACGCGGCCACGGAGCCTGAGCAGTCGCTCGTCGTATAGAGCTTCACGGTCGAGCCCGCCTCTGCGTTACCGGAGATCCTGGGCGCGTTGTCGTTTGCGGGAGAGACCGGCGACGAACTCAGAGAGGAGGGCGCCACAGGCGCGCTCGAGTCCTCGACGTAGGTGACCGAGCTCGCCGAGCAGGCGGAGACGTTGCCGGCGGCGTCGGTCGCAATTGCCTTGAAGGTGGTGCTCGAATCGTCGGCAACGGGAACGGTCAGGCCCGGGCTCGCGAACCCAGCCGCGGTACCGGAGGCGGCGACGGCGCCAGAGCAGTCGCTGGTCGCGTAGAGCTCGACCGTCGAGCCGGCCTCGGCGCTGCCCGAGATCTTCGGGTTGTTGTCGTCGGCGGGTGAGACCGGGGTCGAAGCGAGCGAGGCGGGCAGCGCCGGCGCGGTCGAATCCTCCATGTAGGTGACGGACGTGGCCGAACAGCCGGAGACGTTGCCGGCCGCGTCGGTGGCCGTCGCCCTGAACGTTGTCGAGCTGTCGTTCGAGACTGCCACCGTCAGGCCTGGGCTCGCGAACGCCGCCGCCGTGCCGCTGGCTGCGACCGAGCCCGAGCAATCGCTCGTTGTGTAGAGGCTGACCGTCGAGCCTGCCGCGGCGCTACCGGAGATCCTGGGTGCATTGTCGTTCGCCGGAGAGGTCGGGCTAGAGCCCAGCGAGGACGGTGAAGCAGGCGCCGTCGAGTCTTCG